>ERZ1034365.1787-NODE-1787-length-10530-cov-3.380752_pt1 | contig 10530 bp, 7 predicted proteins | sample MGYA00520615_ERZ1034365 | MGnify/ENA primary metagenome ERZ1034365 (study PRJEB33736, sample SAMEA104284505) | Azolla filiculoides | biome: Urban; feature: Water surface; material: Ditch water | place: Netherlands | collected 2015-10-28 | depth 0-0.1 m ...
CGAAGCGCCTTGCTTGAGCCCGCCGCTGAGGTCGGAGATCACGGCGCGGGCCACCCCCTTGAAGTCGACGCCTCCGTGCTCGTAGAAGCGGGCATCCTCGATCGCCAGCAAGGCCTGCTTCTGGAGCAGCGGGATGTCCTTGATCGACACGAACTCGCGCCGCTCCTGGCCGAACTCGCCGATCAGCACGCCGTCGCTGGTGTAGACGCGCAAGGGAATCTTGGGGCGATAGTCGACCAGCGCGTCCAGGCTGGGCAGCTCCATCGGGGTCGCCGACCAGGCGACGTGACAGCTGGTCAAGCCCAGCCACAAGCCGCCCAGCAGCGCGGCGTGACGCCAATAGCTGACCGTCGCGGCTGTCGGGCCATCCGACCGCATTGCATTGAGCCCGTTCATCAGATTGCTTTCACTCGTCCCAGGTGGTTTCAGTGCTGGGCCCCGGTGAAGGCGGCCCGGCTCGCGGCCGAGCGCTCGAGCTGGCGCGCGATGTTGCCGCAGACCAGGTCGCACAGGGCGTAGATGGTCGGGTCGGCGATGCAGTAGAACACGCTGGTGCCACGTCCCTCGCGCTTGACCAGGCCATGTTTGCTCATCATAGTCAGATGGCGCGAGATATTGGCGGTCGTGAAGCCGCACAGCTGTGCCAGTTCGCTCACATTGCGTTCGTCACTGCGCAGCAGGTTGAGGATCTGCAGCCGGGTCGGCTCGGCCAGTACCTGGAAGTAGGCGGCGATTTCTTCCATCGCCTCGATCGGCATGTGTTCCATCGCCGGGCCGTCCTGGGGCGTGGACTGCCCGGCATCGATAGTCTGGGAAATTGCTTGGCGTGGCATGTTTTTATTGTAACATTGCATCATTAATCAATCAGTTAAATAAGCAGCAAGCTTATGAGGCATGAGGTACGCAAGATGAAACGCTTACATCGGGTGAGCCTGGCAGCGCTCGTGGCCCTGTCCATGGTCGGCGCGGCGTCGGCCGCCGAGGGCGGGACGCTGGCCACGGTGGAGCTGCGCAGCGCGACCGGTCAGTCGAACGAGACCAGCCTCGATGGCGTGGTCGAGGCGGTGCGCCAGACCCGGCTGTCGACCCAGGTGGCTGGTGCCATCGTGGCGCTGCAGGTCAAGGCCGGCGACCGGGTCAGGGCCGGCCAGGAGTTGCTGCGCATCGACGCGAGCGCGGCCCAGCAGGGCGTGACGGCCAGCGCGTCCCAGGTCGAGGCGGCGCAGGCCCAGCTCAAGGTCGCTGCCAGCGAGCTGGCGCGGCAGAAACAGCTGCACCAGAAGCAGTACATCAGCCAGGCCGCGCTCGAGCGCAGCCAGGCCCAGTGGGAAGCGGCCCAGGCCCAGGTCAACGCGCTGCAGGCGCAGACCCGGGTCGCGCAGGCGCAGTCGGGCTTCTTCCTGCTCAAGGCGCCTTACGCGGGCGTCGTGAGCGAAGTCGCCGTCACGCTGGGCGACATGGCGCTGCCGGGCCGGCCGCTGCTGACCCTGCATGATCCGTCCGCGTTGCGCGTGACGGCGGCGCTGCCGCAGGCGCTGCTGGGTGGCTTGAGTGCCAGGCTGGACCAGGTGCGCTATGAGCTGGTCGGCATGGCCGGATCGGCCGCGCGCCTGCAGCCGGTCTCGGTCGAGCTGCTGCCCACGATCGATGCGGCCAGCCACACCGCGCAGATCCGTCTGGCCTTGCCGCCCGTCGCTGCAAACAGTGCTGCCGTCATGCCGGGTCTGTTCGCCCGCGTCTGGCTGCCGGCTGGCGCCAGCGCCAAGGCCGAGCCGCAGCGCCTGTTCCTGCCCGCCAGCGCCGTCCTGCGCCGCGCCGAGCTGACGGGTGCCTATGTGGTCGACGCGCAGGGCAAGCCCAGCCTGCGTCAGGTCCGGCTCGGTCGGGTGTCGGGCGATCAGGTCGAGGTCCTGACCGGTTTGCGTCCGGGTGACAAGGTCGCCGCCGATCCGCAGGCCGCCGCTGCCGTCGCTCGTTGAAGGAAAGCCGCATGAGTCTCATCAAGTCCCTGGGCCCCTCGGGCCGGATCGCCGCGCTGTTCCAGAGTGCGCAGATCACCCCGCTGCTGGCGCTGGTCGCGCTGCTGCTGGGCCTCTTTGCCGTGCTGGTGACGCCGCGCGAGGAGGAGCCGCAGATCAACGTCACCATGGCCAATGTGCTGGTGCCGTTTCCCGGCGCCTCGGTGCGCGATGTCGAGCAGATGGTCGCGATTCCGGCCGAGCAGGTGCTGTCGCGCATCCCGGACATCGAGCATGTGATGTCGGTGTCGCGCCCGGGGCTGGCGGTGTTGACGCTGCAGTTCAAGGTCGGCGTGCCGCGCTCGGAGGCGCTGGTGCGCCTGCACGACACGCTGCGCGACCACAGCGACTGGCTGCCGCCGGGGCTGGGCGTGCTGGAGCCGCTGGTCAAGCCCAAGGGTATCGACGATGTGCCGATCGTCACGCTGACGCTGTTCAGCAAGGAACTTGATACCGGCGCCTACGAGCTCGAGCGCGTCGCGCACAGCATCGAGGCCGACCTCAAGCGCGTGCCCGGCACCCAGGACGTGACCACGCTGGGCGGCCCGGGACGCGCGGTGCGGGTGCAGATCGACCCGGGCCGCATGGCGGGTTCGGGCGTGACGGTGCAGGACCTGCGCCAGAGCCTGCAGTCGGCCAACATGGGCCTGCCGGTCGGCGAGCTGCTGGGCGGCAACCGCAGCGTCAGCCTCGAGGCCGGCCCCTGGCTGTCGAGCGCCGACGAGGTCGCCGAGCTGATGGTCGGCGTGCGTTCGGCCAAGCCGGTGTTCCTGCGCGATGTGGCCGAGGTCAGCGAAGGTCCGTTGCCGCCCGCCCGCCATGTCTGGCATGGACTGAACCAGCAGCAGGGCGGCGGCGAGTTCCCGGCCGTGACGCTGGCGATCACCAAGAAGCCGGGCGAGAACGCGATCGACGTCGCCAATGCCGTCATGCAGCGCGTCGAGCAGCTGCGCGGCAGCGTGATCCCGGCTGCGGTCGAGGTCGCCGAGACCCGCAACTACGGCGCCAGCGCCAACGACAAGGCGCAAAAGCTGATCCAGAAGCTGCTGTTCGCCACCGCCTCGGTGGTGGCGCTGGTCTTCATCGCGCTGGGCCGGCGCGAGGCGACCATCGTCGGCACCGCCGTGATCCTGACCCTGACCGTGACCCTGTTTGCCTCCTGGGCCTGGGGCTTCACGCTGAACCGGGTCTCGCTGTTCGCGCTGATCTTCTCGATCGGCATCCTGGTCGATGACGCGATCGTGGTGGTCGAGAACATCCACCGCCACCAGCAGCTCGATCCCGGCAGGACCCTGGTCGAGATCATCCCGGGCGCGGTCGACGAGGTCGGCGGCCCGACCATCCTGGCCACGCTGACCGTGATCGCGGCGCTGCTGCCGATGGCCTTCGTCTCGGGCCTGATGGGCCCCTACATGAGCCCGATCCCGATCAATGCCAGCATGGGCATGCTGCTGTCGCTGGCGATCGCCTTCGTCGTCACGCCCTGGCTGGCGCGGCTCTGGATGAAGGCCAGCCACGGCGGTGAGCATGCGGCCCCGACCGGGCTGGCGGCCAAGCTCGGACCCCTGTTCGAGCGTGTGTTCGAGCCTCTGTTGCATCCGCACTCGGGCGGTCGCAACCGCAAGCTGCTGGGACTGGGCATTGCCGGCCTGATCGCGTTGTCGGTGCTGCTGCCGGTGCTGGGACTGGTCCAGCTCAAGATGCTGCCGTTCGACAACAAGTCCGAGTTCCAGGTCGTGGTCGACATGCCGGCTGGCACGCCGGTCGAGGACACCGCGGCCGTGCTGCGCGAGCTCGGCGCTTATCTGGCGACCGTGCCCGAGGTCACCGACTACCAGGCCTATGCCGGTACGGCAGCGCCGATCAACTTCAACGGCCTGGTGCGCCAGTATTACCTGCGTGCCGGCGGCGAGGTCGGCGACCTGCAGGTCAACCTGGTCGGCAAGCACGAGCGTGCCGACAAGAGCCACACGATCGTGACCCGGCTGCGGCCCGCGCTGCAGGCGATCGGCCAGCGCTTTGGCGCCAACGTCAAGCTGGTCGAAGTGCCGCCGGGCCCGCCCGTGCTGTCGCCGATCGTGGCCGAGATCTACGGCCCCGACGCCGAGGGCCGGCGCGCGGTCGCCAAGTCGGTGCGCGCGGTGTTCGAGCAGACCGCCAACGTGGTCGATGTCGACGACAGCAGCATCGCGGATGCGCCGCGCCAGCTGCTGCTGGTGGACCGGCGCAAGGCCGCGCTGCTGGGCGTGCCGCAGGCGGCGATCGTCAGCACCTTGCGTGCCGGCCTGGCCGGCGAGGCCGCAACCTTCCTGCATGACGGCAGCAAATACCCGCTGCCGGCGCTGATCCAGCTGCCGCCCGAGCGCCATGGCGAGCTCGACGCGCTGCTGCAGCTGACCGTGCGTGGCAGCGCGGGTCAGCTGGTGCCGATCCGCGAGCTGGTCACGCTCAGCGACACCCGGCGCGAGCAGCCCGTGATCCACAAGGACCTGCTGCCGGTCAACTTCGTGACCGCCGACATGGCCGGCCGGATCGACAGCCCGCTCTACGGCATGTTCCAGATGCGCGCGCAGATCGCCGACATCAAGGCGCCGACTGGCGGCAAGCTGGAGGAATACTTCATCAGCCAGCCGGCAGACGCCTGGCGCGGCTACGCGATCAAGTGGGATGGCGAGTGGCAGATCACCTATGAAACCTTCCGCGACATGGGCGCGGCCTATGGCGTCGGCCTGATCCTGATCTACCTGCTGGTGGTGGCGCAGTTCGGCAGCTACCTGACGCCGCTGATCATCATGGCGCCGATTCCGCTCACGATCATCGGCGTGATGCCGGGCCATGCGCTGCTGGGGGCCCAGTACACCGCGACCAGCATGATCGGCATGATCGCGCTGGCCGGCATCATCGTGCGCAACTCGATCCTGCTGGTCGACTTCATCAAGCTGCTGCTGGCCGATGGCATGCCGTTCAGGCAGGCGGTGGTGCATTCGGCGATCACGCGTGCCCAGCCCATCATGCTGACCGGCCTGGCCGCGATGCTGGGCGCCTTCTTCATCCTCGACGACCCGATCTTCAACGGGCTGGCGATCTCGCTGATCTTCGGCATCCTGGTCTCGACCCTGCTGACCCTGGTCGTGATCCCGACGCTGTACTACGCGGCCTACCGCAAGCAATACCCGGATCAGCCCTAGCCTTCGCCAGCTGGGTCCGAGTCGGCGGCCTGAATCCTTTCCATTTTTTCATTCCAAGGAGCAACTGATCATGACCACCTGGCAAATCGTTCGCGTCGTCGCCGGCACCTTCATCCTGTTGTCGCTGGCGCTCGGCATCCCGGGCAGCCCGGTCTTCGTCAGCCAGTGGTGGCTGGCCTTCACCGCCTTCGTCGGTGCCAACCTGCTGCAGAGCGGCCTGACGAAATGGTGCCTGATGGAAACCCTGCTGCGCAAGCTCGGTTTCAAGCCCGGTTGCTGAGCCCTCATCGAAACCTGCACGGATTCACGGAGCGCCAGCATGAGACACAGCCCCCTGATTGCCGGCGCGCTGCTTGCGCTCTGCGGCATTGCCCCTGGCGTTGCCAGCGCCACCGATCTGCTGCAGGTCTGGCAGGCCGCGCGCCAGCATGACCCGCAGGGCCAGATCGTCGAGGCGGCCCGTGTCGCCGGCAGTGCCCGGCGCGAGCAGGCCGCCGCGCTCTGGCGTCCGACCCTGGGCCTGACGGCCAGCGCGGGCTACTCGAGCGCCGACAGCCGCATGGACGGCGCCCAGTTCGCCGCCCCGGGCTTCGGTAATTCGACCGGCGTGTCGTTTGGCACCTCGGTCGATGGCGGCACGGCCACGCGCTGGAGCCTGGGCGCGCGCCAGCCGCTCTACAACCCCGAGCGCAGGGCCCAGCAGCGCCAGCTCTCGCTGGCGGCCGATGCCGCCGATCTCGAGTGGCAGGCCGCGCAGCAGGACTGGATGCTGCAGACCGCGCAGCGCTATTTCGAGCTGTTGCTGGCCGAACGCCGTCTCGCGCTGCTGCAACAGCAGCAGGTGGCCGTCGACAAGGCCTACACCGAGGCCCAGGACCGCTACGCGCTGGGCGACCAGCCGATCACCGACAGCCACGAGGCGGCGGCGCGCGCGCGCGGCCTGCAGGCTCAGGTGCTGGCGGCGGCCAACGAGCTCGAACTGGCGCGCCAGGCGCTGCAAGACAGCACCGGGCTGGCGGCCGAGGACCTGCAGTTGCAAGCGCCTGCCGCCCAGGTGGCAGAAGGCCAGCTCGCAGGCCTCGATGCTTGGCTGGCGCTGGCGCAGCAGCACAACCCGTTGCTGCGCTTGCAGCAGGCCCAGGCCGAGGTCGCTGCGGCCGAGGTGCGCAAGCATGGTCTGGCCGGCTCGGCCACGCTCGACCTGGTGGCGCAGGCCTCGCGCGAGCGCCTGGGCGGCTCGGGCGACTATGGCAGCGCCAGCAACAGCCAGAGCCAGCAGATGGTCGGTCTCGCGCTGAACCTGCCGCTCTATACCGGCGGCTGGCGCAGCGCCAAGCTGTCCGAGGCGCTGAGCCTGGAGCAAAAAGCCCGGGCCGAGCTCGAGCGCGCCCGGCTGCAGGTGCTGCAGCAGACGCGCGGCAGCTGGCTGGCGCTCAACAGCGGCCAGGCCAGGCTGGCGGCGCTCGAGCAGGGCCTGCTCGCCAGCCGCGCGCGGCTCGATGCGACCCGGCTGGGCCGCCAGGTCGGCGACCGCACCACGCTCGACCTGCTGAATGCCGAGAACGACGCGGCGGCGGCCGAGCTCGCGCTGCTGCAGGCGCGCACCGAGCTGCTGCAGAATCGTCTGCGCCTGGAGGCGCTGGCAGGACAACTGGATTTGCCCGGGCTGCAGGCGGTCAACGCCAAGCTGCAGCCCTGAGCCGGATTTTCAACCCAAGCCCAGAAGAGGAGACAAGACCATGGCCCATATCGTCGTCATCGGCGCTGGCGTAGGCGGCATGCCTGCTGCCTATGAACTGCGCGAACTCCTGCCCCAGCAGCACCAGATCACGTTGATCAGTGCGGTGGACTATTTCCAGTTCACGCCGTCGAACCCCTGGATCGCCGTGCACTGGCGCGAGCGCAAGGACATCACGCTCCAGATCGCGCCCCTGCTCGAGCGCAAGGGCATAGGCTTCATTGCCCAGCCCGTCACGGCGATAGCCGCCGAGTCCAACCGGCTGACCCTGGCCAACGGCCAGAGCGTGGACTACGACTACCTGGTGATCACGACCGGCCCCAAGCTGAGCTTCGACGAGGTGCCCGGTGCCGGCCCGCATGGCGGCCACACCCATTCGGTCTGCACGGTCGATCACGCCGAGCTGTTCTGGAAGGACTACCAGGCCTTTCTCGACAACCCGGGCCCGGTGGTGATCGGTGCGATGCCGGGCGCGAGCTGCTTTGGCCCGGCCTACGAATTCGCCTTCATCCTGGCCACCGACCTGCGCCGGCGCAAGCTGCGCCACAAGGTGCCGATCACCTATGTCACCAGCGAGCCCTATGTCGGCCACATGGGCCTGGGCGGCGTCGGCGACAGCAAGTCCATGCTCGAGAGCGAGTTCCGCCAGAACGACATCAAGTGGATCACCAATGCCAGGACCACCAGGGTCGAGGCCGGCAAGCTGTTCGTGACCCAGCTCGACGACCTTGGCAATCCCTACCAGGAGCATGAACTGCCGTTCAAGCTGTCGATGATGCTGCCGGCCTTCAAGGGCATCGATGCGGTGGCGGCGGTGCCCGCACTCTGCAATCCGCGTGGCTTCGTGCTGATCGACGAGTTCCAGCGCAGCCGCCACTACCGCAACATCTTTGCCGCCGGCGTCTGCGTGGCGATCCCGCCGGTCGAGGTCACGCCGGTGCCGACCGGTGCGCCCAAGACTGGCTATATGATCGAAAGCATGGTCAGCGCCATCGTCCACAACATCGCAGCCGAGCTCGACGGCAGGCCTGCCACCGCCAAGGGCACCTGGAACGCGATCTGCCTGGCCGACATGGGCGACACCGGCGCGGCATTCGTCGCCCTGCCGCAGATTCCGCCGCGCAATGTCAACTGGAACCGGAAAGGCAAGTGGGTCCATCTGGCCAAGATCGGATTCGAGAAGTATTTCCTGCGCAAGATGAAGACCGGCCACTCCGAGCCGGTCTACGAGAAATACGTGCTGAAGGCGCTCGGCATCCTGCGGCTCGAAAAGTGAACCCCTGAAAGTGAAGACCCGATGACCGTTTCCACCGCGCTCAAGCGGCGTCTCCTGCTCGGCGGTTCGGTCGTGCTGCTGCTCCTGCTGTTCCTGTTCGTGCTGCTGCGCACCGGCCCGCTGGCGCCGGTCCAGGTCACGCTGGCCGAGGTCCGGACCGGTCGCTTCACGCCCGAGCTGTTCGGCATCGGCACGCTGGAGGCGCGGCGTCAATGGATGCTGGGCCCCACGGCCCCGGGCCGGGTGCTGACGGTCAAGGTCGATGTCGGCGACCGGGTCCGGGCCGGGCAGCTGCTGGCCGAGATGGACCCGGTCGACCTGGACCAGCGGCTGCAGGCGCTCGACGCCAGCATCGCGCGTGCCCGCAGCGCGCAGGCCGCCGCTGCGGCCCAGCAGTCCGATGCCCAGGCACGGCGCGAGCTTGCGGCGGCCAACCTGCGCCGCAATCAGGAGCTGGCGCAGCAGAACTTCATCAGCCCCGGTGCCCTCGAGGCCAGGACCCAGGAGCTGGCTTCGGCTGCGGCCGCGCTCGAGTCGGCGCGCGCCACTGGTCAGGCCGCGGCGCAGGACTGGCTGCGCGCCAAGGCCGAGCGTGCGGCCTTGCAGCAGCAGCGCGCCAATGTCCGCTTGCTTGCGCCGGCGGATGCGGTGGTGTCGGCGCGCGACGCCGAACCCGGCTCGACCGTCGTCGCGGGCCAGGCGGTGCTGCGCCTGATCGACCCGGCCAGCCTGTGGGCTCGGGTGCGGCTGGACCAGGGTCGCTCGGCCGGGCTGGTGCCGGGCCTGTCGGCCCGTCTGCTGCTGCGCTCGCGCCCGCATGAGCCGGTGCCGGCCCGGGTGGCCCGGGTCGAATGGCTCAGCGACAGCGTGACCGAGGAGCGCATCGCCCAGCTGTCCCTGGACCAGGCGCCGCCAGGGCTGTCGGTCGGCGAGATGCTCGAGGCCCGCATCGAGCTGCCGCCGATCGACGACTCGCTGCTGCTGCCGGCGGCCAGCCTGCAGCGCCAGGGCGGCGCCACCGGCGTCTGGCGCCTGGAAGGTGGCCGGCTGGTCTTCGCTCCGGTGCAAGTCGGTGCGGCCAGCCTGGACGGGCAGGTCCAGATCCTGTCCGGGCTGCAGTCCGGGGACCGGGTTGTGGTCTACAGCCAGCAGCCGCTGAGCGCCGACTCGCGCATCAAGATCGTCGACCAACTCGTTCGTCCCTCGGCTGCCGCCAGGACTAGCCCATGATCAGCCTGGCCGGACGCGACATCCTGCACAGCTGGCGCAAGTTCCTGTTGACGGGAATCGGACTCGGCCTGCTGATCGGCGTCACCTTCTCGATGGCCGGGGTCTATCGCGGCATGGTCGACGATGCCCAGGCGCTGCTGAGCAACAGCGGCGCCGACCTGTGGCTGGTGCAGCAGGGCACCCAGGGCCCTTATGCCGAAGCGTCGAGCCTGCGCGACGACCTGGTGCATGGCGTCGAGGGCATGCCCGGGGTCGCGCTGGCGGCCAACGTGACCTATTTCAACATGCAGGTCAGGCGCGGCGACACCGAGGTGCGGGCCATGGTGGTCGGCATCGAGCCCGGCAAGCCAGGCAGTCCGAGCCATCTGGTGGCGGGGCGGCCGCTGAGCCGCAGCCATTACGAGGCCCTGGCCGATGTCCGGACCGGCTTCGAGCTCGGCGACCGGATCCGGCTGCGCCGCCATGACTACGAGGTGGTCGGGCTGACCCGGCGCATGGTCTCGTCGGGCGGCGACCCGATGGTCTTCATCCCGCTGAAGGACGCGCAGCAGGCCCAGTTCCTCAAGGACAACGACGCCATCGTCAACGAGCGCGCGCGCAGCGCGGCCAATCCGGCCTTCAACCGCCCCGGCGTGCCGGGACTGCTGGAGGCCGTTGTCGCCAGTCAGACCAGCAGCCACCAGGTCAACGCCGTGCTGGTGCAGGTCAAGGACGGCTTTGCTGCCGCGCAGGTGGCCGAGCCGATCCGGCGCTGGAAGCATCTGCAGGTCTACGACCGCGCCGGCATGGAGGAGATCCTGGTCGCCAAGCTGATCGCCACCTCGGCCAAACAGATCGGCATGTTCCTGGCCATCCTGTCGGTCGTCAGCGCCGCGATCGTCGCCTTCATCATCTACACCATGACCATGGGCAAGATCCGGGAGATCGCCGTGCTCAAGCTGATCGGCACCCGCAACTCGACCATCGCCTCGATGATCCTGCAGCAGGCGCTGGGGCTGGGCCTGATCGGCTTTTTCGTCGGCAAGCTCGCCGCCACCCTGTGGGCGCCGATCTTCCCGAAATATGTGCTGCTGCTGCCGC
>ERZ1034365.1788-NODE-1788-length-10528-cov-7.724428_pt1 | contig 10528 bp, 14 predicted proteins | sample MGYA00520615_ERZ1034365 | MGnify/ENA primary metagenome ERZ1034365 (study PRJEB33736, sample SAMEA104284505) | Azolla filiculoides | biome: Urban; feature: Water surface; material: Ditch water | place: Netherlands | collected 2015-10-28 | depth 0-0.1 m ...
TATTCAATTTCAGTATTATTGATTTTTGCAGACATAAGCCTATGTTGTCCATCTATAACTTCATATTTTTCATTAACGATAATTGGAGAAAATAATCTATTTTTACTCATAGATGCTGATAGTCTTTTTAAATGTGACTGAATAACATCTCTATTACCATCTAAAGATTTAAATATAGATAAATCACTTGTTTTGTAAACTTTGTTTACCTCTGTAGCACTTGAACTATTTGTCATTGGTGCATTTTTTGTTTGAAACATAATATTTAATTTAATTGGTTACTTTACTTTTAGCAATTCGTCTTTAACTGCTTTGGCTAATTTATACTTTTTTTCAATAGCTTCTATGTTTCCACCACTTTTTAAGTATTCAATTGATTTAGTGAATTCAGGTGTGTTTTTGTTTAGCCATTTTTTGTCATCAGTTGGTGCGTTATTTGCGACATCTGTTTTGTCGTGTTTATTAGCAGCGTCAGCATCTTGTGTGTCGTCAATTAATAACAGGTTACCTAATGCATACTTTTTTGCATAAGAACTTGCAGAACCAAATTGTTGTGGTACTTGCATCCCTTTTTGGTTTAAATCAACACCTACAATTGCAATAGCTGATAGTTCATTTATTCCGTTGTTGTCATATACTGTAGCAGTAGATTCCATAATAGGTAAATCTGAACCTACATTGATTAATCTTTCTGTAATTGTAAAAGATACACCATACTTTTCGTTGAATGGTTTTAAACCTTCTAAAATATCTTCAGCACTTCTAAAGTTGTATTTACCAAAGCTATTAAATCTTGACTTGTTTGCTTTGAACTCAATTTGAATTCTACTTAATTTTTCGTTTAATGATAACTCTTTCATAATTAGTTTTGTTTTAGTTCGTAAATGTTTTGCTTGATTAATGTTTTGTATTCTTCTGTTATTCCATCTTCTAATGCTTCAAAGCAATAAGTAGATAGTAAATTGTTTTCCTGTTTTAGTTTACAAATTTCAGCTTGTAATGCTTCTATTTGAAATCTATTAAAGTCGATTAAATCTTTCATCTTATTTTACTAATATAAAGTTAACTACTATGAAAGCTGCTAAAGCAATCATTCCAATAAATACACAAAAGTTTTTTGCGTCGTTTCTAAATTCTTTTTCTTCTCTTGACATAATTTTATTTTTTAAGGTTAATATTTGTGCGTTACAGTCGCACCCCTGTTTTATTATTTGTTATTTCTTAATGCATCCATAATTGCATCATCTTCTTGCCAAGTTACTTTAGAAGATTTTAAATAAGTAAAGCCACCGCTTATTCCAATTGTACCTACTAAAACACCATTTAAAAATACATCTGTAATGTTTAATAAACTGTTAAATTTTTTGATTTCGATTTTCATAATTTCTATTTTTTTAGTTGTTATTTCTTGAGCAAATATATAACGTGTTTTTGAATATGCAACTATGATTTTAAATTTTAACAAAATTTTAACATTTAGCCAAAAAAAGGGCTACCGTTTAAAGTAGCCCAATTTAACATTAACCAAATTATAAAAGAGAAATCAGAAAAGACTATTTAGTTGTGTGTAGTGTTCAATAAGTTCTTGTAGTTCTACGTCTGTAAATTTACAAGTTTCTTTTGATTTGATGTGTAGTTCTTCTGCTAACTTATCACCAAGATATTGACTGAATAAATATTGTTCACCATATCTGAATACGTTGCATCCTGAACATTGCACTTGGCAATTGTCTTCATTCCATCTTGTAGATAGATGTTTACGGGACATAAAGTGACCGCATTGCAAACTTTTCCAGTGGTCTTGTTTACCACAAGTAACACATTTAGATATGTCATTCACCGCATATCTGCGTCTAATATAAATACTAAACACCGTATCAAGCTTTTTAATTATAGAAGTCCTTGTTGGTTTTTTAGGTTTCTTTTCCATATTCAAATGTAATTAATAGATATTAACAATCTGTAAATAACTTTGCGTTTTTATCTATTTACTATGTCAAAAAAAACAACTAACTTTGCCTTGTTATCAAAACTTAAACATTTTAATTTCTAAAGAAAGAATTAAATAAATAGACAAAATCAAAATAAGATTTGAAATACAACCAAATAAGTAAACAAGAACAAAGAATTACAACAAGGCGAGTTATGCAAACTTACCTGCCTTGACCTTTGTACTTTTTTTGGTAGTTTTTAGAGCTTTTAAGTGAAGATGTTTTAGACTTTGAATGAATGTTAGGACGTGATATTTTAACGTCTAATTTAGCAGAAGTTTCAGTTTGTTTTTTAGCCATTACAAAAATATTTTTTCTTTTAGTTTTCTATAGATATACATTCCAACTGGAATAAGTAGAAGCCATAGATAAACAAAATAGTTAGCTTTTTTATCTATAGTCTTTTCTTTAATGTTTTTGGTTTCTTGTTTAGATTTAGAAACTTGTTTTAAAACGTTTTTAGATACTATTTTAGATGATGTATCTACAATTACCTTATTCTGTTTTTTGTACTTTAAAATAACGTTAAAATAGCTTGTACCATCTATTACGATAGGTAAACTATCATTTAATGGTTTAATTTCTAATTCTGATATGTTTTCAGTAAAATAAACATTTTTGTTTATAATTGAAGTACTATCTGTTTTTGTGATAGCTACTGAATCTGTTTTGGTTTTAGTTTCTTGTTTGACTACATCAACTTTTCTTGAAGCACAACTAAATAAAAGTGCACCACATATGATATATACTATTACTCTCATTTTGTAAAGTATAAAGCTGATTCAGCAATACGTCTGTTTGTTAAACCCTTTAGTTCTTTTCCTGCTGCTTTATTCCATTTCAAGAATTCTTTAGCAATCATAGCATCGTTAGGATTTACATTTACCAGTTTTAACAATGTAGATTTTTGAAAGTTACCCATACCTACATTATAAGCAAATGCAGTTAAAGCATTTAATTGGTTAACACTTATTTTAGATTTAACAAGTTTCAACACATCAGCAGCAAATTCGTCAGCAGTGTGTGCTAATATTTCATTAGCGTATTCTCTTGTAATTTGTTTGTCTGTAATTTTAACTTTAGTTCCGTTTGGGTAGTATGTGTTACCATACCCAATTGTAGAAATACCAGCAGGGCATTTATAAGGTCTATCTGAATATCCTTCAAACTTTTTAATTAAATCGTAACCTTTATCGCTTAATTTCATTTATATCAGCTTTTATTTCTTTTGCTCTATTAAATGCAACTTTTAACAAGTTCCAAATGTCAACTTTAAATGTTTCTTCTATGTTTTCTTTAATAGATACTAATTCAACAAAGATTAATAATATAGCACATATCTTGGTAAACATAAAATCAAAACCAAAAGCTGATTTGATAAATTCATTTAAAACAAAGTTGTCTATTAAAAAAAGAAATATAATACATATTTCGTATAATGCCATTTTAGAAATAACATTTGATAGTTTCCTGCTTCTTATACTTGACCAACCGTTTAACTTTATGCTTTTAAATATACCTGTTAAAGTATCTAATATTATCGCACTACCTACGGCTATTAATAAGCCATAGATAGGTACGAATAATAAAATTAAAGATGCAAAAAAATAATTAATGTATTTCATTCCAAATGTTATTCTTCTATTACTTCTTCTTTAGGTGCTAAAGCATTAATAGCTTGTGCTACTGCTACTGCATCTGCTAATTGTAATAATCCACCTTTTTGAGCCAAGTGTGCTACTTGTACTAAAATTTCAATTGCTTGATTTGTTTCCATTTTTGTTTTATTTAGATTGTTTATTAATTAAATGTAAATATACAAATTTTGTTTTAATTATTCGGCAATGATAGTTGAACCATCACAGGGTTGTTAATTAAATAAATTGCATCTTCAATTTGCTTTTCCATAGCTGGTACATCCAAAACTGATTCTAACCAACCTACAACTATTTCTTCAGTTAGTTGTTCAAAAGGAATATATCCTTCAGCTTCAGGTGTTGGAAAACTTTGCGCACCATAAACATCGCTACTAACTTCATTTTCATCTTTTCCTGTTAATCTCCAGTGTACAGTTTGAACAACGTTTGTTAAACCATCTTCATCAATTACGCAATCCATTGGATTTACGTTCCATTTAAAATTTATCATTTTTTATTTGTTTTTTAAAATTTCTATTTCTGCTTTTAGTTCTTGGATACCTTTAACTAATAAAGCAATCATATGCGTATATGCTAATGCATCAGGCGTTCCATCTTCAGCATATTGAACAAATTCTGTTAAACCTAAATCGTGTATTTCTTCAGCAATTAAACCCGCAAATTGTTTATCTCCATCTGATTCTGATTTTCCTTTATAGTAAACAGGTCTTATTTGTAATAATGTTTCAAGTCCTTTATCGTAATCTCTTACTTCTTTTTTATATTTTAATGAAGATGTTGACCTTTCAAAAGTACCACCTGAAGAAACAACTAAATTAGCAGCAGTTGCAGTTGTATTATTATATACAGGAATACTACGAATCAATCCATTAACTTCTAAAGAAACTCCCGGACTTGTTGTTCCTATTCCTACGTTGCCTGAACTTCTATTGACACTAAAGTTTATAGACGCAGTATTATAGTTATATAAATTAAAGTTTCTTGAACTTTCGCCTGAATTTTCACCAAAGACCCAATCATTAGTTCCGTTATATTGATACCTTATATAACTTCCTGCGGATTGATTTAATAATATAGAGCCTTGTACATCTAACTTTTCAGCAGGACTTGTTGTTCCTATTCCTACGTTTGTATCAAAAGTATGTTTTGAAGCAGTATAATAAAGCGGTGTTGCTACTGTTAAATTTCTCGCTTGTATATAAGTAGTTCCATTTGTTGTTTCGTCAGTTGATACATAAAGCCTACCATTCCCAGCAGTTCCACCCATAGTTGCAATACCAGCTACATCAAATTTCCAACCGCTTTCAGGACTTGTAGTTCCTATTCCTACGTTTCCACCTGAATTAATTAAAAATTTAACACTTGCAGAACTACCTCCATATATGTAAAAACTATTTGGAGCAATAGACGAACTACCTCCAAAGCCAATATCATAACCATATCCTGTTGTTGTATTCAAAAATCCTAGAGAAGCATAATTTGCACTTCCTGTTGATTCTATTGATTGAGCAGTGCTTCCACTAGTTTTTAAATGTAATAAACTCGAAGGACTTGTTGTTCCTATTCCTACTGAACCAGCAGCGTAAACACCACCAGCATCGTTAATAGTGAATTTGTCTACACCGCCTTTTTGAACAGTAAAAGGCATACCTGTAGCGGGTGCAGTATTGTTAAGTAATAAGTTTTTACCACTACCAGAATTTGATAAAAATACACCTATACCTGTAGAAGTATTTTCACAAAATATACCTCTACCATTTCCAGTATTAGTAGAATAAATTCCATAACCAGTTGAAATGTTTTGAGATTCAATACCTCTACCAGTAGAATCATTTCTAGAACGTATTCCAGCATTAGTTCCATAGTTAATTGATTCTATCCCAATAAAATTTGAATTATTAACAGATAAAAATCCAGTTCCTGAAGTATTATTAGAATAAATACCTACACCACCACCAGTATTTGTAACTGAAATTCCATACCCTGTAGAAGTATTAACATTTATAAATGAATTAGCAGTTGCTACACCAGCATCGTTTATAGTGAATACATCAAGTCCTTGTTTTTGAATAGTGAAAGGCATACCTGTAGCAGAAGTAGTGTTCATTAACACTAAATTTTTACCGCTTGATTGATTATTTAAATATAAAGCAGTACCTGTACCTGTATTACCAGAATAAAAACCAATACCAGTTGAACTATTGTAAGACTCAATACCTTTTCCTGCTGCAGTATTAGTAGAGTAAATTCCTGTTCCTAATCCTGAATTTAAAGAATAAAAACCTTGACCTGTAGAACTATTTGTAGATTCAAAACCTTTTCCTGTAGAAGAATTATTAGAATTAAAACCTATACCTGTAGATTCATTAACTGAATAAAAACCTGTACCAGTTGATTGATTAAGTGAACGAATTCCATATCCTGAAGTTGAATTGTAAGAATAAATACCAGTTCCTGTACCAACATTATCACACCAAATACCAGTTCCGCTAGAACTATTACTCATACTAATTGCTCTACCAGTATTTGGGTTACTTATAGCTATACCAAAACTATTAGTTCCAATATTATTTACGTTTAATCCTGTACCAACAGGGTTGTCTATAAAAATAGCAGTACCACCTGAAGGGTGTGATATATTTATAGCTTTACCAGTACTATTACTAATAATTTCAATAGCATCTGAAGAACCAGCACTACTATCAAAAGTTTTCTTACCCGTAATAGTTTCTGCTCCTGTTTTATGAACTACGTTACTATCTGTAGCGTATGTAGTACTATCAACTGAACCATCAGCTTTTAAGAATTGTGAACTTGTACCGCCATCTTTTTTAAAGCTACCACCTTGTACTTCACCTCTTAATCTTGTTGTAGTTATAGAAGTATTACCAATAGTTACTGTATTAGAACCTGCTCCTACAGCACCTAAACCAATTACTATTTGATTAGTTTGGTTATTAGAGTTTGGTACAGTACCAGCTCCTATATAAATAGAGCCATTTGAAGTTGTATTTGAACCGCCTGAATTAGTATACCTTCCCGCTTCATATCCAATAGCTATATTATTATTTCCTGTTTGGTTTGCTACTAAAGCGGAAGTTCCAAAAATAATATTATTTGAACCATTTGTATTTCCAGAACCTGCTTGATAACCAATTGCAATATTATCATCTCCTGTAGTGTTTGAATAAAGAGAGTCGTAGCTAATACCTATATTATTATTACCTGTTGTGTTATTTCCAATTGCTTGTATACCAATCCCAACATTTCCAGTGCCTGTTGTATTTTGTGATAATACTAAAACTCCAATTGCTGTATTTTGCGAACCAAAAGTATTGTTTTTTAGTGTTCCATAACCAATAGCTGTATTAACACCAGCTCCAGTAGCGTCTTGTGAAGATAATGCTTCCTTACCAAAAGCAGTATTAGAATTTAGATTACCGTTTCCACGTCCAACAGTTATTCCGTTAACAAAAATATCTTCGCTAAAAGTTTTAGTTCCTGAAATAGTTTCATCACCTGTTAAGTGAACAACCGCATTATCATTAGCTTTTCCGTTAAATGTATTCCAATCAGTTGAAGATAAAGCTCCATTAGTTGATACTCCTGAATAAGATATAGACACAGTTCCACCTGCTACACTTAAAGGAGACATCCAAGATAATGAGTTTTGTTTTAAATCTAAAGCATTTTGTAAATCTGTTTGATTACTTAATGTGCCTGTAATAGCACCCCAAATAGCATTATTAGAAGCAATTTCTATGTAAATAGAACCACTCCAACGATATATTTTATTGTTATCTAATGTAACATATATTTTTCCAATTTCACCCATAGCAGGTAAAGCAGCATAATTAGCTACTTCAACTACGTCATCTACAAATGAAGGTAACTGATATGCAGGAACTTTACCGTCAACTAAATCAGCTTTTAAGATTAAAGCATTAGTTAAATCAGTTTGGTCTGTTAAGTTACCATAGATAGTTCCCCATCTTGCATAAGAAGAACCTTTGTTTACATTGATTTCAATTACAGTAGGTGTTATGTTTAAAGTAACCTCATCTGCATTGTCAATTACACTTATATCTACAATTTGGTCGTTTGGTTGTGCAGTAACTTCAATATTGTTTACAATTTCAGTTACACCAATAGTAATATCATCACCCATTTTTTTATCTTGTTACTTCGTTAGTAATATTAAATCCACCTTGTACATACGTTTTAACTACTCCACTTGATAAAGTAATTTGAATGTCATATACATAATTAAAAACAGGAATGTCTATAATTTGTGTATTAATTTTAAACCTACCTTCAGAAGCATTTGTAATAGTAATACCTGCAGAAGATGCCGAAGTAAGTGATAAAGCAGCAGCAGTATCTGAATAGTTTTTACGCAATTGCATTCTAATAGTAGCACCAGTTAAATTAACTGCAGCGTCATTAATCTTTAATTGAAAGTCAACCTCATCAAAAGTATCGCCTTTTATATGTGTGAATTGTAAACTCATTTTTTATTTGTTTTTATTTTACTTAAAAATAACTCTAACTTTTTTACGTTAGTTTCTTTAGGTTTGTAAGTTTCTTTTACCATAACTAAATTACCCATCCTGTAAAGTTTGCTTCTGAATCGGGAAACATATCACCGTTTGAATTAGTATTGTATTCTGGAAAAGATACTTGATTATAACTCATATAATCTATAAACCTATTTGTGTAGTGTTGAGCTATATCTCTTTCTTTTTCAATTAAGAAATCTACTTCATTCTTTTCTACGTTTGTACTATTCTCACTATTATGTTTAAATACACCTTTATTAGCTATTGTATAAGCTGCAAATGGCAAGTATTCTACCATTGCAAAGTGTATTACCATTGGTTTGATATAGTCCTTTAAAAGGGCTAAATAAGGATTAGCCAAAGTACCAGCTACAATTGCATCGTTTATTTTATTAAACAATTTTGTACCTAAATAGTTTTGAATGTGTATATCTTGTGCAATCTTTACGAATTGAATGAATTTGTCTGTATCGACATTACCATTCATAGCGGTAAATTTTACTATATCTTCTCTTGTTACAAATAATGCTTGTGCCATATTTATTTTTTATTAACCTTTATAATCTGGATGATGTCCGTGATTTGGCATATCGTATGGTGTCATAGCAACCTCTTTGTCGTTTCTAACTCTATAGCCATATTTTTCTGCCTTGTTTGTACTAATTTTTGTAGCATTAGGATTAGTAACATCAATCTTTACATTTTCAAATGAAACGTAAGTTTGTCTTAACCATTTATGCTTACAATTAACTCCGCCTTTATACAAGAATAAGTTATAAGGTAAACCTTTATGACCTTGCCCTGCATTTACGAAATTAGAATTAGTATTTTCAATATCTTCTTTTCTGTATAATTTGTCTGCTCTTAACATCTTATTACAGAATTCTCTTTCACCTGATTCAGCACCTGAATATTTATATCTTGTAATGAATCTAATACCATCTACATTTTCATCTTGTGAACTCTTTGCATTAGGTCTTGCTCCAATAGCACTCGCTAATTTTTCAATCAAAGATAATTCCTTTTTTTTAGGAGTATTTAAAGATTCAATTTCAGCGTCTAATTCTTCTTCAGAATCTAAATCAACTTCGGTTTCGTCAATCAATACCCATTCTTCACCTAATGCTTCGCCTTTATCAATTAACAAATCAGCCACGCTTGGATTGGTATGTGCGGACATCTTATAACCTGTTTCTTCTTCTGTAACTTCAGCATTCATTCCTGAAGCATCTACAAATTCTAAAGGTTGAATAGTTTTAAAGTATAGTTTTAATGAAATTTCATTTACTGCTAATACTTCATCTAAAGCATCAATAATTTCAAGTTGGTAAGGTTTAATTACGATGTTATCAAATAACAAAGTAGCAGTTTTAATTTCATCTGCATTGTTTCCTAAACCACCACCTGTATCACGAATACCCAAAAGCATTGGTGATGTAACTCTATGACCTACAATTAACTTTTCAAAACATTCTTTAGATAAATATTCGTAATGTGCAGGAGCATCATTTAAAGGAATATCCTCAACTGTAGTTTTAGATTCTGCATTAGCATTGAAAGCTACAATAACTTTTTCACCTCTTGCACCTGTTAATTTACCTAATACGTCACGCTTGATTTGGTCACGCATTTCTTCACTTGGGATTCCGTTGTTAAAGTTAATTACTTTAGTACCTGAAAAACCATTTTGTACATCATTAATCAAGTAGTCACCAATTTCTTCTTCTAAAACAGAATAAGGTAACGCACCACTATAATCAATAGGTGTATAATAATGGAATCCTGATACGTAAGGTTTGATTACATATATTTCTACTTCATTACCATTACCAAAACCAAATGCAGGAATACGTTTAGCAGCTTCTGAAGGCTTCTTTTTAGCCCAATCAGGGTAATAATACCAAGCTTCAATTTCGCCTTTATCATTGCATTTTTCTGCTCTTAATGTATGCATAGGAAAATGGTCTAAAGTTTTCACTTTTCCTTTTTCCATTACAACTTGCATTGCAGCCATTCCAAGCATCTTACGTTCTAAAGCTACTTTCTTTAACATATCACCTTTAATGATACTACGCATTTGAGCATATTCATTTGGCTTCTTGTTAGAATCCAAAGCATCAATACCTTTGCCATAAATCATATTGGTAACACCTGTGATAATAGCATTGTTTGTAGCTGAATAAAGATACCTATCTATTAAATACTGAAAGTAATTGTTATCACTTCCGTATTCGATAAAGTCATTCTTCTTGTTTTCTTGAATTACAGGGCTTGTATAAGCACTTAAATTTACAATTGATATATTACTCATAAATTATAA
>ERZ1034365.1790-NODE-1790-length-10518-cov-2.609424_pt1 | contig 10518 bp, 12 predicted proteins | sample MGYA00520615_ERZ1034365 | MGnify/ENA primary metagenome ERZ1034365 (study PRJEB33736, sample SAMEA104284505) | Azolla filiculoides | biome: Urban; feature: Water surface; material: Ditch water | place: Netherlands | collected 2015-10-28 | depth 0-0.1 m ...
ACGGTTCGGCTAAATACCTAAACCGCTACCAGGGCCAGCGTGGGCCAACCGCCTCACGCAGCTTCATGAACTTTCACCGCACCGATGTTGGCAACGCGCCACTAGAGGGAAACAACTAACTTCAAATTTGAAGGGCGCCACATTTTGAAAAAAATCGCGAGCGGCTTCGCCGCTTTAGCTCTTGGCCTTGCGGCAATCTTGGGGGTTTCGGCCCCGGCAATTGCGCACGCCGAATTGGTTGAAGGTTCACCGGCTGCCGATTCTTTGATCGGTGCGCTGCCCGAATATGTCGACCTCACCTTTGGTGAAAACATCATGACCATCGATGGTTCTGAGGGCTCGAACATCATCACAGTGGTCGACTCAAATGGCGCCAAGGTTGACGACGAAACGATCGTTGTCGATGCCGCAGTGGTTTCGGTGGGCATCAAGCCAGGTTTTGGCAATGGCACTTACACCGTCACCTATCGCGTGGTTTCTGAAGATGGTCACCCAATCGAGGGCTCATACAAGTTTGAGGTTGGCGATGCCGCACAAACCAACGTGATTGCGCCCGCGCCATCACCAAGTGCATCGCACACCGACGATGAGCACGCTGCTCTCGAAGCGCAATCGACCGCCAACACCGTTCTGGCTATTGTCGGCGGCGTGGTCGTTGTGTCGGCAGTAGCAGGCATCATCTTGATTTTGCAGCGTCGAAAGAAGCAAACCAACTAGGTTTTTGCTTGTTCTACAATTCGTAGAGTAGAGTTAGTTCTACGCAAAGTAGAGGAGAAAATTATGCGTCGATCAGTTCTTATTGCCATGGCACTCGTGCCGGCCCTTTTTGCACCAATCGCGCCAGCAGCAGTGGCTGCTCCGGCACAAGTTGTGGTTGCCGACTCATGGGTCAAAGCCTCGTCGTTCTCAGACCACACCGGTGGCATGACCGGCGTTTTCATGAAGATCACCAACAAGACCAAGCGCGCCATCACCCTTCTTTCGGGCACCAGCACCATTGCCGCCATGGTTGAAACTCACCAGGTGGTTGACGGCGTGATGTCAAAGACCGCTCGTGGAATCAAGATCATGCCAGGCAAGACCGTGACCCTAGAACCAGGCGGCTTGCACGTTATGTTGATGGGCCTAAAGAAGCCCATTCTTGCCGGAACCAAGGTCGATCTGACGCTCAAGTTTGCCGGCGCAAGCCCGCTTGTTTTGAAGCCGATGCTGGCCAAAACCGCAGCAGCCGGTGAAGAGACCTACGACCCAGGCATGAAGCACTAAATAATGATTAGCCGTCGCCAGATTCTGCTCGGTGGGCTTGCAACCGCAGGCGCAACGGGCGGAATTCTGGCTGCCGGTGGGGCTGCCGCCGCACAGGCATACAAGGATGGCTTTGCAGCCGCAGAGCTGAAAGCGCAGACCCGGGTTGCTAAGTTGAAGTCAAACTTCAATGGAAAGCACCAGGCAGGAATTGAGCAACGAGCCCAAGCCCACGCAAACTTCATTGGACTCGACCTGAAGCCTGGTATCACCCGCGATGACATGTTGCGCTGGATGGTTTTGCTAACCGATGACATCACTCGACTTTGCAGTGGCGAGCCGGTGCTTGCCGACCCAGAACCCGATGTGATGATTGGTGCCGCAAACCTAACCGTGACCGTTGGCTTCGGCCCAACGTTGTTCAAGAAACTCGGGCTTGAGGCTCAACTGCCAGATGGTTTTGCCGAACTGCCCTCGTTTAAGATCGACAAGCTGCGCGATGAATTTAGCGGCGGCGATGTGCTCGTTCAGGTTGGTGCCGACGACCTTTTGATTCTCAGTCACGCAACCCGTGCCCTGCTGCGCGACAGTGAAGCCTTTGGCCAGGTGCGTTGGCAACAGGCTGGCTTTACCAACGCTGTTGGTTCGAGCCCAGAGGGCAAAACCCAGCGCAACTTGATGGGCCAGGTTGACGGCACCGATAACCCAGAATTTGGCTCACCGACCTTCGCCAACCAGGTTTGGATCAAGGATGGGCCAGCCTGGGCCGTTGGCGGCACACAGCTTGCCCTGCGCCGAATTCAAATGAACCTAAACACCTGGGACATCTTGGGTAGAACCGACAAAGAAGAAGTTATTGGCCGGCACCTAGACACCGGTGCACCACTTGGCAAGGCTCACGAGTTTGATCCCATCGATTTCGATGCGAAGAAAGAAAACGGGCTGCAGGTGATTCCGCCTTTCGCGCACATTCGCAGAGCAGCAGCAAGCAAGCCGGGTGAGCAGTTCTTTAGAAGGCCGTTCAACTATCAGGTGGTTGGCGCAACCCCGAGCGAACTCGATTCGGGCTTGCTCTGGACCGCCTATGCAGCTGACCTAACCAAGCAATATCTGCCGGTGCAGCAACGCCTGGCAGACTTTGACTTGCTCAACAAGTGGACGACACCGATTGGCTCGGCCGTGTTCGCAATCGCTCGCGGTTTTGAACCCGGCGAGGTTCTCGCCGAGGAGCTATTCGGCTAAGAGCTCGCGAAGATGCGTCGCGCACTTTGTAGGGTTCGGGCGTCTACCTCGCGGAGCGCACGCTTGTCGGCGGCCAACTCGCAAAGTCGATCCACCTCCACAACCAATGCCTTGGATGCAGCCAGCCTTGGGCTGAGGGTTCTCACAAACCCCGCGAGCTTCTTTAGCGAATTGTGACGCAAACTAATGTGCGCCAACTCGTGCCACAGCACGGCTTCATACTGGGCTTCACTGAGAACCAAACGAACCTGTGAAGACAGCACGATCTGCTTTTTGCGAGTGAATGCGACCACGATTGGAAGAGGCATTTCTAAAACCTCGACACCCATGAAATTTTGGACCGGCCGAAGTGCGCCTTCGAACAGGGGCTGTGTTTGTTTAGCAGCAACCACGAGCGGTTCGATGCGAAGGTTGATGACTGCAAGGCTTATGCCAGCCGCCGCCAAGATGAGCCAAGGTGCGAAGCTAGCCCAAAAAACCGCCAACCAACTGGGGCTGCCGGCAGGGTTGGCTTCGAGTGCCAGCCAAGTTTCAACAATTGACCAAACCATCACCGATGCAGCGGCTGCTGCGGCAACCCCGGCCGAAAGCAAAGCGGCGAACCAGGTGAACAGACCTAGATTTGGAAATTTAAAAAAGAGCCTTCGGCTCGGCAGGAAGATTGGGGCAAGGGTGGTGACCAAAATCACCCATTCGAGGGCGATTGGAATGATGATTAGTGGCGCGGTCACAAACCTAGGCTAACCAAGACTAGCTAAGCGAGTCGCGTAGAGCCTTGATTTGAGATTTGCTCAGCCCGCTGGCAAAGTGGCTGAAAGCCAAAGCTGGATTGCCAGCGTTCGAAACCAAACTAAGCATCAAATCTGCGGCATGCTGTTCGCGAGTTTGGGCAGCACTAAACAAGAGTGAGCGCCCCTCGCCTTGCTCGCGAGTAACTAGGTCTTTTTCGACAAGACGCGAAAGCACGGTCAGCACTGTGGTCAATGCCAGGTCGCCATCGTTGCTTACAATTTCGAGAATCTGCTGCGATGTCAAGGCAGCTTTCGAATCCCAAAGTGTGTCAAGAATCAACTGCTCAAGTTCGCCCTGCTGGCGGCCGCGCTTTGTGGTCATAATTGAATTCTACACGGTGTCGAAGAGCGTGCCAGTGGCAAACCACAAGGTTTCACGACTAGATTTCGGCAAAGATGAACGCTGCAATCGCGGCAAAGGCGATGGCGCAAATCACATCCATGACCAAATTGAATTTTGGCGATTTGATGGTTTCGCTCAGCTTGACCGCGCCATAAACAATGACGGTTTGCCAAGCGAGTGCGAAGCCGATGAAGATGCCTGAAAGCATGCTGAGCTGCAGTGGCACATTGGTGGCCGAGCCGATGAAAAGCGGAAAGAAGGCTAAATAGAACAGCAACGGTTTGGGGTTGGTGATGTTGCTAATTAGCCCCTGCAAAAACGGCGAAGATTTTTTAACGCGAGCGGCTTCGCCGCTGGGGGATGTGGAGGAATCGGCGGCCCCTGCTGAGTTGGTGACCGCGGCTGAGTCGGCACCCGCCTGCCCCCTTGCTCGCCAGGCGGCTCGCGCTGCCATAACCGCCAAGTAGGTCATATATAGGCCACCGAGGATTTTGAGAGTGAGAATCGCTGGCTCGAACCTTGAGACAACCAGGCCGACACCCGAAATCATGAGCAGTGCTTGGCTGGTGTTTCCCAGGTTGATGCCCCACAGAGCGCGCATGCCGGCTTTAATTCCCTGAGAGTGCGAGATGCGAAGCAACACAAAAGAGTCAGCGCCGGGCGACAAAATGATGATTGCCGACGCAATGGTGAAAGTGAGCAGTTGGGAAAAGTCGAGCACCTAAATAGTCTGCCCTAAATGCGCTCTCAGGGTTTCTGCCTATGCGTCTAGCACGGCAGGGCGCGGGTGCACGCGAAGCAGGAGTGCCAGACCAACAACCAAAATGATCATCAAACCCCAGATTCCCCAGATGGTGTTGCCGTCGGTGCCAAGAATCGAGTTTGCGATGCTGATTGAAATGGCCCAGAAGGTGCCAGACAAGAACGAAATTGCGCGACCGGTGGTTTGGTAGAGGCCAAACACCTCACCCTCGCGACCACGTGGTGTGAAGCGCGAAACGAAGGTTCGGCTTGCCGCCTGAGCTGGGCCAACGAATAGGCAAAGTGCTAATCCGCCGATCCAATAGGTGATTGTTCCGGCGCTGTAGAAGAAGAACACGCTCGAGCCGGCGATGATCAAACCGACTAGAGAACCGATGATGACTGAGCGGCTGCCGAGCACGTCATCGAGGCGCCCACCAACAGCAGCACCGATGCCGGCAACCACGTTTGCGGCAATGCCAAACAGAATGATGTCGGTCTGGTCAAAGCCGAAGGCTAGCGAACCAAGCACCGCACCAAAGGTGAAAACGCCGGCAAGGCCATCGCGGTAAATGGCCGAAGAGATCAAAAACTTGAAAGTTTCGGGTGCCTGAGCTCGAAGGCTCTTCAGTTGGCCCCACAGAAGTGAATAAGACTTGAGAATGCTCTCTTTTGGCGCACCCTCGCGCTTGGCAATTTCGGGAACGCGAAGCATCAGCGGAATTGAGAACACGAGTGTCCAGATGGCGCTAAATAGGAAGACCGCGCGAATGTTGATTGAGTCTTCGGTGCCGATGCCAAACCACGGCACATCGGCCATGATGAAACCAACCAGCGAGATGAGCAGAAGAATGATGCCGCCGGCATAGCCAAGACCCCAGGCATAGCCCGAGATGCGGCCAATGTTGCGCTCGGTGGTAACCGATTTGAGCATTGCGTAATAGTTGATGAAAGCAGATTCTTGAATCACGCTGCCGAGGCCATACAAGACCAAACCGAACAAGAAGAACTCGGGCTTTGGTGCAACAAAGAAGCTGGCAATCATGATGACCACCAAGATGTAGGTGTTGACCATCAGCCAGAATTTGCGGCGGCCGTTGGTGTCTGAGCGGCGGCCCAGAACCGGGGCAATTAGGGCCAGGATGATGCCGGCCACAGTGGTGGCGATGCCGATTGCCACATCGGGGTTAGAACCCTGCGCGGCAACCGCGCTTGCCAAGTAGACCGGAAAGATGAAGGTCTGCATGATGGTTGGATAGGGCTGCTCGGCCCAGTCCCAGAGTGCCCATGCAAATGTGCCTTGACGTTTGTTTGCCAGGCGCTCGGCCTTCTTGCTTTCACCTTTGAGAGTCATAACTACAAGTTAGTGGAGCGCTTGCAGTTATGACCTCAAGGAAAGCGTGAATTCACTAGTTGTTACAGGTGCAAAGCTGCTCTTGAGGAACACCCTCGAGAGCCTCTTCAATGTGACCGCCACAGCCGGTCCAAGTTACTTTTGAGCATTCTGGGCATAGTGCTGGTGAACACATGATGATTCCTTTCGGGGTTTAGTTATTTCTTTTTGCCAAATAGGCGGGCAAAGAAGCCCGGCTCTTTAGGATCGTTGGCGTGACCCTGGCATCGGGCGCTCTTTGGAATGCCGCGCATGACCTGGTCAACGTGCTGGCCGCAACCCGACCAGCTGGCTTTGCCGCACTTGCGGCAGGTGGTTTGTGAACACATGGGTTTCTCTTTCTTATAGCTGGTTGTTGAAGGCGCGCAGGTGGTTCTCTGAACCCTTGCGCAGGTTTTCCATCATGGCGATGACATCGGCATCTTTGGCGGTTGCCAACATTTTGGTTAGGTCATCGATGTCTAGAACCTCAATGGCCACGCCAACTTCGTAGGCGTCGACTGCCGATTTCGAACCCTTGGCGATTAGCTCGTTGTATAGCGCCTGTAGCTCAGCATTTTTGAAAACACCAGCCGTTGCGCTGCGAGGGTCGGCAATGTCGCGAGTGTTCATGACGGTCAAAACTTGTGACTGGTGGGTTTGCTCACTTTTCAAAATGTTGCCGAACACTCTTGAACCCCAAAGGTCAAACATTGCCTGATAAACATCGTGGGCCAACTTTTCTTCTTCGATCAAATAGACCAACTGCTGTGCCGTGGCATCGGCGGTGGCGATGCCGGTGTCTACCGCCGGCATCTTAGGCGCTGTGGTTACGACAGGTTTGGCCGCCGAGGTCGCCGCAGGGTTTGCGCTTTGCGAAACCGTTGGGCTTGGGCTAGTTGCGGCCGACTCAGTTGACTTAGATGCCGGGCTTGCGCAACCAGCAAATAGCAACGACGCGGCAACAAATACCGCCGTCGTCTTTGCGGCGCGCATTACTGAACTACGTTCAGGCCGGTGAGGGTGGCAGCGTCGGCAAGTGCGCCGGCGTTGGTCAGGGTTCCGCTGAATCCGGCCGACTTCATCTGGTCGATTGCAGCGCCAGCTCGGTTGCCCGAACGGCAATAGACAACATAGTTGGCCGCCTTGTCGAGGGTTTCGAGTTGGCTGTTGAAATCTGCGCCTTGAATGTCGAACAACTTGGCGCCCTCTAGGTAACCGGTTGCGGTTTCGGCCGGGGTGCGAACATCGATGACTGCAGCAACGGTGCTCATGTCGATCGGTTCAGAAGTTGAGCAGGCTGAAAGCGAGCCAACCGCAAACATTGCGATGGTGGCTGCGATTAGCAGTTTGAAAAACTTAGACATTTTGTCTTCCTTTCGTATACCCCCTAGGGTATAGTAGAAATTACAAAATGCGCAACTATTTAGGAGCGAAAATGCAGATTGAACCAGCAGAACTAAAAAAAGCCCGTGATCGCCTCGTGCGCGTGCAGGGCCAAATCGGTGGCATCGTGAAGATGCTTGACGAGGGTCGAGACTGCACCGAACTGCTAAATCAGCTCTCAGCTGCCAGCACCGCGCTTACTCGCGCCGGCTTCACAATCATTTCGACTGGCATGCGCCAGTGCGCAACTAACCCAGAGGGTGACCCGGAGCGCGTTGCGCTCGAAAAAGCATTCATGTCATTGGCCTAAGGAGATTCTTATGAAGGTAGTAATCATTGGTGGAGTTGCCGGCGGAATGTCGGCTGCGGCCAGGCTTCGCCGACTAGATGAAAGTGCCGAGGTCACCGTTTATGAAATGAGTGAGCACGTCAGCTATGCAAACTGTGGCCTGCCATATTTTGTAAGCGATGTGATTTCGAAGCGCGACAACCTTTTGCTGCAAACCCCAGAGGCGCTTTGGAACCGTTTCCGCATCAAGGCAAACGTGCAGTCGATGGTCACCTCGATCAACCGCGAAGCACAAACCGTGACAGTGAAGAACCTTGCCACCGGTGAAACCTTCGAAGATAACTACGACAAGCTGGTTATCTCAACCGGCGCTCGCCCTCGCCGCCTTGACGTGCCTGGCATCGAGCGTGCAATGTGGCTGCGCAACGTTACCGATGCCGACACCGTTAAAGAAGCGCTACAAACCTCGACCAACAAGTCGGTGGCAATTTTGGGTGCCGGCTTCATCGGCATCGAGTTGGCAGAAAACATTGCCCACATGGGCATTCCGGTCACCATCATTCAGCGCAGCAACAGCATCCTGGGGCAGTTTGACCCAGAGATGGTTCAGCCGCTGCACGACAAGCTGGTGAAGCACGGCGTTGAAATCAAGCTAAACGTGCAGGCCGCCAAAATCACCGATGACCACGTGGTGCTCACCGATGGAACTCGCATCAACGCAGGCCTGGTTTTCACCGCTGCCGGAGTTGACCCCGACAACTCGTTGGCCCGCGAGGCCGGTCTAAAGATTGGTGCGACCGGAGGCCTTTGGGTTGACGACCAACAGCGCACCAGCGACCCGAACATTTTTGCCGCCGGCGATGCCGTTGAAAAGAACGGCGTGCTTACCGGCGATCAAACCCTGATTCCATTGGCCAACCTTGCCAACCGTCACGGCCGTCTAGTTGCCGATGTGATTGCTGGTCGCGATGTGCGCGCACACGCAGCGGTGGGCACCGTAATTTTGGGTGCCTTCGGCACAGCCGTTGGAATCACGGGCCTCAGCGAAAGGGCAGCCATCAAGGCCGGCATTGCCAACCAAATCATTCACATTCACCCAAACAATCACGCCGGCTACTACCCCGGTTCAAAGCGCCTATCAATGAAGGTGCTGTTCGACCCAGCAACCGGGCAGATTCTTGGTGCCCAGGCAAACGGTGAAGACGGCGTTGACAAACGCATCGATGTGATTGCCACCGCAATGCACGTCTCGTCTGCGCACGCGAGCGCGGGTGCCGGCGCCGGTGCGGGCGGACAACACGGCGGCCTCACCATCGACGACCTCATGGACCTCGAGTTGGCCTATGCCCCGCAGTTTGGTTCGGCAAAAGATGCCATCAACATTGCCGGCTACGTTGGCAACAATGTGTTCAACGGCACTACCCCAACCCTTCAGTGGCACGAGCTCGAACTGGCTCGTTCAAATGGCGCGCAGGTCATCGATGTTCGCTCGGGTGGCGAACACGGGTTTGCCCACATTCCAGGAACCCTCAACATTCCGGTCGAGCAACTGCGTGACCGACTCGATGAGGTTCAGCTTGAAGACGTTGTGGTCTATTGCCAGGTTGGCCAGCGAGGCCACATTGCCACTCAAATTTTGAAGGCCAATGGCGCAAATGTGCGCAACCTCGATGGCGGCTACCTAACCTGGGCAGCAGCCGAGGCGGCACTAGCTAACTAGCGAAATGCCCTCGTTGGTCACTAGGGCTGGCTCAAGTCGAGCACGCTCGTTGGGTGTGTCATTAGGGTAGTGCAGCACCAAATAGTCGTTGCCTGAGCTGGTTCGCAAAACCATTCCGTGGCCACCGCTTCGCCCCCAAACCGGTTCATCGCTTTGCACCCAAGGGCCAACGATGCTGCCGCTGGCAGACCGAGCAACACCCATCGCATAACCCTCGACTCCGAAGCTCGACCAGAGCATCAGCAGAGCGCCCGACTCGGTGCGCACCAAGAAGGCGCCATCGGTGAAAAGCGGGTCTTTGGCCAGGTTTAGCTCTGCCTTGGGCTCAACGCCCGGTGGCAAAACCATGGGTTTGCTCCACTTGGCCGAGGATGATTTGAACAGCAAAACCGGTTCGCCAAGGCCCTCGCGAAGATCGAGCGAAAGCTTGCGGGCATACATTTCTCCATCGGCAATGCCAGCAGCACCGCCGGGCACTCCCTCGGCGCCACGGCTATAGACGATCCAGGGCTGCTCACTGTCGTCAACAAACAGCGTGCCATCTAGGCACGGAAGCTCGGCCGGGGTGACCGGGCCATCGCTGTGCGGCAGGAACGGGCCGGTTGGCGAATCGCTAACCAAGATGGCGGTGCCGCGAACCTTTGGGGTGACGCTGGCGGTTGCAAAGGTTGCCAACATATAAAAGCGCTCGCCATATTTGTGAACCTCGGGTGCCCAGAATTGGGTTTCGCCCCAAAAGCCTGCGGCTGGCCTAAACGCCGCGATCGGGCCATCCCAGTTTTGAAGATCGGTCGAGGTGAAGCAATCAAAGCCGGTGCCCGGCCCACCCCAAAGATTGTGGGTGAAAAGCAAACTTGAGCCGAGAAGGCTTAGATTTTGCTGAGAATTCTTGACATTGTCATAGGGTCGTGTGAAACTTGAGTCAACAAGGCTCAGGTATGAGCTGAGGGCACTAAAACACTGGGCCAAAAGCCCACCACACAGAAACATTAGAAGGAGAAACACAATGGCACGTGCAGTAGGTATTGACCTAGGTACCACCAACAGCGCAGTTAGCGTTCTAGAGGGTGGCGAACCAACCGTTATCGCGAACGCCGAGGGCTTTCGCACCACTCCGTCGATCGTTGCTTTCACCAAGGACGGCGAAGTTCTAGTTGGCGAGACCGCAAAGCGCCAGGCAGTCACCAACGTTGACCGCACCATCGCATCGGTCAAGCGCCACATGGGCACCGACTGGACTTTCGCTGTAGACGAAAAGAAGTACACCCCACAAGAGATCTCGGCTCGCATCTTGGCCAAGCTAAAGCGCGACGCAGAGACCTACCTTGGCGAGGCAGTTACCGATGCCGTTATCACCGTTCCTGCATACTTCAACGACGCTGAGCGTCA
>ERZ1034365.1791-NODE-1791-length-10510-cov-3.366625_pt1 | contig 10510 bp, 19 predicted proteins | sample MGYA00520615_ERZ1034365 | MGnify/ENA primary metagenome ERZ1034365 (study PRJEB33736, sample SAMEA104284505) | Azolla filiculoides | biome: Urban; feature: Water surface; material: Ditch water | place: Netherlands | collected 2015-10-28 | depth 0-0.1 m ...
CGCCAGAAATGCGAGGCGATGATCGAGTATGGCTACGTGGCGCTGCGCCAGTTCCCCAAGGCCGAGCGCCATGTGCTCGCGGCCGAGATGCGCGGCAGCATGTGGGCGCTGTTGCGCCTGATCGTGGTCTGCCACAAGCGATACCACAAGAAGACCACCCTGCAAGAGCTGGACACCGAGCTCGACCTGCTGCGCAGCCAGGTTCGCATGGCGCGCAACCTGGGCTACCTGGACTTCAAGAAGTACGAGACATGGGCAAAGCTGAACGACGAGATCGGCCGCATGGTGGGCGGCTGGGTCAAATCGGTCAGTCAGCCGATGGGGGAGGCACATTGAAACGTGTCCCGATCCGTGGCGGCAATTGGAACAACGCGGCGATCACGGGCGTCTTCGCCCTGAACCTGAACAACCCGCGCTCGAACGCCAACGTCAACATCGGGGCCCGTCCCGCTTCTGGGGATTGGCAGAAAGCGCAGGCCCACGCGGCCGGCGTGCAGTCCACCTCTCAAAAGGATGCGCCTTCCGCGGCAGGCGTGGCCACCAAACCCGCGTCAGCCGGAATATTCAACAGGCCGGCCGTTCCAGTAGTGCCCCGTTGCACGACCGTTCGGACCGGCCGCCCCTCGGGGTTTTCATTGGCCAGTAATTCGATGGCAAAGACCTACAACAACCTGTACGAGCAGGTTTACGACTTCGAGGCCCTGCACGCCGCCTACCTGCGCGCCCGCGCCGGAAAGCGTCAAAACGCCGAGGTGCAGCGCTTCGAGCAGGATCTCGAAGGCAATCTGATCCAGCTGCAGAACGAGCTGATCTGGGGCGGCTACCAGACCGGCTCTTACCGCACCTTCACCATCTTCGAGCCCAAGCAACGCCAGGTGGCCGCGCTGCCGTTTCGTGACCGCGTGGTGCAGCACGCCTTGGTCGCGGTGCTGGAGCCGATCTGGGAGCGTCGCTTCATCGGCGACAGCTATGCCTGCCGGCCAGGCCGTGGCACGCACCGTGGCGCCGATCGCGCGCAAGCCATGCTGCGCCAGGTCAAGCGCGAACATGGCCAGGTCTATGTGCTCAAGGCCGACATCGCCGCCTACTTCCGCTGCATTGACCACGCCATCCTGAAAATGCTGGTACGCCGGCGCGTGTCGTGCCGTCGCACGCTGGCCCTGTTTGACGCCATCATCGACTCGGCTGGTCCGCTGCACCCTGATACGCCCGGCGTCGGGCTACCCATCGGCAACCTGACCAGCCAGCTGTCGGCCAACATCTACCTGCACGAGCTCGACGAGTTCGTCAAGCATGGCTTGCGCGAGCGGCACTACGCCAGATACATGGACGACTTCATCGTGGTCCATCACGACAAGCAGCACCTGCACCGCGTGCGCGAGCGCATCGAGATCTTCCTGGCCCAGTACCTGCGGCTGCGCACCAACAACAAGACGCAGGTGTTCCCGGTGCACGGCTTCCGCGGCCGGGCGCTGGACTTCCTGGGCTACCGGATATGGCCGACACACCGCAAGCTGCGCCGCAGCTCGATCCGGCGCATCACCCAGACGCTCAAGCGCCTTCAGCAGCTTTACGCCGCGCGCCAAGTCAGCCTGGAGCGCATCTCGCAATCCGTCGGCAGTTGGCTGGCCCACGCTGGGCATGCCAACGCGCGCGGCCTGGTGCTGGCCGTGCTGGGTCGGTTCAAGTTTTCCAGGAGTCCCGCATGAAAGTTAAAACCGCATCGGGTCCGATACGTTGGTTCATGAAAGCCCGTGGATTCGCCGGTTGGACCTCGTTTTGGAACACCGTCTACGTGCTTCCTGGTCGCGAGTCTGACCAGCGTTTACTGCGTCACGAGCGCTGCCACTTAGAGCAGATCCAGCGAGACGGTCGCCTCGTGTTCACCGTCAAGTATCTCTGGTGGCTGCGCCGCCATCGGTACTGGAACAACCCCTACGAAATCCAGGCGAGAGCCGCCGAAAACCTACCGAAAGGCCCCGCAGCATGAGCACCACATCACAAACCGCCGCCGAGTCGGTGGGAGCCATGGCTGCAAAAGCGCTACCACCTGCCGGTGTGTCGATCGCTACGATCGCCGGCGTGCCTGTTTCCGAGTTGGTCCTGTGGGCGACCCTGATCTACACGCTATTGATGATCTGCCACAAGTCGCTCGCGATCTGGCGTGACCTGCGCAGCCCCATCTGCAAGCCGGGAGAGCAGTGATGCACCTGATGACCTTGATCATGTGGCCCTACCTGGTGCGGAGGCTGTGGTGGTGAAGGGCGGCCGGATCGCCATCGCGGCCTTGTCGCTGTCGGCAAGCGCTCTGGTCGGCATTGCCGGCTGGGAGCAGTACCGCGGCGAGGCCTACCTGCCCACCCCGCAGGATGCCCCGACGCTGGGCTGGGGCTCGACGGATGGCGTCAAGCTGGGCGCGCGCACCACGCCGGACCGAGCCCTGGTCCGCCTGCTGGCTGACGCAGACCGGCACCAGCGCGAGCTCAAGCGCTGCATCGGCGACGTGCCGCTGTTCCAGCACGAGTTCGACGCCTACACCTCCTGGGCCTACAACGTAGGCACCGGCGCCGCCTGCAAATCGGCGCTGGTGCGCAAGCTGCGCGCCGATCCACCGGACTACCCGGGCGCCTGCCGTGAGCTGCTGCGCTGGGACCGCCAGGCCGGCCGCGTGCTGCCTGGCCTGACCAAGCGCCGCCAGGCCGAGTTCAATACCTGCATGGGGGAAGTCCAATGACCCGCGCCATCATCGCCCTGCTGATTGCCGCCGCCCTGGCCGTGGCCGGCTGGGCCATCCACGGATTCGGCTTGGCGGCTGGCCGAGCCGAGATCCAGACCCAGTGGGACCAGCAGCGCATCGCCGACGCTTCCGCCACCGTACAGGCCGCCCTGCAGGCCCGCGCCCGCGAGCAGGCCCTGCAATCGACCGCGGACAAGATCCGCCAGGAAAAGACCCGTGAAATTCGCCATCTGTCTGCTGCCCGTGACGCTGCTTTGCGCGAGCTGCGCAACCGCGACGAACGCCCCGCTGTCGGGGGCGATGCTCCCGCCGCCGCTGACCCTGCCGGCGCTGGACCCGCTGCCTCCTGCACTGGAGCTCAGCTCTTCCGATCGGATGCGGCTTTTCTTGTCTGGGAAGCTGCCCGAGCCGATGAAGTTCGAGCCCATCTCAGCGAGTGCCGAGCCGCCTACAACACAGCAAGGCAAATAGCCCGATGACTGCTGACCGCCAGCGCCGCACCCCTGACCGCGGCCCGCGACGGTGCAGCTACCCGGCAAAGCATGAGCTTTGCCATGTGGCACCTGCTGCTGCGGCTCGGCGTGCAGCGCATCTGGCGCGTCACTCGACATCTTCCGCCGATTGATGTGCAGCAGCTGGCCATGATCGGCCATAGTGCGGGCAGTGTCCAGTGTAGATATTGGTGTAGGTTTTGTGCCTGACCTATGTGTCTTCATAGGTGGGTGCCGTTCTGCCATTGAACTACACCCGCATTCTGTAACCTACTGATTTTCCAGTAGATTAGGCTGTAAGCCCTTGAAATCTTGGCGTTTTCTCAAGTGCTTGGTTTAAATTGTACCCCAAGGAAGCCCAAGCAAAACCAAATACACTTATCGTCCCGGTGTAGCTTTGGTGTAGCTTTTCTACACCGCCTGCAACCGGCCCTGCGCTCAGCGCCGCGCGGGGATTGAAGGGAGTGTAGATCATGTTCTTCGACGCACGAAAAGCCAAGCTGCTCAAGCCCGGCGAGCACATGCTTGTTGACGGCTGTAGCGGCCTGCGCCTGGTCGTGTCCGCGTCGCGCAAAAGCTGGACCTACCGCTACAAGACGGTCGACGGCAAGATCAAGCAAGTGGCCATCGGCCAGTGGCCGGCGATGTCGGTGCAAAGCGCCGCGGCTGCCTGGCAGGAGCTGCGCACCTTGCGCGACGGTGGGGCGGATCCTGCCGAGCAGCGCCGGGCAGCCAAGAAACCTACACCAGCCCCCAAAACCTACACCGTGCGCGACCTGGTGCAGGGCTACGTCGATGGGCATCTGATGGTCTCCCGCAAGCCTGAGGGTGCCGAGGCTGCGCGCCGATCGCTTCAGCGGCTGCTGGACGAATCCCCCGACTTCGCGGGCATGCGCGCCGTGCTGGTGACTCGATCGGACGCTTTTGACGTGCTGGACGCCCGCAAGAACAAGCCAACGGCGGCTCAGAAGCTGCGCGCGCTGCTCGGTGCCGCCTGGGACTATGCGCTCGACGCTGGGCGTCTGGATGGTGACGTGCCGAACTGGTGGCGTGCCGTGATGAAGGGCCGGCTCAAGTCAAAAGGCAAGGTGATTGGTGGTCAGCATGTGGGCCAACAGCGGCGCGTGCTGCGCCAGGACGAAGTGGCCGAGCTGCTGGCATGGCTGCCGCGCATGCACGACATCGGCCGGGATGCCGTGGTCATGTACCTGTGGACATGCACGCGGGGGGTCGAGATTTTTGGAATGAGGCCAGAGCACATCAGGCAAGAAGCTGACGGCTGGTGGTGGACAGTCCCGAAAGCGCAGACGAAAAACGCCCGGTTCGAGAAGTCCGAAGACCTGCGAGTGCCCCTGATCGGCAGGTCCTTGGAAGTGGTGCAGCGCCGCCTGGGCGCCGTGGGGGAGTCGGGCTGGCTGTTCGAGACGGTGCAGAAGGGCGAGGTGAAGCAGTACACCCAGCACTTCTTCAGCACCTACATCTACTCGCTGCAGCCGTACAGCGAGAAGGTCGCGCGCCGGGACGGCGATGGGCTAGTGATCCCGGTGACGAGCTGGACGCCGCACAGCCTGCGCCGGACGGGCCGGACCCTGCTGGCGTCCCTGGGTTGCCCCGATGAAATTGCCGAGGCGATCATGGGGCACATGCCCCAGCACATCGTCGGCGTCTACAACCGGCACTCCTACGATGCGGAACGCAGGCTGTGGCTGGGCAAGCTGGACCAGCTGCTGTCGAGCCTTCACTTCGGCTTGCCGGCGCGGCCGTAGCCGCAGTCGGGTGCCGGCAGCAGGTCGGACACCGGCCGGGACTCGGCCCACTCTTCCAGCTCGCGCACCAGGTAACCGACGCTGCTGGTGGAAATCTTCCGGCGCTTCGGGAAATCGCCGGCCTTTTCCAGGGTATCGATCGTCGATTCGGATAGCGCAACAATCGCGGCGGCAATGTCTTTTTTGACGACGATAGGTCGAATGTTCATGGCGCATCCTTCATGCCGCAGTGGGCTTCTTGTCCGACCTGGTCGGCAAAAGTTCAACTGCCGAGGATTGCTCGGTAGTTGGCTGCTGCGGTGCCGCTGCCTGGCCGATGCCGATGGCCGCGTCAACAGCGGCGTCCAGATCCTCGCCATTGACAACCACGTTTTCGGGTGTCATTCCTGCAAACACGCCGCCAGATCCAATCGCATCCAAGTCTCTGGATCTGAGCCATTCGTATCGCTTCGCATATGCGATTTGCTGATCCGTCGGCGGCTTCTGCTTGCGCAATGGCGAATTCCGACGGTCTGTGACCGCCTGGATGCGGTCCACAAAATCCTGGAATGGCGCAAAAACCTCGGGTGGTGCAATCTCAATCGGCGGCGGTTGCATGCCAGTAAGCGTTTCGATGAAGTTCAGTGCGACCTGCAGCAGCTCATCGCGCTCAACTGCTCGCTCGCTGGCTGTAAGCAGCCACTCGGGGCTGTGTCGTTCAGTTGTCATTGGGTTTTCCTGATTTGCGCTGTCGCTTACGGGCTTTGCGCACTGCGTCGTAGCGTGCATTTGCCCTGGCTGCCAGCCGCTTGAGGCCATCCAGCGATCGCACGCGGCTGAAAATTTCGTCTGCCAGCAATAGCGCCTGGGATTCGGTAATCTCGGGGGTGGGCTGCGTCATGTAGCGCCGCCATCCACGCGCCTGAATTCGATAACCCAGACCCATGGATTCGCATGCCAGCTGCCAGGGCCGTTGATGGATACCCAAAGGTCGCGGTATGCAAAGCCAGCTGGCCGCCCAACGCTTGCGCGACGAAATGCCAAGGCGGCCTCAGGATCGATTCCTTCTGCCACTGCATCCGCCTCGCTGATGGCCTGCAGCCGCTCGACGCGCACGCCAGTGATCTCGAGCGTGATGCGGCTGGCCGCGCGAGGCATGTGGATGCTGGGCTTCCATTTCAACCCGTAAGACTTACGTGCCTCGTCACCGTAGCTGCCGGGCTGGTGATCGGCAGCGTATGCGTGACGTTGCAATAGGCCACGCGGGTCTGGGCGATGCTCAACGCCTGTGCCCAGCAGGTCCATGAAAGTCTCGCGCACCCACAGCCGGTCGCCGGTCTGGCCGTATGGGCAGAGCCGCTCTGGATACTCGCCTCCGGCAATCTCTCCAGGCGCCATGTGGCAACCGAAGTCTGGACACTTTCCTGGCTTCACCACCCGCCGCGTCTGAGTCTTCGTTCCGGCAAGGATTGCGCGCACCATCGGCGCGCTGAACAGGATCGGGCGCTCTTTCATGCTGCACTGCCTTTTAGTATTACGACGGTGCGCCCGGATACGCTGCCGTCCTTGTTCCACTTTGTCCCGCCGTCGTCGTCGGCCATTTCGATCCAGCGCGGGCCGTCGACTGTCTCGAGGTCAAACACGCTGACGCCATCGTTTTCCAGTGGGCTCGTGAACGATTCCTTATCGACACACACAGGCTTTCGGCCGTGTCCTTCTTCGACCAGCAGGCCGAGCAGCTTGTGGAGTCGCTGAACGGTCATGCTCATGCTGCATCGCCCTCCATGCAGATTGCTGCCCGTGGCGCACTGGCGTGCATGGGCCGGTAGAGTGATTCACCTTTGGCGGCCTGCGACCCCATGCGGGCAGCGATCATTTCGCCGCGCCCGATGTCGTCAGTCTTGATCTTCCGGGTAGGAGCATCGGCGCCCACGTTCTTCTCGGCGATATGCCGTTCAATGGCCTGCTCGATTTCCGGTGGGTTGGCGAAGTCGGCTACCAGCCTTCCGATGGATTGAACCCAGCCCTCGGCGAAAGCATCGCCCATACGGGTGACTCGCGACTTTCCACCACATTCATGGGGCAAGCCATCCGGGTGATCGGCGATCCACTTCTGACGGGCCGTCTTGCACTTCCGGGCCAGAACAGAAACCGTGTACGCAGCCACCTCTGCCTGGCCTTTTTGGCCTATGAAGATGAACTGGCCTTCGTTGATGTGCTTGCGAAATTCCTTGGGGTATATCGTCCGGCTGACCAGCATCTGGCAGCCAAACGCCTTGCCCACTGTTGCCGCCAACGCAGCCTCCCAGTGGGCAGGCTTGTCGCGGGACATCGTTCGGATGCCTGCCGACGACTCGCCGATTTCGGTCATTGCCACGTGATGAGCGTCCACACCATGCATGCGCATCAGTGCGTGGGCTTGACGCATGGCCGTAGCCGCCTCGTGCGGGTTTGGCGAACCGCTGAGCGCCAGGCACTTCTTGATCTTGCCCAGGATTTTGGGGTCGGCTGAGCTCATGCCTCGACCTCCCCCATGCACTCCCGCACCGTCTCCGCTGACAGGTGCATGGACTGGGCCACCGCTTCGATGGCCGCCTCGAGGTCATCGTGCAGCGCCAGGCATCGCGCCACGGCGTCGGCGATCTGCTGTTTCGGGATGATCATCGCAGCGCTCCCGTCATGCCGATCAGCGTGATCAGCAGCGCCACCACGCACATCGCGGCCAGCACTGCCGTGCCATATGAGATAGCCTGCAGCACGTTGTCCAGCCGGGCCCAGCCGGTGCGGTAGGTCACCGCCGGCCGGACTTGTTCACGCCGCGCTGGGCAGGTCGGTCCGCGCGTGCACTCGCCAAAATCGTTACAGCAATTCATGTTTCACCTTCTGATTTGTTGCCAGCGCGGCGAGCTCGGCCCGCCTTGCTGTAGTTTTCTGTCGATGGTCAAGGCTGTGGCCTTGATGGCTTTCAGGCTGGCCGTCTGGAAGATCTCGCGGGCCCGGCTGGCTGCCACGGCGAATGCTTGCGCGGCTTCGCGGGTGATGATGCTGCCGCTGTTCCTGCATTGCTCGCCAGCGCTGATCGCGCCGCGGATCACGCGCATGTCGGGCGCGTCCTGGTCGTGTCCGTCGTGCAGGTGGCAGAAGCCGGCCAGGGCCAGCAGTCCAAGCACGCCGCGCAAAGCTGCACGGTCGACCTGGCCCAGGTTCATCCAGGTGCGGGTCTCGTCGGCCAGCAGGGCGCTCATCCACTCGCGCCGCCGGCGTTCGGCCGCGCGGTCGGTTTCGGACGCCTTCATCCGCTCGATGCCGCCGTGGAGGAAGTTCATCAGGTTCATGCGTTGCCCTCCCGGCGCTTGCGCGCCCCACAAATGCCCATCGGCTCCCGGTGCGCTACGCGCGTGTCGCCGCGCCTGGACGGCACCAGCAGGTGGTCCTGGCAGCCGGGGCGCAGGACAACTCGGCTCCAGTCGATGCCGGTAAACGGTGGCCGCTTGCGCGCCGATGTCGGCCAGTGCTGGATCTTCACGTCAGCCGGCCAGGTCACGGCCGTTGCCAATGCCGCTTTGACGCGGGGCTTGCTGGCCCGCGCGGTGTCTGGTCGGTGCAGTGGATCGCCCTCGCGCACCAGCTGGTAGGCCGGATAGCGCGTCGTCCCGTGGCGGATTGCCAGTCCGCGCTTCATCAAGTTCTTGACGGTCATCCGCACCTGGCTGACCGCGACGTCCGGCAGCAGCTCATAGAGGCGGGTCAGCGCCACGCCGCGCCCGGGGTGGCTGTGCAGGATGCTTTCAATCCGCTGGCGGACAGTCGGCTGGGTGGCTGCGGTGGTCATGCCAGCATCCCCCGCTCGTAGTTCAGCCGGGCCAGCTCGGCACCGACGTAGGCACGCAGCTCGTCGAGCGTGCCGTCGTTGAGGATCACGCGGTCGGACTGGATCGTCACCGTGCCGGACTCGCTGACATGCTCGCGCACCGGCTCGACGCCCGGCCGCTCGACGCGCCAGATCGCGCCGCCCTGGGCACGCAGCCAGTCGGCTTCGGGCGCGAATCGGACATCAGGGATCACGAAATGCGTCACCTGCCGCTCGCGGCAGGCCTTCAGGCGCTGATCCAGCACCCGGATCCACACATCGCGCCCCAGGCATTGCTGGCCCCACTCGGTGCCCAGCGTCTGCGCCAGGTGGCGGTAGCTCACGCCCAGCTCGGGGATTGTGGCCTCCTTGAGCTCGCGGTCCAGCATGTAGCGGATCGGGTCCTGCACTCTGGCATGCAGCAGCAGGTCCAGGCACATGGTGCGGATCGGGTCGGCAAATGCGATGCGCATCGACTTCAGGCCGCGTTCTGCCCAGAGGCGCAGCAGCATGCCGGCCACGGCGTCTTTGCCGCTGCCGGCCAGCCCGACCAGGCCGATGATGATGGTGGGTTTCGGTTGGGGTTCTGTCATGGTGAGGGGCGGCTCGCGGCCGGTCTGGTCGGCGATGTCGGTGATGGCCTGGGCCTGGCAGACAAGCTCGCGCAGGTCGCGCTCGGTCTTGCTCGAGCCCAGCACGATCAGGGCGCGCTCGGTCGGCGGCAGGGTGGCGATGTCGGTGGTGATGGTTTCGGTGGTCATGGTCGGGTCTTTCAGGTGGTTGGAAGCAGGGCGCGCAGATCGTCGCGCAGCCCCTCGAGGGTTGATCTTGCTTTCTCGGTCTTGGCCTGGCCGGCCAGCATGGCGAGGGCGCCGGCCGCGCGCTTGACGACGGCATCCCAGCCGTCTGGTGCGATCGGCTTGCCGACAACGTGGGCAGCCTCATGGGCCAGCACGTCCTCAAGCCGATAGAAGATCGAGCGCTCGCCGATGCGGATGAAGCGCGGGCCAAGGCCGTTCTTGCGCCAGTCCTGAAGCGTGCGGGTCGTGATGTCCCAGCGCTCGGCCAAGGCTTTCTCGGTGAGCGTTCCGCTCATGCTGCACCTCCATCAGTTTTGCCTTGCAGGCGATCCAGCGCTCTCTGGGCAAGTTTGGCATCTGCCGCCGCACGCTCGAGCCACTTTCGGGTCTTTTCCACTTCTTCTGCCCGCTCGGCTTCGCGCTTTTCCTTCAGCGTCATCAATCCGGCCTCCAGCAGACCAGCCGGTCGGAGGTATTCCTTGAGGTCATGACCACCAAATCCGATGACAGAAATGTAAGTCGTGTCGTCGCCATCGTGGTTTGCCTCCAGCGGCAAGAACGCGCCGTCACTACACAGGATTACCAAGTCGCCGCGCTTCAGGTTGCCGTCAAAAACGTGATCAATCGTGCGGCCTACCAGATCTTCGACGCAGCCCAACTTTTTGGATTTTCGCGCAGCTTCCACACCTCCTTCATCAAGGGCCAGGCGCGCCTCCGTGATCAGCGCGGAAGGCAAGAAGCTGCGCGTATCGGTGCGCCGCAGTCCCTCGACTTCATCCAGAATCGCACCCAGCAATTCAATCGGGCTGCGCGGCGGGTTCATGCTGCACCGCCTTCCTGCACGACTTCGCCGGCGTCGGCCTTGGACATGCCGGAGCCGACGATTT
>ERZ1034365.1792-NODE-1792-length-10505-cov-19.420502_pt1 | contig 10505 bp, 9 predicted proteins | sample MGYA00520615_ERZ1034365 | MGnify/ENA primary metagenome ERZ1034365 (study PRJEB33736, sample SAMEA104284505) | Azolla filiculoides | biome: Urban; feature: Water surface; material: Ditch water | place: Netherlands | collected 2015-10-28 | depth 0-0.1 m ...
AGAGCAGAATGGATTGAAGTAACCGAATTATCAGAAACTTCAAGAGGAGAAGGCGGTTTTGGTAGTACGGGGGTGAAATAAATCAATAATAAGAATGAAACTATCTTTCCAACTCATTTTAATACTTTTCTTTTCAAATAATCTTTTTGCTCAAGAAAAAACCATCAATTCTGAAATATTTGAAGAATCATGTAATTGTATTCGAAAAATTGATATCAATCTAGATAAATTGACAAAAAATGATTCTATAAAATCATGTATAACAAGTAGTATTATAAAAGAACAAACAAAAGAACTTTTAAAAGAAATGTCAAAAACAGTAGATACATTGTTGCTAACTACTAATAAAGATACTACAATAACAGGAGGAAAAAACTATACTATCATTGTGGATAAAGATTATGATGAGATTCAAAAACAACTAATGCAAGACTGTCCGTATTTAAAAGCCGTTTTGGATGTTAACAATGAAAAACATGAAAACTCTTTATCAGCAAAGAAAAAAGCAAATGAATTTTATGAAGTAGGGGAAAAATATTTTAATAAACAACAATATGATTTAGCTTTAGTCGAGTTTAATAAAGCTGTGAAAAATGACCCAAAATTTGCTTTTGCTTGGGACAATTTAGGAATCTGTTATAGAAAATTAAATCGCTTCAAAGAAGCAATTAATTGTTACGAAAAATCTTTAGCATTAGATCCAAAAGGAAAAGTACCATTAATGAATATGGCTGTGGCATATAATCTTTTAAAAGATGATGAAAAAGCAATAGAAACATATAATAAATTCATACAAATTCATCCAGAAGATCCAGAAGGATATTATGGGATTGCTAGACTCCAAAATTATACTAAAGATTATAAAAATGGCTTGGAAAATGCATTAAAAGCATATACAATTTATGACAACTCGTCATCTCCATATAGTCAAGATGCTATTAATGTAATTATAGAAATTATAAATAATCTTAAAAAAGAAGATAAAATAAATATATATAACGAATTTGCTGAAAAGCATGGTTTAGAAAAAATAAAATAATGAAAATAATAGTACCTATGGCTGGTCGTGGTTCACGCCTTCGCCCACATACCTTAACCGTTCCAAAACCATTAATTCCAGTAGCTGGAAAACCAATCGTTCACCGATTAGTTGAAGATATTGCAAGTGTTTTAAATCAGAAAATAGACGAAGTGGCGTTTATTATCCATGAAAGTTTTGGTAAAAAAGTAGAAGAAGATTTAATTGCGATTGCTCAAAAATTAGGCGCAAGAGGAACCATTTACTATCAAAACGAAGCATTAGGAACAGGTCATGCGATTATGTGTGCGAAAGATTCATTGGTAGGTCCAGCAGTTATTGCTTATGCAGACACATTAATTCGTGCTGATTTTGATTTAGATACAACTGCAGATAGCGTTATTTGGGTAAAACAAGTCGACCAACCAGAAGCTTTTGGAGTAGTAAACTTGAATACTAATGGAGAAATCATTGAATTGGTAGAAAAACCAAAAGAATTCGTATCGGATTTAGCGGTTATAGGAATTTACTATTTCAAAGATATTGCCGTGTTGAAAAACGAATTGCAATCGGTGTTAGATAACAATATTATTCATGGTGGCGAATACCAAATTAATGATGGTATCAAACAAATGATGGCAAAAGGCATGAAATTTGTACCAGGAAAAGTAGACGAATGGATGGATTGTGGAAACAAAAACGTAACGGTAGAAACCAATACTCGAATGTTAGGATTTTTACATAATGATGGAGAAAATTTGGTTTCAACAGATGTAAAATTAGAAAATGCAACGATTATTCCACCTTGTTCTATTGCTGAAGATGTGGTGTTGATTAATGCTACGGTTGGACCAAATGTTTCATTAGGAAAAGGATGTCATGTAATTGATTCTACCATAAAAAACAGCTTGATTCAAACTCATGCACATATTAAAAATGCTAATCTAGACAATGCAATGATAGGAAATCATGTGAATTTTGATGGCAATTTTACAAGTATAAGTATTGGAGATTATTCCGTTTTAGAATAAATGATAAAAAGAAAACATATAATTTTATTTGCATTCCTGTTTTTCAGCTGGGGTAACTTTATTCATGCGCAAGAAAATCCGGATGAGATTGCTCTTGTTGACAACAAAGTTGAAGATGATTTCTACGAAGCTTTAAAACAACGCAATATTGAAAATTATGATAAAGCTATTGTGGCCATTCAAAAATGTTTAGAAAAAGAACCAAAAAATGCTGCCTTTTTATATGAATTAGGCAAAAATCAATTGGATTTAAAGAACTATGTTGATGCCGAAATTTCATTCAAAAAAGCAATAGAAGTAGACGCTAAACAGCGTTGGTATTGGAATGGATTATATGACATTTATTATCAAACCAAAGATTATCAAAAATCTATTCCTGTTGTTCAAAAGCTAATTGAGTTTGATCCTAATATGAAAGAAGATTTAGTGTCTCTTTATATGAATACCAATCAGCATGACAAAGCGTTGGAATTGCTTAAAAATATGGAAGCAACTTCTCGCTTAACAAGCACAATGGAATATTATAAATTAAAAATTCAAGAAGCGAATGGTTTTGCAAAACCACAAAAAGAAACTTTAGAAGAAGCCATTAAAAAAAATCCAAAAGTTGAACAAAATTATATTGATTTAATCGTTTTATATTCAAGCTTAAACCAAGAAGATAAAGCATTTGAAATCGCTAAACAATTAGAAAAAGAAATTCCAAATTCAGATTGGGCACACGTGAGTTTAGTAAAATTTCATTTGAATAATAATGATGGAACAAATGGTTCAAAATCGATGTTCAAAGTGTTAGGAAACGACAAAATTGATTTAAAAATCAAACATCGGATTTTTAATGAATTTTTAATTTTTGCCGTAAAAAATCCTGAATATTTTACAGCTATTGATAATGCTATTCCATATTTTGACAATGACAAACAAATTAATGTTGCCAAAGAAGTAGCCAAATTCTTTTGGAAAAAAAATGACTTAGACAAAACGGCATATTATTTTGAAAAAGCGATTAAAAAAGACGCTGAAGATATTGAAAGCATCGACTATTATTTAGAAGTGCTCACTCAAAAACAAGATTTTCAATTGTTAGTTAAAAAAGCTGAAGGTTTTTCAGAATTATATCCTACGCAAGCAAGCTATTACTTTTATGCTGGTTCGGGTTACAATCAATTGAAAAACTTTAAAAAAGCAAAGGAAATTTTAGAAAACGGCTTAGATTTTGTAGTAGAAAACAAAACCTTAGAAACTAATTTTTATAAGCAATTGATAATTAGTTGCGAAAATTTGAATGACACTGCCAAAAAGCAATTGTATTCAAATAAATTAAAACAAATCAAATAATGAAATCAATCATAACGGCCTTTTTAGTCCTCTTTTTAATAGGATGTAAATCCAAACAATCTGTAGCAACAGCTGTTGCTGATGACAATACAGAAGTTACAAAAATTATCAACGGTCATTATGCTAATGAATTTAATTTCAAAACTTTAAATATTCGTGCTAACGCTAAATATGAAGATGATAAGCAATCCCATTCTTTAAGTGCAGATATTCGAATTAAGAAAGATGAAATTATTTGGATAAATATAAAAATGATTGGTTTTCCTGTGGCAAAAGCATTGATTACACCTACAAAAGTGAGCTATTACGAAAAAATAAACAATACTTACTTTGAAGGCGATTTTACCATATTAAGCAATTGGATTGGAACCGATTTAGACTTTCAAAAAGTGCAAAACTTATTTTTAGGAAAAGCAATTGACGACTTAACAAAAGATAAATGGATAAGTGAAATAAATGAAAAATTATTCAAATTATCAAAACCAGCTAATTCAGATATTACTAAAGATTTTTACTTTGAAGCCGCTAATTATCTATTAAAAAAAGAAACTATTACTCAAGCAAGCCAAAACCGAATGTTAGAAATAAAATATCCATCACACAATGAAGTGGATAAAATGTTTTTGCCAAACGAAATCAACATCAAGGCAACTCAAAAAGATAATATTTCGATAGATATAGAATACAAGAGCACAACATTTAATGAAAATTTGAGTTATTCCTATTCAGTTCCTAGTGATTATAAGGCCATTGAAATAGATTAATTTTTTTTATTTTCGTAAAACAAAAACTACCTTTGTAAAAAACCAAAGTGCATGAATCAATTTATAAAAACACTTCTTTTCTTTTTCATTACTTCACTAGCTTTTGCTCAGCCTTCTGAACAGCAAAAATTAGAAGAGAAAAAAGCACAAATTTTAAAAGAAATTTCCGAAAATAAATCTCGTTTAGAATCTGAAAAGAAAAAAGAAAAATCAGTTTTAAAACAAATTGATCAACAAAAAAACTTAATTGGTCTTAGACAAAAATTACTTAATACTACCGCTAAACAAACACGTTTATTAAGCGATGATATTTATTTAACACAACTCGAAATGAACAAATTAAACCGAGAGTTAAAAGTGTTAAAAGAAGATTACGAAAAAATGATTGTAAAGTCATATAAAAGTCGTAACGAGCAAAGTAGAATTATGTTTATTCTTTCTTCTGAAAATTTTCTTCAAGCCTATAAACGCATACAATACATGAAACAATATGCAGGTTTCAGAAAAATGCAAGGTGAAGAAATTAGAATTAAACAACAAAAACTAAAAGAAGCAGAAATCAATTTACAAAATAGTAAAAAGGAAAAAGTTAAGGTTTTAGAACAAACAGAAAAAGAAAAACAAGAATTAGAAAAAGAAAAGAAAGAGCAAGAACGCTTAGTTAAGCTAATTCAAAAAGATAAAAAGAAAATTGCAGCTGAAATTGATAAAAAACAAAAAGAAGCAAAACAAATTGATAAGCAAATTAAGAAAATAATTGCTGATGAAATTGCAGCGGCTAACAAAAGAAATGCTGCAAAATCTGGTACTACCGCTCCAAAAGCAGGAACAAAAGAAGCATCAAAATTTGTTCTATCAGCAGAAGGAAAAGTGAATTCAGATAATTTTAAAGCAAACAAAGGAAAGCTTCCTTGGCCTGTTGTAAATGGAAATATTTCACAAAAGTATGGCGACCAACCACACCCTGTTCACAAAAACTTAACCATTCATAATAGTGGCGTAGAAATTTCAACCACAGCGGGTTCGTCTGCTAGAGCTGTTTTTGGTGGAGAAGTATTACAAGTTCAAGTGATTTCAGCAAATAATAAAGCCGTTTATATCCAACATGGAGACTTTATCACAGTATATTTGAATTTGTCTTCTGTAAGTGTAAGTAAAGGACAAAAAGTAACTATCAAACAAAATATTGGTAAAATTCATACCGATGCTTCAGGTAAAGCAGTTATTAAATTTTTGGTGCTACAAAACACAACTACTTTGAATCCAGAATCTTGGTTAAACATGTAAAATAGAATGAGGTCAAACGGCCTCATTTTTTTTGAAAACTATTTTCTTGTATTTTTATTAAATAATTGAATAATATGAATTTTTCAAACATTAAAATACTTCATATAGACAGTAATCATCCTTTGCTATGGGAACAACTAGAACAAGCCGGTTTTTCTAACGAAGCTGATTTTACTTCTAGTAAACAAGAAGTAGAAACTAAAATTGAAAATTATCATGGCATTGTCATTAGAAGCCGTTTTAAAATTGACAAAACCTTTTTAGATAAAGCCACAAATTTGCAATTCATCGCTCGCGTTGGCGCTGGTTTAGAAAGTATTGATTGTGATTACGCTTCAACAAAAGGAATCCACTTAATAGCAGCTCCAGAAGGAAATGCGAATGCGGTTGGAGAACACGCGCTTGGGATGTTATTATCACTATTTAACAATCTGAACAAGGCTACTAATGAAGTGAAATCGGGTCAATGGAAACGCGAAGCCAATCGCGGACATGAATTGGAAGGCAAAACGATTGGGATTATAGGTTATGGAAATATGGGAAAATCATTCGCAAAAAAATTACGAGGATTTGATGTAACCGTTTTATGTCATGATATTTTACCGAATATGGGTGATGCAAATGCAACTCAAGTTTCACTATCCGAGCTTCAAGAAAAAGCCGATGTTTTAAGCTTACACACACCTTGGACGCCTGAAACTGATAAAATGATAAATTCAAATTTTATTAAAAATTTTAAAAAACCATTTTGGTTCATTAATACTGCTCGAGGAAATTCGGTTGTAACTGATGATTTAGTAACAGCTTTACAATCAGGTAAAATTCTTGGTGCTGGTTTAGATGTTTTAGAATATGAAAAATTATCTTTTGAAACTTTGTTTGAAGGAGAAAAACCTGCCGCTTTTGAATATCTATTACATGCAGAAAATGTTATATTAACACCTCATATTGCTGGTTGGACTTTTGAAAGTCATGAAAAACTAGCACAAACTATTGTAGATAAAATAATAACATTATATTCAAAATAATATGTAACAAAAACCCACATGTTAGACTTATAGAAAATAATTTCTTACATTCGTAAAAACTAACTAAAATTCAAAATCAAATGGAAGTAACTAACCAACAAGAAACTTGGAATCAACCAAACAACAATATTCCTGTGTTTAAAGTTGACCCAATTATGGTATTATTATTAAGCTTTATTACTTGTGGATTGTATTTAATTTATTGGAACATTAAAATCGCCGAAGTTATAAATGCTGTTTCAAACAGAGAAGTAATTTCAACCCCAATTGCTGTATTCTCTGGCTGTTGTTTACCTGTAAATCTTTATTTTTACTATGTTTTAGGAAAAGACGGTTTGCCAAATGTTTATAAAATGACAGGTGAATTAAGCAAAGATCAATCTACTTTATTAATTATTTTAGGTTTATTTTTTCCTTTTGCAGCAGCAATGATTGTTCAAGGCGATATTAACAGATTGTACAAATAAAAAACTTTACACTAAATAGAATTCTAGGTATTGCAGGTGCTTTAACAACACTTGTAATACCTTTTATTTTATGGTTAAACAACACCAATCATAAACTAGATAACGAACAATCTTTTTGTCCGTTAAAAGCAACAACGGGTTTTCCTTGCCCATCTTGTGGTATTACTAAATCAATAGTTTATTTTTATGATGGGAATATATTCAAAAGCTTAAGCTATCATCTTTTTGGGCCTTTAGTTGTGGGATTTTGCTTGTTTATTATAGTGCTTTTTACTGTAGAACTAAAAACCAAGAAAGTCTATTTTAGAAAATGGTTCTTCAATAGAAGATTAGCATATTATTTAGCTGTTTTTTTAATTGTATACCACATTATTAGATTGATTCTTTTTGTACAAGAAAACACTTGGGATGAAATAGTTCAGCAAAGTATTTGGAAATAAAAAAAGGCTTACAATTGTAAGCCTTTTTTTATTTTATTATTCTTGAGGAGTTCCAATCTCATTGATTTCATTTGTTGGATTTTTTGGATCTGGACCATACTCATTTGCTCCTTGTTCTCCATCTGTTACTGCCAAAATAAAATTATAAATTGGAATTAATATATACCAACCGCTTTTTCCTACATCGTGCATTCTTCTGACTCCAACTGCAATTGAAGGTAATAAAACAGCTAAAGAATACAGCAAATTAATAAATCCTGTTTTTAAAACAAATAAATCTAAAAAAGTTAATGAATAACTAAAAATAAGATTAAACAAAAAAAACATCCAATACTCTTTTCTTCTGGCTCTTCCTTCAAAATTTACATAGTTCTGTAAAACACTTAAATAATACTTCATAATAAAAATTTAGTTAGTTAATTTGATTATAGTTTAGTTTTAAATAAATTAGCCTTTTTCTTTTCTTTCCAATTCCGCTTGAAATTCTTCCATTACGGGTTTAACAGTGCTTTCTGGTAAATCGGCAATTTTGATGTACATTAATCCGTCAACCGAATTATTAAATAATGGGTCAACATTAAAAGCAACCACTCTTGCGTTTTGTTTGATGTATTTTTTAATTAAAACCGGTAAACGTAAATTTCCTGGTTCTACTTCATCAATAATTTTATCAAACTTATTTAAATCGGCTTCTGTTTCGTTGAATACAAAATCTTTATCAGCGTCTTTTAATTTTACTTTATATTCTTTTTTCGGGTGAACATATTGTGCAATATAAGGATCGTAATAATGTGATTTCATAAATTCAATCATCAACGATTTAGAAAAATCGGAAAATTGATTACTAATACTCACGCCACCTATCAAATATTTATGTTCAGGAAAACGCAATGTAGTATGAACAATTCCTTTCCAAAGTAAAAACAACGGCATAGGTTTCATTTGATATTCTTTAATAATGAAAGCTCTACCCATTTCGATAGATTTGCTCATCATATCATACAATTCGGGCTCAAAACGGAATAATTCATGTAAATAAAATCCGTCGATTCCATGCTTTGGATAGATTTGCGCACCTAATCCCATTCTATAGGCACCTGCAATTGATTGTGTTTCATCATCCCATAAAAACATATGATGATAATATTTATCGTATGCGTCTAAATCTAATGATTCATTAGTTCCTTCACCAACTGCTCTAAAAGTAATTTCTCTTAAACGACCAATTTCATGTAAAATATTCGGGATTTTATCTGCCGTAACAAAAAAGACTTCATAATTTTTACTTTGTAACAATCGATAATCTCCTTCTTTAAGAAATGCAATTTCTTCTAAAATTTGACCGTGATTTGCAGGTTTTGCAATTTGCTTTGGAGGTTTCGTTCCTGATAGCTTTGGTAAATTTAGTTTGTTGTCATCATCTTCAAATGCGTTGGAAAGCATATATGTTTTTCTACGCAAAAATTCACCATATGCTTCAATATCTTGGTGTTCGTTTTGTTCAGCCACCGAAATTGGTTTACCAATTCTAACTTTAATTACCCTGTCTTTTTGAGTGTGTAATTCGCTTGGCAATTTAGCCGTTCTTAATGTGTCATTTATTTTTGACAAAAAGTAAAACAACTTACTGTTTTTTGCATGAAAATATATTGGGACAACAGGAACTTGTGCTTTTCTAATTACTTTAATTGCTCCTTCTTCCCAAGGTTTATCTACTACTAATTTTCCGTCTTTATAAGTAGAAACTTCCCCTGCAGGAAACATTCCTAATGGTTTTCCATCGCTCAAATGACGAAGTGTTTCCTTAATTCCAACCACACTTGATTTAGCGTCTTTGTGGTTTTCAAAAGGATTAACCGGCATGATATAAGGTTTCATGGGTGCAATTCTGTGCAATAAGAAATTGGCAATGATTTTGAAATTAGGCTCTCTTTCAAGCATTAATTTCAAAAGTAAAATACCATCAATTCCACCCAAAGGATGATTTGAAATAGTTATATAAGCACCATCTTTTGGTAAACGTTTTAAATCTTCTTCCGGAATTTCAAATTTAATCTGAAACTCGTCTAAAATGGCATTCAAAAATTCTAACTCGCTCAAATGCTTATTTCGGTCATAAATCTTATTTAAACTCGAAATTCGTAGCACTTTCATCAATAGCCAGCCAGAAAAAGTTCCGAAAACTCCGTATTTATCAGCATTAATCGCTTTTGCAACTTCTTTAGCAGTAACTAAACCCATTTATTAATTGTTTTTTGAGCAAGAAACAAAGATAACAATTCTGTTGAATTGAGTACTATTTCATTTTATAATAAAAACATCAAATTTGTTATATTTTTTATTCAACTGAAAATTAACAACTTATAAAATCTGGTTTTTTTAGCTTTATTTTTAAATTCATTTTTAGTACATTTGGTCAAAAGCTAAGAAATTCATGAAAATTATTTCCTACAATGTTAATGGCATTAGAGCCGCCATTACTAAAGGTTTTTTAGAATGGTTACAACAAGCCAATCCAGATGTAATTTGTTTACAAGAAATAAAAGCAACTGAAGACCAAATTCCAAAAATTGAAATTGAAGCAGCAGGTTATCCGTACCAATATTATTTTCCAGCAGAAAAAAAAGGATATAGTGGCGTTGCTGTTCTGTCCAAAATAGAACCTAAAAATATAGTTTTCGGAACTGGAATTCCTCATATGGATTTTGAAGGACGAAATTTACGTTTAGATTTTGACGAACTTTCTGTTATGAGCTTATATTTACCTTCTGGTACGAATATTGATAGACTAGAACATAAGTTTATGTATATGGACGACTTTCAGAATTATGTTAATAATTTAAAGAAAGAAATTCCAAATCTGGTGATTTGTGGTGATTATAATATTTGTCATGAAGCTATTGACATACATGACCCAATTAGAAATGCGAAAATTTCCGGATTTTTACCAGAAGAACGTGCGTGGTTAGATAATTTTATGAAGAGTGGATTTATAGATACATTTCGCCATTTAAACAAAGAACCACATAATTACAGTTGGTGGAGTTACAGAGCTAATGCTCGAAATAATAATAAAGGTTGGAGAATCGATTATTGTTTGGCAGCCGAACCTTTGAAAGATAAAATTCAAAG
>ERZ1034365.1796-NODE-1796-length-10490-cov-3.298473_pt1 | contig 10490 bp, 7 predicted proteins | sample MGYA00520615_ERZ1034365 | MGnify/ENA primary metagenome ERZ1034365 (study PRJEB33736, sample SAMEA104284505) | Azolla filiculoides | biome: Urban; feature: Water surface; material: Ditch water | place: Netherlands | collected 2015-10-28 | depth 0-0.1 m ...
CGCTGCGTCCAGCGCGTCGTAGGGCTGGATCACGGCGATGGGGCCGAAAGGCTCCTGCTGCATGACGCGACTGCTGGCGGGCGCTTCGGCGAACACGGTGGGTTCGAAGAAGAAACCGGGTCGCGCCACGCGGTGGCCGCCGGTGAGCAGGCACGCGCCCTGGCCCACAGCATCGTCGACGAAACGCTCCATGTCCTCGATGCGGCGCGCGTGGCTGAGTGGCCCCATCTGCGTGGCGGCGTCCAGGCCCGAGCCGAGTTGCAGCTTTTGTGCGGCGGCGGCGAAACGCTCGCTGAAGGTCGCAAGCTGCGCACGCGGCAGATAGAAGCGGATCGGCGAGGCACAGACCTGGCCGGCGTTGCGGTACTTGGCGGTGACCGACTGTTTGAGCACGAAGTCCAGCCCCGCGCCTGCGGCCATGTCCTCGGCCACGATCACCGGCGCGTGGCCGCCCAGTTCGCCGGTGAAGCGCTTGACGTGACGCGCGGCCTGCTCGCCCAGCAGCTTGCCCACGGCCACCGAACCGGTGACCGAGACCTTGGCGATTTCCGGACGCTCGATCAGGAAGGACGAGACCTGGGCCGGATCGCCGCAGACCAGCTGGATCGCCTCGGCCGGCACACCGGCGTCGAGGAAGCAGCGCACCAGCAGCATGGCGCTGCCTGGCGTCTCTTCAGCCGGCTTGAGCACCACGCTGCAGCCTGCGGCCAGTGCGCTGCCGAGCTTGCGGCTGGGCAGATTGACCGGGAAGTTCCAGGGCGTGAAGGCGGCTACCGGGCCGACCGGCACGCGGGTGACGGTGTGGGAGAGGATGCCCTCGACTCGCGGCGCAACCGTGCGGCCATAGAGGCGCTTGGCCTCTTCAGCCTGGAAATCGATGATGTCGGCCGAGAGCGTGACTTCGCGCTTGGCTTCGGCCAGCGGCTTGCCTTGTTCGAGCGTGAGCACGGTGGCGATCTCGCCCACACGCTGGCGCAGCAGATCAGCCGCGCGGCGCAGGATCACGTAGCGGTCGTGCGGGCGTACCCGACGCCACTGTTCGAAGCCGCGTTGCGCCGATTCGGCCGCGGCCGCGAGTTCGGCCGGCCCGGCCAGCGGCAGCGTGGCGAGCACGCTTTCATCGGCAGGGTTGATGACGGAGCGCTCGCCGCCGGATGCGGTGGACATCCATTGGCCGGCCACATGAAGTGAGAGAGAAGGGTAGTGGGTGGTCATGCTGTGCAGTGTGCTGTTCAGCCCCTATGGGGCGTGATCAGGAATGCGCAAGACCACTACCAGGGTTTACCCTCGGTGCCCGGACCCAACCCGGCGCGCAGAAGTCGGCGCTACGGCCTCAGCCGCCGGAGTCTGTCCCGCGGGCATAGCGGGCGATGGTCAGGCCCTCGGTATCGATCTCGGGCGGGCGGCCGCCCATCCAGTCGGCCAGCAGCTGGCCGGTGCCTGCGGCCATGGTCCAGCCCAGGGTGCCGTGGCCGGTGGCCAGCCAGAGCTTGGGCAACCGCGTCGGCCCGAGGATGGGCGTCCCGTCGGGCGTCATGGGCCGCAGGCCGGTCCAGAACTCGGCGCGCGACAGATCGCCACCGCGAGGAAACAGGTCGTTGACCACAAACTCCAGCGTGCGGCGCCGGCTCTCGTTGAGTTCCAGGTCAAAGCCGGAGAGCTGCGCCGTGCCGCCGACACGGATGCGATCGCCCAGGCGCGTCACGGCGACCTTGTGCGTCTCGTCCATGATGGTGGATTCGGGTGACTTGGATGCGTCAGTGATCGGCACCGTGATCGAGAAGCCCTTGACCGGGTAGACCGGAGCGTTCAGCCCCAGTGGCGCCAGCATCGCCGTGGAGTAGCTGCCCAAGGCCAGCAGATACCGGTCTGCACTGATCAGGCCTTGGTCTGTGACGACGCCTGTGACATCGTCGCCCTGCGTGGCCAATCGCTCGATGCGCACCCCGAAGCGAAACTTTGCGCCAAGTTTCTTGGCCATGTCGGCCATCTGGTTGCTGAACTTGAAACAGTCGCCGGTCTCATCGCCGGGCAAGCGCAGCGCACCGACGAACTTCTCCTTCACCTCGGCCAGGGCCGGCTCGTGCGCCAGATAACCCTCGCGGTCGAGCAACTGGTACGGCACGCCGTACTGCTGCAGGATCTCGATGTCCTTGCCGGTGCTGTCGAGCTGCTTTTGCGTGCGGAACAGTTGCAGCGTGCCCTGCATGCGCTCGTCGTACTGGATGCCGGTCTCGGCGCGCAGTTTCACCATGCAATCGCGGCTGTACTCGGCCAGTCGCACCATGCGCCCTTTGTTGATCCGGTAACGGGTCTCGGTGCAATTGCGCAGCATGGCCAGGCCCCAGCGCCACATGGCCAGATCGAGCATCGGCTTGATGACCAACGGGCTGTGATGCATCAGCAGCCACTTGATGGCTTTGACGGGCACGCCCGGCCCGGCCCACGGAGCGGAATAGCCGGGCGACACTTCGCCGGCGTTGGCGAAGCTGGTTTCCAGGGCGGGGCCGGGCTGGCGCTCGAGCACCGTGACATCGTGGCCCTCTTTGGCCAGGTAATAGGCGGCCGTCGTGCCGATGACGCCGCTGCCGAGAATGACGATTTTCATGAGTCGATTTACGTTCTTTGGTAGGGAAGACCAAGACTGGTCAGGATTTCGTAGGCCTTGGTTCCGGCTTCGGCAACCAGGGCGTTGATGTCGTACGAGTCTCCGATCAAGATTGCGCAAACCTCGCACCAGGGTTTACCCGGAACGAGGTCTGCGTGAGCGCGCAAGCGTTTCAGACGGCAGTTCGAAAAAATGCTTCTTGTAGTCCAGCGAGAACTGGCCTTGATGCCAGAAGCCCCAGCGCGTGGCCACGTCCTGCACCGACTCTTGGTGGCCCGCCTGACGAAGGCTGCGACGCACGCCATTGAGTCGCAAGGCGCGCAGATATTGCGTGGGCGAGGTCCCAAGCACGTCCTGGAAACAGTAGTTGAGCTTGCGCCGGCTGGCGCCCACGCGGCTGCACAGGTCCAGGATCGATGGCGGCTGATCGGGGTTGGCCATCATCAGCTCACAGGCCTTGTCCACCATGCGTTTGCGCCGCGCCAGCGAGTCGAGGTCCGAGGTGTCCACGCTGGGGGGGAGCGCCTCGATCCACTCGATCAAGATGTCGTCGCGCAGTTTGACCCGGCTTGAGGCGTCAGGAAAATCCTGGGCCAGCGCCAGTGCTACCTGCAGCGCCTGCAGATGTCGGGTTCGCAAGGCTGTCGCGTTCTCGGCCGATGGCAGCAAATCGACCTGGCGTTCCAGCCAGGCTGCCAGCGGCTTCTGGTACATGCTCTCCCACAGGGGGTTGAGCCGCCCGCGCTGGCGCAAGGACAGGTTGGTTTTTTCGCCGAACAGTCGCAGGCCATCGAGTTGAACCATGGTCAGCTCGCCGCGAAAGCTGCCGCCGTACAGTTGCTCGTAGCACAGCGCCCAGTTGCCTTGCACGGCGGCATGCGCGTTGATGTCGAAGGTCAGCACCGACAAATTGCCCAGGCTGGGGTATCTGGGTCTTCGATGGCGTTTGCAACGGGGGCATTCATGCTGTTCAGCGTAGCAGGAAACCGACCGACTGGGAAAAACCCGCACCCCATCGTGCGCAGGTTTGATACGCCGTTTGACGGTGCGTCCCTAGCATCCTGCAGCGTTGACGACACATGGTCAGCGGCTTGGATCAGCTCAACACAATACCGAGAAACGACTACATCAGACGCGCCTTCACCCTGGATCCACTTTGCCCGATGACCAGCACCGGCCCGCGCACCCGGACGATCAGACACCCACTCGATCGTCAAAACTCCATGACACCCTTTCGAAATCAACGGTCTACATTCGTTTTCACGGAGCTCCTGGTGCAAAACTCAGTGAAAATCGTTCTGAACTCAACGAGAACCGACGCTTGTAAAACTGCGCTATAACCCCAACCTGCCTTGCGGGATTGGAACTTTCCTCTTAGCACTCGATCCAACAGAGTGCTAACATTCGAGCATCCCCACAAGGGAAGGAGGAAGCCACAACATGACCGCCATCGCCACCACCCAAGCCCTGGCCCAACCCGCAAGCGGTTGGGGCAACAGCTCGCTGACGCTGCCGCCGCTCGGCAATCTCGACGCCTACATCAGCGCGGTCAACCGGCTCCCCCTGCTCTCGGCCGAGGAAGAACGCGACTACGCGCGCCGCCTGCAAAAGGACAGCGACCTCGAGGCCGCCGGCAAGCTCGTGATGTCGCACCTGCGCCTGGTGGTATCGGTCTCGCGCCAGTACCTGGGCTACGGCCTGCCGCATGGCGACCTGATCCAGGAAGGCAACGTCGGCCTGATGAAGGCCGTCAAGCGCTACGACCCCGAACAGGGCGTGCGTCTGGTCAGCTACGCGCTGCACTGGATCAAGGCCGAGATCCACGAATACATCCTGAAGAACTGGCGCATGGTCAAGGTCGCCACGACCAAGGCCCAGCGCAAGCTGTTCTTCAACCTGCGCTCGATGAAGCAGGGCTTCAAGGCCGGCGCCGCCGAGGCCGACACCCACCGCGAACGCCTCAGCGAGCACGAGATCGACGTCGTCGCGCAGGAGCTCAAGGTCAAGCGCGAGGAAGTCATCGAGATGGAAACCCGGATGTCGGGCGGCGACGTGCTGCTCGACCCGAGTCCGGGCGATGATGGCGAGGAAGCCTTCGGCCCGATCGCCTGGCTGGCCGACGCCCGCCATGAGCCGACCGCCGTGCTCGAAGCCACCCAGCGCGACCTGCTGGCCAGTGAAGGCATCGGCGAGGCGCTCGAGGCACTCGACCCGCGCTCGCGCCGCATCGTCGCCGAGCGCTGGCTCAAGGTCAACGACGACGGCTCGGGCGGCATGACGCTACACGAACTGGCGGCCGAATACGGCGTCAGCGCCGAGCGCATCCGCCAGATCGAGGTCGCCGCCATGAAGAAGATGCGCAAGACGCTCGAAGCCTACGCCTGAGGCACGGCCCGCGCACCGGGATCAGGCCAGCCCGGCTGGCTGGCGCTGCATGATTCGGACTGTGCCTGCTGGCGCAGGAAATGCAGCAGGCGCTCGGCGGCGGGGGTCAGGTCGCTTTGACGGCGGTAGCAGATGGCGAACTCGCGCCTGGCCCAGGCATCGAGCAGTGACACCACCCGCACATGCCCGGAAGATACATACATCTGGCTCACCTCCCGGGGCACGACGCTGATGCCCAGGCCCGCGCCCACCACCCGGAAGGCCGCGTCGAAATTCGAGACCAGCACGCGGTACTTCATGGTCTTGCCAGCCTTGGCGGCAGCGCGATGGAGCATGGTGTAGACGGCCGTCGAGGGCTGCAGCCCCACATGGTCGAACTCCAGCGTGTCGGCGAAATGAACGGCGTTGCGGCCAGCCAGCGGATGGTCCAGCGGCACGGCCAGCGTGAGTTCATCCCGGCGGTAAGGGCTGTGCTCCAGACCGCCAAAGTCGATGTTGCCCCAGCACACGCCCAGGGAGACCGAACCCTCGCGCACCAGGGTGACGATGTCCTTGGAGAAACGCTCCTCGATGTCGACCTTGATCTCCTGGTGACCCGGTTCGCGCATGAACTCGGCGAGGTCATCCAGTAGCGACTCGGCAATGGCAGAGGCGCTTGCCGCAAGCCGGACCAGCCCTTTGATGCCTCCCTTGAAGGCGGCCATGTCGGCCTCGATGCGCTCCAGCGTGAACAAGACGCTGCGCGCGTGCTCCAGCAGGGCATGACCGGCGGGCGTGGGCTCGGCGCCACGCCGCCCCCTGACCAGGACCTGCGTCCCGATATCGGCTTCGAGCTGCGCAATGCGCTTGCTGATGGCAGAGGGCTCTATGTGCTCCTGCGCCGCGGCGTCCTTGATGCTGCCGTTGTCACAGACGGCCACGAACAGCCTCAGGCTTTTGATGTCGAGGTCACGCATGCTGTCCTTCTTTTGAGTTCCAGTCCGGAACTTGATAGGTTCCAATATTTCACTTGATGTTTGAAATGGAAACAATAAACTGCCAATCCAGCAGTTCAAAACATCAGGAGACCTTGAGAGATGGCCCATTTTCCGTTGTCCGCCGTGATCCGCGAGGTCGGCTTGAGGGACGGCCTGCAAAGCATCCAGACGATCCTGCCCACGGCACGCAAGATCGAGTGGATCGAGCGCGCGTATGCCTGTGGCCAGCGCGAGATCGAAGTGGGATCGTTCGTGCCGCCCCGGCTGTTGCCGCAGCTGGCCGATACCGGCGAGCTGCTGGCATTCGCCAAGACCCTGTCGGGACTCATCGCATCGGTCCTAGTGCCCAATCTCAAGGGCGCCGAGCGCGCACTCGAGGGCCAGGCCGACCTGATGATCCTGCCCCTGTCCGCCAGCCATGCCCACAGCCTGGCCAACCTGCGCAAGACGCCAGACGAAGTCGTGCAAGAGATGGCGCGCATCCGTGCCGCCCGCGATGCGTCCGGGGCCAAGACCGTGATCGAAGGCGGGGTCGGCACAGCCTTCGGCTGCACCCTGCAGGGCGAAGTCCGGCCGGCGGAAGTGCTGCGCCTGATGCAGGCCCTGCTCGACGCCGGCGCCGACCGCGTCAGTCTCGCCGATACGGTGGGCTATGCCGATCCCTACTCCGTCAGCAAGCTGTTCGAGCAGGCCTTGCGACTGGTGGGCGACAGGTTCTGCTGCGGTCATTTCCATGACACCCGCGGCCTGGCGCTGGCCAATGTCCATGCGGCACTGCAACTGGGCGTGGCGCGCTTCGATGCGTCGCTGGCAGGCATCGGCGGCTGCCCGCACGCGCCGGGTGCCAGCGGCAACGCCGCCACGGAAGACCTGGCGTTCATGCTGGCCGCGATGGGCGTGGACTGCGGGATCGACATCGCCGCGCTGCTGGAACTCCGTGGCCAAGTCGCCGGCTGGCTGGCCGGGGAAGCCACCCATGGCGCGCTGTGGCGCGCCGGGCTGCCCAAGACCTTCGACCCCGCTTGCCACTGAGCGCGCCGCGCCGCATCTGAACCCACCCGAACCGCGAGAACAGCCATGTCCGATCAATCCACCCGCCTTCCGCTCGACGGCATCCGCGTCGTCGAATTCACGCACATGGTCATGGGGCCGACCTGCGGCATGATCCTGGCCGACCTCGGTGCCGAGGTCATCAAGGTCGAGCCGCCAGGCGGCGACAAGACACGCCAGTTGCCGGGACTGGGCATCGGCTTCTTCCGCAGTTTCAACCGCAACAAGAAAAGCGTCGTGCTCGACATCCATACGCCCGATGGCATGGCGGCGGCGCAGGAGCTGATCGGCAGCTGCGATGTTCTGATCGAGAACTTCCGGCCCGGCCTCATGAACAAGCTGGGACTGGGCCACGACAAGCTGAAGGAGCGCTTTCCCCATCTGATCTACGTGTCGCACAAGGGTTTCCTGCCCGGCCCCTATGAAAACCGCCTGGCGCTGGACGAGGTGGTCCAGAACATGGCCGGCCTGACCTATATGACGGGACCGAAAGGACGGCCCCTGCGCGCGGGCACCTCGGTCAACGACATCATGGGCGGCATGTTCGGCGCCATCGGCGTGCTGGCGGCGCTGCGCGAACGCGACCACACCGGACTGGGCCAGGAAATCCAGAGCGCGCTGTTCGAGAACTGCTGCCTGCTGGCAGCCCAGCACATGCAGCAGTTCCAGATGACCGGCGAAGTGCCGCCGCCCTTCCCGGCCCGGATCTCGGCCTGGAGCGTCTACGACACCTTCGAGGTCGCCCATGGCGAGCAGCTCTTCATCGGCGCGGTCAGCGACAAGCAGTTCCAGTCCCTGTGCGAGGTGCTGGATCGCCCCGACCTCGTCAGCGACCCCGAACTGGCCACCAATGCCCAGCGCGTCGCAGTCCGCCCGGAACTGCTGGCACGACTGGCGCAAACCATCGTGAACTTCGAGATCGACGACCTGTGTCAGCGGCTCGAGGCGGCAGGACTGCCCTACGCCAAGGTCGTGCGCCCAGACCAGCTGGTCCAGGATGAGCACCTGATCGAAAGCGGCGGGCTGGTGCCGATGGAAACCGAGGAAGGGGAAAGCACCCAGGTCGTGCTGCTGCCCCTGCTCATGGGCGGGCGCCGACCCGGCGTGCGCCGCCCTCTGCCAAAAGTCGGAGAACACACCGAAGAAGTGCTGTCCCGGCTCCAGACCTGAACCCCACCACCAGACAGGAGACAAGCTTGAACCCCACCTTCAATCGCCGCACCGCCTTGATGCTCGCAGCCTGCGCGCTGCTGGGCGAGACGGCCCACGCCCAAGCGCAAAACCTTCGGGTCATCCTTCCAGTCGGCCCGGGCTCGACCGTGGACGTGATCGCACGCTCGGTGCAGAGCGCCTTGAGCGCTGCGCTGAACAACACGCCGGTCGTGATCGAGAACCTGCCCGGCGCCGGCGGCATCACCGGCACCACGGCCCTGGTCAAGTCGGCGCCGGATGGCAACACGATCGCCTTCGTCTCGAACAACCATGCCGTCAACCCCAGCGTATTCAAGAAACTGCCCTACGACAGCCTGACGGACATCACGCCGATCAGCGTGGTGGGAGGCTCGCCCTTCGTGCTGGTCGTCAACCCGGCCAAGGTGCCGGCAAGGAATGCCAAGGAATTGCAAGCCTTCCTGAAAGCCAAGCCTGGCGACTACAACTATGCCTCCTCCGGCAACGGCACCATCATTCACCTGGGTGCTGAAATGTTTGCCGATGCGGTGGATGCACAGGTCAAGCACATTCCCTACAAGGGTGTCGGTCCCATGATCACCGCCCTGATGTCGGGCGAGGTGGAAATGGGCGTGGTCGCTGTCGCCTCGGTCCAGGCCCTGCTGAAGTCCGGCGCCCTGCGCGCCATCGGCGTCATGGGCAAGGACCGGATTGCTTCCCTGCCCGATCTGCCGACGATCGCGGAACAAGGCTTCCCGGAGGTCGATCTGGTGGGATGGTTCGCCGTGGTCGGACCGGCCAAGCTTGCGCCGGCACAGGTCAAGCGCCTCCACACCGCCATCGTGACGGCATTCAATGACCAGGGCGTGAAGGCCACCATGTCGAGGCAGGAGAACTTCATTCATCCGACCTCGCCGGAAGTCGCTGCCCAATTCTTCAAGAGCGAGCAGGACCGCGTTGCCAAGCTGGTGGCCAAGGCTGGCCTGAAGACGGACTGAATCCTGGCCGGACATGAACCGCATTCCACTGAACGAGGAGTTGCTGATGCAGTTCAACGGCGAGGGCATCCAGCATGTGGCCTTGCTGACGGACAAACTGCTCGCCAGAGTCGCTGGAGCGCGACCAGGTGCGTCGCGGCGCGATCCCGGTCGAGACCTGATTTGACCCAGACCGGGCCGGCCACCCGCGAGGGATGGCCGGCACCAGCGATCAGCCCTCGCGGCGCAGCGCCGGGAACAGCACCACGTCGCGGATGCTCGGGCTGTCGGTCAGCAGCATGATCAGGCGGTCGATGCCGATGCCGCAACCGCCGGCCGGCGGCATGCCATGCTCGAGCGCGCGCACGAAGTCGTGGTCATAGAACATCGCCTCGTCGTCGCCGGCATCCTTGTTCGAGACCTGGGCGTGGAAGCGCGCGGCCTGGTCCTCGGCATCGTTGAGCTCGGAGAAGCCGTTGCCGAACTCGCGCCCGGTGATGTAGAGCTCGAAGCGCTCGGTCACGCTCGGATCGCTGTCGCTGGCGCGCGCCAGCGGCGAGATCTCGGTCGGGTGGTTGCAGATGAAGGTCGGGTTCCAGAGCTTGTCCTCGACCGTCTCCTCGAAATACATGACCTGCAGGCCAGCCAGGCTACGGCTGTCGAGACGGTCCTTGACCGGGTCCATGCCGAGCTTGCGCAGTTGCGCGACCAGCCAGTCGCGGTCGTCGACCTTGTCACCGGCTTCGGTGTGCTTGAGGATGGCCTCGCGGATCGTCAGGCGCTCGAACGGCGCCTCCAGATCGACATCGCGGCCCTGGTAGCTCAGCTTGGCGCCGCCGCAGACACGGTGCGCGGCATGGCGGATCAGCTGCTCGGTGAACACCATCAGGTCGAGGTAGTTCCAGTAAGCCGCGTAGAACTCCATCATGGTGAACTCGGGGTTGTGCCGCACGCTGATGCCTTCGTTGCGGAAGTTGCGGTTGATCTCGAACACGCGCTCGAAACCACCGACCAGCAGGCGCTTGAGGTACAGCTCGGGCGCGATGCGCAGGAACATGTCCTGCTCGAGCGCGTTGTGGTGCGTCACGAAGGGACGCGCGTTGGCGCCGCCCGGGATCGGGTGCAGCATCGGCGTCTCGACCTCGAGGAACTCGTGCTGCACCATGAATTCGCGCATGCTGGTGACGGCCAGGCTGCGCGCCATGAAGCGCTTGCGTGCCTGCTCGTCCATCATCAGGTCGACATAGCGCTGGCGGTACTTGGTCTCCTGGTCCTGCATGCCGTGGAACTTGTCGGGCATCGGGCGCAGGCTCTTGGTCAGCA
>ERZ1034365.1797-NODE-1797-length-10485-cov-3.375480_pt1 | contig 10485 bp, 7 predicted proteins | sample MGYA00520615_ERZ1034365 | MGnify/ENA primary metagenome ERZ1034365 (study PRJEB33736, sample SAMEA104284505) | Azolla filiculoides | biome: Urban; feature: Water surface; material: Ditch water | place: Netherlands | collected 2015-10-28 | depth 0-0.1 m ...
TTGCAGGCGTTTTCGATCAGCGCGGTGAGCGCGCTGTGGATCAGTGCGGGGTCCACCCGCAGCAGCACGCCCTCGGGCAGATCGGCGATGGTGACGGGGATGGCGGCGCGCGCCTGCCCGCCCGCGCGCACGGCCTCGCGCACAAGGCGCCCCAGATCCACCGGTTCGGGCTTGTGGCTGATCTGGCCCTCTTCCAGCCACACACCTGGCCAATGCAAGCGTTGGTGTAATGTGCCTGACTCGAAGGGCAGGTCAGCGGCGGGCAGGCCCAGGGCGGTCACGTCCCAGGCCAGCAACTCGGCACCAGGGGCCACGCTCAGTGTCATGTGGTTGCGTGCCTGGCAGCCGTTATAGGCAATGGTTTCAAGCGGCAGCCACTCCAGCCGCGCACCGGTATCTACTTGTATGCGAACCTGTTGGGTGGCAGTTGCACCGGCCGAGCGGTAAAACCGCGTGGCCCCTGGCGAGCTGATGAGCGCATGTGCACCCGCCTGCACATGCACGGCAATGTCCAGCATGTCGCCTTCCACCAGGCCACCCGGTGGGTGTACCAGCACGTTGTGGCAGATGGCGGGGCCTTCGGGGTACAGGTTTTTGAGCACGCGCAATGGGCCATCGTGCTCGAAAGCCAGCAGTGTGCGGCCTGCGTCGTGCCGGTAGGTCAGGCGCAGGTGGGCCAGCCAAGCCATGTTGGGGACAGCGGCTCAGCCGTGTGGGGCCGGGTTGCGCCAGAAGTCGCGGTGGGTATTGACCAACTGGTCAGCCACTTCGGGCACCGGACCGGTGACGCGGAGGGGCTTTTGGCCACGGGCCAGCACGTCGCGACAGGGCAGGCTGAGCGTGGGGTTCTCCGGGTGGCTACCCGTCAGGGCCAGCAGGGCTTCTTCGCTGGCGCCGTACACGATGTGCCCGATGTGTGCCCAGTACACGGTGCCCGTGCACATGGCGCAAGGTTCAAACGTGGTGATCAGCGTGCACTGCCACAGGTAGTCAGCCGGGTAGGTGAGCGACACAGTGCGTGCCAGCGTGGCCTCAGCATGGTGCACGGTGTCGATGTTGCCTTGTTCGGCCAGCACAGTTTCGCCGTCAGGTGCCACCAGCAGCGCACCGAAAGGGTGGCGGCCCATGACCATGGCCCGGCGTGCCACGGCGTCGGCCCGCAGCAGGTGGCGGTGCACCTGCTCGGGTGTCAGGGCGCTGGGTGTGGTCAACATGTGGGGAGTTGCTAGCTTTGGGGCGTGGGCTTACTCGCCCTGTGAGCCACGGTGGGCCCAGGCGGTGGTGTGCTTTTCGATGTAGCTGAACAGCTCGTACATCACCATGGCCATGATGCCCACCACCAGCAAACCGCTGAAGGCCAGGCCCATTTGCATGGATGAACCTGCAGAAATGAGCAGGTAGCCAATGCCTTGGTCAGAAGCGGTCATTTCAGACACGGTGGTGCCCACAAACGCCAGCGTGATGGCCACTTTGAGTGAGCCGTAAAAGTAGGGCATGGAGCGAGGCAGGCCCACTTTGGTCAGCACGTCCCAGCGTTTGGCCCCCAGTACGCGCAGGACGTCTTCCAATTCGGGTTCCAACGTGGCCAGGCCCGTGGCGATGTTGACCATGATCGGGAAAAAGCTGATCAGGAAGGCGGTGAGCACGGCCGGGCCGACGCCGATGCCGAACCACACCACCAGGATCGGCACGAAGGCCGCTTTGGGCAGCGCGTTGAAGGCGGTCATCAGCGGGTAGACGGCGGCGTAGGCGATGCGCGAACTGCCAATCACAAACCCCAGCAGCACGCCGACGACGATGGCGATGCCAAAGCCCACCATGGTGACCCAGAACGTGCGCCAGGCGTGGCCGGCGATCAGTGCGCGGTATTCGATGAACTGGTCCCAGATGCGCAGGGGGCTCGGGAAGATGAATTCCGAGACGTTGAAGGCCGAGCAGACGATTTGCCAGACGGCGATCACGGCCACCAACAACAGCCAGGGCGACCAGCGTTCGACTTGTTTCATGTGCATGGTGCGTCCCTGCGTTACTGGTTGATGGCGGCGCCAGCCTGGCGCATGGCCCCGATGTGGCCGCGCAGTTCGTGCACGATGTCGGTGAATTCAGGGGTGTAGGTGATTTCCAGGTCGCGCGGGCGCGGCAGGTCGATCTCCCGGCGGACGACGAAGCGGCCGGGGCTCTTGCTCATCACGTACACCGTGTCGGCCAGGAACACCGATTCACGCAGGTCGTGCGTGACCAGGATCACATTGAATTGCTGTTCGGTCCAGAGGTCGCGCAGGATGCACCACAGCTCTTCGCGCGTGAAGGCATCGAGCGCGCCGAAGGGCTCGTCAAGCAGCAGCATCTTGGGCTCGTGAATCAATGCGCGGCAGATGCTGGCGCGCTGCTGCATGCCGCCCGAAAGCTGCCAGGGGAACTTGTCCTCGTAGCCGGCGAGACCCACTTTCTGCAGCAATTTGCGGGCGCGCTCTTCGTATTCCTTGCGCTTCGCCTTGAAGTTGCTGCGGTAGGGTTCGACGATTTCCAGCGGCAACAGCACGTTGTCCACGGTGGTGCGCCAGGGCAGCAGCGAAGATGCCTGGAAAGCCATGCCGGAGATCTTCAGCGGGCCGGTGACGGGCTGGCCGTCGATCCTGATCTTGCCCATGGAGGGCATTTTCAGGCCGGTGGCCAGTTTCATGAAGGTGGACTTGCCGCAGCCCGAAGGACCGACGATGGCGATGAACTCGCCTTGCCGGACTTTCAGGTCGATCGCTTCGACGGCGAACTGGTTCTGCTTGAGCAGTGCGTCGTTGTAGGCGAGCCAGACGTCCTGAAAATCGACAAACCAGGGGGCTGCGGAATCTGTCATCTTATTTCTTGGGGAGCACGTTGAGTTCAGCCTTGGAGGGCAGGAAGCTGCCGTTCCAGACGGTTTCGGGGTTGACCCGGGTCTTGGTGTTGAAGGCGTCCGACACCTGGGAGGCCATCAGCGACAGGCGCGGTCCGTTGACCTGGCCAAAACCCTCCGCACGGGCGTTGGGGCTGTTGATGACGGTGTCGATGGCCAGTTGCAGGCGGCGGGTTTCCAGCGCCACGTTGATGATGCCGTCACGCGCCTTGACGTCGGCGATGGCCGCGGCCGGGTTGCCGATCACGTCCTTCATGCCATTGGAAAAGGCGGCCAGAAAGGCTTTGACCGCCGCCGGGTTCTCCTTGAGGATCTTGGGCGAGGCGATGACGACGTTGCCGTAGAGCTTCACGCCGTAGTTGGGGTAGGGCAGCACCACGACGTCCTCGGCCTTGACGCCGCGGGCTTCGAGGTTGAGCAGCGAGGTGAAGGTGAAGCCGGTGATGGCGTCGATGTCACCGCGCACCAGCATGGTTTCACGCAGGGGGGGGTCCATGGCGGTCCAGGTCACGCCGCTGATGTTGTTGGCCTTGGCAAAGATCGGGAAGGCGCGGCGTCCGGCATCGAACACCGGGGCGCCGAGCTTCTTGCCGTTCAGGTCGGCGGGCGACTTGATGCCGGATTTCTTCAACGCCATGACCGAGGCCGGTGTGTCGTTGTAAACCATCATGATGGCCACGGGCTTGTTGGGCGCATCCGGGTTGTTGGCGTGGAACTCCATGAGCGCGGCCAGGTCGGCAAAGCCCATGTCGTAGGCCCCCGAGGCGACGCGGGTGACGGTGCCGCCGGAGCCGTTGCCGGCATCCACGGTTACATCGAGCTTGGCGTCCTTGAAGTAGCCTTTGGCGGCAGGGGTCAGGAACAGGGCGGCAGGGCCTTCGAAACGCCAGTCGAGCTGGAACTTGATCGGGGTGGTCTGGGCATGGGCACTGCCGAGTGCCAGGGCCGCGGCGAGGGCTGCGGTGGTTTGGAGGAAAACGCGCTTTGTCATGGGAACTCCAGCCTTGAAAGTGAACGGAAAAGACTAAGCAAAAAAGGTGCCAGTGCCGGCCGGGCAGGCACCTCAAAGCTGTCTATTGTCACCCGTACCAAGGGCCGGTCGTGTCCCGGGAAAACCCAAAAGGGTGCATTTTTTGCACGCCCTGTGGGTTTCCTTTGCCAGGTCAGCGCAGGGCGTTGACGTCAGCCACCGCCAGTGCGGTCATGTTGACCACGCGCCGCACCGTGGCCGAGGGGGTCAGCACATGGGCGCTGGCGGCGGCACCCAACAGGATCGGCCCGACGGTGACGCCATGGCCCCCCGTCATCTTGAGCACGTTGAACAGGATGTTGGCGGCGTCCAGGTTCGGGCACATCAGGATGTTGGCTTCGCCGGTCAGCGTGGTTTCCATCAGCGAGGCGCTTCGGATGTCTTCCGACAGCGCTGCGTCGCCGTGCAGTTCGCCGTCGCATTCGACATCGGGGGCCATGGCGGCAAACAGGTCGCGTGCCAGCCGCATCTTGCGGGCCGAGGGGCGGTTGGACGATCCGTAGTTGGAGTGCGACAGGAAGGCCACCTTGGGCGGCAGGCCAAAGCGGCGGACCTCGTCTGCGGCCATCAGCGCGATGCTGGCGAGCTGCTCGGCACTGGGGTCTTCGTTGACGAAGGTGTCGGCAATGAACAGCGTGTGCTTTTCCAGCATCAGGGCGTTCAGCGTGGCAAAACCCGTGGCGTTCTTGTGCAGGCCGATGACGTCGCGGACGTGCTCCAGGTGCACGTCAAAGCGCCCGTGCAGGCCGCACAGCATGGCGTCTGCGTCGCCGAGCTTGACCATCAGCGCCGCGATGGTGGTGGTGGAGCGGCGAACGGCGGCCTTGGCGGCTTCGGGGCTGACCCCCCGGCGGCCCATCAGGCGGTGGTAGGTTTCCCAGTACTTGCGGAAGCGGGGGTCGTCTTCAGGATTGACGCATTCAAAGTCCCGGCCCTGCTGCAGGCGCAGGCCGGCCTTGGCGATACGCGCCTCGATCACGGCGGGGCGGCCGATCAGGATCGGGCGGGCCAGGCCGTCCTCGACTACCATCTGCACGGCGCGCAGCACGCGCTCTTCCTCGCCCTCGGCGTAGGCCACACGCTTGGTCTCCGGTGCGGCGGCGCGGGCGGCGCTGAACACCGGGCGCATCAGCATGCCGGTGGCATAGACAAAGCGCGACAGGCTCTGGCGGTAGGCGTCCATGTCCTGGATCGGACGGGTGGCCACGCCGGAGACTTCGGCGGCTTTGGCCACGGCCGGTGCGATGCGCAGGATGAGGCGCGAGTCGAATGGCTTGGGAATGATGAAGTCGACGCCGAAGGCGAGTTCCTGGCCGGCGTAGGCGCTGGCGACTTCCTCGCTGATGTCGGCCTTGGCCAGGTCGGCGATTTCGCGCACGCAGGCCAGCTTCATTGCCTCTGTGATCTTGGTGGCGCCGCAGTCCAGCGCGCCGCGGAAGATGTAGGGGAAACACAGCACGTTGTTGACCTGGTTCGGGTAGTCCGAACGGCCCGTGGCGATGATGCAGTCGGGGCGAACGGCCTTGGCCAGTTCGGGGCGGATTTCCGGCTCGGGGTTGGCCAGGGCCAGGATGATGGGGCTGGGCGCCATGGTCTTGACCATGTCCTGCGTCAGCACGCCGGCGGCCGAACAGCCGAGGAAGACGTCGGCCTGGTTGACCACGTCTGCCAGTGTGCGCAGCGCGGTGGTCTGGGCGTAGCGGGCCTTGGAGTCGTCAAAGCCGCCGGGGCGGCCGTGGTAGATCACGCCCTTGGAGTCGCAGACATAGACGTTTTCGCGGCGCACGCCCAGGCCCACCATCACGTCCAGGCAGGCCAGTGCTGCAGCACCAGCCCCCGAGACGGCCACTTTCACGTCGCCAATGGCTTTGCCCACCAGCTCCAGGCCGTTGATCAGCGCGGCCGACGAGATGATGGCCGTGCCGTGCTGGTCGTCGTGGAACACCGGAATGTTCAGGCGTTCACGCAGCTTCTGCTCGATGTAGAAGCACTCGGGGGCCTTGATGTCTTCCAGGTTGATGCCGCCCAGCGTGGGTTCCATCGCCGCGATGATTTCGACCAGCTTGTCGGGGTCGTTCTCGGCCAGTTCAATGTCGAAGACGTCGATGCCGGCAAATTTCTTGAACAGGCAGCCCTTGCCCTCCATCACGGGCTTGGAGGCCAGCGGACCGATGTTGCCCAAACCCAGCACTGCGGTGCCGTTGGTGATGACCCCGACCAGGTTGCCCCGGCTGGTGTACTCGTGCGCCAGCAAGGGGTCGGCCTCGATGTCCAGGCAGGGGTAGGCGACGCCGGGCGAATAAGCCAGGGACAGGTCACGCTGGTTGGACAGCGGCTTGGTCGCGTTGACTGAAATCTTGCCGCGAACCGGAAGGCGGTGGTAGTCGCGCGCAGCGTCGCGCAGGGCCAGTTCGGCGGGGGAAAGAGGGGCGCTCATGAAATCTCCTGATGTTCGGCTGGGACGTCAACCGAGGCCCTGAGCCTAATATAAAGTCGGATTGCTGCTGCTTGGTAGTTGCCGCAATCGGCCACACGAACCGGCCTTTGGCGGGGCGGTTCGTGTGTCTCGGGCGTTGCGTGACAGACTTTTCTTGCGGCCTGTGAACGCAATGTCAGTGGGCGTCGGCCTGCCGTGCAGCCTCAACCGCACCGTCGGTGTCGCCGTTGGCTCCATTGAAGTACAGGTTCAGGAGTACGGCGCTGATGGACGCCAGCAGGATGCCGGATTCGATCAGCGGGTGCAGGTTGTGCGGCATCCACTGCTTGAAGTTGGGCGCGATCAGCGGAATCATGCCGATGCCAATCGAGATCGCGACGATGAACAGGTTGTTGCGGTTGGACGTGTAGTCCACGTTCGACAGGATGCGGATGCCGGTGGCGGCCACCATGCCAAACATCACCAGTCCTGCGCCACCCAGAACGAAGGTGGGCAGTGACTCCACCAGCGCGGCCATCTTGGGCAAAAGGCCGAGCACGATCAGGATGACGCCGCCGGCCACGCAGACAAACCGGCTCTTGACACCGGTGACACCCACCAGACCCACGTTCTGCGAGAAGCTGGTGTACGGGAAGGTGTTGAAGATGCCGCCGATCAGGGTGCCGAGGCCGTCGGTGCGCAGACCGGCGGTCAACATCTTCTGATCCACCTTTTTGCCCGTCAGGTCCCCCAGGGCGAGGAACATGCCGGTGGATTCGATCATCACGACGATCATCACCAGCGACATGGTCAGGATCAGGATGGGATCGAACACGGGCGTGGCAATCTCGAAGGGCAGCACCAGGTCGAACCAGCCCGCCTTGCCCACTTTTTCAAAGGTCATCAGGCCGGCCGCCGTTGCGACCACGCCGCCCACAATGATGCCCAGCAGCACCGAGATGTTGGCGACAAAGCCTTTGGCGTACTTGGCGATCAGCAGGATCGACACCAGCACGAGCGTGGCGATGCCAATGTGTGAGAGTTGGGCGTATTTGGGGTTGGGCACGGTGCCGACCAGCGCCAGGCCCTTGGGGATGGCGGGTACCACGGCGGCGGCAGGTGCGCTGGCGCCGGTGGCCGGGGTCACGGCCGCATTGGCCATCGTCCCGATGTCGGCCAGCCACTTGGCGTGCTCTGGATTGACGATGCTGGGCGCGGTGGGGCCGACCGGGTTGCCGAAGATCCAGTTGATGCCGACGCGCATCAGGCTGATGCCGATGACAGCAATGATGGTGCCGGTGACCACCGGCGGGAAAAAGCGCAGCATGCGGCTGACAATGGGCGCAATCAGGATCGAGACCACACCTGCGCCAATGATGGACCCGAAAATCAGCCCCGCGCCGGCCACACCGGGGTTGCTGTTGGCCATGGCGATCATGGGTGCCACGGAGGCGAAGGTCACGCCCATCATCACCGGCAGCTTGATGCCGAACCACTGGGTCGCACCCAGCGACTGGATCAGGGTGACCAGGCCGCAGCAAAACAGGTCGGCCGAGATCAGCATGGCCACCTGCTCGGGGCTCAGCTTGAGCGCACGACCCACGATCAGCGGCACCGCCACCGCGCCGGCATACATCACCAGCACATGTTGCAGGCCCAGCGCGGCCAGCTTGCCGCTGGGGAGTCGCTCGTCAACGGGATGAATCGTGTCTGCCATGGAATGTCCTGTTGTGTTCATTGAAGTGGACATAACTGTATACAAAGTATTGGGAGATTTGTATACAGGTCAACCCGGGGGGGGGGTCTGCAATTGCGCAGGGTTCTTTTGACTTTCAGGGTGGTAATCCCATCTGCAGGGCGTCGGTTGGGCTGCGTGGTGGTGCACGCGGTCAAAGCGGGATGCGACACAGGCCAAAAAAAAGCCGCCTGGCAGGGCTGCCGGCGGCTTGGGCGGAGGGGTGGAGCCGTTGAAAAAGGCGATCAGCCCAGCAGGTCGCGCAGGCTGCGCGCAATCACCTTGGTAGCGCGGCGCAGGTCTTCGAGATCCAGGCGCTCGTCGGCGCGCTTGGCGTGCGATTCCAGCACGGTGCGCGGGCCGGCGCCATAGATCACGCCGGGAATGCCGGCCTCGCAGAACAGGCGCACGTCGGTGTAGAGCGGTGTGCCCAGGGCCGGGATGTTCTCGCCAAAAACAGCTTGCCCATGTTTCTGGATGGCATCGACCAGCGGCTGGTTGCCAGGCAGTGGTTTCATGGAATTCGCCAGCAGGATGCGCTTGACGTCCACCGTCACGCCGGCTTTTTCTGCGGCAGCGGCAGCAATGACCTGGCGCAGCGTGGCTTCGACTTCGGCCGGATTTTCCTCGGGGATCATGCGGCGGTCGAGCTTGAAGCTCACCCGGCCCGGAATCACGTTGGTGTTGGTGCCACCATTGATCAGCCCGACGTTCAGGTAGGGGTGCGTGATGCCTTCGACAGACGACCTGACCTGCTTGTACAGCGTGTTCTGCGCGTACAGCGCGTTCAGGATGTGGACCGCCGCCTGCAAGGCGTCCACGCCGGAGTCCGGAATGGCGGCGTGCGCCATCTTGCCGTGCACGGTGACTTCCATCTGCAGGCAGCCGTTGTGCGCCGTGATGACCTGGTAGCTGAAGCCGGCCGCAATCATCAGGTCGGGGTGGATGACCTTGTGCTTGAGCAGCCAGCCGGGACCGACTTCGCCGCCAAACTCTTCGTCGTAGGTGAACAGCAGTTCGACCTGGCCGGCCTTGGGCTGGACCACAGCTTCAAGCGCACGCACTGCAAAGGCGTAGGTTGAAAAATCACACTTGCTGACGGCGGCCGCGCGCCCGTAGATCTTGCCATCGGCAATTTCACCGCCGTAGGGGTCGTGGGTCCAGCCCTCGCCGGGCGGGACCACATCGCCATGGGCGTTCAGCAGCACGGTTTTGCCGGGGCCATAGGTGCGGCGGACCACGAGGTTGGTGATACTCTCCAGCCCGGCCGCGCGCACTTCCGCTTCGGGCACCGGGTGTTTCTCGGCGTCCAGTCCCATGCCCCGCAGGAGTTCGGCGGTGCGGTCGGCATGCGGTGCGTTGTTGCCGGGCGGCGTGTCGGTGGGGACGCGGATCAGCTCCTGCAGGAAGCGGACCTGTTCATCAAAGTGGGCGTCGATCCAGGCATCCAGTTGGGCGTAGGTGTTCATGGCAAATCAGCTTTCAATCAATCAGGATTCTTGGGCGAGATGGTCCAGCAGTTGCGCGAACGCCTCCACCGCCAGTTGCATGTCGTCGCTGGTGGTGCTCTCCAGCGGGTTGTGACTGATGCCCGCGTTCTGGCCGCGCACAAACAGCATGGCCTGCGGCATGACTTCGTGCAGTTTCATCGCGTCGTGGCCAGCACCGCTGGGCATGCGATGCAGCGGAACGCCCAGCGCCTCGACCGCTTGCTCCCAGCGTCGCTGCCAGGCCGGCGCGCTGGGCGCTGCCGCAGCACGCATGGTTTCTTCCAGCGTGTAGTGCAGCTGTCGGCGCTCGCAGATGGCGGCCAGCGTCGCGAGCACGTCGGCCACCATCGCGTCGCGCTGGGCATCGGTCGGCGCGCGCAGGTCCAGCGTGAACTGGCAACGGCCCGGCACCACGTTGGTGGAGCCGTTGGGCACCAGCAACTGGCCGACCGTGGCTACTGAGTCGCCGTCGGCGGTGGCGCGTTGCTCGGTGGCCAGGATCAGCTCGGCCACGGCTGCGGCCGCATCGCGCCGCCGGTCCATCGGCGTGGTGCCGGCGTGGCTGGCCATGCCGATCACTTCCCCGGCATACCGCACGCTGCCGTTGATCGAGGTGACGATGCCCAGCGGCAGGTTCAGCTCGTTGAGCACCGGCCCTTGCTCGATGTGGACTTCGACGAAGCCCAGGTAGTCGGCCGGGTTGCGCTGGAGCTTCGGGATGTCGTCCACGCACAGCCCCGCGTGCTGCATGGCTTCGCGCAAGGTGATGCCATCCGCGTCTTTCTGGGTGAGCCACTCGGGCTTGAAGTCGCCGATCAGCGCACCGGACCCCAGGAAGGTGGCCTTGTAGCGCTGGCCTTCTTCTTCGGCAAAGGCCACGACCTCGATGCCGAAGGGCAAGCGTTGGCCTTGTTGGTGCAG
>ERZ1034365.1798-NODE-1798-length-10480-cov-3.137845_pt1 | contig 10480 bp, 2 predicted proteins | sample MGYA00520615_ERZ1034365 | MGnify/ENA primary metagenome ERZ1034365 (study PRJEB33736, sample SAMEA104284505) | Azolla filiculoides | biome: Urban; feature: Water surface; material: Ditch water | place: Netherlands | collected 2015-10-28 | depth 0-0.1 m ...
TTCAACAACTTTTTGTCATCATTTATCTGCTGAACAAGGCTCAGATTTACATCTATTTTACCTGAATCGGGCGTAAACTTAAAGGCATTCGATAGCAGATTTGAAACAATCTTGCGCAACTTTTCAGGATCAAACTCCATGCGCAACTCGGTTATCGTTGTTGAAAACGAGAAATTAATGGATTTTTTATTCGCCAATTCTGTAAACGAATAACAAATGTCTTTTACAAAAGCAACAACATCTCCCACAGAAAGATTGAGGTGGTCTTTTTGCACATCGAGCTTACGGAAGTCGAGCAATTGATTTACCAACTCAAGCAAACCATTGGCATTGCGGTGAATAATGGTGAGCAGATTTTTCTGTTCGTCCAAAGTGGATTCTTTCAGCAGTTTCTCAACAGGATTGAGAATAAGCGTAAGCGGCGTGCGAAACTCATGGCTGATATTGGTGAAGAAACGGAACTTCATTTCGTCCATTTCGTGCAACTGTTTGGCTTCACGAATGCGCTGCTCGTTCTCAAATTCACGCTTTTGTTTGCGTAAATTGAAGTTCACAATAGACCAGATAATCCACAAAGCAAGCAGGACATAAAAAATAATTGCCCACCACGAAAACCAAAACGGCGGTCGGATAACTATTTCCAACACAAGCGGTTCTGTGCTCCACACATTATCGTTATTACTGGCAAAAATTATCAACTCATAACTTCCCTGATTAAGATTTGAATAACTCACCTGCCCTTTTTTAGTCACAATCCAATCGTTATCCAGGCCCTTGAGCATGTATTTATACTGATTTTTTTCGGGATGAATATAACTCATAGCCGAAAAAAGAATGCTGAAATTGTTTTCGTCGTAATTAAGCTCCAGTTTCTTTTTGTGCGTAATTGACTCATCCAAAATCACATCACCACGATATTCAGCATCAGGTTTAATTTCCTCGTTACCAATCAGCAGTCCGGTAATTCTGGGCTTTGGAACAGATTGATTAAATCGGATACTTTTAGGGTCGAAAACAGTATAACCTTTGGTACAGCCGAAATATATTTTACCCTCTTTAGTTTTAAAAACAGCATTCTGATTGAAAATGGTACTTACCAAACCATCGTTTTCATCAAAAGAAACCACAGAATATTCGTAGTCTTTTGTTTGATGATTTACGGTACAATAAATGCAGGCCAGACCATTTCGCGTTCCTGCCCATACGTTTCCATCGTTGTCTTCGATAAGCGAAACTACCTGCTCGCTCGGCAGTCCGTTGGTTTTATTGATATGTTGAATGGTGTCGCGTTCAGCATTGTAGATATTAATGCCATTATCAGTAGCTATCCAAAGCTGATTTCGTTTATCGACCAACGCATTTATAATAATCAAATCAGATAATTTGTTAATCAGTTTTTGATCTTTAAAAACCGGTGAAATCGTTGATGTTTTTGCATTCAGCAAATAAATCCCCATGGCTGTCGATAGATATATCGATTCAGGAGTTTTTGAATACAAGGACAAAACGAAATTTGCCGACGAGCCTTTAGCAACATCAATATCATGTCGAAGAAACTTGGTTCGCGTTGCATCGAGCATATCAATTCCACCGCCCAAGGTTCCAATCCACAAATTTTGAAACTCATCTTCAGCAAGTCCATAAACACTCTTATTTGAAATAGAATTTGGGTTGTTTACTTCCGGAAGATAACGCTGAAAACTTTCACCTTTAAGCCTGTTCAAGCCACCCATAAAGGTGCCAAACCACATCGTACCCGATTTGTCTTCGAGTGAAGATATAACGATGTCGGACGATATTGAGTTTGGGTTATTTTTATCGTTTCGGTAAAGTTGAAATATGTTGGTTGCTTTGTTGTATTTAAGCAAACCGCTTCCATTTGTTCCGAGCCACAGGTTGCCTTTTGTGTCTTCAAAAATGCTATTGCAATCTTTGTTTTCGAGTCGTGGATTCTGATAGAAAAACAGCGGCGACTTCTCGAATTTAAACATGCCGGGATGGTAATAGGAGATACCATTTTTGTAGGTTCCCACCCACATTATTCCGTTGTTATCGGCAAAAAGGCTAATCACGGAGTTCTGACTAATTGAGTTTGGATTCAATGGATCATTCTCCAATACGGTAATTTGTCCGGTCTTTTTATTGTAGACATTTATTCCGCCATGATCAGTGGCAATCCATATAAATCCGTTTTGCTCCTGAGCTATATCACGCACAAAATCGGTTGTGATGAATTTATCATTCGTCTGCTTAAAATCTTTTTTATTACTCCCAAAATAAATCCAGTTTGTAATTTTCAAATCATAATACAAAACTCCTTTATCGCCAATACCCGGATAAACCCACGGGCAACCATCGCTATCTATAAACAAATTTTTGGGTACACTTGACCCGGCAGCACACTGAAACACATAATTATTTCTGAAATCAACGGAATTTGTCAGCTCATTAAAGCGCTCCAACAATCCGGATTGATAAAGCACCCAAAAACAGTCTTTAGCAGTTCGGAGGCTAATGATTGAACCTTTACTCAAAGAGTTTACACCACTACCCTGCTTAAACGACTGAATCTTTTTTGTCTTCACATCATATTTGGATATCCCGACATTAGATTGATAGAAATAATAGTTTTTTTCTTTGTCTATTTCAATCAAAAGTGGCGTAAATCCGATGCCCAATGGTTTTAGTTTTATTGATAAATTTCGGATAAATTTCTCCGTGCGAATACCATAAACCACATATTCAGGATTTCCTTTCAGCCACAAATCACCATTTACGTCTTCCTGAATCTCAGGTACAGAGTTAATCAACAGAGTTGTGGAGTCATTTTTATCCGATTTATATACTTTAAACTGATAACCATCGAAACGATTGAGTCCGAAATTAGTACCAAACCACATAAATCCACGCGAATCTTTGAAAATACTCTCAATCTGATTGTTCGACAAACCGTTTGTATTATCCAATCGTGTAAAGTTATACGCAGCGGAATAAATATGTAATTCAATAAAAAGAAAAAAAAGCAGGATTACTTTTCTCATAAACTCATTTATCTGTTGATTAAAAAACCTCCTAGTGGTTAACTCTACAAAAATATAAAATAATTGCGTGTATATGCGTTATTTATGGCTGCGTTATCAAACCAATCCCTCACAGTAAACATTTAGCCCCCATCGGTTATCAATTACGGACTGATATATGAAGATTTATCCACATCATTGATTTTTGCTTGTATTATTTTTGTAAAGCCTTAAAGAACGAAACTTGAGTTCAAAAAAATACTGTCAATAAAGAATCATGAATAGGTATAAATTAATTGTGTTGTTTTTTATCGTTGCATCGGTGGTAGGGTGCAACACTTCTAACTATCAGAAAACTTCTGATGGTATTATTATTTCTCTCAAACAAACATCGCCCAACGATGTACGCTCCATTCGCCTGCAGGTTGTGACCGACGATATTATTCGGGTTACAGCAAGTCCTCTCAAAAAAATATCAGACGACAAGAGTTTAATTACTTCTTACACCGAAACCAAAACATCCGGTTGGGACGTAATTCAAAAAGGTGATTCCATTATTTTACAAACCGCAACCACCAAAGCCATTACTTCAATCAAAACCGGTGAAATCATTTTTACCGATGCCAAAGGAAACGTTATCCTTCAGGAACAGCGTGGCGGTGGCAAAACTTTCGAACCCATCGAAGTTGAAGGCAGTAAAGGTTTCACTTTCCGCCAGATTTTTGAATCGCCGGCTGACGAAGCGTTCTACGGACTTGGTCAGCACCAATCAGATGAGTTTAACTGGAAAGGCCGCAACGAAGAACTTTTTCAGTACAACACCAAAGTTTCTGTTCCTTTTGTAATTTCAAACAAAAACTACGGTGTTTTGTGGGACAATTATTCCCTTTCGCGCTTTGGCGATCCACGCCCTTATGCTAATCTGGACGAAATAGGCACAGTATTCGATAAAAACGGAGAAAAAGGTGGCTTAACTGCTATTTATATGGTCAATAAAGACCCGAAAAATGTTTTTGTAGAACGACAGGAAGCAAACGTAGATTACGAAAATATTCAAACCATCAAAAACTTCCCAAAAGACTTTCCGTTCAACAATGCTGCTATCAGCTGGGAAGGTCAGATTCAGCCCAAAGAAAGTGGTTTATTCCGATTCAACTTATATTACGCTGGTTACACAAAAGTGTACCTCGACGACAGTTTGGTTGTAAAAGAGCGTTGGCGCACAGCCTGGAATCCAAACAGCTTTAAATTTTCGGCTAAGCTGGATAAAAATAAACGTCACAAGCTCCGCATTGAATGGCAACCAGATGGTGGCGTTTCATATCTTGGACTGAAAGCGCTCTCACCTGTTCCGGACAGCGAACAACAAAAATTATCGTTGTGGTCGGAAATGGGCAAGCAACTTGACTACTACTTTATACACGGAAATAGTGCTGACGAAGTAATAAAAGGTTACAGAACAATTACCGGCAAAGCTCCTATCATGCCCAAATGGGCTATGGGTTTTTGGCAAAGTCGCGAACGTTACAAAACGCAGGACGAAATAATCGGAGCGTTGAAAGAATTCCGCCGTCGCCAGATTCCGATTGACAATATTGTACTCGACTGGAACTACTGGCCCGAAAATGCATGGGGAAGTCATGAGTTTGACAAAAACCGTTTCCCAAATCCCAAAGGTATGGTGGATTCTATTCATGCCATGGACGCACGCATAATGATTTCTGTTTGGCCAAAATTCTACGCAACCACTGAACATTTCAAGGAATTTGAAGACAAAGGTTGGATGTATATGCAAGCCGTAAAAGACAGTATCAAAGACTGGGTAGGCCCGGGTTATGTAGGTTCGTTTTACGATGCTTACTCTGCTGATGCACGCAAACTTTTCTGGAAACAAATGAAGGAGCACCTTTATTCACTTGGCATGGATGCCTGGTGGATGGATGCCAGTGAACCCAATGTACGTGATTGTACTGATTTGCCTTATCGCAAAGCACTATGTGGGCCAACAGCCCTTGGTAGCTCAACCGAATTTTTCAACGCTTATGCACTGATGAATGCCGAAGCCATTTATAACGGTCAACGCGACGAAAATGACAATAAACGCGTGTTTTTATTAACACGTTCAGGCTTTGCCGGATTACAACGTTACTCAACCGCCACATGGAGTGGTGATATTGCAACCCGTTGGGAAGATATGAAAGCACAAATTCCTGCCGGAATTAATTTCTCAATGAGTGGAATACCTTACTGGACAATGGATAATGGAGGCTTCTGTGTTGAAAAACGATACGAAAATGCTCCCGAAGGCTCAGCCGACCGCGACGAATGGCGGGAACTCAATGCTCGCTGGCATCAGTTTGGCGCATTTGTGCCGTTGTTCCGCACGCACGGACAATTTCCCTACCGTGAGCTTTGGAACATTGCCCCGGAAACACATCCTGCATACAAAACCATGCTTTATTATACGCAATTACGCTATCGGTTAATGCCTTACATTTATTCGTTAGCCGGTAAATCTTATTTCGACGATTATACCATTATGCGTGGTTTGATTATGGATTTTGGAACAGATAAAAACGTAGTCAATATCGGCGACCAATACATGTTTGGAAATGCGTTGATGGTTTGCCCTGTTTACGAGTATAAAGCCCGTAGCCGCGAAGTTTACTTTCCTGCAAATACCGGTTGGTATAATTTGCAAAATGGAAAATTCGTTGCCGGAGGACAAAAGCTGACCGTTGCCGCACCTTACAATCAAATGCCGGTATATGTTGCAGCAGGAAGCATCATCCCCATGGGTAAAGTTATTCAAAACACAACGCAAGCTCAAAACGACCTGACCATATATGTTTATGCTGGTAAAAACGGAAGTTTCACACTTTACGAAGATGAAAATGTGAATTACAATTATGAAAACGGAAAGTTCTCAAAAATTGAATTTACATACAACGACACAAAAAAATCACTCAGTATAGCTAAATGCGAAGGAAGTTTCACAGGCATGGAGAAACAGCGAAAATTTAGAATTATCTACATCAACAGCAATAATCAGCAAGGGATAGATAGTAACCCTGATAAAGCAGTAGAAGTAATTTACACAGGAGAAAGCAAATTAATACAACTATAAAAGAACGAAAGCTAACCGACAAAATCTAAAAAATCAAACAAATATGAATGAAAATCACTTTTTAAAACGCACTCAAAAGCATTTGACAAATCTTTTGAAAATGGTCCTTTTAGTAGGAGTGATATTTTCCGGCACTAGCATTGCAGCGCAAAATGCAAACTTTAAAGTATCAGGAAAAATCATCTCCGACTCTGACAAACAGCCATTAATTGGTGTTTCAGTAATGGAAAAAGGAACAACCAATGGAACGATCACTAATTTTGATGGAGAATTCTCACTGAACACTTCTCCCAATGCAACACTTGTTTTTTCGTATATTGGTTACACTACTCAGCAAATAGCTGTAGAGAAAAAAGCAGTCATCAACGTAACAATGACCGATAACAACGAAGTTCTTGAAGAATTAGTTGTGGTTGGTTACGGTACTATCAAGAAAAAACTGAATACAGGTGCAACTGTCCAGATAAAAGGAGAGGACCTAATGAAACAGAATACAACCAACGCGCTACAGGCGCTTCAGGGATCTACTCCCGGCGTTCAGATTACATCCGCATCGGGTCAACCGGGTAAAGGCGTAAATGTAACCATTCGCGGTGCAGGTTCGATCTACGGTTCAAATCCGCTTTATGTTGTCGACGGCGTTCAGGTTGGCGATATTTCGTACCTCAACAACTCAGACATTGCATCAATCGACGTTTTGAAGGATGCAGCTTCGGCAGCCATTTACGGCGCTCAGGCTTCAAATGGTGTGGTGCTTATTACCACACGTACCGGAACAAAAGGAGCCAACAAACTCACTTTCGATGCTTATTACGGAATTCAAAATATAGCAAAGAAAACTCAGTTGCTCGATGCCGGACAATATGCCACCATTATGAATGAGCAAGCCATCAATTCAGGAAACACACCTTTATATCCAACAACAGGCAAAGGTGCTTTTCTGGGAAAATATGCCGACACCAACTGGCTCGACGCCATTATTGCTCCAAATGCTCCTACTTACGATTATAACTTAGGCGTTAGCGGAGGAAATGATGCATCTGTTTACTCTATGACAGTAGGCATTACAGGACAGGACGGAGTTATCGGCGGGCATGATGTGTCAAGTTACCAACGCTTCAATTTCAGGGTAAACTCAGAACACAAAGTAATCGGAAACCTTGTAAAAGTAGGCCAACACCTGACTTACGGACACACAAACTCAACCGGAGTGAACGAAGGTGGACTTTATAGCGGTAGTCCCATCCGAGCTGCATTGAATACCAGTCCGCTACTACCTATGTACGACGACAATGGTAATTTTCTTACCAACAAATCGAAAAACGACATTACAAACGAAAATGTGTATTACAATGGTTCAGCATGGACTCCTTGGGAAGCTGGTGAAGCAAATCCTTATGCAGCCATGAACATGACTGAAAGCCACTCAACAAATCAGAAAGTATTTGGGGATATTTATGCCGAAATTGAACCCATCAAGGGATTAAAGATTAAAACCGTTTTTGGCATCGACGCATTCAATGGTGGTTCACGTTCATTTACTCCTGCTTACCAACTCAATATGTACTCTTACAATCTGAACGATTATGCAGTTCAAAGTTTAAGCAAAAGTATGAAATGGACTTGGGACAATACCATCAGCTACGACTACAAAGTTGACGATCATGCCATAACTGCATTGGTAGGTTCATCTTTCCAGGAGTTTCAGGGAGAATGGATGTCGACCCGGAATGCCAACCTGGTTATTGCCGATTACGAACACGCATGGATAAACAATGCGACTAATGTAACAGCTGATAACTTATGGAAATTTGAAGGTGCACCTATGGAAGAATCAAAAATGATGTCGTTTTTTGGTCGCTTAAATTACAATTACAAAGAAAAATATTTAGCCAATGCCACTTTCCGTGCTGACGGTTCTTCGCGTTTTGCACAAGGAAATCGCTGGGGATATTTCCCATCATTCTCGGCTGGTTGGGTAATATCGAACGAAGATTTCATGAGTGACAACAGCACTTTCGATTTTCTGAAAGTACGCGCTTCGTGGGGACAAGTTGGTAATCAAAACATTGGTGCATGGCAATATCTGGCTACCATCAAAACAAGTGAAACCTATTATTATTACGGCATAGGTGTTCCAGAAGGGAGTCTGACAGCTCCCGGAACTTCTGTCAATGTAAATGGATCGTACCCAAATCAACTTGGGAATGAAAAACTAAAATGGGAAACCTCTGAACAAAGCAACATTGGTATTGACGCAAAATTTCTTAATTCAAAGCTAAGTGTCAATCTCGAATTGTATAACAAAATGACCAAAGATTGGTTGATAAAAGCCCCTGCATTAGTAACAACCGGTTTCGAGAATGGATTTATTAACGGAGGAGATGTTACCAATACCGGTGTGGAACTTTCAGCAAGTTGGAATGATCAAATCAAGGATTTTAAATACGGTATCAGTGGGAATATTGCCTACAACAAAAACACTGTTGGAAATATACCAACTGAAGACGGAGTTGTTCATGGATTAGGCAACGAAGCTTACAATAATGCCGATCCTTTATATCGCAAAGCGCAGGAAGGCTACCCTATTGGCTACTTCTGGGGATGGAAAACAGATGGAATTCTTCAGAACACAGCCGAGGTAACCGAATATGTTGCTTCATTGGGTGGAAATGCGGCTAATTCTTTACAAGGCAGAAATATTGCTCCAGGTGATGTGCGTTTTGTTGACAATGATAAGAATGGAGTTATCAACGAAAAAGATAAAACGATGATTGGCAGCCCAAGCCCTGATTTTACTTTTGGACTTGCGTTCAACTGTAGCTGGAAAGCGCTTGATTTTTCGGTTACAAGCTACGGACAAGCCGGAAACGAAATTTTCCAATCATTGAGAGGTTTTGGTGGAGTTGAGAAAGCAAATTATACTACCGCGATTCTGGATCGTTGGCATGGTGAAGGAACTTCAACCAAGCTTCCACGCCTTACTCAAACCAATACTGTCAACTACCGCATTTCTGATTTATTTATCAAAAAAGGCGATTTTATGCGCATCAGCAACATACAGGTAGGTTATGATTTTTCGAAAAACATAAAACTAAAACATCTCAGTCAACTACGTTTATATGCTGCTGTTCAAAATGCATTCACTTTCACAGCATACGACGGCATGGATCCTGAAATTGGTTATGGTACCGATGCATCAACCTCAGGTGTTGACTTGGGTTATTATCCTCGTCCAAGAACAATTCTGGCAGGTGTTAATATCAAATTCTAATTCTTAAATCCGAAAAAGTCATGAAAATTCTAAAAAACATATTTACTATTTCTGCCGGACTCGTTTTATTTACAAGCTGTTCTGATTTTTTGAACAGTGATCCAATTACTACACTGGTAGAATCAAATTATTATGCAACAGAGAAAGATGCACAAACAGCACTTATTGGTTGCTACGATGGACTACAAAGCATCTACACCGGCGATGATTTACCGTCGCTTGTTGGGCCGAGTTTTATGTCCGACGAGTGTTTTGCTGGAGGTGGTACCGGTGATGGAGTTGGCAATCTGATGCTCGACGAGTTCGACAAAGACCGCTCTCCTGCCGACGTAAATATGTACGAAACACAATGGAAACAAAGCTACAAAGCGCTTTACCGTTGCAATATGTTATTGTCGAAAATGGATCAGATAGACTGGAAAAGCAATGATACACGCAACCAGATTGAAGCCGAAACACGTTTTATTAGGGCATATATTTATTTTGAAATGGTAAAACTGTGGGGGAATATACCATTGGTTACCGTTCCGCTCAGACCCGAAGAAGCTAACATTCCTCAAAGCAACCCGGATGAAGTTTATAAAGTAATTGAATCAGATCTGCTTTTTGCTGCCGAAAATGCTCAATTAAAAGGAGCGCAATGGACTGCAGATTGGTCAAAAACAAACGATGGTCATGCTACAGTTTATGCAGCCAAATCATTATTAGCACGCGTTTTCCTTTTTTACACAGGATATTACAACAAAACAGCGTTACCTAACGGAACTACAAACGCTCAGATCATTACACACTTAACCGACGTGTACAATAGTGGTCATGGATTGGTTGCTCCATACAAAAACCTTTGGCCGGCAGCTTGCTCAATCCGCGACGCCTCTGCAACTCCTATTGGCTTAACCACCACTTATGCCGGCGAAGGAAACAAAGAAACAGTGTGGGCTATAAAATTCAACTCCACAGGAGTTTGGGGGACAAACGATGGATTCTCCGGAATGCGTTTGATCGGCTTGCGAAGCGGTCAGGTAGCTTCATTCGGCACAACTTGCTATGGCGATGGAT
>ERZ1034365.1802-NODE-1802-length-10471-cov-2.231191_pt1 | contig 10471 bp, 7 predicted proteins | sample MGYA00520615_ERZ1034365 | MGnify/ENA primary metagenome ERZ1034365 (study PRJEB33736, sample SAMEA104284505) | Azolla filiculoides | biome: Urban; feature: Water surface; material: Ditch water | place: Netherlands | collected 2015-10-28 | depth 0-0.1 m ...
AGCTTGGCTTATTCATTAATAAATGTTTTTTAATGCTAAAATAACTAAATACTAATAATAATGAGTAACCAGTATTAATAATAAGAAAGTATATATAGGTTCATATCTAACTGCATTAGAGGCTGGTATAGCTCATGATAAGTATATAATAGAGAATAACTTAGAGCATACTTTAAATTTTGAAAAGGAGAATTATGATTATAGATGATATGGTAAAAGTGTTAGCTGGAGATGAAGCTCCAGAAGATATTAAACACTATATGACACTACTATCACTATTTGGTTTAAGTACAGTAACTAATAATGCTAGAGTTAGTATAGAAGTTCCAACTGATAAAGCTGTTATAAGTGCTAATGTTTATAACTTATGTGTAGCATCAAGTGGAACTGGTAAAAGTAGAAGTTTAAGTTACCTAGAGGATTTAATGCTTAAAGAAGCAGATGATTACCTAAAGGTTAAAGGTAAAGAATATTTAGATAAAGCAGACCCATTTGATATGGAGTCAGTTAATAAACTTGTTTCTGAAGGCGTAAGAGTAGCCCCAATGTTTAAATCAGCTACTGATGCTGGTATTGGTGCATTAAGGTCTATAATGGATGTAGTAGGTATCTATGGAGTTAATATAGCAATAGATGAAATAGGTTCAGTATTAACCAAAGAATATGATATGTTATCTGATACTTTACTAAATGTATTTGACAAAGGAAATAGTAAACCTAATCTTAGAAGAAGTACTGGAGTTAAAGCAACTGTTAATCCAATACCTCATTCATTGATGATGTTTGGAAGTGCTACTATGCTATTTAATTGTAAACCTGAAGTAGAGAGTTCTTTATTTAGTTTGCTTGAAGCTGGTATGTGTAGAAGATGTTGTTTTGCAGTAGTTGAAACTAAGACTAATAAATATACTTTAGATTATAGTGGAGAAACTAAAACAAAGATAGATTATATATCTAATAGAATTAAAAATATAGCAGTTGATTTAGAACAAAAAGTATTAGTTCCTAGTGAAGAATGTGCAAAGTTTTATTCTAACTATGAAATGGAATGTAGAGATGCTTCTACTTATATTAGTGAGTTCAACACATTAAATATTATCTATGTTCAAAATAAACATTGGTTAGCATTAAAGTTATCAGGTATTATTGCTGCAAGTGAAATGAGTGAAACTATTGAATTAGAACACTTTAAGAAAGCAGTAGAGATTGTAGATGAATCATATAATCATCTAAACAGTATTGTAAATAGAAAAGAAAAGTATGAAGTATTAGTAGATTATCTATTGGATAAAGGAACTACTGAAAGTGAATATACTTTAACTAAAGAATTACCTTTCTATAAAGAGATTAAGAATAAAAGACAGTTCTTAGAGTTAGCCAAAGGTTATGCTTATGATAGTAATATAACTCTACAAATACATGATAAGAGAAACATTACTTTCTATTCTGCTAGAGGTAAGACTAAGACTGATTTAGATAAACCTTTAATGTTTAGTTACTCTACTGATATGAGTGAAGGTTACTACACTAATACAGAAGGAACTTGGAAAGACTTTTACAAAGTATTATCTGCTGATGGACTATGTTATTCAGCTCATAGCTTTAAAGGCAATAAGAGAAGTAATGAAGCAGCTTTAACTGGATTCCAACTAATCATATTGGATATAGATGGTGGAGTAGATTTAGAAACAGCTAAGATATTGTTTGATGAATACACCTATCTAATAGCCACTACAAGGAATCATCAGATAGAGAAGAAGGGAATCATAGCAGATAGATTTAGAATCGTTCTACCAATGGAATATGCACTTGATTTAGAAGCTGATACATATACTCAAATGATGAAGAATATGTTTGATGATTTACCTATTGAAGTAGATAGATTAGCTGATATAGGAAGAATGTACTTTAGTTCTAAAGATTGTGAACATTGGTACAATGAAGGTAGATTGTTTAATGCAGATAAATATATTCCTTATACCCAAGAGGAAGAAACTTATAAGAAAGAATCTACTAGGTTAAGTAAGAAGAATATTAATGGTATTAGTCAATGGGTTATAAGAAATCAAGGTATAGGAAGAAATCAATCTTTAATTAAATTAGCTTTATTACTTGTAGATAAAGGATTTAGTCATAGTGAAGCCAAAGAAGAGATTAGTAGAGTTAATGAGCAATTTGATACTCCACTAAGTAAATCTGAATTAGAAAGAACTATCTTTAAAACTATCAGCAAGAAAGAAGAGAGAGAGATAGAAGAAGATGATGAAGATGATTACTATGAAGAAGATGAATTTTATAAAGTAGATAAATAAAGGAGTTAGTATGACTAGAGATGAAGCTAAGGCAATAAAAAAAGATAGAGTTATAGATTATATGGAAGATTCATTAGTATATAATATATACACAGTAAATGAACGAATAGATGCAATTTATGATTACTTTGAAAATAGAAGTTGTGAGAATTGTCAAAACTATAATCCATCTGATTATGAAACCACTACGTTTAATCCAACTATAAATTTAGATGAAATTGAATATTTCTTGCCTACTGCAGATATTTTGGCAGGTGAAGGATACACAAACTTTGATTATACGAGCGTTTGGAATTCCATCAAGAATCTTCAAGTTACCAATGATTGTTTAAATAATAATGGGAAAATTGGCTTTGTTCTTTACACACCTGGATTAGGCTTATTTCAACCTGAAAACGCTTATTGGTTAGTAATTCTTTACAAATAAACTAATTTTCAAACACCATAAAGTGATAAATTATTCTTAATTATCAGTCGTTTTTAGAGTTTTTACTTAAATTTGGCTCAAAATAAATCCGACTTGAAAAACACATTTTTTTATATCGCCTTTTTAATGCTAACTGTAACTTTTTCGTTAGCTCAAGAAAAGAAAAAAATCATCATAGAAAACTCGGATTTCGTTGATATGAATCAAACCGAAATCCCAGGTGCTATTGTCTTTACTGGAAATGTACGTATTATCCATAATGGAGTAAGAATGTTTTGCAACAAAGCCTATCATTTTAAAGACGAAAATTACGTAAAAGCGTTTGGAAATGTTCAAATGAATCAAGGCGACAGCATCACCATGAACAGCCGTTATGCGGAATACAATGGTGATAAAGAATTTGCTTTTGCTACTGGAGATGTTGTAATGCGTTCACCAGAATCAACTTTAACTACTGACACGGTTTATTTCGACAAGAAAAACCAACAAGCATTTTACAATACTTACGGAACCATTCGTAATAAAGAAAACACCTTAAAAAGTAAATCGGGTCGTTATTATGTAGACCAAAAGAAATACAAATTTACTACTGCCGTTACCGTTACGAATCCTGAAAGCACCATTAAAACGAACAATCTAGATTATTACGAAAATTCAGGTCATGCCTATGTTTTTGGTCCTTCCACCATTACAAGTAAAGAAAATGTAATTTACACCGAAAACGGATTTTACGACACTACAAACGATGTTGGAAAACTTTCCAAAAATTCCAAAATTACCCTCGACAATAAGATAATAGAAGGTGATGATTTGTATTACGACAGAAAGAAAAATTATTCGAGAGGTATTAATAATGTAAAAATTACTGATACTATCAACAACGTAATCGCAACAGGTCATTACGCAGAATTATATAGAAACGCTGCAACCAAAAAAGACTCAATGATTTTAACCAAAAGAGCTTTAGTAAAAACATTGATTGAAAAAGATACGATGTATATGCATGGCAAAAAAATCATTGTTTCAGGTCCGCAAGAAGATCGCGTAATTCGAGCTTTTAACAATGTTCGATTCTACAAAACCGACATGAGTGGAAAATGTGATTCATTATGGTCTAACAACAAATCAGAATTAACAAAACTAATTGGAAAACCAATTCTTTGGAACAACGACAACCAAATGACCGGTGATGTAATGCATTTAATTGGCAACAATAAAACCGAACAATTAGATTCGTTAAAAGTGCTCAACAATGCTTTCATCATCCAAAAAGATAGTCTTAGTAAAAATGGTTATAATCAGATAAAAGGACAAAATTTATATGGTAAATTCTATGACAATAAACTTAAAGAAGTTGATGTTGTAAAGAATGCCGAAGTTATTTACTACATGTACAACGATGCTAATGAGTTTATTGGTATCAACAAAACGGTTTGCAGTAAAATTAATTTGGAATTAGAAGCAAATAAAATCAATTCAATTACTTTCTTTACCAAAACCGATAGCCACATATATCCCGAAAGTGAATTCCCTGAAAACGCTCGAAAACTTAGAGGCTTCTTATGGCGTGGTGACGAGCGAATTTTAAGTAAAGACGATATTTTCCCAGTTGAAGAAATTGCTTTAGACGATAAAATTCAAATCGAAGCTAAAAAGAAAGCTATTGAAGCGGAAAAACCAATGGAAATTCAAAAAGAAACATTGGAATATGATTCTAAAAACAAAAAAGAAGAAAAGAAATCAGATAAAAAACTAGAAGTAAAAAAACAAAAGTAACGAGTAAAAGTAATTAGCTAAATTTAACTTATCACTATTCACTTTTTACTAATCACCAAAAATATGATTGAAGATTTTTTTAAATACCAAGCACAAACCTCACCTCACCCATTAGCTATGGAAATTTCCCATGCTAAGGGTTCTTATATTTACGACACCGATGGCAATCCTTATTTAGATATGGTTGCCGGAGTTTCAGCAAACACTTTAGGGCATCAACCACAGCGCGTAAATGATGCTATTAAAAAACAATTAGATACTTATTCTCATGTGATGGTGTATGGGGAATATGCCCAACATCCAGCAACAGAATTATGTAAGTTGTTAGCAGAATATCTTCCCTATCCACTTACGAAAACGTATTTGGTAAACTCAGGAACGGAAGCTATTGAAGGCGCTTTAAAATTAGCTCGTCGTGTAACAGGCAGAAGTCAATTGATTTCGTGTCATAATGCGTATCATGGTAATACTATGGGAAGCATGAGTGTAATGGGATTTGAGGAACGTAAGCAAATTTTTCGCCCGTTAATTCCTGATGTGGATTTTATTACATTTAATAACGAAGCGGATTTAGAAAAAATCACTACCAAAACAGCTGGAGTTTTATTAGAAACGATTCAGGGTGGTGCTGGTTTTATTGAACCTCAAAACGATTTTCTTAAAAAAGTACGCCAACGTTGTGATGAAGTGGGCGCTATCATGATATTAGACGAAATCCAACCCGGATTTGGTCGCACTGGAAAACTTTTCGGATTTCAAAACTACGATGTTATTCCCGATGTGGTGGTTATGGGAAAAGGAATGGGTGGCGGAATGCCTGTTGGAGCTTTCACCGCTTCAGCAGAAATGATGGATTTACTAAGTCACGATCCCAAATTAGGGCATATTACCACTTTTGGCGGACATCCTGTCATAGCAGCAGCGAGTTTAGCAACGTTACAAGAAATAACGGAAACCAATTTAATGGCTGAAACTTTAGAAAAAGAACAACTTTTCAAAAAGCTTTTAGTGCATCCACTAATCAAGGAAATTCGAGGTCGAGGGCTTATGCTAGCAGCAATGACAGATTCTCCTGAGATAACCAATGAAGTAATTCTTCGCTGTCATAAAAGAGGTGTTATTTTATTCTGGCTCCTTTTCGAAGGTTGCGCTGTTCGAATTACACCGCCATTAACCATTAGTAATGAAGAAATTACAAAAGGTTGTGGCATTATTATTGAGGTATTAAATGAGATAGAAAAAGAAATGAAGTAAATGATGGAAGTTTGATGTTGGATAATTTTATCAGTTTAAATTGAATTTGATTTTTGAAATTGTCCCGAAGCTTAGGGATTGCTCTTGAAAATTGTTAATTAAATTGTTTAAAACAATTCAAACCCCAAACCACTACCCCAATATTATTCCTTACTTTTAATAAGGATAAAATCATAAAACGAAGCGCTATGAATTTGAGTCACGAAGAAGAAGAAAACAGCTTGTCCTTATCTAAATTTGAATCGATGTTAAAAACCAATAAAGTTTTTTTCTTTGATTCTGAAGAGTTTGAAGATATTATTCTTCATTATATGGATACTGGTCGATTGAATTTGGCCAAAAAAGCGCTAAAATTAGGTTTAGAACAACATCCAAAATCTACTGGATTAAAATTAGTTCAGGTAGAAATGTTGGTTTACGAAGACAAACTCGATTTTGCTGAAAAGTTATTAAACGAGTTATACGCTATTGAACCTACTAACGAAGAAATCTACATTCAAAAAGCCAACATACATTCTAAAAGAGACGAACACGAAAAAGCTATTGAGTTTTTAAAAATCGCTTTAAAATATACCGATGATTATGCTGATGTATATTCGATGATTGGAATGGAATATTTGTTCATGGATAATTTAGAATTGGCTAAAGATAATTTCATCAAATGTTTAGACGAAGATACTGAGGATTATTCGGCACTTTATAACGTTGTCTATTGTTTTGACTTCTTAGATCAGAACGAAGAAGCTATTGTTTATTTAAATAAATTTATTGATAAAAATCCGTATAGTGAAGTGGCTTGGCATCAGCTTGGTAGACAATATTACGCGTTAAAAAACTATGAGAAAGCAGTTTGGGCGTTTGATTATGCTACTTTGATTGACGAAACTTTTTTAGGTGCGTACATGGAAAAAGCAAAGTCATACGAAAAACTAAAAAAATACCAAGAAGCAATTGATTGTTACAATATTACATTAGAATTGGACGAACCTTCATCTTTTGTATTACTTCGCGTGGCAAAATGTTTCGAAAGATTAGGCAATACTGAATTTGCTTTAAATTATTATTTAAAAACAGTTCATGAAGATCCATTATTAGACAAAGGCTGGATTGCGATTACTGATTTTTACATTCGTCAAAAAAACTTCCAAAAAGCCCTATACTATGCAAATAAAGCCATTGGAATCGATGGTGATAATTCGTTATATTGGAAACGCTTTGCAGCTGTAAATAGCGCTTTACATTTCTTTGAAGAAGCAGAATACGGCTACCGAAAAGCATTTGAATGTGGTGACATTAATCTAGACACGTTCACACTTTGGACTGATGTTTTACAATATTTAGGCGAGTTTGATACCGCAATCGAAATTCTTCTAGAAGCAAGTAGTGTTTTGCCAGATGAATATGAAATCGAGTACCGTTTGGCTGGATTGTATTTTCTAATGGATGATATAACAAAAGGAAATCTTCATTTAATTAATGGAATGAAATTACAACCAAAACATCTAACTTTGTTCCAAGAATTATTCCCAGTAGTTTGGGAAAGAACGGAAGTTCAAAAAACGATTTCTAAATTTAAAAAATAGAGAATTAACAACCCTTAATCCATTCCAAAGTAGCGATGCTTTGGAATTTTTATTGCAATGAGAAAACTATTTCCCGATTATCTAATTATTACGCTTAAAGGCCTAGCCATGGGTGCTGCCGATGTTGTTCCTGGTGTTTCTGGTGGAACTATTGCTTTTATTTCTGGTATTTATCAAGAATTGATTGATAGCATTAATAATGTGAATCTTTCGGTATTAAAAACATTAAAAAAAGACGGATTAAAAGCAGCTTGGAAACAAGTAAACGGCAGTTTTTTATTGGCTTTATTATCTGGAATCGGAATCAGCATTTTGACTTTTTCTAAAGTGATTACGCATTTATTAGAAACCCAACCAATCTTGGTTTGGTCCTTTTTCTTTGGATTAATTATTGCGAGTATTACTTTAATTTGGAAAGAAATTACGAGTTGGAAATTAGTTGATATTTTATTTTTACTAATCGGAATTACCGTTTCCTATTATATTACTATTGCACGTCCTGTGAGTTCTCCTGATAGTTATTGGTATTTATTTTTATCTGGATTTATTGCCATTATTGCGATGATTTTACCTGGAATTTCTGGCGCATTCATTTTGCTTTTAATGGGTTCGTATGAAACCGTAATTGGAACCATCAATACATTCAGAGAAGGATTAACCACAGCTAATTCCGAAATCTTAACACAAGCTTTATTAAAGCTAGGCGTTTTTGCTCTTGGTTGTATTATCGGATTAAAATCATTTTCTAAAGTATTACACTGGATGTTTGAACATCATAAAAACACTACATTAACTTTGTTAGTAGGTTTTATGGTTGGTTCGTTAAATAAAGTTTGGCCTTGGAAAGAGGTATTAGAAACTAGAATCAACAGCCATGGCGAAGTAGTACCTTATATTGACAAGAGTATTTTACCACAAAATTTTAATGGTGAACCCCAAATTGCCATGGCAATCGTATTAGCTATTTTAGGATTTGTATTGATTTTTGGAATGGAAAAAATGGCAAGTAAATTAGGTAAAAACTAAATTTGTAAAAAAATAACGTTCAAGTAACAATTTAAAACAAGACTCTGATTATATTTGATAGATTGTAATTTTAACTTAATACCAAATGAAAAAGAAAACAAAAAAACAGTTGAAATTTGGCTTAATTGGTCGAAACATAAGCTATTCTTTTTCAAAAAAATATTTCAATGAGAAGTTTGAAATTGGCCATTTTGATAATTGCGAATACAAGAATTACGATATTGAAAACATTAAAGAGTTTCCCAAAATAATCACAGAAATTAAAGGTTTACGTGGTTTAAATGTTACTATTCCCTACAAAGAAGAGATTATTCCATATTTGGATAAATTATCAAAAACAGCTAAGAAAATAGGCGCTGTAAACTGCATAACTATTTCCAAAAAGAAAAAACTAAAAGGTTATAACACCGATTATCACGGATTCAAAAAATCGATACAACCTTTATTGAAAGAGCATCATAAAAAAGCATTAATTTTAGGAACTGGAGGTGCAAGTAAAGCCATTGCTTATGCTTTACGAAACCTAAAAATCGAATACGATTTCGTTTCGAGAACGGCTGATGAATTTCAATACAAATACGAAGAATTAGATGCTTCTATTTTTGAAGAGTACACAATTATCATCAACACTACTCCAGTAGGAACACATCCGAATGTAGACGATTGTCCGAATTTAGATTACAGTTTGTTTACCAAAAAACACATTGCTTACGACTTAATTTACAATCCTGAAGAAACTGCATTTTTAAAAAAGGCTAAAGCGCAAGGCGCCGTGACGAAAAACGGTTACGAAATGTTGGTTTTACAGGCAGAAAAGGCTTGGAAGATTTGGAATGAGTAGATTAGCACGCGGATTACACAGATTTTCAAGTGCTGATTATAACTGATTTCTTTTAAACACATAGACACAATAGAAAAACTATGCGTTGAATTTAGGTGTTGCACTTGGCATAGAACACATTTAATTGTACGTTTATTCTGAAACAAAACTTCTTCAAAAAATCAATCCCAAGAAAGCCTTTTGATAGCTATCTAACCCCGATAGGAGCGACACCTCGTATAGCGGATAGCGGGAAAATGGATGGCAAGGAAGCCCAAAACACTCGTTTCAAAGAAAATAAGTGATTAATTAGTCGATTTTTTTTGAATTTTCAAGGTGCTTTAGTATCTTCACACCTTATTTAGTAACCTTAAGCATTTACACAATGTCAGAAGCAACACATGATAACCTGCACAACGCAGATGGACAAGACCAAATGGAACAATTAGATGGTGTTACCATTATTAGTCAATCGGTATTAGAGGAAATAGACAATTCTAATGCAGAAGAAAACGAAGATGAATCGATAAAAGAAAAGCACGAAATTCCAGTATTGGAGTACGATGCGATGTCGATGGAAGCCTTAACCGATGAACTAGAAAAATTGGTGGAAAACGAAAAAGTAATGGCAATTAAAGACCATGTAGAAGGCATTAGAAAAGCTTTTTCGGACAAATACCATCATTTTATTGAAGAGAAAAAAGAGGAATTCTTAGCTCAAAATAGCGAAGAAGGATTAGATTTTGAATATCATTTCCCATTAAAAAATAAGTTTGATGGCATTTACAACGCTTACAAAGCAAGCAAAGCCAAACATTTCAAACAATTACAAAACAATTTAGAGCAAAATTTCGCTGTTCGTGAAAGCTTAATTGAAGAGTTGAAAAACTTAATTGATTCAGGGGATTCGAGCATTAGCGATATGTTCAAAAAAATAAATGATATTCGCGATCGTTGGAAAAATGCGGGGGCGATTCCAAGAGATAAATACAACATCTTGTGGAATAATTATCATTTTCATACTGAGCGTTTTTACGACATTATGAACTTAGACAAAGAAGCGCGTGATATAGATTTGAAACACAATTTAGAGCAAAAACAACAAATTATACTGAAAGCTACAGCCCTATTAAATGAGGAAGATGTAATGAAAGCTTTCCGTGAATTACAATTGTTACACCGCGTTTGGAAAGAAGAAATTGGTCCAGTTGATCGTGAACATAGAGAAGCAATTTGGAACGAATTCAGTGAAATCACCAAGCAAATGCACGAC
>ERZ1034365.1803-NODE-1803-length-10468-cov-3.730055_pt1 | contig 10468 bp, 7 predicted proteins | sample MGYA00520615_ERZ1034365 | MGnify/ENA primary metagenome ERZ1034365 (study PRJEB33736, sample SAMEA104284505) | Azolla filiculoides | biome: Urban; feature: Water surface; material: Ditch water | place: Netherlands | collected 2015-10-28 | depth 0-0.1 m ...
GCCGATCTGGCCAGGGAGAACGAACGGCTTCGGCTTGAGAACCGTGTGCTCAAGGAGGAGAGGGACATCTTAAAAAACGGTCGCGGGTTGGGCCCGCCTGTGCGCGGTAGAAACGGGTCGTGGTATGATGGCAGGCGGAGGGTCGCGGCCGTTAGCTTATTGGTGGCGTGATACCCCGTTAAAAAACGTGGCCCGTGGGCGTTTGCGTACTTGAGAGTGGTGGCGCCGTCCCCGGCGACTGTTCCCCGTCAGCACCTATGGCACAGATTTAGGGTTGTGAATTAAGGAGGGTTTTGGTCTCGTCGTAGTGACGAAGGATACGAAGATGAGACCAAAACCCTCAAACCCTAAAAAGCCTGCCACGCAGGTGGTGAAAGACATCCGGCGCGCCACGCGGCGGCTATATGGGGCCGAAGAAAAGATCCGTATCGTGCTGGAGGGCCTGCGCGGCGACGATAGCATCGCCGAGGTCTGCCGCAAGGAAGGCATCGCGCAGAGCCTGTATTACACCTGGTCGAAGGATTTCATGGAGGCCGGCAAACGCCGGTTGGCGGGCGATACCGCCCGTGCTGCCACCACCGACGAGGTAAAAGAGCTACGCCGCGAAGCCAGCGCCCTGAAGGAATGCGTTGCAGACCTGACGCTCGAGAACCGCCTGCTCAAAAAAAGCATTCTCGCGGATGGGGGAGACCAAGAATGAGGTATCCTGCATCGGAAAAGCTTGAGATCATTGGCATCGTCGAGCAATCGCACCTGCCCGCCAAGCAAACTTTGGATCAGCTGGGCATCGCTCGGCGGACATTCTACCGCTGGTATGATCGTTACCTCGAAGGCGGGCCGGAGGCGCTGGCAGATCGGCCTTCAACGCCAAGCCGCGTGTGGAACCGCATTCCGGTGCATATCCATAAGCAAATCATCGATATGGCGTTGGAAGAAACCGCGCTCAGCCCCCGCGAACTGGCCACCAAGTTCACCGACGAGAAACGCTACTTCGTGTCGGAAGCCAGCGTTTACAGGCTTTTAAAGTCCCACGACCTCATCACCAGTCCGGCCTATATCGTGATCAAGGCGGCCAATGAGTTTCACACCAAAACCACTCGGCCAAACGAGATGTGGCAGACCGATTTCACCTACTTCAAGATCATAGGCTGGGGCTGGGTCTATCTCTCAACCGTGCTCGACGACTACTCGCGTTATATTATCGCATGGAAACTATGCGATAATATGCGTGCCGACGACGTCACCGATACGCTGGATCTGGCGCGTGACGCATCAGGTTGTGCGTCCGCTAACGTACGTCACCAGCCTCGACTGCTAAGCGATAATGGCCCCTGCTACATCTCAGCTGACCTAGCAGAATATATCGAGGCTCAGAAGATGAGCCATGTGCGCGGAGCGCCCTTTCATCCCCAGACGCAAGGAAAGATAGAACGCTGGCATCAAACCATGAAGAACCGTATCCTGCTGGAAAATTACTACCTGCCCGGCGACCTTGAGGCCCAGATCGAGGCCTTCGTCGAGTATTACAATCACCAGCGCTACCATGAAAGCCTTGGCAACGTGACGCCCGCCGACGCCTACTTCGGCAGGGACAAGCAGATCCTCGCCGAGCGGGCCCGCATCAAACAGCAGACCATCGAACATCGGCGCTTGCAACACCGCAAACTCGCCGCCTAATATCAACCCCCAGACGAGGCCTGCACTCCGTTAATTTAAGCCGCGATCTGCGCCAAATGTTCTGACGACGAACAACCTATACAAATCCGAATGGCCCCATATAAGATATTGAAAATACAACGTAAATCTGGTTAGTCACCGCTCTCCGAAGGCAGGGGTCACAGGTTCGAATCCTGTCGGGTGCACCATTTCCCCTATATCTCGCAGTTTTCGACCAAGCCCGCGCGGGCGTTGGGTTTTCTTGGCGAATTGGTCCTAAATGGGGACCAAGCATGAGCCATAACAAGTGAAGCGTTGAGGGTTAAGAAGGCCCGTTCCGCACATAAAGCAAAGGCCCCACGCTGCCCATAAAGGCGGCGTGGGGCCGTGATGTTGTGGTCCCGTTTGGACCGCCGCCCTTAGCGCGTGATGATGGATACGCCAGCGGTGCCGGGGGCGCCGTAAAGTTGGGCGTAGCCAACCTTGGGGGTGCCCGGAATCTGACGCTCGCCTGCTTCGCCGCGTAGCTGGCGGACCAGCTCGTGAATCTGGCGCAGGCCGGAGGCACCGATGGGTTCGCCGCTGGCGATCAGCCCGCCGTAGGGCGAGTCTGTCGCCGCCCCGACATCGAGGTGAAACGGTTGCGGGTCATAGCGCCAGGCGAAATCGATGATCTCGCCTTCGCTAAGCGTCACGCCGTTGGTCTTGAACGTCTGACCCGCTGCCAGGTCGTCGAGAAAGCGCGTATCCATGAAGTGCCTCCGGATTGTGATGGCGTGAATTATGTTCCGGCCTGCCGGAATTCTGAACATCCATAAAGGAAAAGCCCCGCTCGGCGGGGCTCCCTTTACGCCATGGCTACCGGCGAATCACATCACCAGTTTGGCTCGCGTTCCGGCGTTGCCGTGATCTTGTGGATGCTGAGGTCGGCACCTTCGTATTCCTCTTCCTGGTCGAGGCGCAGGCCGAGGACGGCTTTCAGCGCACCGTAGACAAGGAAGCTGCCAGCCAGGGCAACGACGATGGCCAACCCGGTCATGATCAGTTGCGGCATGAAGGCGACGCCGCCGGCGCCGCCCAGCGCCTTGCTGCCGAAGATGCCGGCGGCGATGCCGCCCCAGGCGCCGCACAGGCCGTGCAGCGGCCAGACGCCGAGCACGTCGTCGATCTTCCAGCGGTTCTGCGTCAGCGTGAACATGCCGACGAACAGCAGGCCGGCCACCGCGCCGACCACCAGCGCACCGAGCGGGTGCATCAGGTCGGAGCCGGCGCAGACCGCGACCAGGCCGGCCAGCGGGCCGTTGTGCACGAAGCCGGGGTCGTTCTTGCCGGCGATCAGCGCGACCAGCGTGCCGCCGACCATGGCCATCAGCGAGTTGACCGCGACCAGGCCCGAGATCTTGTCGAGCGTCTGCGCGCTCATGACGTTGAAGCCGAACCAGCCGACGATCAGGATCCAGGAGCCCAGCGCCAGGAACGGGATGTTCGAGGGCGGGTGCGCGCTCATGGCGCCGTCCTTGCGGTAGCGGTTGGAGCGCGGACCCAGCAGCAGGACGGCTCCGAGCGCGATCCAGCCGCCAACGGCATGCACCACCACCGAGCCGGCGAAGTCATGGAATTCGGCACCGGTCAGCTGCTTGATCCAGGCCTGGACGCCGAAATGCTGGTTCCAGACCACGCCCTCGAAGAAGGGATAAACGAAGCCGACGATGACGGCGGTAGCCAGCAGTTGCGGCCAGAAGCGCGCGCGCTCGGCGATGCCGCCCGAGATGATGGCCGGAATCGCGGCTGCGAAGGTCAGCAGGAAGAAGAATTTGACCAGCTCGTAGCCGTTCTTCTGTACCAGGGTCTCGGCGCCGACCAGGAAGCCGCTGCCATAGGCCACGCCATAGCCGACCAGGAAATAGACCACGGTCGAGACCGAGAAGTCGACCAGGATCTTGACCAGCGCGTTGACCTGGTTTTTCTGTCGGACCGTGCCGAGCTCGAGAAAGGCGAAGCCGGCGTGCATCGCCAGCACCATGATGCCCCCGAGCAGGATGAAGAGGGCATCCGCGCCCTGTTTTAGTGCGTCCATGCTTGTTTTTGGTGAAAAGATTGAATTCTTGATGCGGATTTCGGCTTTTGTCCAGCCTTGCACCAAAAACAAGCAATAAGCGAGCCAAGTTTGTGCAATATGCGCAGATATGGCGTTTGTTTCAGATTCGCCTGCGGGCGGGGGCGCCCCCGGCCGACCGCGCCGGCAGGTCGGTGGCTCAGGCCAGTTCGGCGATCAGCTCGATCTCGACGCAGGCGCCCAGCGGAATCTGCGCCACGCCGAAGGCGCTGCGCGCATGGGCACCGGCGGCACCGAAGACCTCGCCGAGCAGCTCGGAGCAGCCATTGGTGACCAGGTGCTGCTCGGTGAAGGTCGAGGTCGAGTTGACCAGGCTCATGACCTTGACGATGCGCTGGATGCCATTGAGGTCGGTGCCGGCGGCGCGGCAGGCATGCTCGAGCGTGCCGATCAGGTCGATCGCGATCGCACGGGCGGCGGCGCGGCCCTGCTCGGTCGTCATCGTCAGGCCGAGCTGGCCGACCCAGGGCTTGCCGTCCTGCTTGGCGATATGGCCGCTCAGGAACAGCTGCTTGCCGCTTTGCACATAGGGCAGGTAGGCAGCGGCCGGCACGGCGACTGGGGGGAGGGTGAGGTTCAGGGCTTGCAGGCGGGCGTAGACGCTCATGGAAATGGTCCTCGGGTGGGGGCTGGTTGTGTGGGCAATGATTCTAGCCAGCGCTGGCGCTGCCGGTCCCGGTGGCTGCCGGGCCGCTTGCGGCGTCCGCCGCACCGGCCATTCCCGCCGTGCCCGGTATCGGCCGGGCCTCGGTCAGCTGGCGGTACTCGTCGGGCGGCGCCACCGTGACATCGACCTGCAGCAGGTGCGCGCCGCCGCCCTGGATCACGCCGCGCAGCGGCGAGACATCGCCGAAGTCGCGTCCCAGCGTCAGCGTGACATAGTCCTCGCCCGGACTCGGGCTGCCGCAGCGGTCGTTGGTCGGGTCGAAGTCATGCCAGGCGTCGTCGCACCAGACCGAGACCCAGGCATGGGAGGCATCGGCGCCGATCAGGCGCGGGCGGCCCGGCGGCGGTTGTGTCAGCAGGTAGCCGCTGACGTAACGCGCGGCCAGGCCCAGGCTGCGCAGGCAGCCGATCATGATGTGGGCGAAGTCCTGGCACACGCCCTTGCCCTGCGCCAGTGCTTCGAGCGCGGGCGTGTTGACCTGGGTGCTGGCGGTCTCGTACTGGAGTTCGTGGTGGATCTTGCTGCACAGCGCCTCGCAGGCCTCCAGCAGAGGTCGCCCGGGCGTGAAGACCGGGCGCGCGAAGGCGGCGAAGGCCTCATCGCGCGGCACATAGGGCGAGGCGAACAGGAATTCGCTCGCGGGCAGGTAGCGGGCGCCGGCGTGGTAGCGAAAGCCCTCGCAGACCGCTTCCCAGGGCGGCGAGTCGGGCCGCGGCGCCGGGGCCCGGGTCTGCACCAGGCTGTTGGCGCCGACATCGAGGGTCTGGTGGGCTGTTTGCAGCGCGAAGAAGCAGCGCCAGTTGCCAAAGGCATCCAGGCCTTGCTGGAGCTGGCTGGGTTCCGGGCTGACGCTCAGATGATGCTCGAGCACCTGCTGGCCCTGCCATTCGAGTGGGCGCAGGTGGGACAGATGCTGGGCCAGCAGCACCGGGGTCTGGTAGCGGTAGCGGGTGTGGTGGACGATGCGTAGCAGCATGGTTAGGCCATCAGGCTGGTGTTGACGCGGTCGGCGTGGCTGAAGTAGCGCTGCGCGAGCTGGGTCGACAGCGTCAGCATCGAGCCCTCGATCTGGCGCATCAGCGGCAGCAGCGGCGGCTCCATCAGCTGGTCCAGGGTCCAGTCGTCGGGGTCGGGCAGCAGATTCTTGAGCTTGATCCCGTCCTCCTTGGCGCGTGGCAGCTTGGACAGGCGTGAGCGCAGCGTCGACAGCACCCAGCCCAGCGAGCGCGGGTTGTCGCGGTTGACGATCAGCACGTCGAGCAGCGCGGTGCGGTCACGCCGCTGCTGGTACTGGTAGTGGAAGGTAATCGTGCTGTCGAACAGTGCCAGCACGGCTTCGAACCCGTCGTCACTGCGCAGGCAGCCGCATTCCATCGCCAGCGCCAGCGAGCCCGCCAGCGTGTGCAGGCGCTCGATGTGGCGACCGATGCTGAGCATGCGCCAGCCGTCGTCGCGTACCATGCGGTCGGTTTGCTCGCCGGTGATGGCGGTCAGCAGCCCGCTGGCTTCGTCGAGCGCGTCGAGCGCTTCCTGTGGCGCATAGTCGGCGTCGGCGCAGAGCAGGGCATGACGGGCCGTGAACTGTTCGTCGACACGCTCGATCAGCGCGCGCAGGTCGAGCGACAACCGTTCGCGCACCTGGTTGGCCGACAGGCGCAGCGCGCGCAGGTTGTAGCCGACGCTCGAGGCGCCCGAGTCGACGCCAAGCTGCTGGATCAACTGGCGCTCGAACCAACGCACCGATTGGGCCGGATGCGGCGTGTTGAAGGGCACCAGCCCCTGGTGGCGTGCGGCCGTGCCGAGCCAGTTCAGCAGGTCGGCGCTGTTGAGTTGTTCGCCCTGCAGCAGGCGCAGCGTCAGGCGTGCCAGCCGCAGGCTGTTGTCGGCGCGTTCGGTGTAGCGCCCTAGCCAGAACAGGTTCTCGGCCGAACGGCTCGAGACGATGCGCTTTTGCTGGGCATGCGCACGCGCATTGTCCGCGTCCGACAGCATGCTGGTCCGGTCGATCTCGCCCTCGGTCTGGACCCAGCAGTCGGCGCTGCTGCCGCCGCTTTGCATCGAGGCGATCGCCTGTCCGGGTGGGGCCATGCGGACCAGACCACCGGGCAGCACGCGCCAGGATTGCGGGCCGTCGCAGAGCGCGAACACGCGCAGCATGGCCGCGCGCGGCACGATCTCGCCTTCGCGCCAGGTCGGTTGCTGGGACAGCGGCAGATAGGACTGCAGTGTGTACTGATCGGGCTGTGCGCAGATGCGCTCGCGCAGCTCGGCCATGGCCTTCGGGCTCAGCATCGGGCCGATCTCGGTCTCGCTGCTGGCGCGCGGGTAGGTGCGCTTGACCACGCTGCGCTCGAGCCGGTGCAGGCCGTCGGCCAGGCTGGCGGCCTCGCCGCACCACCAGGTCGGCAGCGAGCTCAGGTGCAGTTCCTCGCCGAGCAGCTGCCGGCTGATCGCGGGCAGGAAGCCCAGCATCGCGCTCGATTCCAGCGGCGCCGAGCCCGGCGCGTTGGCCAGCATGACATGGCCGGCGCGTACTGCCTGCATCAGGCCCGGCACGCCGAGCGCCGACTCCGAGCGCAGCTCGAGCGGGTCGAGCCATTCGTCACCCAGGCGCTTGATCAGCACGTCGACCGGCTCGAGCCCGTGCAGGGTCTTGAGGTAGACCCGCTGATCGCGTACCGTCAGGTCGTTGCCTTCGACCAGTGGCAGGCCCAGGTAGCGCGCCAGATAGGCATGTTCGAAGTAGGTTTCGTTGTAGGGGCCGGGCGTCAGCAGCGCGATGCGCGCGTCGGCGCCCTTGGGACTCAGCACGCGCAGACCCTGCATCAGCGCCTTGTAGCTCGCGCCGAGGCGCTGCACCTTCATCGCGTTGAAGGCGTTCGGGAACTGGCGCCCGATCGTGATGCGGTTTTCCAGCAGATAGCCCAGGCCGGACGGCGACTGGGTGCGGTGCGAGACCACCCGCCAGCGGCCGTCGGGACCATGGGCCAGATCGACCGCGACCACATGCAGCCAGGTGTCCCCCGCCGGCCGCAGGCCGTGCATGGCACGCAGATAGCCCGGATGTCCCTGCACCAGCGCGGGCGGCAGCAAGCCCTGCTGCAGCAGCTGCTGCGGGCCATAGAGGTCGGCCATGATGGCGTTGAGCAGCCGGGCCCGCTGCAGCACGCCGGTCTCGATCTTGCTCCATTCGGCGGCCGGGATGATCAGCGGAAACAGGTCGATCGACCAGGGCCGCTGCTGGCTGTCCTGGTCGGCGTAGACGTTGTAGGTCACGCCGTTGTCGCGCAGCTGGCGTGCCACGCTTTGCTCGCGCCGGTTCAGGTCTGCCAGGCCTTCGACGCCCAGGTGGTTGAAGAACTCGTCCCACTCGGGTGCCAGGCCTGCTGGTTCGTTCGCTGCGGCCAGGCTGCCGCGCAGCTCGTCGCGATGGCCCGGGGCGACCGGTTGGGCGAGTGAAAGCGCGAGGGCCTGCGGGCAGGCCAGGCTGGCGGATGGACTGGGCAGTGGGTTGGCGTTCAAGATAAGGCGATGCACAAGCGACGAAGACAGCCGAAGTATGCCTGTTTCGTCGCCCAGCCCCACCCTTTTGAGAACTATCAGCGCCTCAGGTCGAGCGTGAAGGGGAACTCACGGCTTGGCTGCGCGGGTTCGGCCTGCATCCGGCCCGGTGTGTGTCCCATCTGGAAGAAGCGCGCCAGCCGGCGGCTTTCGGCCTCGTAGGAGTTGACGGGGAAGCTGTCGTAATTGCGCCCGCCCGGGTGCGTGACATGGTACTGGCAGCCGCCCAGCGAGCGCTGCATCCAGCTGTCGACGATGTCGAACACCAGCGGCGCATGCACGCCGATGGTCGGATGCAGCGAGGACGGCGGGTTCCAGGCCTTGTAGCGCACGCCGGCCACGTAGTCGCCCACGGTGCCGGTGCTCTGCAGCGGCAGCGCGCGGCCGTTGACGGTCAGCAGGTAGCGGCTGTCGTTCCAGCCGCTGACGCGGACCTCGAGCCGCTCGAGCGAGGAGTCGACATAGCGCGCCGTGCCGCCCGAGGTGTTTTCCTCGCCCATCACATGCCAGGGCTCGAGCGCGTTGCGCAGCGTCAGCTCGATGCCGCGCGTGGCGAGCTGGCCCACCAGCGGGAAGCGGAATTCGAAATGCGGCGCGAACCAGGCCTTGTCGAAGCGGTAGCCAAAGGCGGCCAGGTCGTCGAGCACATCGTCGAAATCCATCTGCACGAAGGTCGGCAGCAGGAAGCGGTCGTGCAGCTCGGTGCCCCAGCGCGCGAGCTTGCCGACCTGGGGCTGCTGCCAGAAGCGCGCCACCAGCGCGCGCAGCAGCAGCTGCTGGGCGATGCTCATGCGCGCATGCGGCGGCATCTCGAAGGCGCGCAGCTCGAGCAGGCCGAGCCGCCCGGTCGACGAATCGGGCGAGTAGAGCTTGTCGATGCTGAACTCGCTGCGGTGCGTGTTGCCGGTGATGTCGATCAGGATGTTGCGCAGCGTGCGGTCGACCAGCCAGGGCGGCATCGATTCGCCGTGCAGCTCGCGGTTGCGCGCGATCTGCTCCAGCGCGATCTCGAGCTCGTAGAGCTGGTCGTTGCGCGCTTCGTCGACGCGCGGCGCCTGGCTGGTCGGGCCGATGAACATGCCGCTGAACAGATAGCTCAGGGAAGGGTGGTTGTGCCAGTAGGCCAGCAGGCTGGCCAGCACCTCGGGTTTGCGCAGGAAGGGCGAGTCCGAGGGCGTGGCGCCGCCGAGCACGAAATGGTTGCCGCCGCCGGTGCCGGTGTGGCGGCCGTCGGTCATGAACTTCTCGGCGCAGAGGTGGGTCTGGTGCGCGGCCTCGTAGAGGAACTCGGTGCGCTCGACCAGCTCGGCCCAGCTGCTCGACGGGTGGATGTTGACCTCGATCACGCCCGGGTCGGGGGTGACTTGCAGCAGCTTGAGGCGCGGGTCGCGCGGCGGCGGGTAGCCTTCGAGCACGATCTGCACGCCCAGATCGCGGGCGGTGGCTTCGACCGCAGCCAGCAAATCCAGGTAATGCTCCAGCCGGTCCATCGGCGGCATGAAGACATAGATCAGGCTGGAGGCCACGCCCACCGCCTCGGCCTCGTGCCCGCTGGCGCGACGCGGGTCGCGCACTTCGACGCACAAGGCGGTGCGGGTGATCCAATGCGCCGATTCCAGATGCTGCGGGGCGCGCACAAAGTTGGCTGGTTCCGCTTGCGCTGCGCTGGTTGCCTGGAGTGCGGTGTTGCCGGCTGATCGGGACGGGCTCTGAAACCGGTGCGCGCCACGGGCTGACGGCTGTGCGCCCGCCAGATAGGCGGTGCTTTGGCTCGCAGGGGTGCCAGTGACATACCGGCTGGCCAACTGGCCATGCCGGGGCAGCTCGCCTTGCAAGGTGCTGGGGTCCGGTTCGATCAGGTAGGGGAAGTCTTCCTGGCTGACCCAGGGCAGCGAATCCAGCGGCAGGCGCAGCCCCATGGGCGAGTCGCCTGGCATCAAATACATGCGTTCATCGCGCATGAACCAGGGGCCGGTGGTCCAGGCCGCACCGTGCTGCGGGTCGTAGCCCACTACCTTGATCGGCAGCACATAGCCTACCGGGGTATCGAGCTTTTGGGTGAATACACGGCGCAGACGGGCGCGCTCCATTTCGTCGTCGAGCTTGGAGTCGAACGGGTCCACGTTGACCGGCAGGCGGCGTTCACGCCACAGGTAATACCAGGTGTCTTCATAGCCGGTCTGCACGAAGCGGTCGGTCACGCCCAGCTTGGCCGCCAGCGTGCGGGTAAAGCGATCGGCGTGTTCCTGGGTGTAATGGGCTGGCACACGCTCGTCGGCAAACAGCGCGGGGTCGGACCAGACCGGCTGGTCGTCGGCGCGCCAGTAAATATTGAGTGCCCAGCGCGGCAGTTGTTCGCCGGGGTACCACTTGCCCTGGCCGAAGTGCAGGAAACCGCCTTGACCGTATTCGTCGCGCAGTTTGTGCACCAATTCGGTGGCAAATCCGCGTTTGGTCGGGCCCAGGGC
>ERZ1034365.1804-NODE-1804-length-10467-cov-2.448027_pt1 | contig 10467 bp, 7 predicted proteins | sample MGYA00520615_ERZ1034365 | MGnify/ENA primary metagenome ERZ1034365 (study PRJEB33736, sample SAMEA104284505) | Azolla filiculoides | biome: Urban; feature: Water surface; material: Ditch water | place: Netherlands | collected 2015-10-28 | depth 0-0.1 m ...
GTGTTTACTCCCGATCCGGCTCCGTTTGCTCTGATAGGTAAAATCTGATAAGCCATACCAGTAAGCTCAAAATGATCGTTTAAACCTAAATAATAATCGTCGCCCACCGTAACGGCAAAATAAATAGGACGTTCCCATTTATTGGTACGAAGCATTTCCAAAATCATAAGTTCACTTTTGGTGAGTCTGCGTTGTTTCAAACTTATATCAATTTGCGGAATAATTTCCGAAGCACGCTCAACTGGTAAAGCTTTGTTTTTAATAACCTCGTTGGCATCAACCGGTAAAACCAAACTTTTTGTTGGAATAAAACCTTCACCTTCAGCATCTTTGAACTGACCACGCTTTAATAAAAAGTCGAAAGCAACATTAATATCGAGTGCTTCTTTAAGCTGTTCTTCCACCCAAACAACTTCGTTTTTACCCGATACATATTCGGCTGAAGTCCACGATATTGGTAGTGGTTTCGATTCATAAGCTCCACGTTTCATTTGGTCGATATACCAGTCGGTTTGCAGATAACTCAGGTTACATACGCGAACGTCTGTACGGTTTCCTTCCACTTCCTGATTGTACCACAATGGGAAAGTATCGTTGTCACCATTTGAGAAAATAATAGCATTTGGTTTCAACGAAGCCAGATAATTGCCACCAAAATCGCGTGCAACAAAACGGTTACTACGATTATGATCATCCCAGTTTTCTGAAGCCATTAAAGCCGGAACTCCAAGAGCTAAGATTGTTACAGCGGCTGCAGCAACGGTTTTTGGAATATATTTATCAATAATTTTGATAATGCCCAAAACTCCAAGTCCAATCCAAATACTGAATGCGTAGAATGAGCCAGCATAAGCATAATCACGTTCACGAGGTTGATAAGGCGTTTGATTCAAATAAACAACAATTGCCATACCGGTAAGTACAAAAAGCAATGCAGTTACCCAAAATCCATGTTTACCTTCTTTTCCTCCATAGATAAGGAATACAATACCGAAGATCCCTAAAATCAGAGGTAACATATAATATTTATTATGACCTTTGTTTTCTTTTAGTTCACTTGGTAAGTTAGTTTGGTCACCAACAAGGTATTGGTCAATCCAGTTAATACCGGTAATCCAGTTTCCGTGATCAATCTCACCACTTCCCTGCATGTCGTTTTGACGACCGCTGAAGTTCCACATAAAATAACGAAAATACATGAAACGAACCTGATAATCAAAGAAGAATTTCAGATTTTCGCCAAAAGTAGGTTTGATATCTGTTTTCTGTTGTCCGCAATAATCATAACTGATAGTCTCACCTTTTATGTCAGCCCATACTTTGTAAGCTTCAATATGTGAAGGTGTCGTACTGTACATACGAGGGAAAAGCATATCGAAACGCTCATCCATAACATAGTCAGTTTTATACCCTGTCAATAAATACTCATCTTTATCGCTTGGAGATGTTTTTGGTTTCGGTGTATATTGTGCGTCTCCTTTTTTCTCTTCAGGAACACACATATTACCTTCAACGCGAAGTTTTACAGGTGCGCTGTAAACAGAACCGTAAAGTAGTGGACGATCGCCATATTGCTCGCGGTTAAGATAATACTTCAAAGCAAAAACATTGTCAGGCGAGTTTTGATCCATTGGAGGATTTGCTGCCGAGCGAATAACGATAATCGAATAAGATGAATAACCGATTAAAACTACCGTAATCATGGCTAATGCTGTGTTTAACCAGCGTGCGCTGATTGCACTTTTCTTGAAGTAAAATAATGCACTAAGCCCAATGATAACCAATATTCCTATAATGATGTGAGAACCGAAGAATGGAATTCCTATCAAAGTAATTCCCAAAATAAAGGAAATGGCCATACGCAGGTAATTTTTTTCGGTATAGGATTCGTATAATCCCCAGGCTAATACTGCAATTGTAAGGATAATGTAGATATACAAACCTGTGTTGAATGACATCCCAAGCGTGTTCACAAATAGTAATTCGAACCAACTTGCAACTTCAACAAATCCGGGAATGTTTCCGTACAATACCACGCCAAGAATCACAACAGATGCAGCCATTGCTCCAATAACGCCTTTGGTGCTCGGTGTGTAATTGCGGAAGTAATAAACAAGTACAATAGCAGGAATTGCCAATAAGTTTAATAAATGGACTCCGATTGATAATCCCATCAGGTAAGCAATCAAAATCAACCAACGGTCAGAGCCTGATTTATCAGCAACGCGTTCCCATTTCAATACAGCCCAAAAAACTACAGCCGTAAACAAGGAGGAATAAGCATAAACCTCACCTTCAACTGCCGAGAACCAGAAAGTGTCCGAGAAAGTATATGCCAAAGCTCCAACCATACCTGAACCTAATATGCCAATGATATTAGCAACCGTGTAGTCTTCTTCTTTTTTAGCTACAACTTTGCGAGCCAAATGTGTGATAGTCCAGAACAAAAACAGGATAGTAAATGCACTACACAGTGCTGATAAGGTATTTATCATCACTGCAACCTGTGTTGGGTCAGATGCAAAAAGAGAGAAGAAACGTCCGGTTAGCATGAAAAATGGTGCTCCCGGTGGGTGACCTACGTCCAGTTTATAAGCAGTTGAAATAAACTCGCCGCAATCCCAGAAACTGGCTGTGGGCTCCATAGTAATTAAGTAAGTAGCTGCCGCAATGGCGAATGCTAACCAACCAAAAACGTTGTTCAGAAATTTGAATTGTTTCATATAGGAATTAATAATTTATTGTCTTAATCCGTTAATTTTGATAAAAAGCGTTCAAAGATACAAAGAAATTTTATGAATAAAGAGATGAAATACTCTTTTTAGTTAATATTAAATGAATGAGGGCATTTTGAAAGATTTTTTGAAAAAATATACTATTTTTTGAACTTATAAATTGATACAATTAAAATCAATTTTAAAGTAAAAATCAATTTTTAAAAACTAAATCAGTTCAACTTTTAAGACAAATATAAAAACATGAAAAACAAAGCATTAATGTGTGTTCCTGGCTATCCTTAATTAGTTGTGTCAGAAAGAAAATATAAGTACATTTGTCATGAAAAAGCTAATTCAATTGATATATGGCTTCAATTTCATCATTTGCCGAACTTACCGCACATTTACAAAGTGTGAATGCCAGAAAGCGTATAGCAGTTGCTAATGCGATAGATTCACATACATTAGACGCTGTTTTAATGGCCGTTGACAAAGGAATTGTTGAAGCTTATCTGATTGGTGATGTTGCCTCTATAGAATCTCCACAACTTTTTGAACACAATCTATCTCCTTTTATTCATATAATTGATATTCCTGATGTGCTCGAAGCCACACTCGAAGCTGTTCGCATGGTGAAATCGGGTGAGGCTGATATATTGATGAAAGGTTTGGTAAATACCGATGTGCTATTACGCGCTATTCTGGATAAAGAAAAGGGATTGTTACCCCCCGGGAATGTGCTGACATACAATGCGGCTATCGAAATTCCAAAATACCATAAGTTGTTGTTTTTTTCTGATCCGGCTGTTATTCCATCGCCCAACTTGGTACAACGTACAGCCATGATTAAATATGCCATTGCTTCGGCTTATAAATTTGGTATTGTAAAACCCAAAGTAGCGCTAATTCATGCCACCGAAGTGGCTAACCCAAAGATTCATTATATGCAGGATTATCTGGATATTATGGATGAATGGCGCAAGGGTGAGTTTGGTAATGTGATTATTGACGGGCCTCTTGATATTTTTCTGGCACTGGATACTGAGCGCGGTTTGATAAAAAACGTGCCATCTCCAGTACTTGGTGATGCCGATATTCTTATTTTTCCCAATTTTGAAAGTGCCAATTGCTTTTATAAAGGGGTTTCACTTTTTGGTGATGCCGAAATGGGCGGATTGCTGCAAGGTACCGAAAAGCCTGTTGTGCTGACTTCGAGAAGTGAAAGTGTGCAGTCAAAATTTTATAGCATTGCTATGGCTTGTATATTAGCTTAATAGTAGGTTTGGGTATTTAGAAACAAAAAAAGGTTCAATATTGAACCTTTTTTTGTTTCTAAAACTAAGTTATAAGTTTAGTTTTTCCAACCTGATTTGATTATACTTATCTTTTTCGTTACTTTCACGCAACATGATGTATCCTTCTTTTGCTGGTAATGGCGTAATGACATATTGTTTCTTTTTATAAAGAGGAATGAGTTCCTGAGTAAGTTTGCCAGCAACAATAGAATTTATTCCCAGCATCAACTCTTTCTTTTTTGTTTTAGGGTCTTTTCTGTTATTCAAATGGAAAAAAACCACTCCTTTATTGCTGTTCAGAGTTTGCGAAAACAGATAGTCAGTGTTATTGTTACGGGATTTCTGTTTGCTGATTGTGTCAACAGAGTTCAGGTTAAAGTTTTTATCAAAATTCAATATGATAAAGTCTTTTGTTACTGATGGAATGTAGGTAAACCAGTTGACTAATGGAACAAACCATGCCGGATTTGATGCTGGTCTGTAAACTTCGTTAAGCATAGAAATAGTACCATCGTCAAACACAAAAGTTTTTTGATGCTTTAAATAAAAACCATTTTTAAGCATACCTTTTTTGTTTACGGCGACCTTAGGATTTAAGTATTTCCATGTATGATACACTTTTTCAACTTCTTGCCCATTTTCGTCTAAAACAATTTTGTAAATTCCTTTGTAGTAATCTCTAAAATCTAAAGAACCAATATTTGTGTTATAAAATCCGGAAACAATAAGTTTGTTATTGATAACTTTAAATTCAAAAGTGTGATAAATCGAATCTTTGTTGTTATCAAGTTCATATTCATATATTTTTTCACCTGTGGTATAATTAATTGCCAGAATATTAAATGTTTTCTTTTTTGAAATTTTGTCATTATACCTTTCAGTGGCGTAAATCACATTGTCTTTTAATAATCTGAATTTGAAATCTGAATAATAATTTTTTAAAGTATCGGTATTATTATACGCATAAGTCCATTTCTTTTCTAAATTCGAATCAAAAAAAGTGGTTTCTTTTGCACTGTTTTCATCTGTAACAAAAAAACCGGAGTTGTACTTGTTGGAATAAGCGTTGATATAAAACCGTGATTTATCCATATAAAGTTTCATTGACTTCAGCTTTGTAAGATCAACATCAACGAACTCATTGTTTTTAAATTGCTTCTCTTTTGAGACTGAATTGTCCTTCAATGATATTATCTGGAAAGTATTTAAAAGGATATAAGTGACTCCCTGACTATAACTTACATATAATTTATCAATAATTAAATTATCCCCCATTAGGGTGCAATCATTAAATGTTGATTCCAGAAAAGCAGTGCTTTTAAAACCTTCAAATTTCCCGTTGTTGATTTTGTTCAGATTTTTATCAAGTACTACAAACTCATAATTGATCGTTTTTTTATCTTTTGCATCTAACTTATAAACATAAAAGTAACCGTACAAATCATGCGCTGAGTCGAATAATGTTGTGTTATATACCAGTTTGCCATCAGCGAGTTTAGCTAAATCCTGCACTTGTCCAAATGAGAATACGGAAGACAATAAGCATATTATAAGCACTTTGACTTTCATAAGATTGTTCTGTTTAAATTTTAATGTTTATTTTTTTGCAAATATAATGCAGGTTTGACAAACAACAAAGAATTTACATCCTTTAATTTAATACAAATTGCATTTTGTTTGTAATTGGTTGAACCACATATATTTTTAATCTTAAAAATATATGTTGAAGCGAATAAAGAAGAGAACACCCGGGGGAGGTTTTCTTAGCGAAGTAAATTCTCAATGCTTTGAGCAATTCTTTCAACCCTTAACTGGTCATTTTTTACGGAGTAAATCCAATCGGTGATTTTCTTTTGTTCAGATTTATGGAGGGAGTTGAACTTATTTAGCGCGGTGGGTTCATCTGCGAGACAGATCCTAAAGTCCTCGAATTGCACCGGAGGTAAATCCTGTGAATATAAAATAACATGAACCCAATCGCCTTCCTGTTTGCCAATTTTCTTTCTGATTTCAGCTTTTACTGGAAAAAACAAGCTGCCATTACCCATAGGCATCAGGTGATAGTTGCTAATTTCGTAACCGTCAACACTGCCCCGCACTTTTACCCAGCCGAAATAAGCATGCTTGTCTTGAGGTATTTCAGGAATAGCTACAAAAGTCCAGCCTCCCTTTTGAGGAAACTTTTGCAGAAGGTAATCTTTATCAACTAAAGGAGTTATTGTGCTTTCGTTTTCCATAAAAGATAAAATCAGATTCTGTACATCAACTTTGTACTTGTTTTTTAAATCTCAATAAATCTTCTTGCATCTTTTTTGCTGTATTCAAAGCGGCATTGTGCTCCCCGAATTCCTTTTTCATTTCAGCATATTCGTGCAGCATATTTTCGCGATAATCAGAGTTGTGAAGAATTTTGTCAAGCTCATGACTTACATTATCAACAGTAAACAGGTGAGCCACCAGTTCTTTTACAACCTCTTTTTGTGCAACAAGGTTCACGAGCGAGAAAAACTTTACTTTGATAAACCAATCTTTTATAGCGTAAGCAATTCGCCCCAAAATAACGTGGTAAACCACAACCTGCGGCGTGCCGATAAGAGCAGTTTCCAGAGTTGCAGTGCCGGAATTGACAATGGCAGCTTTGGCATGTTGCAGTAAATCATAGGTTTGTCCAAAAACAATATGAACCTGATTGTTTTGAACAAGGGATTGATAAAATTCAGGATCAATACCGGGAGCACCTCCAATAACAGCCTGGTAATCATCAAATCGTTGTGCACTTTCAATCATGCGTGGTAGGCAAGCAGAGATTTCCTGCTTTCGGCTACCTGCCAAAATCGCAATAATAGGTTTTGGAGAAATGTTATTTTTCTGAGTGAATTCTTCGACGGTTTGATGTTTGTTCGGACGATTGCTAATGGAATCAACCGACGGATTGCCAACATATTCAACCTGATAATTGTGTTTGGCAAAAAAAACTGTTTCGAAAGGAAAAATGGTATACATTTTATCCACAAACTTTTTGATGCTTTTGATGCGATACTCTTTCCAAGCCCATAATTTGGGCGAAATATAATAGAAAACAGGTATGTTCAGATTTTCTTTGGTGAACTCAGCCATGCGCAGATTAAAACCCGGATAGTCAATCAGTATTAAAACGTCAGGTTTGAAATCTACCAGGGCTTTTTTGCACTCGGTGATATTGTTGAGTACTTTGTTGGCATTCTTCAGTACCGCCCAAAAGCCCATAAAAGCCATTTGGCGGTAATGTTTTATCATTTCGCCACCCTGAGCCTGCATGAGGTCGCCTCCCAAAAAACAAAATTCTGCTTCACTGTCAGTGTTTTTAAGTTCGCACATCAGATTTGATGCATGTAAATCGCCCGAAGCTTCGCCGGCTATCAAAAAATATCGCATATTGTGATTGAGTGCTTGTTTCTGAAAATACTTTAATCGTTGCAGCTGCAAATTTAATATAAGTAATTGAAACTGTATAATGTTGTATTCTTTAAAAGATTATTAAGCCACATAGAATCGCATAGCAACATAGAACCACATAGTTGTAAGAAAGAACTTGTTGAAATTAAAAGCTTGATTTTTAGTTGAGATATAATAATATAGCTTATTTTGATATAACTTAAAGATAGCTATATTTTCTCCCGTTACACGGGGTGTTCCATATGTATTCTTAAAATAGCTATTGTGTAACTATGTTGCTATGCGATTCTATGTGGCTGAAAAATATAACATTTAATTAGTCCTCTTGCTTAATATACCAAAAACTGACAAATGCGTAAACTTACTTTAAATTTTTTCACTGAAAACAATATAAACGGGGTAATAATCAAATGAATGTTTTAATTTTGCACAGTCGTAACGATAGTTGCTAAATCTGATAATGCAATAATACATTGTGCTATACGCTTATTCATTGTTTTTAAATTCGCCATAATTGTATGTTTATAAATAAAATAAAGGTTTTACTAATTGTCATTTTACTGCAATTAAGTGTTGTGGGCGGTGCTCAGAATAGTTATTTCAGTGATGACGAAGCTTTTCATTTTGGATTTTCGCTGGGATTTAATACCATGGACTTTGGAGTGGAATCAAGTCTTGCTACCATCGACGGAAAACAATATCTGGTTGATGTTTCCACATTGAAGCCGGGTTTTTCAGTAGGTATTGTTACCGACATGTTGATAAATAGGTATTTTAATTTGCGGTTTACGCCTACGCTTCACTTTGGTGAACGACAACTGACATATTCGCCAATTGGAATAAACAGTGAGCAAACATCAATTGTAGTGCCTTCTGTACCAATCAGTTTGCCTTTGTATTTAAAATATAGTGCAGAAAGATACGGCAATCTCAGACCATATTTGTTGTTTGGCGGTGGTGTGTCGTACGATATGGGAACAAATAAAGAGAAACCGATTTATTTAAAACCTTTTGATGTGTATGCCGAAGTCGGGGTAGGATGTGATATTTATTTGTCGTTCTTCAAACTGGCTCCTGAGTTGAAGTTTGCTATTGGTAACAACGACTTATTTATTCCGCTCGAACAGCGGGATGCAGGGATGTTAAGTGAAAGTGACAAGAAATATTCCCTGGCACTTTCAAAACTTACATCAAGGGTGCTTACGTTGACATTTAACTTTGAATAAATCAAAGTTTTTCAATTTCAGCTAGGATTGTTGCCATAGCTTTTTGCCAATCAGCATATAACTTTCGGAAATAAACTTTTACCAGTTGAGGGTTATCTTTGCCTGTTGGACGATTAGCCCTTAAAGTATATTCGCGACTGATGTCTACAATTTCCAATACAATTTTGTCAACCTGTTCTTCTTTGATTTTAGGTGACATTAAACAACGAAAATACACATCGGTAATCAGTTCGGAAGATACAAACTTAATTGTTTTTTTGAGATGCTTACGGCTTGCCATAAAGTTAATATTTAGTGGATTATTCCACAAATATAAATCATTATTATGACAATAATATCTTTTATCGTAAATTTGTAAAGATTATCTGCTAACATTTTCGTTTTCATATATAAAATTAATTACTGTTTATGCAATTCAAGAAACCCAATTATATAATCTTTTTGTTCTGTCTGGTCCTTTTTGCTTTTGTTTTGAGCAGTTGCGATGATGAACTGTTTACCACTGACCCTGAGAAAGTTCTTACTTTTTCTGCCGATACGCTTACCTTTGATACAGTTTTTACTACCATAGGAAGTACAACAGAAAAAATACTGGTTTTTAATCCGAATAATCGTGCACTCAGGATAAGTTCTATTGCCCTAGCCGGAGGTGCCAATTCTCAGTTTCGCCTGAATGTGGACGGGAATATCAATGTAAATAATGAGTTTACAGATATTGAAATTAGTGCCAAAGACAGCATGTACATTTTTGTAGAGGTTACTGTTGATCCAAACAATCAGGATTCACCGGTACTTGTGGCTGACTCTATTGTTTTTCAGACCAACGGAGTGAAGCAGCGTGTTCGCCTTGAAGCTTTTGGACAAAACATGATTTTGTGGAAAAATAAAACAATTCTGAATGATACCACTTTGAGTGCTGCCCGTCCATATCTTATTTATGGCTATCTGGCTGTTGATTCTGCTAAAACACTCAATATCCCTGCAGGTTGTAAACTATACTTTCACAACAATGCTAATCTTTTGGTATATGGAAATTTGGAAGCTGAAGGTACTTTTGAAAAACCCATTGAAATGCGCGGTGACAGATTAGATGATGTGAAATTTCTGGACCCTGTACCATATCATTATGTAGCAGGTCAGTGGGGTGGTGTATACCTGCTTTGGAGTGGTGGAAATCATATTTTGCGGAATGTCAACATTACGAGTGGGTATGTTGGACTTTATTTCTCGAACACCGACAGAAGTGAATTGCCCAATCTTGAAGTTACCAACTGCCGGATTCACAATTTTGTATATTATGGTTTGGTAGCTCAAAATGGAAATGTGACTGTAAGTAACTCCGAAATATCCAATACGGGTAGTTTTAGTGTTTATCTTAGTGGCGGAAAACACGTCTTTCTACAAAGTACCATCGCCAATTTTTATAACAGTAATAGTTTTGAACCTACCTCTCGCGATAAAAATCCTGCTGTTATGATTATGGGGTTATCCCGTTCAGCACCTATGGAAACCGAGTTTCGTAATTGCGTAATTGCCGGTGCGCTTGAAAATGAATTTAGTATTGCCAGTAGATTTTTGACTACATACAAAGGTGCTTTCAGCAATTCGTTTATTCGTCGTGAAAAAGCTTATGAGCTCACACAGTTTAAAGATGTGCATTGGTATGTAAAGGCAGATACAATACTTTTTAAACAGCCAAGCTTTAACTATGCCAAGAAGCTTTACTTTGACTTTACGCCCGATTCAATTTCAGCCTTACGTGGATTGGCAGATCCTACCATTGCAGCTCAGTTC
>ERZ1034365.1805-NODE-1805-length-10464-cov-2.371137_pt1 | contig 10464 bp, 12 predicted proteins | sample MGYA00520615_ERZ1034365 | MGnify/ENA primary metagenome ERZ1034365 (study PRJEB33736, sample SAMEA104284505) | Azolla filiculoides | biome: Urban; feature: Water surface; material: Ditch water | place: Netherlands | collected 2015-10-28 | depth 0-0.1 m ...
ATTGTTCGCTCGCCATCCGGCGAGGCAGCCGCAATGTGTTGCTTGGCGCCAAGGGGTCGGGGAAAACCACCCTGTTCCAGCACTGCAACGCCTTGTTACGCCCCCTGACGGGCGTGGTGCGCTATGCCGGCAGCCCGGTCGATTACCGCCGGGCCGGCCTGCGCGAACTGCGCAGCAAGGTCGGCATGGTCTTTCAGAACCCGGACCGCCAGCTTTTCTCGGCCAGCGTGCAGGAGGACGTTTCCTTCGGCCCGCTCAATCTCGGGCTGGACATGGCCACCGTTCGCCAGCGCGTTACCGGTGCCTTGCAGGCGGTTGGCATGCAGGCCCAGGCCGATAAAGCCGTGCATAACCTCAGTTTTGGTCAGAAAAAACGCGTCTGCATTGCCGGGGTGCTGGCCATGGACCCGGAATTGCTGATCCTCGACGAGCCAATGGCCGGCGTGAACCCTGCGCTAACCCAGAGCCTGCTCGACCACATCAAAGACCTAAAGAAGAACGGCACAACCGTTTTGTTTGTCGAGCACGACATGCACATGGTTCGCCACATTTCTGACTGGGTAATCGTGATGGCCGAGGGCAAGGTTGTGGCCGAAGGCCCACCGGCTCAGGTTATGAAAGACCCAGCGGTTATCGACGCCTACCTCGGCGCTCACGCCGACACCGACCTCGGCACCGTGGCAATCAACGTTCCAGGCAAGGCAGGCAACTAATGACTACCCAAACTCCGGTTGTTTACGCAGAACACCTCGACGCCGGCTACCTGCCAGGCATCAACATTCTCAACGACTGCTCACTGGTTGCTAACCAGGGTGAGCTAATCGGCATCATCGGCCCAAATGGCGCAGGCAAGTCAACCCTGCTCAAGTCAATCTTTGGCCAGGTCAACATTCGCTCTGGCAAAATCTGGCTAAACGGTGAAGACATCACCGGCCTCAAGGCCAACAAGTTGGTTTCTAAGGGCGTTGCATTCGTTCCTCAGACCAACAACGTGTTCCCTAGCCTCACCATCGAAGAGAACCTGCAGATGGGCGTCTTTCAGACCCCTAAGCGCTTCGACGAGCGCTTCGAGTTCGTCACCAGCCTGTTTCCAGATCTAGCCAAGCGTCGCCACCAGAAGGCCGGTTCGCTATCGGGTGGTGAGCGTCAGATGGTTGCCATGGGTCGCGCACTGATGATCGACCCATCCGTTCTTCTTCTCGACGAGCCATCTGCTGGCCTCTCACCGGTTCGCCAAGATGAAACCTTCTTGCGCGTGCGCGAGGTCAACCAGGCTGGCGTTACCGTCATCATGGTTGAACAGAACGCTCGTCGTTGTCTTCAGATCTGCGACCGCGCCTATGTGCTCGATCAGGGCCACGATGCCCACACCGGCACCGGCCGTGAGCTGCTCAACGATCCAAAGATGATCGAGCTCTACCTCGGCAACCTAGCCGACCTATAAGCAGCAACGAACACCTCCAGACTCGGTTTGGCGGCGCACCGCTAAACTTATCGATGTCCGTGACCTCTCTCTCTGGTCACGGCAAAGCAAAACCCCCGGTCTTTCGACCGGGGGTTTTGTGTTTGGTAAGTGATTACTTAACCGAGTTACCTGCTACGACCTCAAGAAGGGTGTAAGTACCTTCCTTGCCGTACTGGTGGATACCGATTGAAGCACCGGTTGGGTCACCATTGTCGTCGAACTCGATTGGACCTGAGAAACCGTCGTAGTCGATGTCTTTACCGGCCTTGATAGCCTCTAGACCCGCTGCGAAGTCGGTAACCTTGTCGCCACCGGTTGAAACTGACTGCATGTTCGCAGCGATAGCCTCACCTGAGTCGTTGCCAGCCTGCTCAGCTGCAAGAGCTAGCAAGATAACGGCGTCGTAGGTCTCTGCAAGGTAAGCAAATTCCTTTAGCTCTTCGCCGTGGTTGGTCTTGTATAGGTCAGACGCGCGCTGCTTGAAAGCTGCGTCGGTGTCGCCACCAGGAAGAGTTCCCTTAGCGCCCTCGATGTAGCCCTTCCAAGACTGGTCTTCGAAGTTAGCTAGGTTGCCATCTACGAAGTAGATCTTTGAACCGTCGAAGCTCTTCTTCTGAAGTGCTGGAACGATCTTCTTGATCTCGTCGTATGAGATGACTAGAACTGAGTCAGCGCCTGCGGCGATGGTCTGGTCAACGATGGTGTCGAAGTTGGTCTCTGCCTCAGGGAAAGGAAGTGACGAAACAACGGTGGCGCCAGCGCCCTCGATGATTGCCTTTGCCTTAGCCTCTAGGCCCTCACCGTAAGCAGTCTGCTGGTAGATGATTGCAACGTTTTCGTTGCCATCTGCCACGATCTGGTTACCGATGATTGCGCCCTGAAGAAGGTCTGATGGAGCGGTACGGAAGTAGTAACCGCCGTCTTTCCAGTCAGTTAGGTCAGGAGCGGTGTTTGACATCGAGATCTGAACGGTCTTGTTCTTGGTGACCTGGTCGATGATCAAACGGGTAACGCCTGATGCAGCGGCACCAACGATTGCGTCAACACCCTCTGATAGCAACTTGGTTGCTGATGCAGGTGCGATTTCTGGGTGGTCGCCGTCTGATGAGTCTTCTACAGACCACTCAACTGGCTTGCCTAGAACGCCACCGGCGGCGTTGATGTCTGCAACTGCAAGCTCAGCACCAGCGATTTCTGGTGGTGAAAGGAATGCAAGTGCACCGGTTAGTGGAAGGACTCCACCAAGCTTTAGTACGCCATCGCCTGCTGCATACTCAGATGCTGGGGTCGATGCGCAACCTGAAAGTGCTAGGGCTGCTGCTGCAACTAGTGCAACTGCGCCCGAGTACTTGCGCGAGGTTGAAAATGCGCTCATATGTATAGCTCCTAATTTCGGGTGAATGTGCAGCGGCTTCATTGCTGATCGCTGCCCAAATTGAGTCTAGCCACTTGATCGTCGGCGCAATGGGGCGCCCGAAATAGAACGAAATGTTCGCCAAATATTCGCTTTCGAGATGGTTAAAAAACTTTCGAAAAACTGCGAAATCGGTGGCCGTTTGAGGAATTTGCTACGAATTCAGTAGGGTTTTGTGTCTATTTCGACGGATGTAACAATCTTGTTTCATCTTCGTGACGACTGGGCAACCAGAGTAAAAACAGCAGGATTCGACCCAAAATCTAGGCTTTGTTTGATTGCCTCGAACGGCTCAGCATGTCGTAGGTGAGAGCCGCTAGGCCAACCCAAACCAGGCCAAAGCCAACCCACCGTGCCGGCGGCATCGGCTCGTGAAAGACCGCGAGTGCGGTGATGAATTGAATGACTGGCGTCATGTACTGAAGCAATCCCACGTATGAAAGCGGCAGCAGCTTGGCAGCTGAACCAAACATGATTAGCGGAATCGCGGTCATGAAGCCGAATAGCGCCAGACCGAAGGCGCCCCACGGCCCATGCTGGTCGAACTGAATGCCGGGCACGGTTGCCGCAACGAAAGATAGCTGAATGATGGCGATCGGGGTAAGAAATCCCGACTCGATGGCATAGCCGGTGAGTGGCGCAATCTTGCCGCCAACTTTATTTTTGGCTAGGCCGTAGACACCGAACGAGATAGCCAGGCTGAGGGCAATCCAAGGCAGATGACCATAGTCAAAGGTAAGAACAGTAACCGCAACGGCTCCAAAGCTAACCGCCACCCACTGCAGCGGGCGCAGTTTCTCTTTCAAGAAAATCACGGCCAGCGCAATGGTCACCAGCGGGTTGATGAAATACCCGAGCGAAGACTCGATGATGCGCCCCGAGGCTACACCAATCACATAAACCCACCAGTTGATCATGATCATCACGGTCGAGACCAGCATCCAGGTGAGTGATTTTTTGTCACGAATGACTGGCAGGATTGTTCCCCAGCTGCGGGTTGCTGTGAGCAGAATGACGGCCATCACAAAACCAAATATGATGCGCCAGCCGACAATCTCATCGGCGGTCGCAAAGCTGCCGAGCACCGAGATGATGATCGGGAAGCTGCCCCAGATTAGATAGGCACCGATGCCAAAAGAAAACCCCCGACCTAGGCCGGGGGTTTTCGAAGAATTCATACGTCTTAGCGTACGACCACTGCAAGCACGTCGCGTGCAGAAAGCACTAGGTACTCTTTGCCGTTGAACTTTAGCTCGGTGCCGCCATACTTTGAGAAGATGACCTTGTCGCCAACGTTTACGTCAACCGGAATGCGAACACCCTTGTCGTCAACGCGACCTGGACCTACGGCAATAACCTCGGCCTCCTGTGGCTTCTCTTTTGCGGTGTCTGGAATAACCAGACCCGAAGCGGTTACCTGCTCGGCCTCTACAGGCAGAACAACGATGCGATCTTCAAGTGGCTTAATTGAAACCGACATGATTCCCTCTTCTGTTACTAACGGATGGTGATTCAAGATTAGCACTCTAAACCAGAGAGTGCTAGTTGCGACAAAGTATCGTTGAGGCATGGAACGCGAAGACTTTATTGCCTTGCTCTCGCCCGAGGGGCAAGCGCTGTTGGCAAAAGTCGCCAAAGTCGACGCAAAGGCCGATGTGGTGAGTCTGGTTTCAAAGCTTCGCGCCGAGGGGCACAATCCCCTCTTGGTTGCCGCGGTGCTCACCCAAGCCAAGCTGCGCAGGCGGGCGCAATCAAAGTTTGGCGAGTTTGCCGACCGCATGATCTTCACCGAACCCGGCCTCGAGCAGGCCTCGAGGCTAAGCGTCGCCGCGCTGCACGCCGGTCGTTTTCGCTCCGCCGGCATCACCGATGTTGCCGACCTGGGCTGCGGCATTGGCGCAGAGTCGCTGGCTCTTGCCAGCCTCGACATTCAGGTGCACGCTCGCGAAATCGATGAGGTCACCGCGGCGGTTGCAACCTACAACCTGGCTCCCTTCGATAACGCCGAAGTTCAGCAAGCAGATGTGACCGAAATCAACTTGGATGCCTTCGGCGGCCTATTCTTTTACCCTGAAAGACGGGAACTTGGTGGGCCGGCCCGCGAACGTGGGGCTCTAAAGTTTGACCCGATTGCCTTCTCGCCGAGCTTCGATTTTGTGATGCAGGCAGCTGCCAAAAAACCGACCGGCGTAAAGTTCGGCCCCGGCCACCCGCACGAGGGAATTCCCGATGAAGCCGAAGCCCAGTGGGTTTCGGTGGGCGGCGACTTGGTTGAGCTGGGGCTTTGGTTTGGAGCGGTAGCCAGACCAGGCGTCAAGCGTTCGGCTTTGCTGCTTGCAGCCGATGGCAAGCACGAAATCACCAGCGATTCGACTGAGAGACAAGATGCCGAACTGGGCTCGCTTCAAGAATTTGTTTATGAACCCGACAACGCGGTGGTTCGCTCGCACCTGATTGGTCAACTGGCCGAGCAAATTGAAGCACATCTGTTTGCGCCCGAGATTGCATACCTGACCGCAAACAAGAAAATTGAATCGCCTTGGCTAAAGGGCTACGAGGTTTTGGACAACCTGGTTTTTGATCGCAAAAAGCTCAAGGCCTACCTGCGCGAGCGAAACATTGGCACGCTAGAAATCAAAAAGCGCGGCAGCGATATTGTGCCGGAACAGCTGCGCAAAGAATTAGCACCCAAAGGAAAAGGCGCCGCCACCCTGATTGTTACCAGGGTGGGCGACGCCCATCGTGTTCTTATTTGCGAGAGCCTAAAGTAATCAGACCCTCGCTAAACAGAAGTTAGTTGTTCTGAGTGGTGCTGCCATCGGTCATCATGTTGCCAGGCATCTCAGGCATCTGGAAACCCTGGCCGCCATTCATGTGGCCGCCCATTCCGCGGTCGCCGTCACGGTCGCCAAAGCCACCGCCGAAGCCTTCGAACTCGCCGTTGCGACCAGGCATGTCACCAAGGTGACCTAGTCCCCAGATTCCAGCTGCTGCCCAAAAGACAGTCGAGAGAATCCAGAATCCGATAACCGCGTAACCAACCGCGATGCCGGCGATTGCCATGCCGCGGCCAGACTCTGCGGTCTTCTTGATCTGGGCAAGCGAAATGTGACCGGTGATAACACCGGCAACTGCACCGAAACCGGTGACTGCGGTTGCCAGCGAGACAACCGAGAGAGTGTTGAGACTAGCAAAGTTGAACTTTGCCTTTGGTGCTTCATAAACCTCTTCGGCAACTACCTCTGGGGCTTCGTTCTTTTCTGCCATTTTGAATCTCCTTGGGTTTCGCCCTTTGTTGGGCTCGAGATAAGTTGACCAGCGAAGTCTGGGAGTCGTCTGAATATAGCCTGCGAGGCGTCTAGGAGATTAAAGACTCTGCACGGTGGTGACCGGCAGGGTCGATTCCGAGCCAAAGTTTAGGCTCGAGGGCTGTCGGCCATCCATGATTAGTTGAGCACCGAGGGCCGCAATCATTGCGCCGTTGTCGGTGCAAAGGCTAAATGCCGGGATGCGCAGCTCTATGCCTTGTTCGGCACAGCGCTCGGCGGCAACCTCGCGAAGGCGAGCATTGGCAACCACGCCACCGCCCAAGAGAAGTCGCGGAACATTGTGAGCAACGCAGGCGTTGACCGCCTTCGTGACCAGCACGTCGACGACCGCTTCACGGAAGCTGGCAGCAACATCGGCAACGTTGAACTCCTAGCCCTTGGCCTCGGCAACCTCAACCCAGCGGGCAACCGCGGTTTTAAGGCCCGAGAAGCTGAAGTCATAGCGATGCTTTTCCATGTCTTTCGGCTGAGTCAAACCGCGAGGGAAACGAATGGCCTTAGGGTCGCCGGTTGCCGCAGCGCGATCAATCTCGGGGCCACCCGGATATTTAAGACCGAGCACGCGAGCCACCTTGTCGAAGGCCTCGCCCGCGGCATCGTCGATGGTTTCACCGAGCAGCTCAACATCGTTGAGCAGATCGCGAACCAAGAGCAACGATGTGTGCCCGCCGCTAACCAGCAGCGCGATGGTTGGAGTTTCGAGCTTGCCGCGCTCAAGAATGTCGACCCCAACGTGGCCAACCAGGTGGTTGACGGCGAAGATCGGCTTGTCGAGCGAAACGGCGAGCGCCTTAGCCGCGCCAATGCCCACCATGAGTGCCCCACCAAGACCGGGACCGTTGGTGACAGCGATTGCATCAATGTCTTGAAGGCTCAGGTTGGCAACCCGAAGCGCTTCACGAAGAGTCGGCTGCAAGGCCTCGAGGTGAGCGCGAGCTGCAATCTCGGGCACAACTCCGCCAAAGCGCGCGTGCTCATCCATGCTGCTTGAAATCACGTTGGCCAAAAGAGTGTTGCCGCGAACAATGCCAACGCCGGTTTCGTCGCACGATGACTCGATGCCCAGCACAATTGGCTCACGACCAACGCTGGCCTTGGCAAAGTGCAGGCGCATCACCCAGGCATCGATGCCGTCGGGCTGGTAATAGTTTTTGCGGGTGTCGATGTGCTCGAAGCCGAGGCCCAAATAGAGAGACTGGGCAACCGGGTTATCGGCGCGCACCTCGAGAAACATCTCGGTGGCGTGCTGCTTGCGAGCCTCGCCAATTAGGTGAACCATGAGCGCCTTGCCAAGCCGGCGACCCCTGGCAGCCGGCGAGACCGCAATGGTTTGAATGTCGCTTTGCTCGCTGCCCGGCACCTTGCTCAGGCCTGCATAGGCAATCAGCTTGTCGTCTTCATAAATAACGGCGTATGTGGTGTGGTGCGCCATGATCTCGAAGTGCATGTTTTCGCGCGACCAGGCATCGGTGGCAAAGCACTCGTGCTCGAGCACCATGATGTTTTCTAGGTCGGCCTCGGTGGCGATTCTGATTGCTGGGCCGGTCATCCGCTTACCTTCTTGCCCGCTTCGCGAAGGTCGCGCGGCACGGTGGCGTCGGCCTCACGCAAATAGAGTGCGGTTACGTCATGGCTCGCGCTGCCGTCGGCAAGTTGTGCCTCAAAAAGGGCGGTCAACTGGCTTGCGGCAACCGGCAGCTGGGTGCGTATCGGGTCGATGCCTCGGGCTGCCAGCAACTCTTCGAGCGCTGCCGGTTTGATAACGCCTGGGCCATCGATGCGAACCGGAACACCGTGTTCGTTGAGGCCCGAATAGAGTGCCCAATAAACCTCGCTGCGGCGGGCATCGGCGGTCACGAGCAGAGGGCGGTCTGCCGACACCTGGGCAGCAAGGGCCTCAAGCGCAGCCTTAGCGATCGCATCGAGGCTAACCACACCAAACAACTTTGCGCCACTGCCCTCGGCAAACATCATGCCCGCGGCAATGCCGATGCGAAGGCCCGTGAACGGAGCCGGGCCGCGGCCAACCACAACCGCCGAGATTCGTTTCGGTTCAACTCCCGCGCCCTTCAACACTTCGGCAATCGAGGCACCGATGCGCTCGGCGTGCTTCATGTTTTCTAGGTATTCGACCTCGGCAACCAACCGACCGTTATGGTGCAGCGAAACACTTGTGCCCGCAGAGGTGTCGATTGAAAGTGTGTAATTCACTAGATGCTCACCTCGGCCCAGCGCTGGCCGTAACCGGTGATCAAAACCTCGCGGGTCTCGGATTCGCCGGTGTGATCGCGCTCGATTTCGATGTCGAGCCAATCCTCGGTGATGCCGTCGGTCAGGCCTTTGCCCCACTCAACCAGCGAGATCGAATTCGCAAAATCGATGTCAAGGTCGTCAAGTTCGGCAGCGCTCTTCAGGCGATAAGCATCAACGTGCACCAGGTCTGGGCCACTCTCGCACTTGTGAGTGCGCGCCAATACAAAGGTCGGGCTCGATACGTTGCCAATCGCACCAAGCGCTTCGCCAACGCCGCGTGTCATGGTGGTTTTGCCAGCACCCAAAGGCCCGGTAAGCAGAATCAAATCGCCCGCCTTGAAAACCGAAGCCAATCGCTCACCCAAAGCGTGCATTTCTTCGGGGGTTTCTATGGTGAGCTTGGCAATCACGCGCGAGCTCATTAGACCTCTTCGCCCAAATAGCTGCGCTTGAATCGGCCACCCATTCGGGTCACGATTTCATAGTTAATGGTGTCGCAGGCGGCAGCCAAGTCATCGGCCGATGGCACGCCCGCTGAAGGGTCACCAAAAATGGTCACCAGGTCGCCAGCCTTCACGTTGTCGTTGCCAACGTCAAGCACAAACTGGTCCATTGCGACTCGGCTGTTAACCGCGTATGACTTGCCCTTAATGCTTACGCTTGCCTTGCCCGAGGCGGCCCTTGGCAAGCCTTCGGCATAGCCAACCGGAATCAACGCCAGCGAAGACTCTGCGGTGGTGCGGTGAAGGTATCCATAGCTAACGCCCTCGCCCGCGGCAACTCGCTTGACCTGAGAAACCTGCGCGGTGGCCGTCATTGCCGGGCGCAAACCAAAGTCGGCCGAGCTGTTCTCGACGAACGGCGAAAGGCCATACAGGGCAACGCCGATTCGAACCATCTCGTAGTGCGCCTGAGGGTATTTGATCGAACCGTCGCTCGCGGTTAGGTGTCGAAGTTCAAATTCGATGCCTGCTTCGCGAGCCTCGGCCACGGCAGCATCAAAGCGTTCAATCTGGCGCAGGTCGTCGGCCTCTGAGGTGCAAGATAGGTGGCTGAAAATGCCAACCACTTGGATGAACCCCTCGGCAACTAGGCCGTGCACGGTCTTCAAGAGCGCCGGCCAGTCGGCTTGGCTCGAACCATTGCGGCCAAGGCCGGTGTCGATCTTTAGGTGAATGCGGGCAACGCGACCAAGGTGATCGGCTGCCTTGGCGATTGCCTCGACCTGCGCGATGTTGGCAACGCCAAGCTCGATGCCGGCATCGACAGCGCGAACAAAGTTTTCGTGTGGGTCGTGCAACCAAGCCAAAATTGGGAGGTCAATCGAGGCATCGCGAAGAGCTAGCGCCTCGGCGATATCGGCGACGCCAAGATAGTCAACGCCTGCGGCCTCGAGCTTGCGGGCAACCTGAATCATTCCGTGACCGTAGGCATCGGCCTTCACTACGCCCATAACGAGCGACTTGCCCACTCGGGCACGCATTGTGGCAAGGTTGGCGGCAACGGCGTCGAGATCAATGACTAGTTCTCTCAATGCGCACCTCCCTGTTCTGCATCGGCTGAGCCATCGACAGCGCCTTCGGCAACCACAAAGGCAACCGCTTGGTCACCATCGTGGCTAATCGAAACGTCAAATTTGCGAATGCCGGCTCTTAGTGCCACTTTCGCCGTCGAACCGTGCAGCCAAATGACCGGTTTTCCGGTCGACTCTTTGCCAACCTCGATTCCGTGCCATTCGAGCCCCGGGTCTCCGGCGAGCGCCTTGATCACGGCTTCTTTGGCGGCGAAACGACCGGCCAGGGTTTGGATGCTGGCGTCAACGGTTTCGATGTCTAGAAACAGGCGATCTTTTAGGCGAGGCGTCTCGGTCAGCTTGGCCTCAAATCGGCTGAGCTGAACGGTGTCTACACCAACGCCGATAATCATGTGACTATTCGACGGTTACAGACTTCGCAAGGTTGCGCGGCTGGTCAACCTCCAAGCCCTTGGCGGTCGAAAGCTCG
>ERZ1034365.1806-NODE-1806-length-10459-cov-5.935851_pt1 | contig 10459 bp, 9 predicted proteins | sample MGYA00520615_ERZ1034365 | MGnify/ENA primary metagenome ERZ1034365 (study PRJEB33736, sample SAMEA104284505) | Azolla filiculoides | biome: Urban; feature: Water surface; material: Ditch water | place: Netherlands | collected 2015-10-28 | depth 0-0.1 m ...
GGGATAGAAAAGCGGGCGATAAAAAAGGTAGTGGGAAGAATAGTGAGCGGCTGAAAGTGCCGATGTTCACGCTTGAAGGCCCGAACGGTTTTATTAAGCTGAGCGTATTTGAGTTCGATGACATTCGGTTTTCGACCAAACACCCTGCTTCAGGTGGTAACGCAGATCGAATCAATGCGGCTGGACTACAAGCCTTACTTACTGAAGTTTAAGCTTTTAACCAACGGGCGATGTCCATCGCATAATAGGTCAAAATTCCATCGGCGCCAGCACGCTTGAATCCAAGCATTGCTTCTAGCACACAAGCTTTTTCGTCCAACCAGCCATTTTGCGCTGCCGCTTTCAACATCGCATACTCACCGCTGACATGATAAGCATACGTTGGCACGCCAAACTCTTCTTTGACGCGGCGCACGATGTCTAAATATGGCATACCAGGCTTCACCATCACCATATCAGCACCCTCTTCAATATCCAGCGCGACTTCTTTAATCGCTTCATCTGAATTAGCTGGGTCCATTTGGTAATTGTATTTATTGCCTTTGCCTAAATTAGCTGAAGAACCAACTGCATCACGGAATGGGCCGTAAAACGCTGAGGCATACTTCGCTGAATAAGCCAAAATGCGGGTATAGATAAAGCCATGCTCTTCAAGTGCATCACGAATCGCACCAATACGACCGTCCATCATATCGGATGGCGCAACGACATCAGCCCCTGCTGCTGCGTGACATAAAGCTTGCTTCACAAGTACTTCAACGGTTTCATCGTTAAGTACATAACCTGTACCATCAATTAAACCATCCTGACCGTGGGTCGTATATGGATCTAAAGCCACATCAGTAATCACACCCAAATCAGGAAAAGCTGCTTTGAGTGCTTTTACCGTACGTGGCACTAAGCCATTTGGATTAAAAGCTTCTTTAGCATCTAGGCTTTTGAATTCTTGTGGCACCACAGGGAATAAAGCAATCGCTGGGATACCGAGTGCAACACACTCAGCAGCAGTCTTTAAAAGGACATCAATACTTTGACGCTTCACGCCGGGCATAGAGGCTACTTCTTCAGTGCGATTCTCGCCTTCCAGCACAAATACTGGATAAATCAGGTCATCAGTAGTAAGCACATGCTCACGCATGAGACGACGAGAAAACTCATCTTTACGCATACGGCGTGGACGAATTGCTAAGAACTGTTGACTATCTTTTGCCATGATTAATCCTTAGGCCTAATTAAGCTGAACAACCTGAAACTGGCGATGCGAAGACACGCGCAAGTTCTGCACCTGGATCGGGCTGACGCATAAATGCTTCGCCCACCAAGAAAGCATGCACGTGATTGCTTCGCATTAAAGCAACATCTTCTGGCGTAAATATGCCTGATTCAGTCACCACAAAACGATCTTCAGGCAACTGCTTGAGCAATTCTAATGTGGTATCTAAAGTCACTTCAAAAGTGCGTAGATTACGGTTATTAATACCAATCAACGGTGTTTCTAAATGCAGTGCTTGCTCAAGCTCTTCAGCATTATGCACTTCCACTAATACAGCCATGCCTAAGTCATGAGAGACTTCTTCTAATTGACGCATAGTCTCTAAATCTAATGCTGCTGCAATCAATAAAATACAATCTGCACCCATGGCACGCGCTTCATACACTTGATAAGGATCAATCATGAAATCCTTACGCAATACTGGTAACTTACATGCTGCACGCGCTTGTTTTAAATATTCTGCAGAGCCTTGGAAATACTGTTTATCAGTCAACACTGATAAACAAGCGGCGCCACCTTTTTCATAGCTTTTCGCAATTTCAGCTGGGTTAAAGTTTTCACGAATCACGCCTTTGGATGGACTCGCTTTTTTAATTTCTGCAATCACCGCTGGCAAATCAGCATCTACTTTTTTGAAAATATTACCGACAAAATCTCTAGGGTCAGGCTGATCATAAGCCTCAATACGTAAATCATCGAGTGATTTAATCGCTTTAGCAGCAGCAACCTCTTCACGCTTGGTTGCTAAAATTTTATTTAAAATATCTGATGACATAACAACTTTCTTGAGCTTGATTTCTTTAGCCTAGTATTTAGGCCTGGTTAGATCGAGCAATTAACTGATTTAATTTTTCTAAAGCGGCACCACTGTCAATGACAGCCGCAGCCTTTTCAATACCTGCTTGCAAGCTAGCAGCAATACCTGCCACATAAATCGCTGCGCCAGCGTTCATTAAAACGATATCTCTAGCAGCACCTTGCTTACTATTTAACACATCCAAAATCATGGCTTTTGATTCTTCTGCATTTTGGATTTGAATATCTTTTAATACATGCGTTGCCAGACCAAATTGTGACGGGTTCAGTACATAATCGGTCACTTGACCGTTTTTCAATTCAGACACAAAAGTATCGCCCGTGAATGAAATTTCATCCATACCATCTGCACCGTGCACCACCAGCACATGCTCACTGCCTAATTTTTGTAGCACTTTAGCGAGCTTAGTGGTCAGCGATTGATCAAATACACCCATGACTTGGCGACGCGCTGTGGCAGGATTCGTCATCGGACCAAGCAAATTAAATAGCGTACGAATACCAAGTTCACGGCGCACAGGTGCAGCGTGTTTCATGGCACTGTGATGATTAGGCGCAAACATAAAACCAATACCGATTTCATTCACTGTTGCCGCCACTTGCTCCGATGTTTGATTTACATTCACCCCGAGCGCTTCAAGAACATCGGCACTGCCACAAGTCGATGACACTGATCGTCCGCCATGTTTAGCGACTTTAGCGCCAGCAGCGGCTGCAACAAAAGCACACACAGTCGACACATTAAAAGTCTGTATGCCGTCACCACCTGTACCGCAAGTATCAATCAAATGTGCAGTATCTTGAATATCCACTTTCGTTGAAAGCTCACGCATGACTTTCGCAGCAGCAGCGATTTCATCGACTGTTTCGCCTTTAGCGCGAAGCGCAACCAATAGAGCAGAAATTTGAGCAGGTGTGAGTTCGCCTTGCATGACTTGACGCATGACATCCAGCATCGCTGATTCCGTCAAATCTTGACGGGCTAGCAATTGACTAAGAATGTCTTTAAAAACCATTAATAGGCTTTCAGGAAATTATTAAGTAATTCGTGACCATATTCGGTCAAGATGGATTCAGGATGGAATTGCACACCTTCAACTGGCAAGGTTTTATGACGCACGCCCATAATCTCACCATCTTCTGTCCAAGCTGTAATTTCAAGACAGTCTGGCAAGCTCTCACGCTCAATCACGAGTGAGTGATAGCGAGTCGCCGTGTAAGGATTAGGCAAGTCTTTAAACACGCCAATATTTTTATGGTGAATGAGTGAGGTCTTGCCATGCATCAGTTGTTTGGCGTGAATAATTTTTCCGCCGAAAGCCTGGCCGATACTTTGGTGTCCTAAACAAACACCAAGCAAAGGAATCTTGCCTGCAAATTCATGAATCAGCGGCACAGAAATACCGGCTTCATTTGGCGTACATGGGCCTGGTGAAATCACAATATGGTCAGGCTTAAGTGCGGCCACTTTTGCCAAATCAATTTCATCGTTACGATAAACCTGAACGTCTTGTCCAAGCTCAGCCAAATACTGCACTAAGTTGTAAGTGAAGGAGTCGTAATTATCAATCATTAATAACATGTTATGACTCCTGACCTTCTAAGCCGGTATCAAGGCCTAAATTGACAATTTCAGCAGCACGCAACACGGCACGTGCTTTATTTTGCGTTTCCATCCATTCACTTTCTGGCACAGAATCAGCCACAATACCTGCACCTGCTTGGACATAAAGCATGTTGTTTTTAATCACGCCGGTACGAATCGCAATCGCGACGTCCATATCCCCGTTAAAACCTAAATAACCAACAGCACCCGCGTAAATACCACGTTTACTTGGCTCTAATTCATCGATGATTTCCATCGCACGCACTTTTGGCGCACCACTCACCGTGCCGGCTGGGAAGGTCGCTTTCAATACATCAATCGCATCCATGCCTGGTTTTAATTTGCCTTCAACATTCGACACAATATGCATCACATGCGAGTAACGCTCAATCATCATATTGTCAGTGACTTTCACTGTGCCTGTTTGTGCAACTCGGCCTACATCATTACGACCTAAGTCCATCAATTGAACATGCTCTGCACGCTCTTTAGGATCCGCCAATAATTCTTCCGCAAGTGCTAAATCTTGCTCACGTGTTTTACCTCGTGGCCGTGTACCAGCAATCGGACGAGCGGTCACTGTGCCGTCTTCGAGTCGCACTAAAATTTCAGGAGAGGCGCCCACCACATGATGATCACCCATGTCGTAATAGAACATATAAGGCGATGGATTCAAGCTACGAAGCGCTCGATAAAGAGAAAGCGGAGGCGCAGCGAAAGGTTGTGACATTCTTTGTGAAAGCACCACTTGCATGATGTCACCATCAAAAATATAGCGCTTTGCTTTTTCAACAGCCGCTTTGAAATTCGCTTCACCAAATTCTGACACCGCTTCATTCGCAGGCATAGGATGAGATTCTGGAATCGCGACTGACTGACGCAAACGCTTGATTAAATCAGCCAAACGAGTGCGCGCATTGTTGTAGGCATTCGCTTCTGCTGGATTTGCGTAAACAATGAAATAAAGCTTACCTGAGAGATTATCAACGACTGCCAGCTCTTCAGACACCATGAGTAAGACGTCTGGTACATTGATGTGATCTGCCTTAACGGTATAAGCTAAACGACGTTCAATATAACGCACGGTTTCATAGCCAAAATAACCAGCTAAACCGCCAGTGAATCTTGGCAAGCCTTGATAAGGCGGCACTTTAAAACGACGTTGATAATCTTGTACGAAATCTAAAGGATTCGTATCCTGAACCGCCTCAACCACCTCATTGTTTTTCAACACTTCAACATTACGGCCATGAGCAACAATGCGTGTTTTCGCAGGCAACCCAATAATTGAATAGCGCCCAAAGCGCTCTCCGCCTTGAACGGATTCTAAAAGATAAGAGTAAGGTTGATTAGCCAACTTAAGATAAAGCGAAAGTGGCGTATCGAGATCGGCAAACGTCTCCACCACAAGTGGAATACGATTGTAGCCTTGTGCGGCTAAGGCATTAAATTCTGATTGATTAATTGTGTGCAACATAAAAGACCCCAAATTTTAACAAGTAAGTGCGGACGAAGCCGCTGGACAATGGTGTGATTAACGCCACCATCGCCAACTTGTTTGCATTGAAAAAATTTGAGGTACTTTCATCGTGATTAGCTAAGATTAAACCGTTGCAAGCTGCGCACGTAATTCAGAAACAATCGTGTTATAACGATTTGGATCTGTATCTTTACCTGCGCCAAACACTGCTGAACCAGCAACGAAAGTATCAGCACCAGCACGTGCGATTTCAGCGATATTTGCTGCGTTCACGCCGCCATCAACTTCCAACCAGATTTCACGGCCAGTTTGTGCTGTGTAAGCGTCAATTTTTGCACGCGCTTGACGAAGTTTATTCAATGTTTCAGGAATGAATTTTTGACCACCGAAACCAGGGTTCACTGACATTAAAAGTACCATATCCACTTTATCCATCACATGATCTAAGTAATGCAATGGCGTTGCTGGATTAAATACTAAACCTGATTTACAACCAAGATCACGCACCAAAGCCAAGCTACGATCAATATGATCTGAAGCTTCAGGATGGAATGTAATGATGTTTGCACCTGCTTTAGCAAAGTCAGGAATGATGCGATCAACTGGCTTCACCATCAAATGCACATCAATCAAAGCGCCTGCATTTTTTGAGATCTCACGGATAGACTCACAAACTAAAGGGCCAATGGTTAGATTAGGCACATAATGGTTATCCATCACGTCAAAGTGAACAAGGTCAGTACCTGAAGTAATGACGTCTGTGATTTCTTGACCTAATTTTGCAAAATTAGCAGAAAGGATACTTGGAGCAATTCTAAATTGTTTAGCCATAATGAATAGTGATTCTATATACAGTAAAAAGCATTATTTTAACCGTATTTACCAAGGAATTAACATACTAGCGCTTGAATTTCTTGCTTAAGCTTTAAGGATGCAGGAAAATTACGAAATGCATTTAATCACTGTCGGTGTAAATCACACCACCGCTCCTATCTCAATACGCGAAAACGTTGCCTTTCAAAACGAAAGTCTGGCACAAGCACTTCGCGATTTAACCACGCATGGCGTGAGGGAAGCGGCAATTTTATCGACTTGCAACCGCACAGAACTTTACTGCAACACCAAACATCCAGAGCAAGTTTTATCTTGGCTTGCCAACTATCACAAGCTCAATCCCGAACATATTCAGCCTTACACTTACACACTTCCAAGCGATGAAGCCGTTAAACACGCATTCCGTGTCGCTTCAGGCTTAGATTCTATGGTGTTAGGTGAACCGCAAATTCTTGGGCAAATGAAGCAAGCGGTCAAAATTGCAGAAAGCGCCGGCACCTTAGGTACACTTTTACATAAATTATTCCAAAGAACCTTTGCTGTCGCAAAAGAAGTGCGCACCAACACAGACATTGGCGCGAGTTCACTTTCGATGGCCGCCGCTTCTGTTCGATTGGCTGAGCGTATTTTTGGTAATTTAGAAAATCAGCATGTTTTATTCATTGGCGCGGGCGAAATGATCGCTTTATGTGCGGAACATTTTGCTGCGCATAAGCCAGCCTCGATCACGATTGCCAATCGCTCTTTAGAACGCGGTCAAGATTTAGCCGAAAACTTGCAAGGCAAAGCCATTTTGTTATCTGAATTACCAGAACGACTTGCTGAGTTTGACATTGTGATTACTAGCACCGCCAGTCAACTGCCAATCGTTGGCCTAGGTATGGTGGAACGTGCCATTAAAGCCCGCAAGCGTCGCCCCATATTCATGGTGGACTTAGCTGTTCCACGCGACATCGAACCAGAAGTGGCGGAACTCGATGATATTTTTCTCTACACCGTCGATGACCTTTCACAAGTCGTTCAAGAAGGCTTGGGCAATCGCCAAGAAGCGGCGATTGAAGCAGAAGCGATTATCGTAGAACGCGTTGATCATTTTATGCACTGGCTAAAAACCCGCGATGCGGTGCCAACTATTCGCGCATTGCGTGCTCAAGCAGAAAAAACACGTTTAAGTGAATTAGAAAAAGCACAAAAAGCGTTAGCTAAAGGGGAAGATCCAGCTGCGGTGCTTGACGCCTTGAGTAATGCACTCACTAAGAAATTACTGCATGGTCCAAGTCATGCACTTAACCATAGCAGCGGCAGTGAACATGAGCAGTTAGAATCTTTGCTCAGGCAACTTTACCAAATCTAGCGACTCCAAATTAGTATCACCAACGTATCCAGCAATCACATTTAAATAAAGATTAAGCAATGAAACCATCCATGATTAAAAAACTCGCTACTTTAAGCGAGCGTTTAGACGAGCTAAACAGATTACTCAGTAGCGAAAATGCCACTGCAAACATGGACTCATTCCGCAAGCTGTCTCAAGAGCATGCGGAAATTACACCGATTGTTGAGCAATTCAGAACCCACGAACAGGTTGAAGCAGATATTTCAGAAGCACAAAAAATGCTCAGCGATCCTGACATGAAAGAGTTCGCGCAAGAAGAAATCGAAAGTGGCAAAGAAAAATTAGAAGCAGTCGAGAACGAATTACAAAAATTATTACTGCCAAAAGATCCTAACGACGATAAAAACATTTTCTTGGAAATTCGCGCCGGTACTGGTGGAGATGAATCTGCTTTATTTGCAGGCGATCTGTTCCGTATGTATTCACGCTACGCAGAACGTCAACGCTGGAAAGTTGAAATTGTTTCTGCAAGTGAATCTGAAGTTGGTGGCTACAAAGAAATTATTGCAAAAATTGAAGGTCAGGGTGCGTACTCAAAACTAAAATTTGAATCAGGCGGCCACCGTGTACAACGCGTCCCTGATACAGAAACACAAGGTCGAATTCATACTTCAGCATGTACGGTTGCTGTATTGGCAGAAGCGGATGAAGTGAGTGATGTTGTCATTAACCCTGCCGAGATTCGTATCGATACCTATCGCGCCAGCGGTGCGGGCGGTCAGCACATTAACAAAACAGATTCTGCAGTTCGTATTACCCACTTGCCAACTGGCATTGTGGTGGAATGCCAAGATGACCGTAGTCAGCACAAAAATAAAGCGCAGGCGATGAGTGTTTTAGTAGCGCGTATTAAGGATGCCGAAGTCCGTGCTCAACAATCTAAAATTGCAAGCGAACGAAAAAGTTTAATTGGTTCTGGCGACCGCTCAGAACGCATTCGCACCTACAATTATCCGCAAGGTCGTATTACTGATCACCGCATCAATTTAACACTTTATAAAATTGACGCGATTACTGAAGGTGATATGGATGAACTGATCGGTGCACTCGCTGCCGAACATCAAGCAGATATGCTAGCCACATTAGGTGAAGACAATTAGATCGAAACATGCTTTGAAAACAGCCCCTAGCAATCGCCAAACACTTATCGCAAAAGTTGAACATTCTGGATTCAGCTTTTGCCCTAGTACGCTCATGCAAGCTTGGCTATTGGAAAATTCACCAGAAGCACTAGGCGACTGGCAATCTTTTGCTGACAGCTGGAATAACATGCCACTTGATGAATACATGGCAGATGGCGGTCGTTATCGTAGACGTCGTTATGCAGTATTAAGCTCGCAAGCTGGTAGCAATCAAATCACTCTAGAACCTCACCAACCACACTATCAAAGTCTGGATTACAACACGCTCAATGGTGGCGTTGCTCGAAACTTTGAGCCTATTTTGGCCGAAACAATTCATAGCAATAGCATGCAAGCTGTCCTGAAGTTTTGCCAAGCAACATTCAGTGAACTCATGCCAAATAAATCTTGGCATATTGAATGCCATCAATTTCGCATAGAAGCGAATAGCGACGAATTAGCAAAACCAACTCCCGAAGGCGTACATCGAGATGGGGTGGATTTTGTATTAGTGATGATGATTAAACGCCAGAATATTTCCAGTGGCACCACCACGATGCACGATCTAGAGCAAAATAATCTAGACAGTTTTACGCTCACGGAACCACTGGATTCAGCCATCGTGAATGATAAAAGATGCATGCATGGCGTAACCCCCATCGTTCCAATAGACAATACACAGCCTGCTTATCGAGATGTGTTAGTAATCACTTTCAGAGCCATTTAGGCTTTATCAATGTCACAGCAAGCCGCTAAACACCAAGCGCACCCAAGTGCAAATCCCTTACGTAATTTAAATTTTTTTAAATTACTCAGTTATCGGGTATGCATGGTGTTTTCATATCAAATTATGGCGGTCGTTGTTGGCTGGCATTTATATAGCTTAACGCACGACCCCCTAGCTTTAGGTTTAGTTGGGCTCGCCGAAATTATTCCTTACTTTTGCTCCGCCTTATTTGCAGGCTATGCGGTCGACCACTACTCGAAAAGAAATTTCGCAATTCTGTCATCGCTTGTTTTAATGCTCAGCTCGCTCACACTTGCAGCAGTCGCTAGTGGAATGATTACAAAATATCCAACGCTGGTTATTTATGCTTCCATCGGCCTGGTTGGACTAGGAAGAGCGTTCATTGCACCTTCATATAGCTCGATATTCGCAATTATTTTACCTAGAAAAGAATATGGAAAAGCGAGCGGCATTGGCAGCTCGGCATTTCAAATTGGCTTGGTAACAGGCCCTGCATTAGGTGGGGTATTAGTTGGCTGGACGAGTGTCACGATTGCTTATTTAGTTGCCGCCAGCTTTGCTTTACTGTCCGCACTTCCATTACTGATGTTGAATATCTCACACCAAACAACAAAACCAGAAAAAGCGGTATTTGCAGGAATTGCAGAAGCAGTGAAATTTGTTGTAAACCACCAAGTTATTTTAAGTGCTCAAGCACTCGATATGTTCGCAGTATTGCTAGGAGGGGCGGTGGCGATGTTGCCAGCTTTTATTCATGATATTTATCAGGTAGGCCCTGAAGGACTTGGCATATTAAGATCATCCCCAGCGATAGGTGCCATTATGATTGGCATTTATTTAGCTCGAAATCCTATTCGAGAACATGCCGGTAAATATCTACTATGGGCCGTGGCAGGTTTTGGTGTTTGTATTATTGGATTCGGGCTTACCAGTCACTTCTGGGTTGCTGCTTTCATATTAGTACTCTCAGGCGTTTTTGACGGCGTTTCTGTAATCTTAAGAACAACGATTATGCAGCTTTCCACACCAGATCACATGCGAGGCAGAGTAGCATCTATCAACGGAATTTTTATTGGCTCATCAAACGAATTGGGGGCTTTTGAATCAGGCGTTACCGCAAAATTATTTGGACTCGTGCCTTCAGTTGTTTTAGGTGGGCTCATGACGCTAGGCGTGGTTGCAACG
>ERZ1034365.1807-NODE-1807-length-10457-cov-2.709249_pt1 | contig 10457 bp, 16 predicted proteins | sample MGYA00520615_ERZ1034365 | MGnify/ENA primary metagenome ERZ1034365 (study PRJEB33736, sample SAMEA104284505) | Azolla filiculoides | biome: Urban; feature: Water surface; material: Ditch water | place: Netherlands | collected 2015-10-28 | depth 0-0.1 m ...
TAGTACACGAAGCTGTGCATGTGGTGCAAGAATACTTCAGGTTTATTGGTGAAGACAATCCGGGCAACGAGATAGAGGCGTATGCTATTCAGAACGTGAGTGCTTCACTGATGAGAGCCTATCGTGATAAGTTATTTCCCAAACCAAAGAAGGAAAAGAAAGATGATAAAGACACCGCACAAACATGCGATGTTCATCAAAGCTTGGGCTGATGGTGAAACTATAGAGCGTTATAGTCGTACTAACGATGTATGGTATCGTGAGTTCTTCCCTGATTGGAATGACTGGACAATTTATAGAATACGAGATGTTGATAAGGATGTGTGTGGTTACGACTCAGACCCTTTTGAACTTGATTTACCGGGACATAGATGATGGACTACATTTGGGACATAGAGACATACAAGACAGCGTTCACATTCTCAGCGATTAGCGCTGACGAGTCACATGCTGTTGCGTTTGAATGCTCCACTCGGAAGAACGAAGCACCTGCATTGTTCAGCTTCCTCGACGAGTTGAAGAAGAAGAAGCACAGGATGGTTGGGTACAACAACATAGGCTTTGACTACCCTGTACTGCATGACTTGCTGTCTGTACGAGACAAGGCATTGACAGTGTCAGGTAAGGCTGTGGCTACACGTGCGTACAAGAAAGCACAATCGATCATCGGTAGTGATGATAGGTTTGGTCATCTTGTCCGTGACAACCAACAGTATGTGCAGCAAGTTGACCTGTTCAAGATCATGCACTTCGACAATCCCGCAAAGGCTACATCGTTGAAGGCGCTTGAGTTCAACATGAAAGCTGACAGCATTGTTGACCTGCCCTACGATCCTCACTCTGACTTGACCGATGATCAGATTGATGTGTTGCTTGTATACAACATGCACGATGTGAAGATGACGCTGCAGTTCTACAAGGAATGTTTGTCACAAATCACTTTCCGTGAAGAGTTGTCTACGAAGTACAAGCGCAACTTCCTCAACCATAACGATACGAAGATTGGCAAAGACTACTTCATCATGAAGCTTGAAGAGAACATGCCTGAGAGTTGTTATCGTATTGGTAAGAAGGGTGAGCGTCACATCAACCAGACAAAGCGACAAGTCATTCACATCAAAGATTGTCTGTTCAACTACTACGACTTCAAGCGCCCTGAGTTTCAGCTTGTGTTGGAATGGTTTGCTGCACAGTCTTTGACAGAAACAAAGGGTGCGTTGTCTGACATTGAAGAGAGCGACCTTGGTGACCTAGCAGCCTATGCTGAGATGATTACTAAACGTCAGAAGTGGTTCAACAAACCAAGCGATGATGTTGTTGCCTTGTTCAAAGAGCAACATCCAATGGGTTGGGTGTCTGAAGAAGAACTCAAAGCTAAGAAGAAGGGCGAGAAGCAATACAGCTATTGGAAGAACTGGAAAGTTGCTACCAACTTGAACGTCACAATTGGTGGCTTTCGTTTTGACTTTGGTACTGGTGGTATTCACGGGTCTATTGAGAGCACCATCGTTAGTGAGGACGACAACTACATGATCATTGATGCTGACGTTGCATCTATGTATCCCAACATTGCCATTGCTAATCGTGTGTTTCCTGAGCACTTGTCTGAGAAGTTCTGTGACATCTATCAAGACGTGTACGAGCAGCGTAAGAGCTACCCCAAGGGCAGCGCTGAGAACGCCATGCTGAAGCTGGCATTGAACGGTGTGTACGGTGACAGCAATAACAAGTACAGCCCCTTCTATGACCCTCAATACACGATGACGATCACCATCAATGGTCAGTTGTCATTGTGTTTGTTGGCTGAGAAGCTGCTGGACATTGAAGGCTTGTCCATTGTGCAGGTCAACACAGACGGTATCACTGTGAAGATGCCACGTGATAAGCGTGATGACTACATCAACATCTGTGATGCTTGGCAGAGACAAGTTGGTTTGCAGCTTGAGTATGCTGAGTATTCCAAGATGATTATCCGTGACGTGAACAACTATATCGCTGTGTACACAAACGGTAAGGTGAAACGCAAGGGCGCATATCAGTATGAAGACTTAGGTTGGCATCAAGATCAAGGCGGTTTGATCATACCGATGGCTGCTGAAGCGGCTATGCTTCACAACATTCCTCTTGACGTATACATCAAGGGTCACAAGAACAAGTATAACTTCATGCTCAGAGTGAAGGTGCCTCGCAGCAGTAAGCTTGTGATGGTGATGGATGATGGTGTTGAGATACAGCAACAGAACATGTGTAGGTTCTATGCTTGCAATGCTGGTGGTACACTCATCAAAGTGATGCCGCCGTTGAAGGATGAAGCTGAGCCAAGACGCATATCAGTTGGTGAAGGCTACGGTATGTGGACATGCAACGACATCAATGACTTCACATGGAAAGACATTGATTACCAATACTACATTGACGCTGCTGAAAAGTTAGTGATACAATGAAGCATGCAGGAAGCTGACCCCTGTTAAATTGGTCAGCATTTAAATCAAAGGAAACTCAAATGAGTGACAAGTTGAAACTGAAAGCCACAGTATATTGGGCTTCGTTGAATCGTAAGAACGAAATGGCTGATGCCTACACTGTTGATCTGTGTAACCTGTCTGACAAAGCAGTTGCTGCACTGGAAGACATGGGCATCTCTGTGCAAGAGAATGCAGAGAAGAAGCCTGAGCAGGGTAAGTACATTACCTGCAAGAGCCAGCGTCCCATCAAAGCTTTCGACAGCGACAACGAAGAAATCGTTGAAGACATTGGCAACGGTAGCAAAGCAGTCTGTATGATTGGTAGCTACGCTTGGACTTACAAGAACAAGAAAGGTGTCAGCCCTTCGCTGGCTAAGCTGGTCATCACTGACTTGGTTGAATATGCAAGCGGTGGCAACATCTCTGCTGACGATGAGGATGTTCTGTAATGCAAATCAAACTAGATCTCCACATTGATGTTGTCAATACCATCATGGCTGCATTGAGTAAGATGCCGTATGAAGTGTCTGTGCAACCTATCGAAATCATTCGTAAACAAGCTACTCCGCAAGTCGAAGCACAAGCGGTTAAAGCTGAACAAACTCAAGCAGGTTTGAGCGACTGATGAAAGCTTTGCTGGACAGCGATATATATGCATATCGCGCAGCAGCAGCATGTGAGAATGAAGATGAGCTACAGGCTAAACGGTCTGTAGACTCTCTCATCATCAACACTCTCATGTGCGGTGTAGACAAGTGCGGCTATGTCGATGAATGGAAACTCTTTCTCACGGGTAAGGGCAACTTCAGAAACGACATAGCTGTTACAGCCCCCTACAAAGGCAACAGAGCAGACAAAGAAAAGCCAAAGCACTTGGCAACACTTCGTGAGCATCTGATGCAAGAGTGGAAAGCTGACATGTCTGAAGGTCAAGAAGCCGATGACTCTATTGCCATTGAAGCTACAAAGCTTGGTGACGATGGAGTCATTGTTTCATTGGACAAAGACTTAGATCAGGTGCAAGGGTGGCATTACAACTTCGTTAAGAAGGAAGCCTACTACATCACTGAAGCTGAAGGACTGCTTAGACTTTACATGCAGATATTGACAGGCGATACTGCAGACAACATCATGGGACTTCGTGGCATTGGTAATGTCAAGGCTAAGAAGATGTTGGAAGATGCAGCCAATGAGACAGAGATGTTTCAACGCTGTGTTGAAGCCTATGATGGCAACGAGGATAGGGTTATTGAGAACGCCCATCTACTTTTCTTACGTAGACATGAAGGACAAACATGGACAAGCCCTTTAAACCGAATGACGTAGCTGTAATCTTGCGACCCATCATCAACAAAGATGAGAAGTGGGATGGTAACTTTGAACTGATGGTGTGTGCTGTTGGTCCAGTTACACTATCTGAAGAAGACATGCAAGACATGGTTGCTGTTGCAACGTTGATGGTAACAACTGTTCCGATGATGGAAGAAGACAAAGCTTTTACAGAGAAGCTCATGAAGAAGTGTGATGAGATTTATGCAGATGGTAAGATCGATCTTGGTGATGCCACCGTTGTCGATGACACTCATGTGTTGACTCAGTACAGTAAGACTGTAGGAGGTATGCAATGAAAGCATGTAGTACATGTCACTATTCAGAGTATGATGGCGATCAATATCCCTGTGTTATTTGTAGCACAGACGGAGATCATTGGACTACCAAACAAGACGCCGTGTTTACTCAACGGCGCATTAGTATAGGTGCTATCGATGGTGCCTATTCACCGTTTCCAAAAGGTATTGGTGTTCAGTCTGCTACTGGTGTCAAATACGACAACGGTAAACCGCAATGGTCTTTGCTGCCCTTCAGGGCTTTGACTCAGGTCGTTGAAGTGTTGACATATGGTGCGAAGAAGTATGCTCCAGACAATTGGAAGAAAGTACCGGACGCTCGTCGTCGTTATATCGATGCAGGCTTTCGTCATCTCACTGCTTACACCAGTGGTGAAACAAACGATCCTGAAACTGGTAAGCATCATTTGGCTCACGCTATTTGTTGCCTACTATACCTTGTAGCATTTGACTTAGGAGAACACAATGACAAAAGTAATAGTGACGTTTGAAGCTGAGATTGATGTTGACGACTTGGGTGCTGAGTATGCCAACGAAGACTACCTTGTTGACACAGTCAAAGAACATATCATCTATGCCATGAGTAGGCTTGATGCTGAGATTACATTCAATAAGGTTGATGTGGAAGGACTACAATGAGGATAACAATTACTGATGCAGAGAACGGCTTTGTCGTATCGGTGGAAGACCCTGCCGATAGCATCTTCTACTTCGTAGCGCTGGATGTTGAGGATGTCTGTGCCATTGTACAGAACATCTTAGTTGAACCATCCGATGTGTTGGACATGACCAACGTTGCCTTTGAAGCTGTACCAAGTGACAGATAAGAAACGCAATGGTGGTGAATGGACAGAGGCACGATTCAAATCTTTCGTGACCTCTGCCCTACGTGCTGCATCACGGCGCTGGCCTCCGAAGTATGCAGCTTTAAAGGCTGCTTTCGTAGGTAGGAAAGTGAATGCAAAGACTGGCAAGATGGCGATGCATTACAAGTGCGCTGAATGCACGAAGCTCTATGTTGCTGCCGATGTACAGGTTGACCACATCAAACCAGTGGTAGATCCTAAGAAGGGGTTTGTTAGTTGGGATGATTTCATCAACCGCATCTTCTGTGAGATAGAGAATCTGCAGGTCATGTGTAAGCCATGTCACAAAATCAAAACTGATCAAGAGAAACTTGAAAGGAAAAAGAAATGAGCTTCTTAAAGTATCAACACCTTGAACGCTACGGCAATACCGAAGTGGAAGGCATTGAAGTGGGGACATGTTATGTGTTCCCTAAGCTGGACGGTACTAACGGTAGTGTGTGGCTGGACGAATCGAAACCGTTCGGTGAAAAGTTTTGTTGTGGTAGTCGTAACCGTGAGTTGTCACTCGACAACGACAACGCCGGGTTTATGAAGGCAATGATTGATGACAGCGCTGTGGGGCCGTACATCTATGATAACCCGTCACATGTTCTCTACGGTGAATGGCTTGTGCCGCACACGCTGAAGACCTACAACGACGATGCATGGCGCAAGTTCTATGTGTTCGATGTGTTTGATCGCAACAAAGAACGGTTGCTCAGCTATGACGAATACTCTGAAGGCTTGGTCGCTGCTGGTATCAACGTCATTGCTCCCATTGCCATCATCAAGAACGGTAGCATTGACCACTTCACTGAGTGTCTGAGTAAGGCACACTATCTGGTGAAGGACGGTGAAGGCGCTGGTGAAGGTGTTGTCATCAAGAACTATGACTACAAGAACAAGTATGGTCGTCAGACATGGGCCAAGATTGTCGGCAACGAATTCAAAGCCAAGCATCACCTTGCAATGGGTGCGCCTGTTGTTGGTTGTGAAATCGTTGAAGAGAAGATTGTTCTGAAGTATGTGACGCAAGCTTTGGTGGACAAGGTTGTTGCAAAAATCACTAACGAAATGGAAGGGTGGTCCAGCAAATACATTCCTCGTTTGATTCACACTGTATACTACGACTTAGTCACTGAGGAAACTTGGAACTTCGTGAAGGAGTTTAAGAATCCAAAGGTTGACTTCAAAGTGTTGTCGCATTACACGACAGCAAAGATTAAAGAACTGAAAAAGGAATTGTTCTAATGTTGCTCTCTCTCTTAACTATTTTGTTTGTAGCGCTTAAGTTCACAGGCTTCATCGACTGGAGTTGGTGGCTTGTTGTAGCACCTACGCTGGTACATATTGCCTTCTTTTTATTGGTCATCACAGGTGCTGCAGCTATTGGTGTGAGGAAAATCCGATGAATCTCGACCAATATCAACGGTCAGCAATGACCTTTCGTTTGCCCACTGCAGATCGAGAGTACGCTCTATTGAATTTACTAGCTGAGGCTGGTGAAGTGGCGGGTAAGGCAGCAAAGCACCGCCGAGATGGGGGCGATGTTGAGGAATACAATATGCACATCAAGAAAGAACTTGGTGATGTGTTGTGGCAGGTTGCTGCAGTTGCTAAAGACCACGGCTGGATGCTGTCACAAGTGGCTGAACACAACTTGGAGAAACTGTCGTCGCGTCAAAAGCGTGACACTATTCAGGGTAGTGGCGATCTGCGCTAGTGGTATAACTCCTACCCCATCCCTAAGCAGCTTCGGCTGCTTTCTTTTCCTCTAACACTAAGGTATTACTCCATGACATTTAAGGTTGACATTGACCTATCCCGTGACGCATTGTTCGATGAACTTGGACTACAGCGACTCAAAGAAAGCTACATGAAAGATGATGAACAATCTCCACAAGAACGTTTTGCATTTGTATCAGCAGCATTTGCCAGCAATCAAGAACATGCTCAGCGACTGTATGACTACTCTAGTAAACATTGGCTCAGCTATTCTACTCCTATCTTATCTTTTGGTCGTTCTAAGCGCGGGTTGCCTATTAGCTGTTTTCTTAATTATATGGATGATAGTGCAGAAGGTTTGGTCGATAATCTTTCAGAGACTAACTGGCTCTCAATGATGGGTGGTGGTGTCGGTGTTCACGTTGGTATCCGCAACAGCGATGACAAGTCCACTGGTGTCATGCCTCACTTGAAAATCTATGATGCTAGTTCATTGGCCTACCGTCAAGGACGCACACGCCGTGGTAGCTATGCCGCCTACCTCAACATCAACCATCCTGACATCATTCAGTTTCTGGAGATGCGTAAGCCTACTGGTGATCAGAACGTTCGTACATTGAACATGCATCACGGCATCAACATGTCTGACGAGTTCATGAACATCATTGAACGCTGCATGAAAGACGATGATGCTGACGACAGCTTCAACTTGATCAACCCTGCCAACGGTGAAGTGGTTGAGACAGTGTCGGCTAAGTATCTGTGGCAGAAGATTCTTGAGTTGCGTATGCAGACAGGTGAACCCTACCTCATCTTCATCGACACAGCCAACAAAGCTATGCCATCTTGGTTGAAAGACAAAGGATTCACCATCAACGGTAGCAATCTCTGCACCGAAATCTTCTTGCCAACAAACGAGAAACGTACAGCCGTGTGCTGCTTGTCTTCATTGAACTTGGAATACTATGATGAGTGGAAAAAGAACGAGCAATTTATCATCGACGTTATGGAAATGTTGGACAATGTGTTGCAATACTTTATTGACAATGCACCAGATACTATTACCCGTGCTCGTGCCAGCGCTCTCATGGAACGTAGCATCGGTATTGGCACACTAGGCTTCCATGCTTTCCTGCAGAAGAAAGGTGTTGCCATTGATGGTGTTATGGCTAAGAGTTACAACAATGAAATCTTTAAACACATTCATAGCGAATGCGCGGTTGGCGATGCCGTCTTGGTTACATTACGTGGTGAATGCCCTGACGCACATCTTAGCGGTGTTCGTCGTCGCTTCAGCCATTGGACTGCTATTGCTCCCAATGCCAGCAGCAGCTTGATCATGGGTAATACATCCCCATCAATCGAACCCTATCGCGCTAACGTGTTCCGTCAGGATACTTTGTCTGGTGCGTTCGTGTACAAGAATCGTTTCCTCAAAGCTGAGCTTGCACAGATTGGTAAAGACGACGATGACACATGGGCATCCATCATTGCCAACGATGGTTCTATCCAGCATCTGGATGTGCCTGATCATTTGAAGGAAGTGTATAAGACAGCAATGGAGATTGATCAGCGTTGGTTGATTGAGCTTGCTGCAGATCGTCAGAAGTATATTGATCAGGGACAGTCGGTTAATCTGTTCTTCCCTGCTAACGTGTCTGTGAAGTATCTGCATAGCGTTCATTTCCTTGCATGGAAGAGTGGACTCAAGAGTCTGTACTATCTCCGTAGTGAGAAAGTGAAGAAGGCAGATAAGGTTGGTGCTCAGATTAAACGTCAGCGCATCGAAGATGAAATTGATTTGAAGACCATTGCAGACGGTGATAGCTGCTTGGCCTGTGAAGGATGAATATGACAAAGACTAAAGCCGACATCACGCAAGAGCGTACCATTTTCAAACCGTTCAAGTTTCCTTGGGCCTATGACGCATGGCTGCAGCATGAGCAGTCTCATTGGTTGCACACTGAAGTGCCAATGTCAGAAGACGTTAAAGACTACAAGAAGCTGCAGAAGGATGAGCAAGAGTTTCTGACAAAGATTCTTCGCTTCTTTGTGCAGGGGGACTTGGACATTGGCAGTGGCTATCACGACCATTACATTCCTCTGTTCCGTCAACCGGAAGTCAGGATGATGATGAGTGGTTTTGCAGCACGTGAAGCTTTGCATGTTGCAGCCTATGCTCACTTGATCGAAACGTTGGGATTGCCTGAGTCAACATACAACGAGTTCCTGCAGTACAAGGAAATGGTTGAGAAGCATGACTACCTGCAGCGCTTGAACGTAGCACCAGTGGCTGAGAAGATTGCTGTCATCTCTGCATTCGGTGAAGGTATGCAGTTGTTCTCAAGCTTTGTTATGTTGCTCAACTTCGCACGTAACGGTAAGCTGAAAGGACTTGGTCAAATCATTAGCTGGTCCATCCTTGATGAGACTATGCATGCTGAAGGAATGATTAAGGTATATCGTGAATATGTTAAACATCATCAGGACGAGACAACACCTGAGCAGATTAAAGAGATTGCTAAGGAGATGGTTGCTATTGAGGACAATTTCATTGACCTTGCTTTTGGTATGTTGGAAGTTGAGAAGCTCACCAAAGAAGAAGTGAAAGACTATATCCGCTACATTGCAGATCGTCGCCTTATTGCTATGGGTATGAAAGGAATCTACAAGATCAAAAAGAATCCTTTGCCGTGGGTTGATGGCATGCTTGGTACATCACACACCAACTTCTTTGAACAGAAGGTTACAGACTACAGCAAGGGTGCTCAGACTGGAACATGGGATGATGTGTGGGGTAAGGCAGTATGAGGCACTTCACTGTCAGCTACAGCAGCCAGAACAACGTTTTCAAGGGTATTCTGCACGTTGAAGCTTACACAATCTCTGACGCTCAAGATAAGTTTCTGTCTTGGCTTCGTGAGCAACCCAGCTACACACATCTCTGGCAACTCACATTTGAGTTTGTAGAGATTGGCGCTAGTCTGTAAAACCAAAGGAAGCTCCTATACAATGGGGCTTCCTCAACCAACCAAAGGAAGTATCAATGGTTACTAAGAAACGAGCAGCACCACACGTCATCCCTGACGCACCTGCACCAGCCACAAAGAACAATAGCTTACGTGTTCGTCTTGACGACATGGCAACTATCCAACCTAAGACAGAAAAGCAGAAAGAGTTCTTTGATGCTTACAACGCAGGAGACTACTTCATGTGTCTGCATGGTGTTGCTGGTACAGGTAAGACCTACATTGCCCTGTACAAAGCGCTTGAAGAAGTGATGGACAAGAGCAGCCCTTACAAGAAGGTTGTCATTGTTCGTAGCTCTGTGCAAAGTCGTGACATGGGTTTTTTACCCGGTGATGCTAACGAGAAGATGGAGACATTCATCCAGCCATATCGTCAAATCTGTGCCGACCTGTTCAACCGCAAGGATGCATGGGATCGTTTGGCAGAGCAAGGCTACATTGAGTTCATCTCTACCAGCTTCATTCGTGGTACCACCTTCACCAACTCCATCTTGTTGGCTGACGAGATTCAGAACATGACGTTTGAGGAACTTGACACTATCGTCACTCGTGTTGGTCATACATCGAAGATCATCTATTGCGGTGACATTCGACAGACTGACTTGAAGAAGAAGGACGACAAGACAGGCTTGCCAAAGTTCTTGGATATTGTGCAGGGTATGAGAGAGTTCAGTAGGTTTGAGTTTGGCATGGACGATATTGTCCGAAGCAGCTTGGTGAAGAACTACATCATTGCTAAAACACTTTACGAGGATCGTCAAT
>ERZ1034365.1808-NODE-1808-length-10438-cov-3.625422_pt1 | contig 10438 bp, 7 predicted proteins | sample MGYA00520615_ERZ1034365 | MGnify/ENA primary metagenome ERZ1034365 (study PRJEB33736, sample SAMEA104284505) | Azolla filiculoides | biome: Urban; feature: Water surface; material: Ditch water | place: Netherlands | collected 2015-10-28 | depth 0-0.1 m ...
GCCACCGAGCAGATCAACCAGCAGCGCGAAGACTTCAAGCGCCTGGGCGTGCTGGGCGACTGGGAGCGCCCCTACCGCACCATGGACTTCGCCAACGAAGCCGGTGAAATCCGCGCCTTCAAACGCGTGATCGAGCGCGGCTTTGTGTACCGGGGCCTCAAACCCGTGTACTGGTGCTTTGACTGCGGCTCGTCACTGGCCGAATTCGAGATCGAATACGCCGACAAGAAGAGCCAGACGCTGGACGTGGCCTTCGAGTCCGCCGAGCCTGCAAAGCTCGCCGCGGCATTTGGTGTCGCCGCGCTGGACAAGCCAGCCTTTGCCGTGATCTGGACCACCACCGCCTGGACCATCCCCGCCAACCAGGCGCTCAACCTGAACCCCGAGCTGGAGTACGCGCTGGTCGACACGCCCAAGGGCCTGCTGGTGCTGGCGGCGGTGCTGGTCGAAAAGTGCCTGGCCCGCTACGCGCTCGAAGGCACGGTGCTGGCCACCACGCAGGGCAAGAATCTGGGCGGCCTGAACTTCAGACACCCGCTGCACGATGTGGATGCCGGTTACCGCCGCCTGAGTCCGGTCTACCTGGCCGACTACGCGACCGCCGAGGACGGCACCGGCATCGTGCATTCGTCGCCCGCCTACGGCGTGGATGACTTCAACAGCTGCGTCGCCCACGGCATGGCCTACGACGACATCCTGAACCCGGTGCTGGGCAACGGCCGCTACAGCGATGAGCTGGCGTTGTTCGGCGGACTGAACATCTGGAAAGCCTGCCCGGTCATCATCGACACCCTGCGCACGCACGGCCGCCTGATGGCCACGCACGAAATCACCCACAGCTACCCGCACTGCTGGCGCCACAAGACGCCGGTGATCTACCGCGCCGCTGCGCAATGGTTTGTGCGCATGGACGAGGGCGAGGGCGTCTTCACCAAAGACAAAGCCCCCAAAACCCTGCGCCAGCTGGCCCTGGCCGCCATCGAGGAAACCAGTTTCTACCCCGAAAACGGCAAGACCCGCCTGCGCGACATGATCGCCGGGCGGCCCGACTGGTGCATTAGCCGCCAGCGCAACTGGGGCGTGCCCCTGCCCTTTTTCATTCACAAGGATTCAGGCGAACTGCACCCGCGCACCATGGAGATCATGGACCAGGCCGCAGCACTGGTGGAGCAAAGCGGGGTCGAGGCCTGGAGCAAGGTCACGGCCGAGCAGATCCTGGGCGCCGACGATGCGCCCCATTACGCCAAGGTCAACGACATCCTGGACGTGTGGTTTGACTCCGGCACCACCCACTTCCATGTGCTGAAAAACAGCCATGCCGAACAGTCCACCTGGCCGGCCGACCTGTATCTGGAAGGCCACGACCAGCACCGTGGCTGGTTCCACAGCTCGCTGCTGACCGCCTGCGCCATGTACGACCACGCGCCCTACAAGGGCCTGCTGACGCACGGCTTCACCGTGGACGGCCATGGCCGCAAGATGAGCAAGAGCATGGGCAACGTGGTGGCGCCCCAGGAGATCAGCGGCAAGATGGGCGCCGAAATCATCCGCCTGTGGTGCGCCGCCACCGACTACTCGGGCGACCTGGGCATCGACGAGAAAATCCTCGCCCGCGTGGTGGACACCTACCGCCGCATCCGCAACACCTTGAAGTTCCTGCTGGCCAACGTCAGCGACTTTGACCCGGTGGCAGATGCCGTGCCGCCGGAGCAGATGCTGGAGATCGACCGCTACGCCCTGAGCCGCGCCGCGCAGCTGCAGGCCGACATCCTGGCGCACTACGAGGTGTACGAGTTCCACCCCGCAGTGGCCAGGCTGCAGATCTATTGCTCGGAAGACCTGGGCGCGTTCTACCTGGACGTGCTGAAAGACCGGCTCTACACCACAGCGCCAAAATCGCTGGCCCGCCGCAGCGCCCAGACCGCGCTGCACCAGATCACGCACGCCATGCTGCGCTGGATGGCGCCGTTCCTGAGCTTCACCGCCGAAGAGGCCTGGAAGCTGTTTGGCTCCTCGGATTCGATCTTCATGGAAACCTATGCCGACCTCGGCACGCCGGACGAGGTCCTGCTGGCCAAGTGGGGGCGCATCCGCGAGATCCGAGACACGGCGAACAAGGAAATCGAAGCGGTTCGCGTCGAAGGCAAGGTGGGCTCCTCGCTGCAGGCCAACATCACGCTGGAAGCTGGTCCGGACGACCATGCCCTGCTGGCCAGCCTGGGGGAAGACCTGAAGTTCGTCTTCATCACCTCGGTGCTGAACCTGCAGGCTGGCACCGAATTGCGCGTGCAGGTCCAGCCCAGCACCGCGGTCAAATGCGAACGCTGCTGGCACTACCGCGACGATGTCGGCCACGACCCGGCGCACCCGACGGTCTGCGGGCGCTGTACCAGCAACCTGTTTGGTGCCGGTGAAGACCGGACGGTGGCCTGATGGTGAAAGCAAAGGCCAAAACCGCGTTGGCGCGCGCGTCTGGTGGCAGCATGCTGCCCTGGCTGGGCCTGGCGCTGATCCTGCTGATCGCGGACCAGTTCACCAAGGTGCTGATCCTGGGCTACTACCAGCTCGGCGACAGCACCTTCATCACCAGCTTCTTCAACATCGTGCGGGTACACAACCTGGGCGCTGCCTTCTCCTTCCTGGCCTCGGCCGGCGGCTGGCAGCGCTGGTTCTTCACGGCACTGGGCGTCGGTGCGGCGCTGTTCATCGTGTGGATGCTCAAGTCCCACTCCGGCCAGAAGCTGTTCAGCTTTGCGCTGGCCTGCATTCTGGGTGGCGCCGTGGGCAACGTGATTGACCGCGTACTGTACGGCTACGTGGTGGACTTTCTGGATTTCCATTGGCGCGGCACGCACTTCCCCGCCTTCAACATCGCCGACAGCGCCATCACCATTGGCGCCATCGCCTTGATCCTGGACGAGCTGCTGCGGGTGCGCCAGGCGCGGTAAGCCGGGCTTGGCCATGTGCGTGGGGGATTGCAGACGCCCCCGTCTTCAAATACAGATAAAAATGGCCTGAACCCAGCGTGGAATGGTCATAGTTTGCTCACTATTTAAAACATCCACGCTGCGCCCGCGCCGTTGATTACAGGGTCAGGATCGTGCAGCCCGTGGTCTGGCGGGCTTCCAGCGCGCGGTGGGCGTCCTGCACCTGCGCCAGCGGGAAGCGTTGCTCGATATGGATCTTCACCTGGCCGCTCAAGACCACGGCAAACAGGTCGTCGGCCATGGCCTGCGTGCTTTCGCGCGTGGTGATGTGGCTGAACAGCGTCTGGCGCGTCACGTAGATCGAGCCCTTGGCGCCCAGCATGGCGGGGGCAAACGGTGCCACCGGGCCTGAGGCATTGCCGAAGCTGGCCATCAGGCCAAAGGGGCGCAGGCAGTCCAGCGACTTGTCCCAGGTGTCCTTGCCCACAGAGTCATAGACCACCTTCACGCCCTTGCCGCCGGTGATCTCCTTCACACGGGCGGCGAAATCCTCGGTGCGGTAGTTGATGGCGTGCGCTGCGCCGTTGGCCAGGGCCAGCGCGCACTTTTCGTCGGAGCCGGCCGTGCCGATCAGCTGCAGGCCCAGCGCCTTGGCCCACTGGCAGGCAATCAAGCCCACGCCCCCGGCGGCGGCGTGGAACAGCACGAAATCACCGTGCTTCAGGCCCTCGACCGGCAAGGTCTTCTTGAGCAGGTACTGTGCCGTCAGGCCCTTGAGCATCATGGCCGCCCCGGTCTCAAAGCTGATCGCGTCGGGCAGCACGCACACGCACTTGGCGGGCATGACGCGCACCTCGCAGTAGCTGCCCGGCGGCTGGCTGGCGTAGGCGGCGCGGTCGCCTACTTTCAGGTGCGTCACGCCCTCGCCCACGGCCTCGACAATGCCCGCGCCCTCCATGCCGAGCTTGAGCGGCATGGGGAAGGGGTACAGCCCGCTGCGCTGGTACACGTCGATGAAGTTCAGGCCGACGGCCTTGTGGCGGATGCGGATTTCGCCAGGACCGGGGTCGCCCACCGTCACGTCAACGAGTTTGAGTTCTTCGGGGCCACCGGGCTGGTCGATCTGGACGGCGAGTGTCATGAAACGGGTCTCCTGCGGGATGAATAAGTCGTTTGAAAAAATACGCCCCGCATCCTGCCATGATTCGGCCCGCCTTGCCGCGGCCGACCCGCTAAAGTGCGCCCCATGACACAACGACTGACGCCCGGCACCGCCCTGCTGCTGACCATTCCCCCCCTGATGTGGGCCGGCAACGCGGTGGTGGGCCGCCTGGTGCACGACCTGGTTCCGCCCATCACGCTGAATTTCTTCCGCTGGGTGCTGGCTTTTGCCATCCTGCTGCCGCTGGCCGGCTGGGTGCTGCGCCCGTCCAGCGGGATGTGGGCGCACTGGCGGCGCTTCGCATTGCTGGGCCTGCTGGGGGTAGGCTGCTACAACGCGCTGCAATACTTGGCGCTGCAAACGTCCACGCCACTGAACGTGACGCTGGTGGCGTCGAGCATGCCGCTGTGGATGCTGGCGCTGGGCAGGCTATTTTTTGGCGCCAAAGTCTCGCGCCCGCAGATGCTGGGCGCGTTGCTGTCGGTCGCCGGGGTCGGCGTGGTGCTGTCACGCGGCGAATGGACCCAGCTGCTGCAATTGCGGCTGGTGACCGGCGACCTGTACATGCTGTTGGCCACCCTGTCGTGGGCCTGGTACAGCTGGCTGCTGTCGCGCCGCGACGAGCCGGACGCCATCCGCAGGGATTGGGCGGCGTTCCTGATGGCGCAGGTGGTGGTCGGGCTTGGGTGGTCCGGCCTCTTCACGGCCGGGGAATGGGCCTTGACGCCAGCACACATCACCTGGGGCTGGCCGTTGGTGGGCGCACTGGGGTTCGTGGCCGTCGGGCCGGCCGTGATCGCCTACCGCTGCTGGGGGCTGGGTGTGCAGCGCGCCGGCCCCGCCGTGGCGGGCTTTTTCTCGAACCTCACGCCCCTCTTTGCCGCGCTGATGTCGGTGGTCTTTCTAGGCGAAACACCCCAGCCCTTTCACGCGCTGGCATTTGCCCTCATCGTGGGCGGCATTGTGGTGTCGTCGCGGCGGTAAGCCGCCGCGGGCAAACATCCACGCACACGCTGAAAAGAGTCAGTACGTGCCCGGATACGCTCCGCCGTCTGGCAGGATGTTCTGGCCGGTGAGGTAGGCGGCCTGCTGGCTGCACAGGAAGGCACAGATCGCGCCGAACTCCGCCGGCGTGCCGTAACGGCCAGCGGGGATTTGCGCCTGCTGGATGCGCCGGAGATCTTCGACGCTCTTGCCGGTCTTGCCGGATGCAGCACGCAAGGTGGCGGCGATGCGGTCGGTATCGAACTTGCCAGGCAAGAGGTTGTTGATGGTCACACCCTTGGCGGCAATCGCGCTGCGCGCCACGCCGGCCACAAAACCTGTCAGGCCGCTGCGCGCACCATTGGAGAGCCCCAGGATGTCGATGGGGGCCTTCACCGCGCTGGAAGTGATGTTGACGATGCGCCCGAAGCCGCGCGCGGCCATGCCGTCCACCGTGGCCTTGATCAACTCAATCGGCGTGAGCATGTTGGCATCCACCGCCTTGATCCAGGCGTCGCGGTCCCAGTCGCGGAAATCGCCGGGCGGCGGACCGCCGGCGTTGGTGACGACGATGTCGAAATTGGTGCCAGGCCCACCGGGCACGGCAAAGATCGCGGCGCGCCCCTCGGTCGTGGTGATGTCCACCGCGACAGCCTTCACCTCGGTGCCGGCGGGGCGGGCCGGGTCGGCCAGCAACCGGTCCGCGGCCGCCTGCAGGGCCTCGGCCCCGCGCGCCACGATCACGACATGCACACCCTCGCGCACCAGCGCCTCGGCGCAGCCAAAACCCAGCCCTTTGCTGGCGCCGCCCACCAGCGCCCATTTGCCCTTGAGTCCCAGATCCATCTTGATTTCTCCTCTGATTAAAACAACACAGTCCGCCGCAGGCGCCCGGTTCAGGCCTTGCGGCGCGTCACCAGAAACACCCCGCCCAGCACCAGCGCGGTGCCAGCAATGATCCACGCATTCAGCGGCTCATCCAGAATCACCACGCCCATCAGGATGGTGGACATCGGTCCGATCATGCCCGTCTGCGCTGTCAGGCCCGCCCCGATGCGCTCAATGGCCATCATCACCAGCAGCACCGGCAAGGCCGTGCAGAGCGTGGCATTGAGCACGGAAAGCCAGAGCACCTCCGGTGCCACCCCGGCGGCGGCAAGCGGACGCATCAGGGCAAATTGGGCGATGCACAACAGGCTGGCCACTGAAGTGGCCAGACCGGCCAGCCGCAAGGCGCCAAGACGCCGCACCAGCGCACCGCTGTAAGCCATGTAGGTGGCATAGCTGATCGCGCTGAGGAACACCAGCACAGCCCCAAGCACCACGTTGGCGCCTTGCAGGGAAGCTTCATGCCCGAACACCAGCAGCACGCCGCTGTAACTCACGGCCATCGCCACCATCTGCCGGTGGCTGATGCGTTGCCCGTAGAGCAACCAGCCCAGAAGCAGGACCAGCGTGGGATTGAGATACAGGATGAGCCGCTCGAAAGCGGCCGTCACGTAATGCAGCCCGACAAAATCCAGATAACTGGCGAGGTAGTACCCGGTAAAGCCCAGCCAAAGCACCCCCAGCCAGTCGCGCAGGGTCAGCGGTGCCTTGCCACGCCCGGCCCACCAGGCCATGACGGCAAAGATGGGCAGCGCAAAGAGCATGCGGTACATCAGGAGGGTGATGGCGTCCACTCCGTGGCGGTACGCCAGTTTGACAATGATGGCCTTGCCGCTGAAGGCAATGGAACCTGCCACGGCAAGGAGCAGCCCCGACGCAAGACTGGGTGCCGGCGGTGGACTGGGACTGGGCATGGCGCTAACAGCCAAGGCCAGCCCCTGTGCACGGCACCACGCCGCCATCCCTCAAGACACCGGTTCGGGTCGGGGATCGCAGCTGCGTCGCCAGGCGGAACACCACCGGCTGGCGCCTGCGGGCATCGCAGCGGAAAGGGGGAAAAAGCATTAGTGGATTATCGGAGGTCAGCCCCGCCCTTGCCGACACAAAGCACCGCGACGGGCATGCTGAAACAAGAACGGCGCCCGAAGGCGCCGTTCCCAGTCAGGTCAAGGCGGCATCAGTCTTCGACAAAGGCCTCTTCGCGCTTGTTCTTGATCGCAGGCATCAACACGATCACCAGCAGCAGCAGGGCAGCCGCCAGCAAACCGGCCGACAGCGGACGCGTGACAAACACGCTCCAGTCACCACGCGAGAGCAGCAGTGCGCGGCGCAGGTTTTCTTCCATCATCGGCCCCAGGATGAAGCCCAGCAGCAGTGGCGCGGGTTCCACGCCCAGCTTGATGAACATGTAGCCGATCACGCCAAAGCCACCCACCATCCAGATGTCGAAGGTGTTGTTGTTGGTGGAGTACACGCCGATCGCGCAGAACAGCACGATCGCGGGGAACAGCCAGCGGTAAGGCACGGTCAGCAGCTTGATCCAGATGCCGATCAGCGGCAGGTTCAGGATGACCAGCATGGCATTGCCGATCCACATCGATGCGATCAGGCCCCAGAACAGCTCGGGGTTGCTGGTCATGACCTGCGGACCCGGCTGGATGTTGTGGATCGTCATGGCGCCCACCATCAGCGCCATCACGGCGTTGGGCGGAATGCCCAGCGTCAGCAGCGGAATGAAGGAGGTCTGCGAACCGGCGTTGTTGGCCGACTCGGGCGCCGCCACACCGCGGATGTTGCCCTGGCCGAACGGCACTTCGCCCGGCTTGAGCTTGGTCTTCTTTTCGATGGTGTAGGCCGCAAAAGCCGCCAGCAGCGCGCCACCGCCGGGCAGGATGCCCAGGGCAGAACCCAGCGCCGTACCACGCAGAATCGCCGGAATCATGTTCTTGAAATCGGCCTTGGTCGGCATCAGTCCGCTGACCTTGCCGGTAAACACCTCACGGTGCTCTTCCTTGACAGACAGGTTGGAGATGATTTCGCCGTAGCCGAACACGCCCATGGCGATGGTGATGAAGCCGATGCCGTCGGTCAGTTCAGGAATATCGAACGAGAAGCGCGCCACGCCCGAGTTCACGTCGGTGCCGACCAGCCCCATCAGCAACCCCAGCACGATCATGGCGACCGCCTTGAGCAGCGAGCCCGAAGCCAGCACCACGGCGCCGATCAGGCCCAGGATCATCAGGGAGAAGTACTCGGCCGGGCCAAACTTGAAGGCGACTTCGGTCAAGGGTGCCGCAAACGCCGCCAGGATCAGGGTGCCAACGCAACCCGCAAAGAACGAACCGATACCCGCTGCAGCCAGCGCAGGCCCGGCCCGCCCTTTTCTAGCCATCTGGTAGCCATCGATGACGGTCACCACCGAGGACGACTCACCGGGCAGGTTGACCAGAATCGCGGTGGTGGAGCCGCCGTACTGCGCGCCGTAATAAATACCGGCCAGCATGATCAGCGCAGCCACCGGAGGCAGTGCATAGGTCGCAGGCAGCAACATGGCAATGGTGGCCACCGGGCCGATGCCGGGAAGCACACCAATCAGCGTGCCCAGCAGGCAGCCGATGAACGCGTAAATCAGGTTCTGGACCGTGAAGGCCACGCCAAAACCGAGGGAAAGGTTGTTGATCAGATCAGTCATGGTGTGCGTCTCAACCCGTGATGAAAGTTGGCCAGACCGGGAACTGCAGCTTGAGCAGCACGATGAAGGCCAGGTAGCTGCCAATCGACAGGATCGTGGCCAGCACCAGCACTTCCTTCAGATTGAACCGGTCGCCGGCCAGGCTGGCAACGATGGTCAGACCGTAGATGCCGGCCACCATGCCCATGGCGGGTACCTTGATGCTGGGCAAGCCACCCAGCAGCACGCCGAACAACAGGTTGGCGGCGATGATGTAGCCCAGCGGCCGCCAGGCCCAGGCGCCGATCTTGTCGCCATCGGGTGTCTGTACCGTCAGTGCCTTGAACATGATGGCCACGCCCATGATGGACAGCAACACCCCCAGCAGCAGGGGAAAGTAGCCCGGCCCCATGCGGGCCCCGTTGCCCACCGTGTAATTGGTGGCTCCAATGGCAAATGCGGCGCCGACGCCACTGAACATCAGCCCGGAGAAAAAGTCTTTCTGACTCTTGATTTTCACGCGTTAACTCCTCGAAATGAATTTTCGGACCGCCCATTGTGGCGGCGATCCACCCTGCAAAGCATGTGGGTTCCACCTACGTTGGCCCCTGTTACAGGCCCGTTCATGCAAGAAATTGCGGGTTTACCCGCGTTAATCGACCGGTGGCGTGGCGTTCAGCACTTCATCGAGCGTGGTCAGGCCTTCGGCCACACGCAATGCGCCGGCCAGGCGCAGCGGGCGCATGCCGTCCGCCACGGCCTGGCGACGCAGGGCCTCGATGCTGGGCTGCTGGTTGACCTTTTCCTTGAACTCCTCGCTGACGGTGAGCAGCTCGTACAGCCCCATGCGGCCCATGAACCCGGTCATGCGGCAGTCCACACAACCCACCGCCTTGTAAGGCCGGTAGCCGCCACTGATCTTCCAGGGCTTGACTACCTCGTCCAGCATGGCCCGCGTGGACCCTTCGTCCTTGGCCTTGCATTTTGGGCACAGCGTGCGCACCAGGCGCTGGGCCAGCACGCCCAGCAACGTGGCGTTGATCAAATAGGATGGCACGCCCAGCTCCATCAATCGCGTGACGGCCGTAGGCGCATCGTTGGTGTGCAGGGTACTGAAGACCAGGTGCCCGGTGAGCGCGGCCTGCACTGCCATCTCGGCGGTCTCCAGGTCACGGATTTCACCCACCATGATGATGTCGGGGTCCTGGCGCATCAGCGCACGCAGGCCCTCGATGAAACCGAAGTCGAGTTGCGGCTGCACCTGCGTCTGGTTGAACGAAGGTTCGATCATCTCGATCGGGTCTTCGACCGTGCTCACATTGACCGCATCGGTGGCGAGGCGGCGCAGCGTCGAATACAGCGTGGTGGTCTTGCCCGAACCGGTCGGACCCGTCACCAGGATGATGCCGTACGGGCGCTGCACCAGCGCCTCCCAGCGTCCGGCATCGTGGGCGCTGAAGCCCAGCGCGTCCAGGTCCTTGACCGTGGTGTCGGGGTCGAAAATCCGCATCACCATCTTCTCGCCAAACGCCGTGGGCAAGGTGGAAAGCCGCATCTCGATCTCGTCGCCGCGCGGGTTGCGGGTCTTGATGCGGCCGTCCTGCGGGCGGCGCTTTTCAACCACGTCCATGCGGCCCAGCAGCTTGATGCGTGCCGTCATGGCATTCAGCACCGTGATCGGCATCTGGTAGACCGGATGCAGCACCCCGTCGATGCGGAAGCGGATCGTGCCCTGCTCGCGCCGGGGCTCCAGGTGGATGTCGCTGGCGCGCTGGTCAAAGGCGTATTGCCACAGCCAGTCCACCA
>ERZ1034365.1810-NODE-1810-length-10427-cov-2.227440_pt1 | contig 10427 bp, 12 predicted proteins | sample MGYA00520615_ERZ1034365 | MGnify/ENA primary metagenome ERZ1034365 (study PRJEB33736, sample SAMEA104284505) | Azolla filiculoides | biome: Urban; feature: Water surface; material: Ditch water | place: Netherlands | collected 2015-10-28 | depth 0-0.1 m ...
TTGCGCGATTGAATCTTCGGGTGTAGTGGGTGCTTGCATGAAATTTAATGTAACTGAAACCATAAATAGCCATTTTAATGCCCCTGTCTGCTTTATGATGCTAAGTATCGTTTTTAGACGTTTTTAAATGAAAACTTGCAACGCATGGTGATGCCTCTTAAGCCTGAAGAAAATGTTTTGTCCGTGTCCTGCACGGCTGGAACATGTCGTCTGGCAGGTGACTGGAATGTGCAAGCTTTGTCATTGCGCGATGAGGTTGTGCACCGTCGCCAAGCCCTGCAAGCTGCGGGTCAGGTTGCCAAGTGGGATCTGGCCAGCATCAATAAGCTTGATGCTGTGGGCGCCCAGTTACTCTGGCAACAGTGGGGACAGCAAATCCCTGCGGGTACGGTTCTGAGTTCCGGTCAACAGGCGTTATTTAAAATACTGGCCGAGCATCCGATCGCCCCGCCTCCCCCTGCGTCAGGCAGGGACTGGTTTGGCTGGCTGCTCACCATGGGTCAGGGTGTATTGACTTCCATCGAGCATGGGCGCATGTTGCTGGTCTTGCTGGGTGGCTTGCTCTTTAACTTTGTTGCCTTTGTGACAAGGCCACTGCGTGGGCCCTGGCGTGAGATCTCTGCACAGGTTTTCCGTACTGGTGCGCAAGCGCTCGGGATTACAGCACTGGTTGGCTTTTTGATCGGTATTGTCTTGTCGTATCTTTCCGCCCAGCAACTGGCTGTTTTTGGTGCAGGTCAGTTTATCGTCAAGTTACTGGGCGTGGCCATTGTGCGGGAATTGGGGCCTGTGCTGGCCGCAATTCTGGTGGCGGGTCGTTCAGGCTCCTCCATCACCGCGCAGATTGGTGTGATGCGCGTGACCGAAGAGCTGGACGCCATGCGTGTGATGGGCATACGCAAGGGCTACCGTCTGGTGTTGCCGCGTGCCTTGGCGCTGGCGCTGGTGATGCCGCTGCTGGCGGCCTGGACCACGGCTGCGGCCCTGCTGGGCGGCATGCTGGCGTCAGACCTGTCCATGGGCCTGTCGCCCGAATATTTCCTGGTGGCGCTGCCCAAGGCGGTGCAGCTGTCCAACCTGTGGCTGGCCATGGGCAAATCCATGGTGTTCGGGCTGTTGATTGCACTCAACGCCTGCCACTTCGGCCTGCGCGTGCTGCCCAATACCCAGAGCCTGGGCGAGGGCACCACCGCCTCGGTGGTCACCTCCATCACCATGGTGATCCTGGTGGACGCGCTGTTTGCGGTGCTGTTCAAGGGGGTGGGGATATGAGCGTTGTAGTCATCCACGGCCTGCGCTCGGCCTTCACCACGCGCGGTGTGCGCGCCACCATCCACAAGGACTTGAACCTGTCGATTGCGCAGGGCGAGTTTCTGTCCATCGTGGGCGGCTCGGGCAGCGGCAAGACCGTGCTCCTGCGCCAGATTCTGGGGCTGGAGACGCCCATCAAAGGCACGGTGACGGTGCTGGGTGAGCCGGCCGCGGTGCTGGGCCGTGCCGGTGCTGCCAGCCGCGTGGGCATGTTGTTTCAGCATGGTGCGCTGTTCTCGGCCTTTACCGTGCTCGAAAACATCGCCTTTCCGCTGCGCGAACTGGGCACGCTGCCCCGCGCCCTGATCCATGATGTGGCCATGGTGAAGATGCAAATGGTCGGGCTGGATCCGTCGGCCGCACACAAGATGCCCGCGGACTTGTCGGGCGGCATGGTCAAGCGCGTGGCGCTGGCGCGCGCCCTGGTGATGGACCCGCCGCTCTTGCTGCTGGACGAGCCCACCGCCGGGCTGGACCCGGACGCGTCGGATGCCTTTTGCACCCTGCTGCGCTCGCTGCACCAGGAGCTGCGCCTGACGGTGGTGATGGTCACGCACGACCTGGACACGATTTTTGAGCTCAGCACCCGCATCGCCGTGGTGGCCGACAAGCATGTCATTGTGGATGCGCCGCCGCGCGAGGTGATCGATTTTGATCACCCCTTTGTGCGGGATTTCTTCAGAGGTGAGCGCGGACACCGCGCCATGGAAGTCTTGCACAGCCAAGTGCCGGGCGTGTAAAAAGAGAACGTATGGAAAATAAATCCCACGCCATTGCCGCCGGCACTTTTGTGCTGCTGCTCATCGGGCTGCTCATCGCCATGGCGAGCTGGCTCACGCGCGACACCAGCACCCAGCGCCAGTTCGAAATCTCCAGCAAGGAAAGCGTCACCGGTCTGCAGCCCCAGGCCGGCGTGCGCTACAAGGGCGTGGTGGTCGGGCGCGTGACCGCCATCGCGCTGGATGAGCACACACGCGGCAATGTGCTGGTGCGCATTGCGGTGAACGACAGCGCGCCCATCACCAGCTCCACCTTTGCCAGCCTGGGCTTTCAGGGCGTCACCGGCCTGGCCTTTGTGCAGCTGGACGACGCGGGCGAATCCAGCCAGCCGCTGGCCACCACGCTGTCGCGCCCCGGGCGCATTCCCATGCGTCCCGGGCTCATGTCACGCCTGACCGAGCAGGGCGGCAATCTGCTGACCCAGCTGGAGCAGGCCAGTCAGCGCCTGAACCAGCTGCTGGCGCCCGAGAACCAGAAGGCCTTGACCACGGCCGTGGCCAACCTGGGCCAGGCCGCGGCCGGCATCAGCCAGCTCACGCGCCACGCCGACCAGGTGCTGACCGGCAGCGGGCCTGAAGGCAGTGCCAGCCTGCCGCGCGTGGCGGCCCAGGCCGACGCGGCCTTCAAGAGCATGCAGAGCACCGCCGAGCGGCTCAAAGACAGCGCCGAGGTGGTCAAGGCCTCGGCCGAACGCTTTCGCCTGACCAATGTGCGCATCAACGAGCCCGGCGGCACGCTGGACAAGATTGCCCGCAGCACCGAGGCCCTGGCCGCCAGCACCGCCACCCTCAACGCCACCCTGCTGCCGCGCCTGAGCCGCACCTCGGACGACACCGCCCGCACGGTGCGCCAGTTCGGCCGCCTGGCCGAAGGCCTGGCCGAGCAACCGCAGTCGCTCATCCTGGGCCGGGGCGCGGCACAACCAGGCCCGGGTGAGTCCGGCTTTGAGCCCCCGGCAGACAAATAAGGCACCGCATGCAACAGCATTTCTTCTCCCGCAGCCAGCACGCTGCACGGTCTTTGTGTCAGGGTCTGCACCCGCGTATGCCCCGAGCTGCGGCCCTGTGGGCTTCGTTGGCTGTGGTCACCGTGCTGAGCGCCTGCAGCAGCCCGGCGCAACGCATCGCGGTCTACGACTTTGGCCCCGGCGCCACTGCACCGCAGCCCAGCAACCGGATGGCGCCTTTGCCGCCCTTGCTGCTGGCCGATGTGGAAGCCGCCAGCGCGCTGGACGGCACCGCCGTGCTGTACCGGCTGGCGTACGCCGATGTGCAGCAGCTGCGCCCCTACGCCCAGGCGCGCTGGAGCATGCCGCCCGCGCAACTGCTGCGCCAGCGCCTGCGGGAGCTGCTGGGCCGTAACCGCAGCGTGCTCTCCCCGGTGGATGCCTTGGTGCCCGGCACCTTGGCCCTGCGTCTGGAGCTCGAAGAATTCAGCCAGCTGTTTGCGTCCGCCCAGAGCAGCAGTGGTCTGGTGCGTGTGCGTGCCACCCTGAGCCGCAGCGGCAGCCCGGCCAAGCCGCTGGCGCAGACCAGTTTTATCCTCCAGCGCCCGGCCGGTAGCGCGGATGCCAAGGGAGGCGTGCAGGCACTGGCGGTGGCCAGCGATGCACTGGTGTTGCAGGTCGACCAGTGGCTGCAGCAGGTCGCCTCGGCCGAGATCACTGCTCCATGAGCGGCGTGGAGCCCCCCGTGGCCGGTGTGGCGCTATCGGCCCTGCCGCTGTTTCCGCTCAACACCGTGCTGTTTCCGGACGGCAGCCTGGGATTGCAAATTTTCGAGGTGCGCTATCTGGACCTGATTGGCAAGTGCTACAAGAGTGGCACACCGTTTGGCGTGGTCTCGCTGCAGCAGGGCCGCGAGGTGCGCAGCCGCGACCCGGCAGCGCCCAGCGGTGAGGCCTTTGCCAACGAGGTGTTCGCCGATGTCGGCACCCTGGCACACATCGTGGAGTTCGCGGCGCCACAGGCCGGCCTGATGGTGATCCGCTGCAGCGGCGGCGCACGCTTTCGCATACGCTCGCGCAACCAGCTCAAACATGGTTTATGGGTGGCCGATGTGGAGGTGCTGCCGGTCGAAGTGCCTACCCCGATTCCGCTGGACTTGCAGCCCATTGCCCATGCCCTGGCGCGCCTGATTGAGCAGCAGCAGGACAGCGCAGCCATGCTGGAGTTTGCGCCGATTGCCCAGCCCTACCGCTTGGATGACTGTGCCTGGGTTGCCAACCGCTGGTGCGATCTGCTGGCCATGCCGGCCAGCGCCAAGCAAAGCCTGCTGCAACTCGACAGCCCGCTCTTGCGGCTGGAACTGGTGGGTGACTGGTTGACCCAGCGCAGTGCGCCCTAGCAGCTAGCCGCAGTTGCCCAGGCTGCGGGCGTCTGCCGGGTGCTGTTCATCGATGGCGAACATCAGCGTCAGCTCCTCTTCGAAATATCTGTCCGCTGCCACCAAGCTCCGGACCGTGCGATGTGCGATGACATAAGCCAGTACACCCACGAGGAGGGTCACCATGGCCTCGTCGGGTGTGGCGATGGCTATCAGCTTGGAAGACCATTGGCACAGCAGCACCAGGCTTGCCATGGCCAGCACCGATACCTTTTGTGCCAGTCTGTGCGTATCGCGATGTGCCAGATTTTGAAGAAGGCTTGTTGTGTGGTGCATGGTTTTGCTTTCTGGGTCCGGGTCTGGAGGCGGTTCACGACATCCGTTCAATAGCCGAACGCCAGGGTGTTGAGCAGCAGGCGCGTGCCCGAATCGTTAGCCCGGTGCGGCAGGGCTTTTCTCGCGCCCACAGGCGGCTTCAGGATCTTGTGCAGGGCTTTGGCGCGCACATGGGCAGCCTCCATCGCACGAACTTCGGGGCAATCCCTGCGTTCCAGTGCGCGCGTGTCTTTCCAGGCGCTCATGCAATAGGTCAGGATCAAAAGCCGCACCCATGCCCGTGTCAGCCATGGCATAGACCACCGCGCCATGCACCACGGGGTGCGGGTTCAGGTGGTCGGCGGTCACGGTGAGGGCCAGGCGGCTGGTGCCAGGCCCCTGTTCTTCGGTGCGCAGGGCGATCAGGTCTTGCCTGCGACGCGTGTACATGTTCCAGTTCCGGCTGTCGAACAACCAGCGGTCAAAGGGGTGGAGGTCCCAGTTCAGCAGCGCAGCACACTCACCCACGAGCGCATGCTGATCGGCGCTGCCGTACACCCACAGCCCATCCTTGAAACTCAGCAGGTTGATGTTCATGTTGTATGCTCGTTGTATTTGCGGGATAATTTCCCGTAAATGTACACGAAATGATAAAAAAGAACATCACCTTGCTTTTTTCCTGCGCTCCCTTCGTTAACCTCGCCCCATGAATCCCACCACGGTCCCGGCCTCCTTGCCCGATGCGGCGCCTGCAGAACAGGCCGTAGCCGCGGTGCTGCAGCCTTTGGCGCGCCTGATGATCGACCACGGTGTGCAGCACGCGCAGGTGGCCGAAATGCTCAAGGCCGTTCTGGTGCAGGAATCGGTAGCCCGCTATGGTGTGGATGCGCGCGAGGTTTCCGACACCCGTGTGGCCCTGCTCACCGGGGTACACCGCAAGGATGTGAAGCGCTTGCGCGCCGCCCCGCTGACCGGCCGGAGTGCCAAACAGGTGATCACCGTGCCTGCAGCGGTGATTGCGCGATGGATCAGCGAACCGCGCTTTTTAAACCTGGACCAGAGCCCGCGCACCCTGGCCAAAAGCCCCAAGACCGGCACCCTGGGTGAACCGGACTTTCCGGCCCTGGTGGCCGAGGTCAGCCGCGACGTCAGTGCCAGGGCCGTGCTGGATGAGTTGTTGCGCCTGGGCGCGGTCAAGACACTTGCGCAGGGGCAGGTGGCCCTGGTGGACCAGGCCTTTGTGCCGCAGGGTAGCCCGGTCGAGCAGTTGGGTTTTCTGGGCGCCAGTGTGGGGGATCACCTCAGTGCTGCGGTCCACAACCTCAGCCCGGCACGGTCACAAACTGCCATGCTGGACCAGAGTGCGTTCAGCCAGGACTTGTCCGCGGAGCAGGTGGCGGCCTTGCACCAGCACGCCAGGCAGTTGTGGGCCTCGGTGTTGCAAAAGTTCCTGTCTGCCGCCACGCTGGCCGAGCAGCGCAGCCTGACTGCTGCCGATCCCAAACATCGGGTGCGTTTCGGGGTTTACTTTTACGAACAGGATCAGGGCGCGCCGCCCGATCCGGGCTTATCCGCCCCAACGCCGCGACGCAAGAAGCGCAAGGGTAGCGACACATGACACATCCAGACGATTGGCAACTGAACCGGCGACAGTGGTTGTTGGCAACCACGGCAGCGTTGACCGCCTGTGGCGGGGGGGCGGGCGGCAGCATCACGGCCGCCTTGCCGGGCACGGGTGGAACCGGCATTGGCATGCAGGGCCCCATCACCGGCTTTGGCAGCGTGATCGTCAACAACACCCGCTTTGACGACAGCGCCGCCGGTGTCTATCTGGACGGCATCAAGCTCAGCAGCGCCGATCTGCGCGTGGGCATGGTGGCCATCATCGATGGTTCGCTGGAGCCCGGTGGAGCCAGCGGCAGTGCCTCACGCATCGATGTCTGGTCGATTGCCAGAGGGGTGCTTCAGCAGGCGGATATCGCGGGCTCGGGCTTTTCCATGGCCGGCATGCAGTTCAGCACCGATGCGGCGACCAGCTTTGAAGGCCTGGCGAATATCGCATCGATCACCAGCGACACGCCGCTTGCCATCTGGGGTGTGCAGACCAGCGCGGATGCGCGTTCCTGGCGTGCCACGCGCGTAAAACTGCTGGCCACGCCAGCCGCAAGCATGGTGAGCACCGGGCTGTATATCGCCAGTTCGCAGTCGCTCAATGGCATGCACCTCAGCGGCAGCGCTGTGAGCGGTTTTACCGACCGGCAACTGCTGCGCGTGGAGGGTGTTTTCGATAGCGGAACCGGCGAGTTGCTGGTAGCCAAGGCTGTAGCCACCGGTGCCGAGCAGCGCATCCCTTCCTCCGGACTGGTGGAACTGGAGGGCGTGGTTACGGCCTATACCAGTGCGACGGCGTTTTCAATCGGCACCATTCAGGTGGATGCCAGCAAAGCCGTGGTGCGTGGTGAAAGCCGGACGCTCAACTTGAACAGCACCGTCGAAGCCACCGGCACCGTGCAAAACGGTGTGCTGCTTGCCAGCGAACTGGAAATCAAGAGCAGCAGTGCCGCGGTTCAGGTGGACATTACCGGTGTCGTTGAATCCTACGAGGGACCCGGCGCCTTTGAGGTGCGCGGTCAGCACTGCGATGCGTCCAATGCGCGCGTTCTGTCCGGACTGACCGCCAACCTGCGTGGCGGCACCAAGGTGCGCGTGGTGGGCACCAGTGACGGCCACGAAACCCTGACGGTGCTCAGTATTTACATTGGTGTGCCGTAGGCTGGCGCGCGCGTTCGGCCCTGCCCATACGGCGTCTATCCACAGCCCGGGTGGACTTTGGGCCAGTGCCGCTTCAGTGCCCCAGTGCCGGGAACAGCTTGACCAGCCCGTCGGACATCACCTCCACTGCCAGCGCAGCGAGTATCAGGCCCATCAGCCGCGTCATCACGCTGATGCCGGTTTTGCCCAGCACGCGGGCAATCGGTGCGGCCAGTGAAAAGCAGACCAGCGTGGCCAGCGCCACCACCACACCGTAGCCCACCAGGGTGGTGAGTTGCAGCGCGGTCTTGGCCTTGTCGGCGTAAATCACCACGGTGGACATGGTGGCCGGGCCGGTCAGCAGCGGAATGGTCAGGGGCACCACCGCAATGCTGGAGCCCTGGGCCGCCTTCTCGGCGCCGTCTTCCAGCACATGGGCACTGGGCTTGGCCTCGGCCGGTTGCGCGTTGAGCATGTTGAGTGCACTGGTGAGCAGCAGCATGCCGCCGCCCACCTGAAAGCTGGCCAGCGAGATGCCGAAGAACTCCAGAATCTGCAGGCCGGCAATGGCGCTCACCGCAATCACCACGAAGGTGGTGAAGGAAGAAATGAAGACTGTCTGGCGCCGCTGCTCGGCCGAGAAGCCCTGCGTGTAGTGAATGAAAAAGGGCACGATAGCCAGCGGATTGACGATGGCCAGCAGGGTGATAAGCGGTTTGAGATCCATGGGCTTGGTAAGGGTGACAGGCCTGGGCATGGTAATCGCAATGCAGAGGCGCGCCGCGTTGCGCGTGCGTGGGTGCGCTGGAAATGCAGTATCGTGAGTCCTTCGTCCCTTTCTTTGTTTTCCTTTCAACCACTGCCATGTCCTTGCACACCCTGTTTCGCCGCCTCTCTCGCACGCTTGTCAGCGCCACCTTTTGTCTGTCTGCCGGTGCCTGGGCCCAGGGGGCGGCGGTGCACCTGCTGGTGGGCTTTCCACCGGGGGGCGGCACGGACGCCATTGCCCGCACGCTGGCCGACAAGCTCAAGGACGTGCTGGGCCACCCGGTGGTGGTGGAGAACCGCGCCGGCGCTGGCGGGCAGATTGCCGCACAGGCGCTCAAGGCCGCGGCAGCGGATGGCAACACCGTGTACTTCACGCATGACCACGCCATTTCCATCCTGCCGCAGGTGGTCAAAAACCCCGGTTACGAGCCGAGCAAAGATTTTGTGCCGGTGGCTGGTATTGCCACTTTTGTGAATGCGTTTGCAGTCTCCGGTGGCACGCCGGCCAACTCCATGACCAACTACCTGGCCTGGGTACGCAAGCAGGGCGCGGGACACGGCAATGTGGGCGTACCGGCACCGGCTTCGGTGCCCGAGTTCCTGGTCAAGGTGATGGCGCAGAAATATGCGCTGGACCTGCAGGCCGCGCCCTACCGCGGCAGCGCGCCCATGATGGGCGACATGCTGGGCAACCAGATTGGCGCCGGCGTGGCCTCGGTGCCGGACTTTATTGAAAACCACCGCGCCGGCAAATTGCGCGTGGTGGCCGTCATGGGTAACAGCCGCCAGAGCCTGTTACCCGATGTGCCCACCTTCGCGGAACTGGGTCTGCCCGGCTTTGAAGAGGTGGCCTATTACGGTATTTTTGCCCCGGCTGGCACGCCACGCGCCGCCATCGAACGCTTGTCCGACGCAGTGGCCAAAGTCATCGCCATGCCGGATGTGAAGGAGCGCCTGAGTGGCATGGGCCTGAACGTGGGCTTTATGAACGCCCAGCAACTCGGCAAGCGCGAGCAGGCCTACACCCAGGTCTGGAGCAAGATCATCAAGTCCAGCGGGTTTGTGGCGCAGTAGCGGCGGCTTAACCCAAGCCGAAGAGCCGGGCAAAGAAGCCGCTCTTGGCCGCCGGTTTGGCTTGCACCGGCGGTGCCGCTTGGACCTTGTGGCTGGCGTGCCACTTACCGAAGCGCAGGTCGTGCGTCATGATGTGGCCGATCAGCCACTTGTTGAGAAAGCGGCGCAGTTCCTGCACCCGCTCTTCGGTCCATTCATCCTGGTTGCCTAAAAAGTCGGCCACATGGGCACCGAACTCTTCATGCAGTTTCAGGTGCTGCTCGAAAGCCGGGTAGCCACTGCTCTCCATCAACTCCTGCTCGTTGGAAAAGTGGGTCACCACGTAGTCCAGCAGTTCCTCCACGGTTTGCTGGACCGAGTTCAGATTGAGGGCCCGTACCAGGGTGAAGAGATGGCGATGCTCCTGGTCCACCTGCGCGACGCCGATCTTGAAGCCCTCGCGCCATTCAATGACATAGGGGGATTTGCGTTCGACGGTTTCTTCGCTCATGGCGTATTTCCCTTGCTGCGTTGGCAATTGGCCCTCATCCGGTCGATGGACAACGCATCTTCACCGGGTCGGGCGAAGGCGATTGGTTGAGCGCAGGGAAAATTTTAGTTAACTGCTGCGCTCAGGCATAGCAAGCAAAGCGTGATTTGCCCGAGCGTTGGACATTTCTTGATCTACATCAGGAACGCGGCTTGATGTTCTCCGGGTCGTACAAGGCGCCGTAACCCACCGCCTCGACCGTGACCGGATACACATCCTCAAAGTACTGAACCTGCAGCTTGCGGCCGACCTGGCAGTAGTCGATTGGCAGATAGGCCAGCGCAATGTTCTTGCCGATGGTCGGGCCGAAGGCAATGCTGGTGGTGTACGAGCGGCGGCCTTCGGCGTCGATCAGCGTGGCACCGGTGGCGGGGTCCATCACCGGCAGATTGCCCAGCGGGTAGCGCGCCACACCTTGGCTGTCGATGTTGTGGTCCATGGTCAGCGTGCACAGCATGGCGGGCTGCTGTGCGCGCTCGCGGAAGGCCAGGTGCGCGGCCTTGCCGTGGAAGTCGGCGGCCTTCACCTTGGGGCGGGCCAGGTCGCACTCGTACAGGTTGTATTCGGTCAGCAGG
>ERZ1034365.1811-NODE-1811-length-10425-cov-2.768941_pt1 | contig 10425 bp, 9 predicted proteins | sample MGYA00520615_ERZ1034365 | MGnify/ENA primary metagenome ERZ1034365 (study PRJEB33736, sample SAMEA104284505) | Azolla filiculoides | biome: Urban; feature: Water surface; material: Ditch water | place: Netherlands | collected 2015-10-28 | depth 0-0.1 m ...
CGATTAGCTCAGCTGGTTCAGAGCACCTCGTTTACACCGAGGGGGTCGGGGGTTCGAACCCCTCATCGCCCACCAAATTAAATCCTACAGAAATGTGGGATTTTTTTATACGCCAAAATGTAAACAAACAATTCTATATCTTTTTTTTGCAATTTTATATTATAGCAATTTCATCGAACTACCCGCTTGAACTGTATAAACAGTATCATTTATTTTTATACAAATATTTAAAGAACTTGTATTAGTCACACTACTTTTATCAACAGAAAATTTTAAATTTCTAAAAGCATTAATATAATCAACCAAATCAATTTGTTTGGTATAATGAATAGTTGGATTGTTAGCTAATAACGCAAAGAATTTTTCTGTTTCATCCCATTTATTTTGGTCTAAACCCATTTCCCAACTGTGTCCCCAAATATCTAACACAGCCAGTTGTTTAGTTGCTAAAAAATCAGCAATTATTTTGTAAAAAGCTTCCAACTCTTTTTTATCTTTTTCAGGTTGATTTGGCTCCCAATACGCTTTTGCAAATTGATGAATTGTTGGATACCATCTTAGAAAATCTTTTGGTATTTCAAAATTATAGGTATCGCCTACTGTTCTTGCATATTCTATACCTAAATCATCGATAATAGCTACTACATCATCATTCGTATTTCCAAAGGGATAAGCCATTCCTCTCACAGGATATCCTACTAAACGTTCAAGTTCTTTTCTGTCTTCTGCAATTTCATAAAAAACGTCTATTTTAGAAATATCAGTTAGATTCGGGTGATTTGCAGAGTGAACAGAAACTTCATGACCTTCATACAACTGTTTAATTTCGGCTTTATTTAAATAGTCAAAATAAATATCCGTACCTAATTTATTTGAATTCAAATGAAATGTTCCAATAAGATGGTATTTATTCATAAGTTGAACTAATTTTCTATCATGAATTGTTCCATCATCATAACTCAATAGCAACGCTTTCGTTTTTCCTTCTGGAAAAAGCATTTCGATTTTGACTGCTGTTTTTACTATTTCAGAAGTTTTTTGTGCAACAACAGAAAAAGTAGTTATGAATAAAAATAGTAGTGCATATTTTTTCATTTGTATCTATTTAATTATCTAACCATTTTTTAAAATCATTTACTCGTTCACGGCTAACTATTCGAGCATCATTATCTAAAAATTTTGTTGCTATAGCAAGTCGACTATTGAAATAAGTACTTACTTTTTCTATAGATTGAATATTTAGAATTATTTTTCTATTAATACGAAAGAAATTTTTAGGTTGTAACAACGTTTCTAATTGATCTAATGTATAATCAATTAAAAAATGATTTCCCTTATTTGTAACTAAAAAAGACAAACTATCTTTAGTTTCAAAATGATGAATTTCATCGGTTGGAATCGTATCAATAGTTTGTCCTAATTTGACCAAAAAACGAGTTTTATATTCTTTATTAATTTGTTGATAAGCACTTGTGATACTTGAAACAAGATCATTGTTTACTAGTTTTTGTTGTTTTTTAAATTTTTCAATAGCAAATTTCAAATCTTCAAAAGCAATTGGCTTTAGCAAATAATCAACGCTATTTTGTTTAAATGCTTGTAAAGCATAATTGTCATAAGCAGTAGTAAAAATAACCGGAATTTCTAATTTAACTTGACTAAAAATTTCAAAACTATTACCATCTGCCAAATGAATATCCATAAAAATTAAATCAGCAGTAAGTCCTTCATTGAAAGCCTTTACAGAAGCACTAACTGTGTCAAAGTAATTAATAACAGCTATTGACAAATCAATTTTTTGCAATAAATTGGTTAAATGTTCCGCTGATAAATTCTCGTCTTCAATAATTACAATGTTCATTTTCTTTGTATTAAAGGTAAAATTACTTTAAAAACTTCACCGTTGTTATAAACGATTACTTTTTCGTCAGTAAAAAAGGAATAGCGTTGTTCAATATTTTTCAAACCCGTTTTAGTGCTTTCTGCAATGTTGCTTCTTGGCAAAATGGGGTTTTCGATGATTAATGAATTGTTCTGAGTGTAAATTAAAACTTTCAACGGATTAGCTTGTGAAGTTTCGTTGTGCTGAATGGTATTCTCGACCAACATTTGCAAACACATTGGCAATAAATAGTCTGTTTTTTTAAATTCATCAATCTTAATTTCAAATAAAATCCTATCTTCAAATCTAATTTTTTGTAAATAAATATAATGGTTTATAAATGTTAATTCTTCTTGTAACGTAACTAATTCAGAACTTTTAGTATCTAAAACATAGCGATATACTTTAGCTAGCTCCGTGATAAAATGAGCTGCTTTATCCTGATTTTTATGAACTAACGAAGTTAAAACACTTAAATTATTGAAAAGAAAATGTGGGTTCAATTGGTTTTTTAAGTTTTGTAATTGCGCATTGGCACTTTCTGTTTTATGCTTTTCTATTTCAATTAGACTGTTTTTTAAAGCTATGAAAAACTCTCTTCCTATTTTTACTGCCAAAAGGGCAAAAGTAAAAAGAATTGCAGGTGGAAAAATTTTAATCATTATATGATTAATAATGCGTCCATCACCAAATCGTAATTGGTGTAGCCAATACATTAATATAAACAAGGTAATTGAAGTAAAAATAACAGAAAAAAAAGACTGAATAGCTAATCTTTTTTGAGCATTATCTATCCAACTATATTTCTTATTTAATCCTTTATCGATAGTATTATTACCATACCAAATAATTAGCACAATGGCAATCATAAAGAGTAAATCTGGATCAAAAAAATGCTCTAATCTAAAAAAAACAATTTTAAAAAAAAGCGCTATTGCAATAGCAATACCTAATTTTCTAATTATTAAAATTTGAATATTTTTCATAAAAATATTATTTTTTATCTTTCTTAAAAAAATCATGTATAGAAAATGAGTATTTGGTCACTAAAACTATTCTATCATCTTTCATCGGATTATATTTATTGTCATAGAAAACACTAATTCCAAATTTACCATATTTTTTAAAATTATAATCCGTTCCAACTGTATATCTCATTCTGTTAAACTTAAAGTAGGGTTGATTATCTATTTTTAAAAACAGTTCAGCACTTGTATTGAAAGCTAATTTTGATTTTGGAACATTAAATTCTAAGCCAACTTTTTGTCTTATCATTTTTACAGGCTCTTTAAATTCATTCATAAAATCAGGATCAAAACTATTTGTCGAAAATTGGTATTTTGAAGCTAATTGTATGGCAAAATTTTTATTCAAATTATAATCATATCCTACAGCTACAAAAAACCGATGATTATCTTCTTCAAATGAAGTGGTAAATCGATAGCCACCTGATAACTCTAGTTTTTTAGTAAGTGAATATTTAGTTTCTAATTGAATGGAACTCGATCTAAATTTTTGCAAATCGTTTTCCAAAGAATATCTATACTCAGAAGCAAACTTCCATTTTTTGTTCAATTTGTAATCAACCGAAGTAATAAATCTTGACTGAAAATCTGTGTTTCCTTGACAATACCCTGATAAAGAAACTAAAAATAAGACCAATAGAAGGGCTATTTTATTAATCATTATCGCTATATGTTTTTAAATTGTTTTCACTTTCTTTTGAGTAATAATAAGCCTTTACTAGTGCAACATCTTTCAAGTAATCAATAGATACAATATCTACTTTATGGATAGACAAACCTGTTCTTTCCGACAAGTCTTCTAATAATTCTTTTCGTAAATCTGGTTTAATTAGCGCCACTTTATCATAAATAATATCTTTTGAATTTTCATTAGTTAGAAAATCTAGTCTTTCTAATAAAAAAGTAAATAACAAAACTACTGCGTTGCAAATGATTAAAATCCAATAGCCTTCCTCCAATGAAGCTAAAGAATTGATCATTCCAAGAGCCACGCAAACAAAAAAGTAACCCATATCTTTTATAGATATTGCAATTGTTCTGTATCGAATAATAGAAAACATTGCAAACAATCCAAATGCAAATCCGACTTTTATTTTTACAGCTCCTAATAAGCTACAAATCATAAAATTCACGATATTAAATAAAACAAAATTGAAAATAAAATCTTTGTTTTTATGCTTGGGATAATAGATAAATCCTACTAGTAATAAAATAGCAACTAAATCTATTATTGCTCGATTTGTAAATGAGTAGATATCAAAAACATCCAGTATTGCTTCTTCTTTTTCCATTGTTTTTTTTAGATTTAATTATTTAAACTATTTATTTTTTTTAGTATTGGTAAAAAATTATTTTTTTTAATTTCTGGTCTTAATAAAACAACACCATAAATATATTTACTGATACTTTGTTCTCTAATATGGTGTGTTTTTAAAAACGAAGTTAATTCAGAACTTTGACTACTTTTCGATTGTTTGACTTCAATAATAGCAACATCATTAAAATTGATTACGCTTTTACCATCCATAAAACTTAAATTACAATCTATGGTAACTCGTTCTGTAAAATTTTTGTTTACCAAAGTAATTCTACTAAAATTGTTATTTAAAATTAGATTCACTTCTTTAACACTTTTCCGTGTAAAATTTTGAATTACTTGTGTTCTTTCCGGGTTTACAGAAGTTATAAAATCAGATGTACTTTCTCTATATTTATTTGTCCGATTGATTTTTTCTTTCTTTTTTATCTCAAAAAAACACAAGTTAGACTCAACATATCTCCTACTTCTAACTTTTAATCTGTTCATATAACCATTGTGATGATCTTTATAAAACATCAAGTCAGGTGTATCAAAATAATTGTTTTCATATGTAAAAACTTTTATTCCGTTAATTTCTAATATAGAATAATTGGATTGTAAGCATTCAAAAATAAAATCTAACTGAGACAATGTGACAACATACTTGCTATCCATTCTATTTAAAAGTGAAACAGAATCCAATTGACTTAATCCTACTGATGGTATAGCCTCTATTTTAGTTTTTAGATTTATAAACATACTAAAAGGTTATTACAAAATCTTCTGTTGTTACGGTTTCTCTAGAAGATGAAATCGTAATTGTTTTTTTTACAAAATTTTGATCCCATGTACAAGTATCACAATCCCCAAAAACCCATATGTCATAGGTTCCTTTTTGCAAGTAATTAAAAGTAAAAGAACCATCATAAGCACTATCAACTTTATCAAAATAATCTGTGCTCCCACTTGCACTTATGTATACTGAAACATCACCCAAGTAGCCTTCACCTACAAGATAACCACTAGAATTATAATCTTTACCATACACTTTCCCTTTTATAGTTGCCAATCCACCGTAACCTTCATCTTTTGAACAAGAAAGTAGTGCTACACTTAATAGAATTAAATAGATATATTTTTTCATAAATTTATTTTTTAATTATTTTAATATTCGTTTGCTTGTTAACATTTATAATATACATTCCACTTGCATAACCTGATAAATCGATTGTATAGCTGTTTTGATTTAAACCGTTAGATTGAAATAATACTTGTCCTTGTAAATTAGCAACTACTACACTTTCAATTACATAAGCATTATTACTTATATTTATTATATTAGATGTAGGATTTGGATATAATACTAAGCTATTTTCAAAACCTTCAAAATTTTCAGTTGACAAAGGCGTTTCATTATTAGCATTAAATGTTGGTGCCTGAATTACAAAGCTTCCTGTACCATTTGGATTTCTAGCATACCCCATATTTGCAGTTTGAATACCAAAAGATACATTTTCTATAATGGTTCCGTTTGGATAAGATAATATACAATTTTCTCCACCTGATGAAAATTTAAAATCAGCATGTAAACCCGTTTGAGTTAAATCTTGATCTGCCCAAACTATTAAATAGCTATATGGCTCCATTGTTATCCCTAATGGAAATTCCCATTTTAAAAGATTTGTTGAAGAATCTGAAGCGTATAAATTATCTAGACTTATAGTATTTGAACTGTTATTATATAATTCGAACCAATCAGAATAATCACCTGCTGGATCTGTAACTGTACTTGTATTTTGAGCCATTATTTCATTTACTACTAAAGTACCAGGAGTAAGTGTTGGGTAAGTTCCTGTTACCGTATAAAATTCATGTTCCGCTCTTGCTGGAGAAAATCTACCCACATTCGTATTTTCTGCATAAAAATAATATTGAGTATAAATAGTGGTAACAGGCATACTAATTCCATAAACACCATCGTTATTCGCGCCATCATTATGAGCACCATCATCAAACATTTGAATTTTTGTAAATTTTTCAAATCTATTTGATCGATATCCTAAATAAACATAATTTGTATTAGTTACTGCTGCAGTAACATTTACCGATGTTCCAATTGCAGGAGAAGTATTGGATACTACAATATTTGAAATGGTTGGTTGCGTATTTGTAAAATCAGTTAATGCTGATAAGTTCGTGTATCTTGCAGCCATTAAACCATTTATTCCTGGTGCAGTATTCATTGCAACAGAAACATCTGTCGAATTCAAATTATTAGTCATATTTGTAGTTGTTTGATAACTAAACTTATTTGTATCCGCTGTAACTGCAGTGTTAATTAATGCTTGGAGTGTTTGTGCATCAGTTAAAAAATAATTGCTTCCACTACTTAAAACTACTTCTGATAGAATTGTTTTATAATGAGCAATATATTTTTTCTTATAAGTAGGAACTGCTAATAATTTTTGAACTAAAGGCCATGCAGCTTCGGTAGAATGTAATGTATGCGACATGGTTTTTTTGGTAGCAGTAGTTAAATTTCCACCTGCCGAACCTGTATCACCAAAAACACCAAAACACATATTTAAGTCCCAAACAATTGGCATAAACTGTCCGTTATTCGATTTATACAAATAATAATTTTGCTTAAATCTACCAATATAACTATCTAAATTAACAAAAACATTGTCAAAAGCTAACATCCATAAAGCTCTATCCACATCTAAAATTGCTTCAATATTAGCCGTATTTGTTGATGTAGTTGTAGATAAAGTATTGGTCAAAGCAATTAAATCATCCCAACCTGCAAGTGATTTCATATCATAAGCTGATGTATATGATGCACTACTTGTACCTAAATATGCTAAATTTGGTAAGTTAGTAGTTGTAGGACCAGCACCTGCCGGTGGACTACAATCAAAAAAGGCATTTGTTTTTGAACCAAATTTATCGTCAACAAATGATTTTGAAATAGATTCTACATTAGTATATAAACCTATATAAGTTCCATTCACATATAGTTTAGCATAATTTGCTTTTGGAACATCCATATAATTTCCTAATATTTTGTACCCCAAAGCTTCTCTTATAAATGTAGGATCAAAAATTACATTACTTAATTTTATGTCAGTATAACCTTGATAATTTTGATCAACATAAGTATTCAACTCAATATGAAAAGGATTTTTAACTTGATTAGGATTATAAGAACTATTTCCTTTGTATTTTACACCAATATTATTGTATGTAACTCCATTAATAGAAATAGATTGTGCTACAATATAAGCATCAGTGGCTTCAGCAGTATCTAATAAAGCATCCCAATTACTTTCTGCAAAAGTGATTTCAATAGTTTGAATTGTATTTAAATCATAAAAAGTTTGAGCATTTGAATAGTATGCCCCAAATAATATGAATACTAACAATAATTTATTCTTCATAAATTTAAATTTAATTAACGTTAAAACTGAATCTTATATAATAAGTTAGGAAAGAGACCTAATTGATAAGTGTAATTTAAAGTACTTCTATTTCTATCATACGATTGAGAAAACACATTTTGATGATTGGTAACATTTTGAACGTCAAGTGATATTGTTTGTGATAGTTTTTTATTTTTGCTATTAATAACAAATCCTGCTTTGATGTCTAAACGATAATAGTTTTTATAAAAATCAGAATAAGCATTAGTAGATAAAACTTCAGTACCTGCAGCTTGTGAACTTGCTAAATCTATTGGCGTATAAGCTCTTCCACCAGCATTAGTGAATTTTATATCTACAGAAAAAGCATTTCTATTTTCTTTTCCCATTTTCCATTCTTTTCCCCCCAACATATTAAACACATACTTTCCATTAAAAGCGGTGTTTCTCTCTATTCCATCACTCGCAGTGTATTTTGAATCATATATTGATGATGTAAATAATCCATAATATCCATTGCTAAAGAATTTTTCAATAGTAAGTTCTACTCCATAATTTTTACCCGTTCCGGTGTTTACTAAATTATCCTCTAAATCTAATTTAAAACTAGCTCCGGTATTCAAAATAGAATAATCACTCGAGAAATTATTAACTGGAACATCATACAGATATTGATAATATACTTCTGCTTTTAAGCGCCAATCTTTAAATGGGTTTATGTTATATCCCATAACGAAATGATGGCTTTTTGTAAAATCTAAATTTTTATTCGTTTGAGTAATAGTACCACTAGCATCCGTGTTTTGAACAAAATAGGTCGCAATAGGTTGGTTTTGAGCATGTAAACCATATCCTAAATTAAGACTACTATTATTATTTACATTGTAAATAAATCCTAATCGTGGTTCCAATGCAAACGAGTTATTTAAATGAAAATACTGTGAGTGTAAACCTGTATTTAATGTTGTTTTCTCTCCTAATCTGTATTTTAAGTGAACATACCCTTGACTAAGACTTGTATTATTTTTATCATCTAATCTTTGTGTCCATGGATCAGTATCGCTAATTCTGTATCGATAATATTGGTTGGTTCCAATAAATTCATTTTGTAAACCTGCTTTTAAAAACAAGTTAGAGTTTAATTTAGAGCTATAATTAGAAGCCACAACAATACCTGAATTTTTAAAATCAATTTCTTCTGTATGATAATTGGTATTTGTAAATCGATCAATATTTGAATTTGTTTGTTCTGATTGTGAATAATTCAATCCAATTGTAGTACTAATATTTGAGTTGTTATTAATTTGTTTAAAATGATTAAACCCAAAAATTCCAATTTTACTTCCCAAGTCTACACCACCATTTCCTCCAAAAATATCGCCTCCTTTATCTAAACTTATAGTTGATGTAGCTAAAACACCAAAAGCAGAAAATTTACCAATAGGTGAAGTTCCACCATTTATTTTGAAAGATAAATCTTGAAAAGAAGGTGTTGCAGTTGTACCAATATTTACACCAACTGCTTGTGCTAAACTAGCCAAAGTATACCGATAACCTATCAAGTATGAAGACTCTTTTTCTTTACTTATTGGACCTTCAGTGGTAAGTTCTGCACCTGTTATCACACCAAGCTGAATAGTAGTTTCTCTTTTTTTACTATTTCCATTTCTAAAACCTAAATCAAAAACTCCAGCCGTTGCATTTCCATATTCAGCTGGAAAAGCAGAAGTGAAAAAATCAGAGTTTTTAAGAAAATTAGTATTAATAGCACTCACTGCACCTCCTGTTGTTCCAGCAGTTGCAAAATGATTAGGGTTAGTAACACTCATTCCATCAATTCTCCATAATACACCTATTGGTGAATTTCCTCTAATTACAATATCATTTCTATTATCATTTGTAGCGCTAACACCTGCAAAATTAGAAACTAAACGAGCTGCGTCACTTCTTCCGCCAGCATATCTATTTACTTCTTCTGTAGAAAATGTACGTGCACTTACCGAGGCTAATTTATTTACAGTACCCGCATTATTCTTTGAGGTTATTACAATTTCATTTAAATTTAAAAATTCTTCTTCCATTGTTATATCTAAAATAACTTCTTTACCTGAAGTTACTACAACATTAGGAATTTGTAATTCTTTGTAACCTAAATAAGAAATTTTTAGCTCATATCTTCCTGGTGCAATATCAGATAATTGGTATTTACCATTTTCATCCGTAATTGCATAAGATTCGGAATTACTGAGTTGAATCGTTGCTCCAATTAAAGGTGATTGCGAAAGTTTATCAGTAACAATTCCACGAATGTTTTGTTTATTGTTTTGAGCAAAAGTAATTGCTGAAATCAATAGTACTAAAAAATATTTTTTCATTTGTTTAATTTTTTTCTATTTCTAAAGTTTTAATATCGTCTAACATTTGCTGCATCTCAAGAGTCAAAGTTCCATTATAAATTCCTCGAATTCTTTTGGTTTTATCCACTAAAATAAAATGTTCGGTATGCAAAAATTCGGTACTATCTTTACTAAAACCAATGTCTTCTTCTGCAAAATAGGATTTACGAGCCAAGCGATAAATATCGTTTTTAGAACCTGTCAGAAAATGCCAATTTGGATTGGTTATTTCATTTCTAGATTTATATTTTTTTAAAACTGAAGGAGAATCAATCCAAGGAGTAACTGAATACGAGAGTAAAACTATATTAGAATGATTTTTTAAACTATCATTTACAATTTTTAAATTGGTAGTCATTTTTGGACAAATGCTACCACAGGTCGAAAAAATAAAATTGGC
>ERZ1034365.1812-NODE-1812-length-10424-cov-5.559389_pt1 | contig 10424 bp, 7 predicted proteins | sample MGYA00520615_ERZ1034365 | MGnify/ENA primary metagenome ERZ1034365 (study PRJEB33736, sample SAMEA104284505) | Azolla filiculoides | biome: Urban; feature: Water surface; material: Ditch water | place: Netherlands | collected 2015-10-28 | depth 0-0.1 m ...
ATCGTTTAGAAAGTGACTTGTGAGCCAAGTTCAACCACTCTATTAGGCGGAAGCTTAAATTGGTTGGTAATCGTTTCAGCAGAGCGGAACAGGCCGATAAAGATTTTCTTGCGCCAAAATGCCATCGTTGAATCTTCTTGAGGGATCAGAATCTCTTTGCCCACAAAGAAGGAAGTGTCCATCGGATCTAACACTAGGCCTTTTGAGGCGCAAAGCTCAAGATCTCTTGGTAAGTCTGGTTCATCTTTAAAGCCGTAGCGAACAGTGACACGATAGAATTCGTGAGGTAAGACTTCAACTTCCACACGTTCTTCTTGGTTTGTATGTGGGAAGTCCAAAAACTTCACTGTGAGGTTGATTACTTTTTCATGTAGTACTTTGTTATGTTTTAGATTGTGCAGCATGGCATGAGGAACGCCATCTGGGTTAGGTGTCATGAATAAAGCCGAACCAGGTACTCTAGTAGGCGGGTGCTGGCCAATCGCTTCAATGAATGAGTCTAATTCCATTGATTCATCTTTAAGATGCTCATATAGCATGCTACGGCCTGTTTTCCACGTTAGCATTAAAGTAAAAATGAATATACCGATAATGAGCGGCACCCATCCGCCATCAGGGATCTTTAGTACGTTGGCACTAAAGAACGCCACATCTATCGTTAAAAACATACCAATCAGCATACCAGTGCGCAATTTACTCCAGCCCCAAATGTGATGGAACACAATGCCAGCGAGAAGTGAGGTAATAATCATATCTCCTGTTACAGCAAGTCCGTAAGCAGCCGCTAAATTACCAGAAGATTTAAAGCTTAATACCAAGACCATTACCGCAATCATTAAGCCCCAGTTGACGCGTGGCATATAGATTTGACCTTCTTGGCTTTCCGAAGTGTGCTCAACGTGCATGCGTGGCAAATAGCCTAGTTGTAAGGCTTGGCGTGATACTGAATACGCGCCGGTGATAACGGCTTGAGAGGCAATAACTGCAGCTAGCGTTGCAAGCACAATTAATGGGTATAGCAGCCATTCTGGCGCAAGTAGATAAAAAGGGTTTTTGATGGCTTCTGGGTCTAAAAGCACCAATGCGCCTTGACCAAAATAATTAATAATTAACGCAGGTAATACGAAACCAAACCAAGCTAGGCGAATTGGAAAGCGGCCAAAGTGCCCCATGTCTGCATATAAGGCTTCAGCGCCAGTCACCGCCAAAACAACCGCACCTAATGCTACAAAAGCAATCCAAGGGCTAATCTGAAAGAAGTGAACGGCATAAATTGGATTTAAAGCATGAAGAATGGCGGGGTATTGTGAAATACCATGAATGCCTAAGACGGTTAGTGTGCCAAACCAAGCAATCATAATCGGACCAAAGAATGCGCCAACCAAAGCGGTACCTTTGCTTTGTGCCCAAAATAATATAAATAATACGACCAAGGTAACAGGAATAATGAGTGGGTGCAGAACGGGCGCAGCAACTTCAAAACCTTCTACAGCAGAAAGTACAGAAATGGCGGGTGTGATCATACCGTCAGCGTAAAACATGCAAGCACCCAAAATGCCTAGCAACATAATAGTATGCTGCATTTTCTTGTCGCCTTCCGCTTGGCGCGAAGCAAGTGCTAGTAAAGCCATAATACCGCCTTCGCCACGGTTATCGGCACGCATGATGAATGCGACATACTTCACTGACACTACCATGATTAAAGCCCACACAATCAGCGATAGAATCCCAAACATATTGGCTTCATTGAGTGGGACTGGATGTGTGCCAACAGAGAATACTTCTTTGATGGTGTAAAGAGGGCTGGTGCCGATATCACCAAAAACAACGCCTAATGCGGCTAAGGTTAATGCAGAAAGCTTTGTTTTATTGCCAGAAGTGGGTGACATTAAAAAACGACTTAGAGATAATAAGAACGCTATTATCAAACAAGTTAAGCGCTAAACCAATAGCAGAATGATAAAAGCTTCTAATCCTGATTAAATTAAGACTCAGTCTTATTGACCGTCACATCAGCAGAGCCAATGCCAAAGGTAAGTTTTATATCGTCGCCAACGGATAATTGATTGGCGCTATTGATGATTTGTCCTTGCTTGCTTTCGGCAAAAGCATAGCCTCTAGTGAGAACAGCATTGGGATTGAGGTGCTGTAGATTTTGGTTTAGCTGATGCAGGCTATTTTGTTTGTTTTGTAATTGTTTTTGTATCGCCATGCTTAGACGATAAGCAATTTGACTGATTTGCTGTTTTTGGTGCTCTACTTGCTGAACTGGTGAGATGAGGCGCTTTGCTAAATAATCTAGCATTTGTCCTCTTTGGCTCAGCAATGTTTGAATGTTTTTGTTAAATTGGTCTGTAAGTTGATTCAATTTTGCGAGCAACATGGCGCGTGAAGGTGAAACTAATTCCGCAGCGGCGGTTGGAGTTGCAGCACGAACGTCAGCTACAAAGTCACAAATCGTGAAATCAGTTTCGTGGCCTACACCGCTAACAGTTGGGATGCGACAATTAGCAATTGCGTGAGCGACGACTTCTTCGTTGAATTGCCACAAATCTTCCATGCTGCCACCACCTCGGCAAATGATGAGTACATCACATTCCGCTCTTTCACTGGCTAAATTGATTGCGTTTGCAATTTGGTTGGCTGCGCCTTTGCCTTGAACAGGGGAGGGGTAAATGATGACAGGAATTCCTGGCATTCGGCGTTTAAGCGTTGTTAATACATCATGAAGCGCCGCAGCATCTGGTGATGTCACAATCCCGATTTGTTGTGGGTGGCTAGGTAGTGATTGCTTGAAGGTGGGATCAAATAATCCTTGCGCTTGTAATTTTGCTTTGAGCTTTTCAAAGGCTTCAAATAGTGCGCCTAGTCCGGCCCGTTGTAAGAATTCGATAGTCAGCTGAAAGTCGCCACGAGCTTCATATAGGGTCACAACTGCACGTGCTTCAACTTTGTCACCTTCTTTAGGCGTCCAATCTAAATAGCTATTGCGGCCGCGAAACATGACGCAGCGTACTTGGGCGCTATTGTCTTTTAGTGAAAAGTACCAATGGCCAGAAGCTGCGCGGGTAAGATTAGAAATTTCTCCGCTAATCCAAAATAGAGGAAAACTTTGCTCTAATACTTCACGTGCCATGCGATTCAGATCGCTGACGCTCAAAATACGAGGGGCTGAGCCTGATTCCGCTGTTTCTGTCTCTATCATTAGTTAAATATCCGTTACAATCTAGGCTAAATTCAATACGTCTTATTATACGTCTTACATAAAGGTTTTTAAGGTTGATTAATATGCTTAATAATTTATTAGCAACTCGTTTGGCTTACTGGCTCGGCTTCGTCGTGAGTTTTGGTTTGGTTGCACTGGCTTTGGTTATTCAAACGCGATATCAACTAGAGCCTTGTCCGCTTTGCATTTCTCAACGTATCGTATTTATGGTGATAGGGGTTTTATTCCTAGTTGCGGCCATTCAAAATTCATCTAAGGTATTTTTTGTTAAAGCCTATGCTTTATTGCAAATGTTGGCGGCATTAGGTGGTGCTGGCGTGGCGATCCGCCACTGGTGGTTGCAAGTGCACAAGGACGAAATGTTAGTCGATTGTGGTGTGGGATTTGATTATATGTTTGAGAACTTTCCCTTACAGAAAGCCCTTACCTTGGTATTCAAGGGTACAGGCGATTGTGCTGCTATTGATTGGACGTTTTTGGGATTTTCTATCCCGCAGTTGGCACTGATAAGTTTTGTCGGTTTCGTAGTTTATGCAGCTTTAGTCGCTAAAGCTCGTTTAAAGAGTTAATTATGTATCAATATTTAGAAGACTTTGTTGGCAACACGCCATTGGTTAAATTAAAGCGTATTCCCGGTAATACCAGCAATACGTTATTGGTTAAGCTTGAGGGGAATAACCCAGCCGGCTCAGTTAAGGATAGGCCCGCTTTGTCTATGATTACGCGTGCTGAAGCACGTGGCGACATTAAGCCTGGAGATACGCTGATTGAGGCGACTTCAGGTAACACTGGTATCGCGCTTGCCATGGCTGCGGCCATGAAAGGCTATAAGATGCTCTTGGTGATGCCGGAAAATCAAAGTGTTGAACGTAGGCAAACCATGAAAGCTTTTGGCGCTGAACTTCTTCTAACACCTAAAGACGGCAGTATGGAGTTGGCGCGTGATGTGGCAATGAAGTTGCAGGCTGAAGGTGAGGGCATCGTGCTAGATCAGTTTGGTAACATGGATAATCCACAAGCCCATTATGAAGGGACTGGCCCCGAGATTTGGCGTGATACAGAAGGCAAAGTCACGCATTTTGTGGCTAGCATGGGGACTACAGGTACCATTATGGGTACATCTCGTTATTTAAAAGAACAAAATCCGAATGTCAAAATCATTGGTGTGCAACCAGAAGAGGGTTCACAAATTCCAGGGATTCGTAAATGGCCTGAAGAATATCTGCCTTCTATTTACGATGCTAATCGTGTCGATGAACTGATTTATGTTAGCCAAGCAAATGCAGAAAAAATGACACGTCGTTTAGCGGCTGAAGAGGGTATTTTTGCTGGCATTTCATCGGGCGGCGGTCTTTATGCAGCGCTTGAGCTATCAAAGAAATTAGAAAATGCGGTCATCGTTTCGATCATTTGCGATAGAGGTGATCGTTATCTTTCAACGGGTGTTTTCCCAGCATGATTCCAACTTTAGTGTTTGATATCGAAACAATACCTGATACCGATGGATTAAAGGGTTTGTTAGGTTTGCCAGCTGAAACAGCGGCCGATGACGTCGCTAAGATTGCGTTTCATCAGCGCCGCCAACATAACGGCAGTGAGTTTTTACCCTTACATCAGCACCGCGTTGTCGCAATTTCATGCGTCTTGCGTGAAGGTGATCATTTTAAGGTGTGGTCTTTGGGTGCGCCTGATGAGCCTGAAGGTCAGTTAATACAACGTTTTTTTGATGGCATAGAAAAATACACGCCGAATGTGATTTCTTGGAATGGCGGCGGTTTTGATTTTCCTGTGTTGCACTATCGCGGCTTAATCCATGGTGTTACTGCACCGCGTTATTGGGATATGGGCGAGGACGATAAAGAGTTTAAGTGGAATAACTATATCAGTCGTTACCATGCTCGTCATACGGACTTGATGGACTTGCTTGCGATGTACCAAGGGCGTGCAAATGCGCCATTGGATGATATGGCTCAGCTTTGTGGTTTCCCAGGTAAGTTAGGGATGGATGGTAGCAAGGTTTGGGATGCTTATCAGCAAGGTGAAATAGAAGCGATTCGCAATTATTGTGAGACTGATGTTGTGAATACTTATTTGGTTTATTTACGCTTCCAAATGATGCGTGGGCAGTTAAGTAAGGCTGCTTATGATCAAGAAATTGCTCTGGTGCGTGACACCTTAAATGCTGATAGTGCACCGCATTGGCAAGAATTTATGCAAGCGTGGAAAGTTTAATTTTTTAAAAATATATTGATATTAAATCAATGTAATAGATTGTATTGTTAATGAGATCTCGTAAGAAATTTAAATCTGAAAATCCTATTGTCACAGCACATGTGGAATCCTTAGACCAAGAAGGTCGCGGTGTTGCTCACGTTGAAGGTAAAGTCATTTTTATTCAAGGTGCATTGCCAAATGAAACTGTGAGATATCAGGCGACGCGAGTAAAAAGTAGTTATGAATTTGCTCAGACTGTGGAAGTTCTAAAACCATCTAATCTTCGTGTAACACCAAAATGTAAACATTTTGGGATGTGTGGTGGTTGTGCATTGCAGCATCTTGATTTTGGTGCGCAAGTCGCGGCTAAGCAACGTTTACTTGAAGATGATTTGTGGCACATTGGTAAAGTAAAAGCTGAGAGTATGTTGCCGCCTATTTACGGCCCTGCGTGGGCGTATCGGCATAAAGCACGTTTGCGCGTTAAATATGTTCCTAAAAAAGACCGTGTGCTGGTCGGTTTTAATGAAAAATCGACCCCTTTTGTTGCTGATATTCAGGGTTGCGAAGTTTTACCTCCACGTATTTCTGCTTTGATTACTCCGCTGCAAGAAATGATTGTTCAAATGAGCGTTCGTGATGCTATTCCTCAAATTGAAGTGGCTGTGGGTGAGCATGCGGTTGTCTTGGTATTCCGTATTATGGAAGCGTTAACATCCCAAGATGAAGCATTATTCCGTCAATTCGCTGATGAATATCAAATCCAGGTTTGGACACAAACTAAAGGCCTAGAAACAGTACAGCCTTTTTATCCTTTGGATGGGCCAAGTCTCAGTTACTCTTTACCTGAATTCAATCTGACTTATCCGTTTAATCCAACTGAGTTTACGCAGGTTAATCCGCATATCAATCAAGTGATGTTGCGTCGTGCGATGCAAATGCTTTCAGCGCAAAAGGGCGAAAGAATTGCTGATTTTTTCTGTGGTTTAGGTAATTTTACTTTGCCGATTGCACGGAGTGGTGCCAGTGTTTTAGGCATGGAAGGGCTTGCTACGCTGGTGGCTCGAGCTAAAGAAAGTGCTGCTTTAAATGGCTTGGCTGATCAAGTTGAATTTGATGAAGCGAATCTATTTGATATGACCCCTGAGATTTTGCAGGGCTTGGGTGAGTTTGATAAATGGCTGATTGATCCACCTCGCGATGGTGCGATGGCTTTAGTCAGCGCATTACCTAGTGATGGTTCTTTTGGTCCTCAGCGTATGGTTTATGTTTCATGTAATCCTGCAACTTTGGCTCGTGATGCAGGCATTTTGGTGAATGAAAAAGGTTACCGATTGGTGGCAGCTGGCGTCATTAATATGTTCCCACATACTTCACATGTTGAATCTATCGCTTTATTTGAGCGCTAAGAAAACAACATGTTAAAAAAATATTTGTTCTTGCTCTGTTTGTTAAGCCTCATGGCTTGCCATCAGCAAGATGCAAATGTTGCTCGTGAAGATATCCGCTTTGGCATTGCACAGGCGCCTATTAATTTAGATCCACGCTATGCCACTGATGCAGCATCGGCCAGGGTTAATCGTTTGCTTTATCGTGCCTTGGTTCGTTTCGACGAGCATTATCAGGTTCAGCCAGATTTGGCTTCTTGGCAAATCATCAGTCCAACGCAATATCGTTTTAGTTTGGGTAAGGCAGGGCGAATTTTTCATGACGGTGCTCAATTAGATGCATCTGATGTCCAAGCCACTTATCAATCGTTACTTGATCTTAAGGACTCTCCACTATCTGCTGAGTTTTCTAATATCAAGCAAATTAAATTGCTTGATAAAAACACATTGGATTTTTATTTAGAACAAGCCGACCCTCATTTTCCTTCCAAGTTAATTATTGGAATTTTGCCGGCAGATGAAATTATGCAAGGCCGTGACTTTGGTCATCATCCGATTGGTAGTGGACCATTAAGGTTTGTGTCGTGGCAGGACACCCTCCAGCTTATGCGAATAAGTGACGGTCAAAAGATTAGTTTGCTTGAAGTCAAAGATCCAACAGTGCGTATCCTAAAACTCAAGCGTGGTGAAATTGATTTGTTGCAAGGAGACTTGCCCCCTGAATTGGTGAGCTATCTAAAGCATCAAGTTGATTTAAAAGTGATTGAGTCGAGTGGCGCTAATTTTTCATATATCGGGTTCAATTTACAAGATCCTGTTTTGCGTAATCACTTGGTAAGGCGAGCGATTGCACATTCAATTAATAGGCAAATCATTATCCAGCAAGCTTTGGTAGGTGGCTCCCGTGAAGCCGGCGCAATATTGCCACCTGAACATTGGGCTGGTAATGCTCACTTAAAATCTTATGACTACAACCCAGTGCTCGCTAAAGAGCTACTGATGCAGGCTGGTGTCAGCTTGCCATTAAAGTTGGTTTATAAGACTTCTACTGATGCGCAAAGATTGAGGTTGGCGACCATCATGCAGGCGCAAATGCATGAAGCTGGTATTGATTTGGAAATTAAAAGCTTAGATTGGGGCACTTTTTTCGAAGATGTAAAGCAGGGCCAGTTTCAATTGTTTGGGCTCACTTGGGTAGGTGTTAATACGCCAGATATTTATGCTAAAGCTTTTGCTTCATATAATTTGCCGCCTAAAGGTTTCAATCGCGGTAGGTTTTCTGATGCACATTTAGACGGTTTATTAGATAAGCACGATTGGCAAGCTGCAACTGCTTATATTCATCAACAACTACCTTATGTACCACTTTGGTACGAAGGGCAGTTTGTTGCAGTTCGTCATGGCATTAGTCAATACCAGCCAAAGCTAGATGGCAATTGGGATGATTTAGCTACGATTGTTATGCTCTCGGCTTTTAAAACCCCTCATTAAGCGCATATTTGCTCTTTGAGAGGTAAGTAGATTTTAAAAAACTACAATCCAGAGTAAAATACTCAACTTATGCAAACCCTTGTCTCTCCAGTCCCACGCGCTATTAATCAATATCGTCCTTATTGGGCGAAGCGTTTTGGTACGTCCCCAATGTTGCCGATGTCACGTGCTGAAATGGACGCGCTTGGTTGGGATAGCTGTGACATTATTCTGGTGACTGGTGATGCTTATATTGATCATCCTAGCTTTGGTATGGCATTAGTAGGACGTTTACTAGAAGCGCAAGGCTTTCGAGTGGGTATTTTGGCGCAGCCTGATTGGTCTAATGCTGATGCTTTTAAAGCACTAGGTAAGCCCAATCTTTATTTCGGCATTACTGCTGGCAATATGGATAGTATGGTTAACCGCTATACCGCTGATCGTAAGATACGTTCTGATGATGCATATACACCAGGCGCTGCTGCTGGTAAGCGACCTGATCGCGCTGTACTGGTTTATTCGCAACGATGCCGAGAAGCTTTTTCTGATGTGCCTTTAGTTGTGGGTAGTATTGAAGCGAGTTTGCGTCGTATTGCGCATTATGATTACTGGTCAGACAAAGTGCGACGTTCAGTCTTGGTTGATTCAAAAGCGGATATTTTGCTTTATGGTAATGCTGAACGTGCTTTGATTGAATTAAGTCATCGCATTGCTCGTGGTGAAAAAGTCTCCGAAATTATCGATATTCGCGGTACTGCATTTTTACGTAAAAAAATTCCAGAAGGTTGGCAAGAGGTTGCGTCCACGAATCTAGATCGTCCTGGTAAGGTTGAGGAACATACCGATCCCTATGAAATGAAAATGGGCGCAGGTACAAGTTGTGAGGCCGAAGCTAAGAAAGATGAGGAAGTCTTACCTGAAGGCACGCAAGCAATTCAAATTGTACGTAAGCCTAAAGCGGATCGTAGTCTCCAAGTGGTGCGTTTACCAAGTTATGAAGAAGTGGCTAACGATCCTGTGCTATATGCGCATGCTTCACGTGTGCTGCATTTAGAAGCTAACCCTGGCAATGCGCGTGCTTTGATACAAAAACATGGAGATCGTGAGGTTTGGCTTAATCCGCCACCAATTCCATTAACTACTAAAGAAATGGATTATGTGTATGACTTGCCTTATGCACGTAAGCCTCATCCAGTTTATGGCGATGCAAAAATCCCGGCTTGGGAGATGATTCGCTTTTCTGTGAATATCATGCGTGGCTGTTTTGGAGGCTGTACGTTCTGTTCAATCACTGAACATGAAGGTCGCATTATTCAAAGTCGCTCTGAAGAAAGCATTTTGAAAGAAGTCGAAGAAATTCGCGATAAGGTAGAAGGTTTTACCGGCGTTATTTCTGATTTGGGTGGGCCAACGGCCAACATGTATCGCATGGCCTGTAAATCTGAAGCGATTGAAAAGTCTTGCCGCAAGCTTTCCTGTGTTTATCCTGGCATTTGTGAAAATCTCAATACAGATCATTCGGCTTTAATTCAGCTTTATCGTAAAGCGAGAAGTATCAAAGGTATTAAAAAGATTCTTGTTGGTTCTGGCTTGCGCTATGACTTGGCAGTGACATCGCCTGAATATGTCAAAGAGTTAGTGCAGCATCACGTAGGTGGGTACTTGAAGATTGCGCCTGAGCATTCTGAAGAAAACGTGCTATCTAAAATGATGAAGCCTGGCATGGGTTCATATGACAAATTTAAAGAGATGTTTGAACGCTTCTCAAAAGAAGCTGGCAAGAAACAGTATTTAATTCCATATTTCATTGCAGCGCATCCTGGCACCACGGATGAAGACATGTTGAATTTAGCATTGTGGCTCAAGCGCAATGATTTTAGATTGGATCAAGTTCAAACATTTACACCAACACCAATGGCGATGGCTACTGCTATGTACCATTCTGGCAAGAATCCTCTACGCAAAGTCACTGATAATAGTGAGGAAGTGCCTATCCCGCGTGCGGGAGGTGTGCGCAGACTGCATAAAGCTTTTATTCGATACCATGATCCAAATAATTGGCCGATGTTGCGTGAAGCGCTTAAAAACATGGGTCGTGCAGATTTGATTGGTAGTGGTAAAAATTG
>ERZ1034365.1820-NODE-1820-length-10389-cov-2.790050_pt1 | contig 10389 bp, 10 predicted proteins | sample MGYA00520615_ERZ1034365 | MGnify/ENA primary metagenome ERZ1034365 (study PRJEB33736, sample SAMEA104284505) | Azolla filiculoides | biome: Urban; feature: Water surface; material: Ditch water | place: Netherlands | collected 2015-10-28 | depth 0-0.1 m ...
GCCTGAACCGTTGCGACCCAGCAAGGCAACGATTTCACCGGGCTGTACCGCGAAGCTCACGCCATGCAGTACATGGCTCTTGCCGTAGTAGGCGTGCAGGTTGTCGATCTTCAGCATGTTCAATGCACCCCCGCCTGCGCGTCGGCTACCGCGGAGCCGAGATAGGCTTCCTGCACCTTGGCGTTGGCGCGCACGGCGTCCGGGGTATCGAAGGCAAGCACTTCGCCATAGACCACCACCGCAATCTTGTCGGCCAGGCCGAACACCACGCCCATGTCGTGCTCCACGGTCAGCAAAGTCTTGCCGATGGTCACCTCCTTGATCAGGCTGATGAACCGTGTGGTCTCGCTGCGGCTCATGCCCGCTGTCGGCTCGTCCAGCAGGATGACATTGGCACCGCCGGCAATGGTGATGCCGATTTCCAGTGCGCGTTGCTCCGCATAAGTCAGGTTCATGCCCAATACATCACGCTTCTTGTCGAGCTTGATCATGTGCATGAGTTGTAACGCCCGTTCGTTGGCATCGTCCAGATCGGCCAGAAACTTGAGAAAGGTGTACTTGTAGCCCAGGCTCCACAGCACGCCGCAGCGAAGGTTTTCAAACACGCTGAGCTTCGGGAAGATGTTGGTAATCTGGAAGCTGCGCGACAAGCCCATGCGATTGATCTCGAACGGCTTCTTTCCGTTGATGCGTTCGCCGTTGAGAAGGATGTCGCCGCTGGTGGGTTCAAACCGTCCGCTGATCAGATTGAACAGCGTCGATTTCCCGGCCCCATTGGGCCCGATGATGGCCACCCGTTCGCCGGCTGCCACCGCCAGACTGGCGCCCCGGATGATTTCTGTCTTGCCGAAACTCTTGCGGAGGTCCCGGAGTTCCAGCGCGTAAGCACTGCCGCTTGCATTCACCATTACGCGGTCTCCCTGCTTTTGATTTCTTTTTCGATCTCGGTCTGGATCTCGCCCCACTGGAGCTTGAACTGACGCCGGGTGACCTCGAACAGGCCCAGACCGGTCAGCATGACCAACGCCGACCCGACCCAGCTGTTGAGCCCGCTGGCTTGCAACGGGATGCCCATGAAGTTCAGCTCGTCACCCACCGCCGCGTTCAGCTGGAGGTGGTAGATCATTTCGATCATCGCGCCAGCGCCCAGCAGAACGACCAGCGCGGTCACGGCCAGCCCCAGATAACTGACCCACAGCGCACGCAGTTTGCCAAACGACGCCACCCGCAGATTCATCATGACCAGGCTTGCGATGCCGCCTGGGGCATACATCACCATGAACATGAAAATCAGGCCCAGGTACAACAGCCACGCCTTGGTGAATTCGGACAGCAGCACAAACGCCAGCACCATCAGGATGGCGCCCAGAATCGGCCCGAAGAAGAAGGTGGCCCCGCCCAGAAAGGTGAACAACAGGTACGCACCGGAGCGGCCTGCGCCAACGACTTCAGCCGTGACGATCTCGAACAGCAAGCTGCCCAAACCGCCCGCGACACCGGCAAAAAATCCGGAAATCACGAACGCCATGTAGCGCACGCGCTGGGTGTTGTACCCAATGAACTCCACGCGCTCCGGGTTGTCGCGCACCGCATTGAGAATGCGACCCAGCGGTGTGCGGGTAAATGCATACATGGCCGCCACGCAGACAAAGGTGTAGGCCGCGATCAGGTAGTAGACCTGCAACGGCGGGCCGAACGTGATGCCGAAGAACGGCTGCCCGCTTACGCGGTTGCTGGAGACCCCCGCCTCTCCCCCGAAGAACTCGGAGAACATGAGCGACATGGCAAAGACCAGCTCGGCCATGCCCAGTGTGATCATGGCAAACGGCGTGCCGGATTTGCGCGTGGTCACAAAACCGAGCAGCAGCGCAAATCCCAGACCAGCAAAGCCGCCGATCAGCGGGACCAGGCTGACTGGAATGGGCAAAATGCCGGCTGCGACGGCATTCAGCGCGTGGATGGCCATGTAGGAGCCCAGCCCCGTATAGACCGCATGACCAAAACTCAGCATACCGCCCTGCCCCAGCAAAATGTTGTAGGACAGGCAGGCGATGATGGCGATGCCCATCTGGGACAGCATGGTGACGGACAGACTGCTTTTGAACAGCAGCGGAACCACGATCAGCACCAGGGCAAACAGGCTCCAGATGCCCCAGCGAGCGAGATTGAAAGATTTGAATTCGTAAAAACGCGTGGTCATGGATTCAACCTTCCCGGGTGCCAAGAAGGCCCTTCGGCCGGAATATGAGAATCAGCACCAGGAACAGGTAAGGCAGGATCGGCGCCACCTGCGACAGGGTCAATTTGACGACCGAGTTGTTCCTGGCCGCATCACTGAGTTGCAGCCCCATTTGCTGCGCCAGGCTGATCAGCGAGTAGTCAAACGCCACGGCAAAGGTCTGAATGACACCAATCAGCACGGAGGCCAGGAAAGCACCAGAGAGTGAGCCCAGTCCACCGACGACGACGACCACGAAAATAACGGAGCCCACCGTAGCGGCCATGGCCGGCTCCGTCACAAAGGTGCTGCCACCAATCACGCCCGCCAGGCCTGCCAGGCCGGCACCCGCACCAAAGACCAGCATGAAGATCCTTGGCACGTTGTGACCGAGCGACTCAACCGCTTCGGGATGCGTCAACGCAGCCTGAATCACCAGACCGATGCGGGTGCGGGTCAGCAGCAACCACAGGGCCACCAACATCAGCAGCGCCACCATCATCATGAAGCCGCGGGTGGCCGGGAATGGCGAACACACCACACGCACCGCCGCATCGGCCGCCGAACACATGGCAGCAGGCGCCGCGCCGCCGACCAGCTTCAGGCCTTCCACGCCGTGGTGGATCAGGGTGAACATCGGGCCCTGCAGCACTTCGGGCGGCTTGAATTCAACGGCCGTGCGCCCCCAGATCAGCTGTACCAGTTCGACCATGATGTAGGACAGACCGAAGGTAATGAGCAATTCAGGCACATGGCCGAACTTGTGGGCACGACGCAGGGCCAGCCGCTCGAACACCGACCCCAGGGCCCCCACAACCAGGGGCGCAACGATCAACGCAGGCCAGAAGCCGACCAGACCGGCGATGGAGTACCCCACATAGGCACCGAGCATGTAGAAGCTCGCATGCGCGAAATTGAGCACACCCATCATGCTGAAAATCAGCGTGAGCCCGGAACTGAGCATGAAAAGCAGCAGACCGTAGCTCAAACCGTTCAGCATGGAAATAATGAAGAATTCCATCCCGAAATCACCTTCCACGTCTGGCGGGCAGACCGGCGTTGCATGTACTGACTCGACAAATGGCGACGGACGCCTTGGGCGAGTGGAATAGGAAAGGGCCCGACCGGGATGAATCAATCGGGCCCCAAAGACAAACGGCAGGCCTTATGGGCGCTTCATCTGACAGCTGGTGGGCGTACTGGAGACATACGACTCGAACGTCTTGACCGGTGCCAACGTCATGCCGGTGTTCTCCGGGCTGTAGGGGTACTTCTTGTCCGCCTTCTGCCACACCGTCAGGTACAGGGGCTGCTGCAACTGGTGATCTGTCTTGCGCATTTCCACTTCACCATTGAAGTTCTTGAATTTGATGCCCTCCATGGCGGCCGCCACCTTGACCGGGTCGATGGACTTGGCTTTGGCCATGGCCTCCGACAAGCCGGCAAAGGCGGAAGGAATGGCGCCGGTGAACATGTCGTCCTTGTACTTGGTCTTGAACTCGGCCATCCAGGCGCCCATCTGGCCCCCCATGTTGTAGTGGCTGTAAGCCACCTGGAACACGCGCCCCTCGCCGCCCGCACCCAGCGCGGTCGGTGTGCCCGTGACACCGGTGTAGTAGGTGTAGAACTTGCCGGTGTAGCCCCCTTCGTTGGCGGCCTTGATCAGCAGTGCCAGGTCCGAACCCCAATTGCCCGTGATCACCGTATCAGCGCCCGAGGCCTTGATCTTGGCGATGTAAGGCGCGAAATCACGCACCTGAGCCAATGGATGCAGATCCTCGCCCACGACCTGCACATCGGGGCGCTTGCGTGCGAGGTTTTCCTTGGCGAACTTGGCGACCTGCTGACCATGCGAGTAGTTCTGGTTCAGCAGGTAGACTTTCTTGACGTCCTTCTGGTCCTTCATGAAGGTGGTCATGGCCTCGATCTTCATGGACGTGTCGGCATCGAAGCGGAAGTGCCAGTAGCTGCACTTGCTGTTGGTGAAGTCGGGATCCACGGCGGCGTAGTTGAGGAAGATCACTTCCTTGCCGGGATTGCGCTCGTTGTGCTTGTTGACGGCTTCGATCAAGGCCCCTGCGACGGAAGAGCCGTTGCCCTGTGCGATGTAGCGCACGCCCTGGTCCAGCGCGGCCTTCAACGCGTTCAGGCTCTCGGCCGGGCTGAGCTTGTTGTCAAAGGCGACCATCTGGAACTTCACGCCAGCCGGATTGCTTGCGCTGAACTTGTCAGCGAAATACTGCCAGCTGCGCATCTGGTTCAGGCCCAGGGGCCCCATGAGGCCGGTCTGGGGGTCAATCAAGGCGATTTTGACGGTCTCGCCCTTTTGGGCGAAGGCGCTCCCCATGCTGACCACCATTGCGGCCATTGCCAACATCTTTACTGCGAACTTCATGCGGGTGTCTCCTTTGAAATAGAACGGTTGTGAGCGTACGTTTCTTTGTGCAGTGCAACGCTCAGGGAATGCCCGTAGGAGCTATCGCCGGCGCGACTCGGCGTGCCGAAAACGGCCCCTTGAAATGACCTTGGTCAGAGCCCTGGCAACTGGTAATCCTTCAGCAACTCGCGCAGCTTGGTCTTTTGCATCTTGCCGGTTCCCCCCAGGGGGATGGCATCGACAAAGACCACATCGTCCGGCACCTGCCACTTTGCAATCTTGCCCTCGTAGAAGTGCAGCAAGGCCTCGCGCGTGACTTCCGCTCCGGGCTTTTTCATGACGGCGATGATCGGGCGCTCGTCCCACTTGGGGTGCTTCATGCCGATGCAGGCCGCCATCGCCACCGCGGGGTGCGCCATCGCAATGTTTTCGACGTCAATCGAGCTGATCCACTCGCCGCCGGACTTGATCACGTCCTTGCTGCGGTCGGTGATCTGCATGTAGCCGTCTGCATCGATCGTGGCCACGTCGCCCGTGGGGAACCAGCCATCCACCAGCGGTGAACCACCCTCGCCCTTGAAGTACTCGCTGAGGATCCAGGGGCCTTTGACCAGCAGGTCGCCGTAGGCCTTGCCATCCCACGGCAGCTCCGCACCTTCGGCATCAACAATTTTCATGTCCACCCCGAAAATGCCGCGCCCCTGCTTGAGGCGGACCTTCATCTTTTCTTCTGAGGACATGGGCAGGTGCTTGTTCTTCAGGGTGCAGACCGTGCCCAGCGGCGACATCTCGGTCATGCCCCAGGCATGCAGCACTTCCACGCCGTAATCGTCATTGAAAGCGGTAATCATGGCCGGCGGGCAGGCGGAGCCGCCGATCACGGTGCGTTTGAGCGAGGAAAACCGCAACTGGCCCGCCTGCATGTGGGCCAGCATCATCTGCCAGACCGTCGGCACGCCCGCAGCGAAACTGACCTTCTCGCCTTCGATCAGCTCATAGATTGACTTGCCGTCCATGGCCGGGCCGGGGAACACCAGCTTGGCGCCGGTCATGGCGGCGGAATACGGCAGGCCCCAGGCGTTGACGTGGAACATCGGCACCACCGGCAGCACACAGTCGCGGGCGCTCATGCTCAGGGCATCCGGCAAGGCCCCGGCCAGCGCATGCAGCATGGTGGAGCGGTGGCTGTACAGCGCCGCCTTGGGGTTGCCCGTGGTGCCGCTGGTGTAGCACATGCTGGATGCCGAGTTTTCATCAAACTCCGGCCACTCGTACACGGTGGACTGTGCGCCGATCCAGGCCTCGTAGCTCACCAGACCTGGAATGCCGCTGTCGGCCGGCAGCTTGTCGGCGTCGCACAGGGCCACGTACTGCCGGATGGTGGGGCACCGGGCGCAGATGGCCTTGACGATGGGCAGGAAGCTCATGTCAAAACACAGCACCGTGTCTTCGGCATGGTTGGCAATCCAGGCAATCTGATCGGGATGCAGGCGCGGGTTGAGCGTGTGCAGCACCCGGCCCGAACCGCTGACGCCAAAGTACAGCTCCAGATGGCGGTAGCCGTTCCAGGCCAGGGTCGCCACACGGTCACTGAACTCCAGCTTCAAGCTGTCAAGGGCATTGGCCACCTGGCGTGCCCGCACGGCCACGTCCTTGTAGGTGTAGCGGTGCAGATCACCCTCTACACGGCGCGACACAACTTCGCCCTCTCCGTGGTGGCGGTCCGCAAATTCAATCAATGACGAAATCAGCAACGGATGGTTTTGCATCAAACCCAGCATGGCAACAACTCCTTGGTTTTGGTAAAGGGCAACTTGGGGCGGATGGTAACGGCGCGATGGGGTCGGCAAGCAGGCGCGGGTCGCCTGGCGGACACCAATGCGGCCCCGATGTCCAGGCGCCAATGTGCGGCATCCTGCCGCAAGACGCAACACCTGTCGTTCGACAGACAGTTCCCGCGGGTTAACCCGATGCGCCCCGTCCGGCTTCGACCCGGTCGCGCACAATGCAGGCTCTTTTCGTCGTCTTCCCCGGCCACACACCGCTCGTCATGCTGACCTCTCCCGCCACCCTCGGTGCCGCCTTCATCCTGAGCCAGCCCTGGCACAGCGCGCTCGCACCCGCGATGCAGCGCGATGTCCTGGCGCATCTGACCCTGCTGAAGGGTGAAAAGGGCGCCTGCCTGCTGCCCATGGGGGCGTCGGTCAATGGCTGGTACGCCGTGCTGAGCGGCCTGGTCAAGCTGCAAAGCACCTCGCCCGAGGGCCGCGTCTCCGCATTCCTCGGAGTGCCAGCAGGAGAATGGTTTGGTGAGGGCTCGGTACTGAAGGCTGAATCCCGCCGCTACGACGTGATCGCACTGCGCGACACCACGCTGCTGTGCCTGCCACGGGCCGATTTTGAATCTCTGCAAACCTCCAGCCAGGCGTTCAACCAGTACCTGGTCGCGGACCTGAACCGTCGGCTGGGCCAGGCGATGGCGCTGATCGAGGCCGGCCGCCTGCGCTCGCCCGAAGAGCGCGTGGCGCTGTACCTGAGCCGCGTTTTCTGGCCCGGCACCCGCAAACTGAACCTGTCGCAGGAGGAACTCGGGCATCTGGTCGGGCTGTCGCGCCAGACGGTAAACCGGGTGCTGCGGCAGATGGAACGCCTGGGCCTGGTGTCGCTGGCCTTTGGCCGGGTGGAAATACTGGACGAACCGGCGCTTTTGAACTTCAACCCGATCTGAGTGCGGCCTGGAGAAATGCCCCCAGCGCGCCCAAGTTTGCTGCGGGCTCACGACAATACGCCCATGAACACCCTGGCAGATAGCTTGATGGCTGTGGATGGCAGCCTGCAATGGAACCACCGGTTCGCCGCACTGGGTCCCTCTTTCTTTACGCGGCTGGCGCCGCAACCGTTGTCTGCGCCCTATTGGGTTGGACGCAGCCGGGCCGTGGCGCACGAACTCGGCCTGTCTGACGACTGGATGGCCTCGCAGGCCGCGCTGGAGGCCTTGACCGGCAACCTGCCGCTAGCGGGCAGCGCGCCTCTGGCCAGCGTCTACAGCGGCCACCAGTTTGGTCATTGGGCCGGCCAGCTGGGCGATGGCCGGGCGATTTTGATCGGCGAAATCGTCACGCCGGACGGTGGCGGAAGGGAACTCCAGCTCAAGGGCAGCGGCCGAACGCCCTACTCCCGCATGGGGGACGGCCGCGCCGTGCTCCGCTCCAGCATCCGTGAATTTCTGTGCAGCGAGGCCATGCACGGCCTGGGCATCCCGACCAGCCGGGCGCTGTGTGTGACAGGCTCGGATGCGCCGGTGCGCCGTGAGGAGGTCGAAACGGCTGCCGTGGTCGCACGGGTGGCGCCCAGCTTCATCCGGTTCGGCCATTTCGAACACTTCTCCCACAGCGGGCAACACGACCAGCTCAAAACCCTGGCCGACTTCGTAATCGACAGCTTCTACCCGGACTGCCGCAGCACTGGCCGTTTCGGCGGCAACCCCTATGCGGCCCTGCTGGAAGCCGTGAGCACGCGCACCGCAACCATGGTGGCGCAATGGCAGGCCGTGGGCTTTTGCCACGGCGTGATGAACACCGACAACATGAGCATCCTGGGCCTGACCCTCGACTACGGCCCGTTCCAGTTCATGGACGGCTTTGACCCCGGGCACATCTGCAACCACTCCGACCCCCAGGGCCGCTACGCCTACAACCGCCAGCCCAACATCGCGTACTGGAACCTGTTCTGCCTCGCGCAGGCGCTGCTGCCGCTGATCGGCGAGCCGGATCAGGCCATGGCCGCACTGGAACCCTTCAAGACCGTCTTCCCCCAGGCACTGGAAGCCCGGATGCGCGCCAAACTGGGCTTGACGGATGCACGGCCGGACGACCACGCGTTGATCGAAGACCTGCTCAAGCTGCTGGCGCAGGACCGGGTGGACTACACCCTGTTCTGGCGGCGTCTGAGCGACCAGAAGGCCGGCAACAACGTCGCCCCGACGGAAGACCTTTTCATCGACCAGGTCGCCCTTGCCGCCTGGATGCTACGGTATCAAGAGCGAACAAGGACCATTCCACGCTGGGATAGTGCCGATTTGATGCTTAAATCGAATCCAAAGTACATTTTGCGAAACCACTTGGGCGAAGAAGCCATCCGCGCGGCCAAGGCCAAGGACTTCTCAGCGGTCGAGCGCCTGTTGACCGTGCTGGAGCGCCCCTTTGACGAACATCCCGACCACGCAACGCTGGCCGGTTTCCCGCCCGACTGGGCCTCCACCATTTCCATCAGCTGCTCATCATGACCGCCAACATCCAGAAAACCGACGCCGAATGGAAAGCCCTGCTGGCCGAAAAGGGGGCCGAACCCGTCGCCTTTGAGGTCACGCGCCACGCCGCCACCGAGCGCCCTTTCACCGGCAAATACGAAGACCAGTGGGCACCGGGCCGCTACGCCTGCATCTGCTGCGGCGCCAAACTCTTTGATTCCGACACCAAGTTTGACGCCGGCTGCGGCTGGCCCAGCTTCTACCAGGCGGCCGAACCGGGCGCCATTGAGGAGCGCGTGGACCGCAGCCACGGCTGGGTGCGTACCGAAACCGTCTGTGCGCAGTGCGGTGCCCATCTGGGGCACGTGTTCAATGACGGCCCTGCGCCCACCGGCCTGCGCTACTGCATGAATTCGGCTTCGCTAGACTTCAAGGCTGATTAAAGCCCCCTCCATGAAAATCCTGCTCGACTTTTTCCCCATTCTGCTGTTTTTCGGTGCCTACAAGTTTTACGGCATCTACGTCGGCACCGCCGTACTGATGGCCGCCACCGTGGTGCAGATGGGCGCGATGTATGCGATTGACCGCAAGCTGCAGACCATGCACAAGGTCACCCTCGCCTTGGTGCTGGGGTTCGGCACCCTCACGCTGACCCTGCAGGACGACCGCTTCATCAAATGGAAACCCACCGTGCTCTATGCGGCCATGGGCATTGGCTTGGCCGTGGCGGTGTGGCTGATGAAAAAGAACTTTCTGAAACTGCTGCTGGGCAGCCAGATCAGCCTGCCCGAACCGGTCTGGATGCGGCTGAACAAGATCTGGGTCGGCTACTGTGTCTTCATGGCCGCCATCAACGGCTATGTGGCTGCCTTTTACAGCACCGAGACCTGGGTCAATTTCAAGCTGTGGGGTTACGTCTTCCCGCTGGTTTTCATCGTTGGCCAGGGCTTTTACATCTCGCGCTACCTGAGCGCTGACGAACCCGGGCACCCGAGTCCATGAACCCTGCGAATTTCAGCGCGCAACAGCTTCAGCAACGCCTGCAGGACGTGTTGCAGCCCCAGCAGCTCGAAGTCATCGACGAAAGCCACCAGCACCACGGCCATGCCGGTGCCAACGGCAGCGGCTTCGGCACCCACTTCCGGGTCCGCATCACTTCACACTTATTTACGGGCAAGTCGCCCGTGATGCGCCATCGTCTTGTGTATGATGCGCTGCAAGATTTCATGAATCAGGGACTGCATGCACTGGCCATCGAGGCCCATACGCCTGCGGCATCCGGTCAAGCGAAACCCCAACCACCTCTTTTTTGATACTGAACCTCAGGAAAATTGCATGAAAAACAAACTCTTGAACCGTCTTGCCGTGCTCGCCCTGGTAGCAGGACTGGCTCCTCTGGCCCAAGCGCAAAACGTGGCCATCGTCAACGGCAAAGCCGTTCCCCTGGCGCGGGTTGAAGCCCTGAGCCAGCAAATCACCCGCACACGTCGCCAAGTGACACCGGAAATCCAGCACCAAATCAAGGACGAAGTGAACGCCCGTGAA
>ERZ1034365.1821-NODE-1821-length-10386-cov-3.317587_pt1 | contig 10386 bp, 8 predicted proteins | sample MGYA00520615_ERZ1034365 | MGnify/ENA primary metagenome ERZ1034365 (study PRJEB33736, sample SAMEA104284505) | Azolla filiculoides | biome: Urban; feature: Water surface; material: Ditch water | place: Netherlands | collected 2015-10-28 | depth 0-0.1 m ...
CCGGCGCCAGTTCTTGAGGATCTCACCACGGCAATACCAGCTTCAGCCGCCAAAACTAGGTGTTGCGCCAAAGCTTGGTGAACACTACCCTGACCTGTACCAGCAATCACGATTCCCTCAACACCTTGACTCGTCAACATATCCACCAAGCGGCCACTGGAACCACCATGGCTGGTCACAATTTCAATCCAAGGCCAAACCATCTGAGTAGGGAGATTCAAGTCTGCCTGGCGCTTATGAATCGGGCCATCTAACTCACGTGCATTAACAACCAAAGCATCTAAGGCGTGAGTGTGTTGTTTAGAAAGGTCTCGTGCCAAGCAGGGCTTACCAGCCATAACAGCCAAGATGCCATATTGCTGCGTTTCTCTGGATTCCTTAGCCATATACAGAGCTGCCCTTAAATTACTAGGGCCATCAGCATGTTCAGCATTGGCGGGCAACATAGCACCCGTTAAAACAACGGCTTTACGGTAATGGCTCGCCAATTTGCCGAGCGTTGCGTGGAGGAATACACCAGTTTCCTCCATGGTGTCAGTACCATGAGTAATCACAATGCCAGAAATATCATCTCGCTCTAAGCCGGCTTTAACAGCCCATGCCAATTGCATGAGCAGCTCTTCACTCATGTGGCGACTATCGATATTGGCAATTTGATGAACTTCAATCTCACCAAAATCAGGCTCTAGCCCCAAACCCTCCAGTAATGCTTGGGTTGGAATTTGACCTGCCTGATAAGCCATTGGCTTTTTAGGATCGCCGGCCAAACCAGCGATGGTCCCGCCCATGCCTAAAAGTAATAAATTTCCAGAATTCATAAAAAACATTATCAATGGGTATTGCATCTTGCGAAATCACTGTATAGAATCACAGCATGGATACAAATACAGCAAAACCGAAGTTAACGGCCCGCCAAGAAGAGATTCTAGGGCTTATTACGGATGCGATCTCTCGAAGTGGTTTACCACCGACTCGAGCAGAAATTGCCACCCGTTTAGGTTTTGCTTCAGCGAATGCTGCAGAAGAACATCTACGCGCTTTAGCTCGTAAAGGTTATGTTGAATTAACGCCTGGCACATCTAGAGGCATTAAGTTATCCAAACAACTCACCTTACCAATCCCTGCGCTTCAACAACTCACTTTGCCACTGATTGGTCGAGTGGCTGCAGGCTCCCCTATTTTGGCTGTTGAGCATATTCAAAAACAAGTACCTTGTGATCCATCTTTATTTGATAAAGGTGCGGATTATTTATTAAAGGTACGCGGTATGAGTATGCGTGACGCAGGTATCTTGGATGGCGATTATCTTGCTGTTAAGAAAACAACTGAAGCGCGCAACGGTGAAATTGTTGTAGCTCGTTTGGACGATGAAGTCACTGTTAAACGCTGGTCTCAACAAAAAGGTCCTCATGGTATCAAGATTGAATTGATTGCAGAGAACCCTGACTTTGAAAATATTATTGTTGACCCACGTCGCGATGAAATAACCATTGAAGGTCTTGCTGTTGGCTTAATCAGACCAGGCGGTCTTTAATAAATTGAAGCCTGTCCCTCTGGACGATTTTTAAATCGTTTGTGGACCCAGTAGTACTCAGCAATACGAGGCTTAATGACCTCTTCAAAATATTGATTCATTCGAGTTGTGTCAGCTACAGGATCATCGCTTGGGAAATTCGGCCACGGCTTCCCTACATGACAATCATAACCAGAGCCATCATCTCGTAAAACCGTAAAGATCGGACACACTTCAGCACCAGCGACTCTCGCCATTTTAGAAACCGATAAAACTGTATTCGTTGATACGCCAAAGAACGGTACAAACTCAGAGTCTTTTCTTCCTAAATCCATATCTGGTGAAATACAAACAAAAGTACCTTTACGAGCTTCACGTAAAAGTTCTCGTCCATGATGTTCTCGTAACAACATCTTGGCACCAAAGCGCTCACGCCATTTCTTGATGCGTGGCTCAAAATGTTCGTTCTTCATAAACACATACAAGGTAATACCTGGGGCTGCCTTAATTTTTTTGAGATGCATCGTGATAGCAATCAATCCAGCTTCAATTCCCATGAGATGCATGCTGACATAGATACGAGGCTTACCGTCATTCATATCCACTTCTGGATAAACGGTTACAAATTCATCAATCGACTGAGCAGACCCCAACCACAGACGACCACGTTCAGCAAAACTTCTTCCCATTAAGCGCCAATTTTCTGTCGCAATCGCATCACGCTCTTGCTGGCTAAGATCTGGAAAACAAGCCTTGAGATTGGCATTAATAATTTTGACGCGAGATTTAGAGAATCTTGGGGCAATAGCTGCAATTCCATAGCCGATCTTAATCACCCATGAATAGGGGACGACGGCCAAGAACCACAAGAAGCCATGCGCTAGCAGATTAATGATTTTCTTCACAAGCTAGATTTTCTCATGAACACAAAACTATTCGGCTTTTAATATCCTCACAATTTACTCACCATCATTTTTGTTGATTTGTCATTTACTTATAAAAAATATAAATTATTGCTTTAGCAACCAGGGAGACCCTATGATCGACACTCTAAAAATGAAAGAAACTTTTGAGGCGAATGGCTTTAGTAACACGCAGGCAAGCAGTCTCAGTCATGCAATAAATGATGTATCAAAAGAACAAAAAGATCTCGCAACAAAAGATGAGTTGCACCAAGTACGCAATGAGTTAAAAAACGATATAAAAGAAGTGAGAGAAGAAATTAAGGATGTTAGAGGAGAAATTAAAGATCTAAGAACTCAGATCAATCATCTATGGGATAGCTTCAGAGACCTCAGAAAAGATATAGCTCGAGATATGGAAAATCTTGAAAACGGTATTGTTCATAAATTAACCTATAGATCGATATTGAGCCAAATATCGATTGGGATGATATTAATCAGTTTGATGATTTACTTTCATCAGAATCCATAAGATGAATGAAAAAAGCCTCTTCAAATTGAAGAGGCTTTTTAAATTTGGGGTGGCTGATGGGGCTCGAACCCACGACAACAGGAATCACAATCCTGGACTCTACCAACTGAGCTACAGCCACCGTAGAGAAAAAAGATTATAACTCGTCTGCGGGGTCTTGTTCAACATACATACGTAATTCTTTATTGGCATCTTCAAAAAAGGCTCTTACATCCCCTTCTGTCTTGACTGCCCCCAATTGGCGGTAATCAGATAACTTTCTTCGCCAATGCTTCGACCCGCCTTTACCATGCGCCAGACCAAGAATATGTCGGGTAATGGCTGCCAAGTGAAAAGGTTCGTTTTTGGACTCACATGTTTTTAGCCAATGGCTGCATTGCAGAATTAACTCTTCGGTAATGCGATTCCATTGGTCAACGCCAAAAAAATGTCCGAATGCTTGGCCATCAGTCTCCAGCATTTCATCCCAATCAAGCATGATGCCTGGCGTATGGTATGCGGCACGACCGATCATAAAACCATCAAAGTCATGCCAATACCTTGCAATATCACCATTAGTTTCTAAACCGCCATTAAGGAGAACCTGAAGCTTAGGAAAATGCTTTTTAGCATCTAAACGAAGCTGTTTGGCCACCTCGTATTGCAATGGAGGAATGGTTCTATTTTCTTTAGGTGATAAGCCTTTTAAAATAGCATTACGCGCGTGAATTGTGACCTGACTAGCTCCTGCTTCAGCGACCTTGCAAATAAAATCTAAGGTGAATTGGTAATCTTGTTGATTACCCTGAACATCCATTTCGTTCAATCCAATACGATGTTTGACAGAAACTGGGATATCAACAGCATCCACCATAGCCTTCACGCAATCAGCAACCAATTCAGGTTCAGCCATCAGGCATGCGCCAAAGGACCCTCGCTGAACTCGTTCAGAGGGGCAACCACAATTCAAATCAATTTCATCGTAACCCCATTGTTTGGCTAACTTAGCAGAGCTTGCCAAATCTTGCGCTTCACTTCCGCCAAGTTGAAGAACAACGGGATGTTGGATCTCATCAAAATCTAAATGACGTGGCACATCACCATGTATTAATGCGCCTGTTGTCACCATCTCACTGTAGAGAACGGTTTTTTTAGTCAGGCTGCGATGAAATGTCCTGCACTGACGATCCGTCCAATCCATCATCGGAGCAACAGCAAGGCGCTTAATATTTTCTGACATGGTGCAATTTTATAGATGAAGTGCCTGTTGGCTAGAAAAATAATGTTCAAGACCAGTTATAGGGTCTTTGAATCTCAACTCTTTGGCCAACAATTGCAATGGCTGACTGAAATCATGACCAGTCTTCACGTGAGCTTGCAACTCAGGATAAATGAGGTCATTTTTAATGGGTATACCTAAGGCGCTCATATGCACCCTTAATTGATGCTTTTTTCCACTCCCCAGCTGCAATTGATATTTAGCCCATAAGCCTTTTATTTCCATTAAATGAATAACAGTATCGGAGTTGGATTCCCCAGGGACTTCATGCATTTGAATAAAGACCTCGGACTCCTCCAGCCTACTTTGATAATGAATAGGAAATTGATTGCTCAACTCATGCCGATAAGGAGCAATAGCTTCATATCCCTTTTCAACTGCGCGCTCTCGAAATAAGGCTTGATATAAATTTCTATCCTGAGCTTTCTTAGAAAATGCCACTAAGCCAGCGGTCTCTCGGTCAATCCGATGAATCGGACTTAAATCTTGAAGTCCTGTCTTATTTTTCAATCGCACCAAAAGCGTTTCTTGCAAATAATGTCCGCCCGGAGTGACAGGTAAAAAATGAGGCTTATCAGCAATCAATAAATGATCATCTTGATAAATGATGATTTCTTCAAAAGGAATAGGCTCCTCATGTTCAACCTGTCTGTAATAGTAAATATAGGTGTTTGAGGAATAAACGGCATGAGAGGACAAAGGGATACCATCTTGATCCAGCACCAAAGACTGCTCCATGCGCGCAAGCCATTCATCTTTGGAAATGCTCGGAAAGCGATCCACCAGAAAATCAATCACGTATAGATAAGTCTTTTCAGTATTTCCTAGAAATACTTTACTGGGACTAATGCCGTTCTTAATATCCATATGCATTGATTGTAAGTAGTATTCAAAGCTCATAAAACTATAAAGCCGCAACGATGAAGTAGCGGCTTTATAGGGTTTGCTTATTTATTTCTAATTAAGCAGCAGTCTCGCGACTTGCTTTTTTACGCTCATGCTCTTTTAAGTAGCGCTTACGGATACGAATGCTCTTAGGCGTTACTTCTACCAACTCGTCTTCTGCAATAAATTCAACTGCATATTCCAAAGACATTTGGATTGCTGGAACAAGACGAACAGCTTCATCAGTACCTGAAGCACGCACGTTGGTTAATTGCTTACCTTTAATCGGGTTAACAATAAGGTCATTGTCGCGGCTATGGATACCAATCACCATACCTTCATACAAAGCATCGCCAGGAACCACGAACATACGGCCGCGATCTTGCAACTTCCACAATGCGTAAGCAACCGCTTCGCCATCATCTTGAGAAATCAATACGCCGTTATGACGCTCACCAACCATGCCGTCTTTCATTGGACCGTAAGCATCGAATGTGTGACTCATCAAACCAGTACCACGAGTCATCGTCAAGAAGTCACCCTGGAAACCGATCAAGCCACGAGCAGGAATTCTGTATTCAAGACGTGTACGGCCTTTACCGTCAGAAACCATGTCTTGCAACTCACCCTTACGTTTACCCAACTCTTCCATCACGCCACCTTGAGTTGTATCTTCAACGTCAACCGTTAAGTTCTCAAATGGCTCCATCTTCACGCCGTTTTCTTCATGGAACACAACGCGCGGACGAGAAACAGCTAATTCGTAACCTTCACGACGCATATTCTCAATCAAGATAGTTAAATGCAATTCACCGCGACCTGATACTTCAAATACAGTGTCATCATCAGTGTCATTAACACGCAAAGCCATATTTGACTTTAGTTCACGCTGTAAGCGATCACGGATCTGACGGCTAGTAATGAACTTACCTTCACGTCCAGCCAATGGGCTAGTGTTCACCATGAAGTTCATTGTCAAAGTTGGCTCATCTACCTTCAACATTGGCAATGGCTCTACTTTGTCTGGAGAACAAACTGTTGTACCAATCGCTAAATCTTCAATACCGTTAATCAAAACGATATCGCCTGAAGCCGCTTGATCAACCTGAACGCGCTCCAAACCTTGGAATTTCAATACTTGGTTAACACGACCGTTGAATGGTGTGCCATCAGGACCGTTTTGACAAACAACTGTTTGGCCTGCTTTAACAGTTCCGCGGCTAATACGACCAACACCAATTTTGCCCACATAGCTGTTGTAGTCAATTGATGAAATTTGGAACTGCAAAGGACCTTCTGGATCTTCGTCACGAATCGGAACATATTTCAATACTGTTTCGAACAATGGCGCCATTGTTCCTTCACGCACTTCAGGTGTTAAACCAGCGTAGCCACTCAAACCAGAAGCGTAAACAACTGGGAAGTCTAACTGCTCTTCTGTTGCGCCTAACTTGTCAAAAAGTTCAAATGTTGCATTAACAACATAATCAATACGTGCACCTGGACGGTCAACTTTATTAACAACCACGATTGGTTTCAAACCAAGAGCCAAGGCTTTTTTAGTAACGAAACGTGTTTGAGGCATTGGGCCTTCAACCGCATCTACCAACAACAATACGCCGTCAACCATCGATAGCACACGCTCCACTTCACCACCGAAGTCGGCGTGTCCTGGGGTATCAACGATGTTGATATGTGTACCTTCGTATTCAACTGCACAGTTTTTAGACAAGATCGTGATACCACGTTCTTTTTCAATATCATTCGAGTCCATCACGCGCTCAGCAACCTGTTGGTTGTCACGGAATGTGCCTGACTGACGTAATAGTTGATCAACCAAAGTAGTCTTACCGTGGTCAACGTGGGCAATGATGGCGATATTTCTTAACGCGCGAATATTACTCATAGTTCTGCTTTCACTTTTATCAATTAGTTAAATTCGTTACTGCTACTACTTGAGCCATCAAACGACGTGGATGCAACACACCCTTACGCCAATCAGCTGTACCCATAAAATTACATGACTCTATCGAGCCACGATAAATCCTCATCAACTCCTCTTCACTACCCAGCTTGCTTACCGGCACTCTTTGACCCAAGCGCAAACGATCAGCCTCTTCATTGGATAGCTCTAATGAATTGAGCTCCTGCACCAAAGCATCAACCGGCAACAAATAAGCGGCCTGTGCTACTTCGTTATTAGCTTCTTCTTTCACTCTATCTAAGGTCACGCCTTTATTTAGAGTTAAATGCCCTACTTTTTCACGACGCAAACCTATTAAGTGTGCGCCGCAAGCTAAATATTCCCCGATATCTTCTGCCAAAGTTCTGACATAAGTACCTTTACTACAAGCCACTTCCAACTTGGCTACCGGCCATTCAACCGAAACCCACTTCAGCGAATAAATAGTGACCTGACGAGCTTCACGCTCTAAAGTTTCACCTGCGCGCGCATACTCATATAGAGGCTTACCGTCGCGCTTTAAAGCTGAATACATCGGAGGAACTTGCTCAATTGCGCCCGTAAACCTCTTCAAGACTTCATCCAACTTTGCGTCCAACTGAACTTTGTCAGTGACATCAAAATTAGCGTCTCTTGTTTCAATTACTTCACCTTCAGCATCGCCAGTCGTTGTCTTCTCACCAAACTTAATTGTTGCCAAATAAGTCTTATCTGCATCCAACAAGTCCTGCGAATACTTTGTTGCTTCTCCTAGACAAACAGGCAATAAACCAGTCGCCATAGGATCTAATGTTCCTGTATGCCCTGCTTTTTCAGCATGGAATACTCTTTTCACAATAGTCACAGCCGTTTGTGAACTGATTCCTTCTGGCTTATCCAGAAGAATCACCCCATGAACACCTTGGGGCATCACTTAAGCCTTGTCACTATCTTGAAGTGCCTGATCAATCAACCTTGACATCTCAACACCACGAGCCACAGACTCATCATGATGAAAATGCAATGTTGGAACTGTGTGGATATGTAATCTCTTAAATAACAAAGAATGCAAATAACCTGCTTTTTCTCTTAGAGCAGCTAAGGCATATTCCGGTTCAGCACCCAAAACCGTAAAGAACACTTTAGCGTGAGCCATATCCGTTGTTAATTCAACCGCCTGCAGAGTAATTAAACCTGCTTTAGGATCACGCACTTCACGAGGAATGAGCTCAGCCAGATCCCTTTGGATCTGGTCAGCCACACGTTGATTGCGATGATTCTTAACTGGCATGTCTTTTAACTTTATTAAAGCAAGTAATTAAAGTGTTCTTGCCACTTCAGTCACTTCAAAGATCTCTAATTGATCGCCTTCGAAAATGTCGTTGTAGTTCTTAAGTGATAAACCGCACTCAAAACCACCCTTCACTTCTTTAACGTCGTCTTTGTAGCGCTTCAATGAATCGAGCTCGCCAGTCCAAACAACCACGTTATTACGCAACAAGCGTGCACGTGATGAACGTTTAACGATACCTTCAAGAACCATACAACCAGCAATAGAACCAACTTTAGAAACTTGGATCACTTGACGAATCTCAACTAGACCAGTGATTTCTTCTTTCTTCTCTGGCGTCAACATGCCACTCATCGCAGCTTTCACTTCATCAACAGCGTCGTAGATGATGTTGTAGTAACGAATATCTACGCCGTTAGCTTCAGCCAACTTACGAGCCAATGCATCCGCACGTGAATTAAAGCCAATCACAACGGCTTTTGAGGCAACTGCCAAGTTAATGTCTGTTTCACTGATGCCACCCACTGCAGCGTGAACGATTTGAACCTTCACTTCTGGAGTCGATAACTTCAACAATGATTGAGCCAAAGCTTCTTGTGAACCCTGTACGTCAGCCTTAATAATGATCGGTAAATATCTTGCTTCAACACTACCTTCACCCATGCTTTCAAACATGTTTTCAAGTTTGACCGCTTGTTGTTTAGCTAACTTCACGTCACGGAACTTACCTTGACGGAACAGAGCAATTTCACGTGCCTTACGCTCATCTGCCACGGCAATAACATCTTCACCGGCTGCAGGAACCTCTGATAAACCTTGGATCTCAACTGGAATTGATGGACCAGCTTCATTACATGGCTTACCGTTCTCATCTAACATCGCACGAACGCGACCAAATGATGAACCAGCCAAAATCATGTCGCCACGACGCAAAGTACCTGATTGAACAAGAATCGTTGCAACCGGACCCTTACCTTTATCAAGGCGCGCCTCAATCACGAGACCTTTAGCTGCTGCATCTTTAGGTGCTTTAAGTTCAAGAACTTCAGCTTGCAACAATACGTTTTCTAAAAGATCGTCGATACCTGTACCAGCTTTTGCTGAAACTGGAATAAATGGTGAATCACCACCGTACTCCTCAGGAACCACACCTTCAGCTACCAACTCCTGCTTAACACGCTCAGGATTAGCTTCGGGTTTATCAATTTTGTTGATTGCCACAACCAATGGCACACCCGCTGCCTTAGCATGGGCAATCGCTTCTTTTGTTTGTGGCATCACACCATCGTCAGCCGCCACCACCAAAATAACAATGTCAGTCGCTTGAGCACCACGAGCACGCATTGCCGTAAAGGCTTCGTGACCAGGCGTATCTAAGAAGGTAATCATGCCACGCGGTGTTTCCACATGGTATGCGCCGATATGTTGAGTAATACCACCCGCTTCGCCTGACGCCACCTTAGCGCGACGAATCGAATCAAGTAATGATGTTTTACCGTGGTCAACGTGACCCATCACAGTAACAACTGGAGGTCTTGTTAACAACTCAGCATCATGAGCATCAGTTGTTAAATCTGTGTCAGGATCATCTAACTTAGCAGCAAAAGCCTTGTGACCCATTTCTTCCACAATGATCATTGCTGTATCTTGATCCAACACTTGGTTGATAGTAACCATCTGACCCATGCCCATGAGCAACTTAATTACTTCAGCCGCTTTAACAGACATCTTATGAGCCAATTCAGAAACAGTAATGGTTTCTGGAACATGAACATCTCTTACAACCGGTTCAGTTGGCGCCACGAAATTAGTTGGCACATCACTAGCTTGCTGTTGATGCTTTTTCTTGCCACCACCAGTACGCCAGTTACCAGAACCACCTGTTGTATCGCCACGAGTTTTTAAACCACCCGGACGTTTTTTGCCATCTTCATTCCATGTCGAAGATGACTCAGATGATTTGATTGTTTTAGTGCCTGGCTTAGCAACACCTGGCTTATCTTTCTTTTTATCGTCAGCACCTTCAGCCTTAACTGGCTTATGTAAAGTGCCTTTCTTTTCTT
>ERZ1034365.1822-NODE-1822-length-10383-cov-2.815447_pt1 | contig 10383 bp, 8 predicted proteins | sample MGYA00520615_ERZ1034365 | MGnify/ENA primary metagenome ERZ1034365 (study PRJEB33736, sample SAMEA104284505) | Azolla filiculoides | biome: Urban; feature: Water surface; material: Ditch water | place: Netherlands | collected 2015-10-28 | depth 0-0.1 m ...
GTTAAATACTTCGGATGTTGATGCTGAAAAATACATTAAGATTTTCACGTTCTTAGACAAAGAAACCATTGAAAAATTAATTGCAGCACATAACGAAGCGCCTCATTTAAGAGCGTTACAAAAACGTTTAGCAGAAGAAATCACTACAATGGTTCATTCTGCAGCAGATTTGGAAAATGCAATTGCAGCATCCAATGCTTTTTTTAGTCCGTCAATGGATGAGTTGAAAAAGTTAGATGAGAAAACCTTTTTAGAAGTTTTTGATGGTGTTCCTCAAGCTGAGATTTCAATGGAAGATTTGAATGCTGGTTTGGATATGATTGCAGCTTTGGCAGCAAAAACGAATTTCTTAGCTTCTAATAGTGATGCGCGTAGAGAATTGAAACAAAACTCAATCTCCTTAAACAAGGAAAAAGTTGGGGAAGATAAAATCATTACAAAAGAGGATTTAATCAACAATCAATTTTTGTTATTGCAAAAAGGAAAGAAAAATTATTATGTGATTAAGGTTAAATAACCATCAGGTTGCAACCACGAATATCAGAATGATCAAAACGTCCCAACACTTCGAAAGAATGGTTGGGATATTTTTTCCCCAAATCTTGAGTAGCAACAAACGAACACGAATTGATATTAGCCAAATCAATCACATTAATTCCGCCCGTTTTTCCTTCGGAAACATAAGTTAAAGCATCTTCAGTATCACGAACTAAAATTTGCATCCAAGGTGGACATTCGAAAATACCATCACCTAATGAATACGCTTGTGAAAGTAATTCGGTCATGCCATATTCGGAATGAATTTTTGAAACTCCAAATCCGTTGCATAAAATTGAATGCAATTCTTCGCGAATCATTTCTTTTCGTTTGCCTTTCATACCTCCAGTTTCCATGATAATGGTGTTTTTTAATTGGAATTTTTGCTTCTCAATTAAATCCAATAAAGCATAAGTTACGCCAATTAAAATCACATTTTGACCTGAATTATCCAACTCGATTAGTTTAGAAATTAATTCATCGTAGTTATTCAAATAAAATCCAGAAGCTGAATGATTGCTGCTTTGAATTAAATCTTCTACCATGTAAATTAACGATGAACCTTCGCGTTCTAAATAGGATGGAAGCAAGGCTAAAATACAATAATCTTCAATATTTCCATAGAATTCGGAAAAACCTAAGCGATAACTCATTTCGTACCAACTAACATCGGTAACTAAATGTTTGCTGGTTTGCATTCCGGTTGTGCCGCTACTGGTAAAGATTTGTTGAATAGCTTCGGATGAACTCAATACGGAATGGCTTTTAAAAAACTGAATCGGTAAAAATGGAATTTCGATTAACGATTTCACATTGGTTTTATCCTTTTTCAAGAAATTGCAAAATTGTTGGTACACCAAATTAGTATCGTATTGATGACGAAAAACTTTTAAAGTAATTTTTTCAAATTCTTTCTTTGAGTTAATTTGGAAAATGTCTTCTTGTGAAATCATGGTGCAAAAATAGAAAGAAATGTTCTTTTGACCGCAGATTCGCAGGTTTTTGTTTTATGTTGAAATCTGTCTGAAATTATAGAATTTATTAGGATAAATAGGTTTGTTTGGGTAATAATTTATATGAAAAAAGCACCAACTTTCGTTGATGCTTTTTCTATTCTTGTCATGCTGAATTCAGTTCAGCATCTAATTATTGGATAACTAATTTTCTTGTAGCTGTTTTTCCTTCTTCAGTAACCTTAACCATGTAAACACCAGCATTTAAACCAGAAACGTTTACGGTGTTATTCATTACATTGGATTTTAAAACTTCTTTACCTAATAGGTCAAAAATTTGAACTGACATAGCTGCATTTGCAGTTGAAGTTAAAAATAATGTATTTCCTTTTAATGGGTTTGGATACATTGTTAAACCATTGATGTTGTTGTCTGCTAAACTTGCTGTTGCAGGTGGAGTAACATCTGCCCAAGTATTTGAAACTCTTACTTCGTCAATTTCAATATTACCTGTACCAGCTGTAGAATTTCCTCCTTGACGAATAACAAATCCAGCTATTTGAGTTGGAGCAGCAGTTGTTCCAGTTGCGTTAGTCGAATTAGCAGTTGGCTCAGTGCTACCCGGTGTAGGGTTTACAAATAAACTAGCAGTATTGGTGCTTATGTCATATTTAACTACAAGTAAATGAGTTGTATTAATTGCCAAATCATTAGTTGTGTATGTTGGAGTAGCGGTACCTCCACTATTGTTTAAGATTCCTACTAAAAATGTTCCAGTAGTTGATCCCTTTTTAAAATATATTCTTCCTTGAAAATTTGTTGTTGTTGCACTTGCAATAGAAGTAAATGCTAAACCATAGTCTCCTGTAGCTGAATTAACATTTAATTGTGTGTCGTCTAAAACTTTTACTAAGCTAGAAAAATAAGCTGTTCCTGTTATTGTAGATGGTAATGGAAAATTTACATCTTCTCCATTTCCAGCTATCATAGAAGTTCTATTTCCTGTAGATGCTAGCAACCCTGGATAAGATAAGCTGTTTCCACTATCACTTGGAGTTGTAACAACGGTTAATTGTCCGCCTGTACCACTGTGAGTAGTCCATCCGTTTGCATTTAAAGCGCCTGATCCTGTAAAAGGGATGTAAGTTTGTGCAAAACTAAAAGAAGATGCGAAAAATAATAAAGTGTAAAGTTTTTTCATTTTTATAGAATTATGAATTATGTTACAAAGATAAATAGTTTTTAAATTTTAAACTAAAAATAAGGTGTTAACTTATAATTAATTTTAAGCAGTGCAAATTAATTAACTAATTGATAATTAGTTTTCTGGTTGCAGATGCTTCACCTTCTTTTATTTTAATAAAATAAACTCCTGGAGATAAAGTACTAACATTTACTTCTTTTGAAGTAATAACGGTTTCTAAAACTTTTTTTCCAAGTACATTAAAAATTTCAACTTTTTTGTCTAATGACGATTTGGTAGTAATAAAAATTTTTCCTGAATTAACAGGGTTAGGGTAAATAGATAATCCTTCAATTGTAGGCTCTTGATTTTTTGCAGCTGTAACCGATTTGTTTTCTTGTGCATTTAAGCTAAAAGAAAACAAAATTGTTATAAGAAAAATAATATAAAAGTATTTTTTTTTCATGCAAAACTAAAATTGGTTGTAAAGGTAATTAATTTTTTCATAGCAAACACAATGCCAAATAAAAAATCCCTCATAAAGAGGGATTTATTTCATTTCATAAGTATAAATTATAATCCGTTTGTCCAACCAGTAGCCCATGCAGGAGTATTTCCACTATTGCCTGCTCCTGCTGTGGTGCCTATTGTAAGATAGGTTGTATTAGTTCCAGTATATTCTGATTGAGTTGTGATTGAAGCGCCAAAATATATTGGATTAAAAGTAATATTGCTATTGTCAACATTTTGATTAGCAACAGGATCTGATCCTGTTCCCGTTGCGGGTTTAATTTTCAAACCTTTTGTAAAACCATCAATATAGATGTTTTGACAGTTCCAGTAACCTGCACCTTCTTTTAAGTACATTCCGTGCTCTGCTCCAGATAAATCACCTTTAAGAATAGTAAAGTTTTTTAATGTTGCATTTGTTGTTGGCATTGCTGCTCCATTATCTCCGTTGTTTGATCCTTCAACACCAGCTTTAGCTACATCTTTAATGAAAACATTTTCTAAAGTTCCAGCAAATCCATCTGCAAAGTCAACCGCATCATCTTCGCTGTGTAAAGCAACTAAATATTTGCCATTTACAGTTCCTCCAAAAAACTCAATTCCATCGTCACCACTTTTATAAGCTTGAACATACTCGAATACAGTTCCAGAACCAACGCCAAATAATGAAACGCCATTAAATTCTTTGTCAGCAGTAAATGCAGCACCCGTATATTCTACTCTTAAATAACGAATAACTCCAGAGCTATCATCGTTTTCATTACCTCCATAAGTTAAGTCACCAACTTCAGATGTTGCAGTTTCTCCATTTGAACCACCTTTGTTTGTTTTAGCTCTACCGCAAATTACTAATCCGCCCCAATCTCCAGTTGCTTTTACAGCATTACCACTTGTCATTACTACTGGATTTGTTGAAGTTCCGTTTACATATAACAATCCGTCTTGTGCAATTGCAATATAAGAAGATGTACCACCTGTTGCTTCAATTCTTGTTCCAGCAGGAATTGTTAATGTTGCGCCACCTCTTACAATAAAAGAACCTGTTAAGTTGTATACTTGATTAGGATCTAATGTTGCAGATTGTCCTGATAATAATTCACCTCTAAAATCTGCAGCATTAATAACTACAGATCCATTGTTATTTCCATTTGAATCTTCTTCTCTTGAACAAGAAGTTAAAGTTAATACAGCCAACGTTACAGCTGATAATAATAATTTTTTCATTTTTGTGTTATTTAATTTGTTGTAACAAAACTAATAGGGATTGATTATCATGTGATTACGTGAATGTTATCAATTTATTAAAAAAAAGAGGCGGATTTTATATTAATCCGCCAAATATTTATTTAATGTTAATATATTGTTAGAATGAGTATTTTACAGATAACCCAAAGTTTCTACCTTTTTTATACGAATCGACTACAACATTTTGTATGTCTTGCTTTCTTTCTATAGTAGGGTCTGTTAAATTTTTAGCACTAAAGCCTATTCCAATATTTTTACTAAGATTGAGTTTTAAGATAAAATCTAAAGTAATAACGTCGCTATCAACTAAATCTCCTTTTCCTGTAACTCCTAATGCGTAAATTCTATCTGAGAAGTAACCTCCAGCTAAAGTTGCTGTAAGTGATTTGTCGTTTTTAAATTCTTTATTAAAACTAATGTCAGAATTAATTAATAAGTCTGATGCTCCTGTTAATCTTGAATCTGAATTGGTAAAATCAACATTCATTCCAGGATTTTCATTTACAACTTTTTCAGAATTTAAATCTTGATTTGTCAATAAATAAGAGATGTTTAATCCAAATCCAAGGTTTGTTTTTTCTCCTGTTGTATTGTTTTCTCTAGAGATAATATTTTTTCTCCATTCCCCTTCAATACCTAATCCAACAGCTTTATCGCCTGAATTTACCCATGAAATATCATTTGTTGCAGAGGCAATTGTAACTTGGTTAATAGGATTTTGAATGTATTTAGCAAAACCAGTGACTGATATTACTTCACCATTTTTAGGGAACATTTCCCATTTCAAATCGAAGTTATAATCAGTTGAATTGTATAAAAATGGATTACCTATATAACTTTGTCCTACTTCTTCATATAAGAAAGGAGCTCTTTCTTTGAACTGTGGTAATGTATATGTTTTACTAGCTGCAAATTTGATGTTTTGTTTTTCATTAATTTCATACTTAGCAGTTAATGAAGGCATATATTCCATCGTGTCAAATAAAGTTTTTCCACTTTTTAATGAAGTATCATAAAAAATGTCCTGAATAATGAATTCAGTTCTAAATGCACCAATAACAAATAGTTTAGGAGAAAACTGATATTCAATTGCACCATAACCTGCAGAAATAATTTGTTGGCCATTATAATTTTGAGGTTTTAATGCATTAGGATTTGTAACATTCCCTCTAAAAGTTCTTAATGAAAAGAAGCCTGCGTCTAAATTAGTTTGATTAAAATACCCATCAAGATAATTTAAGTCAACAGTAGGTTGAGTGGCAAATAAACTTCTAGTTACAAAAAGGTTAATTTGAGTAGCATCAAAATTGATTTCTTTATAACGTCCACCGTATCCTGCGATGAATTTTCCCTTGTAAACATTGTCTTCTTTTTTGCCAAATTTATAAGATACTACAAAATTACCAGCAATTTCATCATCAGTCATTTCTTGATAATATCTGTGGTTATCCGATTGGTTCACATCTGAGGCAACCAATCTAGAATTTGGATCATCCCATGTAAAAGGAATAATTGTATTTTGCATACGGTCTGGGATAATATTTGTCATTTTGTTGTATGACACACCCCAATCAAAAGATGTTCTATCGCCAAACTTATGTTCTCCAAGTAATTGGTTAATGAATAAGAATGTTCTATCAAAAGTAGATCTACGTACAAAACCACCTCCATTTTGAGCTGCTCCAAATGCGTCTAAAACACCATTAAATTCTTCATGTTTTTGAGATGTTGAATTGATAAACATTGAATTTAATTTGATGTTATTGCTGTTGTTTATTTTAAAATTAATGTTAGCCATTGCATTTGAGCCTGTGCTGTACTCGTATGCTTTTCTGTAAAAATCTTTTACTGCAATTGCTTGTGTGTTTACACTTCCTCTTCTAACACCTTCTTTGAAATTAAAACCATTATCAAAAGAGGCATTAACAAAGAAGCTTATTTTGCTAGATCCTAAACTATAAGAATCTCCAGCTCTTAAATAAAATGAACCATTAACTGGAGTAGTTGCTTGTTTGTCCCAGCTAGTAGTAAAGTTGTATGCAGCTAATGGATTGTTTGGAATAGATTGGTTGCTAAATCCAAGAAAATTTGGACCATCTTGTAAGTAAAAATTATTTTGAGAAATGGCATTGGAATTAATGCCCGTTCCTGTTCCTATTTCAATCATACCACTTCCTTTGTATGATTTGGATACAATATCAACATTAGCTCCGGCAAAATCGCCATAATTTTTGTAATTATATGTTTTGTCAATGCCAATATATTCTACAACATCTGTAGAAAACACGTCCAAAGAAATATTTTTTGTAGATGGATTGTTTGAAGGCAAAGGCAATCCATTCATGGTTGTTGAATTGTATCGATCTCCAAGTCCTCTAACGTATATATCACTCGAACCTTCTTGTTTTGAAATTCCTGATGTTTTGGCTACAGCTGCGGCTACATCACCAAGCCCTTTTTTAGAAATTTCTTCAGCTCCAATACTTTGTTTAATTTCAACAGCTTTTTGTTGTTCTTGTAGTAGAGCGCTTTCTTTTTCTTTAGATACTACTTGAATAATTTCAACATCTTGTAATTGAACGCCACTAGCTTCTAATGTGTGGTTGATTACTTTTTTCTCGTTTGCTTTGATAGTAAAAGGGATTTCTTTGTTTTCGTATCCCAAATATCCTATTACTAATGTATAGCTTCCCGGTTTTAATGAAATGGAGTATTTCCCGTTTTCATCTGTTGAAGTTCCTTGTTTAGTACCTTTAATAATAATGTTAGCAAAAGGTAAAGGTTCGTTGTTAAATTCTTTATCTAAAATAGTTCCGGTAACAGTTCCATTTTGAGCAAACATTGCTACTGAAAAGAATAATGATAATAATAAATAACGTAGTTTCATTTTGTGTTGTTAAATTTTGGTGCAAAGGAACTGCTAGAGTGTTATAGTAAAGTTACTTGCTTGTTATGAATTAGTTGCGAATGCGTTACCGAATTGTTAATAGATTAAATAATTGTAAACTCCTTTGAACATTTTATTTTATCTTTACCTTTACAAACCAAAACATAACAAATTTTGTAATGAAGAAAAAAGACATTAAGATCTTATTGGTTGATGATGAGCAAGATATCTTAGAAATTGTTGGGTACAATCTTTCTCAAGAAGGCTATCAAATTGTAACAGCTTCTAATGGGAAAGAAGCTATCGCAAAAGCAAAAAAAGAACGTCCTCAATTAATTATTATGGATGTAATGATGCCTGAAATGGACGGAATGGAAGCTTGTGAAAATATTAGAAAAATTCCAGAACTTCAAGATACGATTATTACTTTTTTAACTGCTCGTTCCGAAGATTATTCACAAGTAGCAGGTTTTGATGCAGGAGCTGACGATTACATTGCAAAACCCATCAAGCCAAAAGTTTTGGTTAGTAAAGTACAAGCATTATTAAGAAGATTAAAAGGAGTAGAAGGTGTTTCTTCAACGACAACTTTAACGGTAGGAAATATCGAAATTAACAGAGAAGAATACAAAATCATTAAAGATGGCGAAGAAATCATCTTGCCTCGTAAAGAATTTGAATTGTTCTATTTACTAGCTACAAAACCTGGAAAAGTGTTTACTCGTGAAGAAATTTTAGACAAAGTTTGGGGTAACGAAGTAGTAGTGGGTGGAAGAACCATCGATGTTCACATCAGAAAATTAAGAGAAAAAATTGGAGATAGCTTCTTTAAAACCATTAAAGGAGTTGGCTATAAAATCGAATTTTAATGCAATTAAAATTTAAAAAATCTTATAAGTTCGCTTTAAAGTCATCGTTATATGTAACCTTGTTCTTTTTAGCGACTATTTTTTTATATCATTATTTTGTTCAGTCATTAAATTTACTGGTTGTTTTAGGTTTTTCGCTAATTTTTTATGCGGCTACATTCTTTTTAATTCAATTTAGAGTGGAGCATTTTATCTACAAAAGAGTAAAAAAAATATATGATGATGTTTCTTTATTAGAAACTACTTCCTATATAAGCCAACCAGTAACTACTGATATGGCAACGTTGACGAAAGAAGTAAAAAAATTCGCCCGAGATAAAAAATTAGAAATCGAAACCTTAAAAATTAGAGAAGAATACCGAAAAGAATTTTTAGGAAACGTTTCGCACGAATTAAAAACCCCACTTTTTACGATTCAAGGTTATTTGCTTACGCTTCTTGATGGTGCGATGGAAGACAAAAATATCCGAACAAAATATTTAGAACGTGCCGAAAAAGGAGTAGAACGCTTGATTTATATCGTGAAAGATTTGGACATGATTACCAAATTAGAAGTTGGTGAAATCAATCTAGATGTAACCCGTTTTAATATTGTTGAGGTAGTACAAAACGTGTTTGACTTGTTTGAAATGAAAGCAGCAAACAAAAACATTACCTTGACTTTCGATATGAAATACAGCAAACCTATTTGGGTAATGGCCGACCAAGAGAAAATCCAACAAGTAGTTACGAACTTGGTAGTAAATTCCATTAAATATGGTAAAAAAGGAGGAACAACTGAAGTTGGAATAGAAGATTTAACTAAAAACAAAGTCATCGTAAGAATTACCGATAACGGTGAAGGTATCGAAAAACAAAACATTCCACGTTTATTTGAACGTTTTTATCGTGTGGACAAAAGTGGCGCAAGAAGCGAAGGCGGTTCTGGTTTAGGATTAGCCATTGTGAAGCACATCATTGAAGGTCACGATGAAAAAATCTACGTAGAAAGTCAAATTGGCGTAGGATCAGAATTTTCATTTACTTTGGAAAAGACGAAATAATTCGTTCCAATTTGGTTCAATCGAAAAATCTTTGAATCCTTTGTAAAAGTGAATTTTTTCTAATTTGGAAGCTTTGAATTTTTCTTGCTTGCAACTTGGAGCCACAATTTCCGATTTAAACTTTTTAGCCAAATATTCTTGTTCGTATTGACCAGGCGTAGGAATAAAAAACACTTTTTTCTCCAATTTTGCTAAATCCATAACCGTAGTATAACCCGAACGACAAACCACAAATTCACTTTCGTTAAAAGCAGTACTTAACTGTTCCGAATTCATGAAATTGTAATAGGTAATCGAATTTACTTTTTCAATTTGTTGTTGTGATTCCACAATTCCTTTTACAAAAAGAATTTCCTTCGAACTATTTTCTAATTCTTTGATAAGTTTTTTTTCCAATAAAGTACGTTGTGGTTCTGGTCCTGATAATAAAACCATTATGTCGTATTTAATTGGTAATGATTTTTTTTCAATTCGACTTAAAGGACCAATGTAAGTTATGGTATTCATCATCTTTTCGGGATGACCTAATTTTCCTGATAAATTTTCCACTCCAGCAACATCAGGAACCCAACAAGCATCAAACTTAGATATGTAACGCAAATGCAATTTGGTAGTCAACCAAGACGTATTTCCAGAAAGTACATTCAATTGATGTGTAATAAAAACAGAAGGTACTTTTGAATAATAAACGCCTAATCTATTATCGCTAATAACACCATCAATTTCATAGTTTTCTATAATCCTATTGATTTTTGATTTCTCTTTTTTGATGGCCAACATCATTTTTGGCATTTGAAGTGCTAGTTTCCACTTAAAGTTTTTACCTTTTTCTGCATATTGAATGTTGTAAGCGGGTAATTCAATACTTAAAAGTTTCGGAAACTCTTTTTTTAATAAAGCTAAAGCTATTCCGTCAGAAGCAATAATGGGTTCAAAACCATTTTCTTCCAATGCTTTTATAATAGGAATACATCTTGTGGCATGTCCTAAACCCCAGTTTAATGGCGCTATGAGTATTTTTTTCTTCATTACTTTTTCAAAACCGCAATAAATTGTTCGGCTAATTTATTTTCATCTTCAAAATTATACTCATTTTCTTCCGAACTAAAATTTCTGTCGTGTTGGTATAATTTCCACTTTTTGTTATTGTATTCTA
>ERZ1034365.1823-NODE-1823-length-10381-cov-3.251650_pt1 | contig 10381 bp, 8 predicted proteins | sample MGYA00520615_ERZ1034365 | MGnify/ENA primary metagenome ERZ1034365 (study PRJEB33736, sample SAMEA104284505) | Azolla filiculoides | biome: Urban; feature: Water surface; material: Ditch water | place: Netherlands | collected 2015-10-28 | depth 0-0.1 m ...
CTGGAGAGCTGGATGTGCTCTCTGGAATAGTTCGCTCTGACCGCTGGCCAGAGCTCTCTGCTGAGCGAGTCAAGAAAGTCCTTGCTCTCGCGATGGAAAACTGGGATGCGGTCGTGGTGGATGTGGGATTCAACCTGGAGACCGATGAAGAGATCACGAGTGATCTGTTCGCACCGAGGCGCAACGCATCAACTCTCACTGTTCTCAAACAAGCTGATTGCATTATTGAAGTGGCAGGAGCAGATGCTTTGGGGATAGCCCGGTTCATTCGAGCACATTATGTCTTGGTAGAAAACTTCCCAGATTCACTCCGGGTGATTGTGTTGAACAAAGTGCGTTCAGGACTCGATGCCCGAGGCACAGCACAAGCGGCAGCTACGCTGAGTCGCTTTGCTGGCCTGCACGAGGTCTATGAGCTTCCCTTTGACGACAAAGCCATCACTGCGTCATTTGCTTCTGGAAAACCGATCAGCACCGCAGCGAAGAACAGCAAGCTACGCAAGCAATTCGCGAGCCTGGCCGCGATTTTCCAGCCAGTAAGCGCAATTACTGCTGCGAAGCAGAACCGATTCGTTCGTTCAAGAAAGCAAGCGTCTCCGTCAGAGCAGTCTGAGCTGCATCAAGATTCAGCTTGAACTGATACTCATGGGGGAGTGCTGGTGTGTAATCAGCTGGCCAGAACAGCTCAGTGACATTCACTCCAAGTGATTGCAGCTTTGCTGCAAAGGGCTTGGAGTTCTCCGCTGTGAGTGGGTCAGCGTTTCCGCCGGAGATATACGTCACAGGGAAGTCAGCTGTCACGTGGTTAATGGTCGACATCTGGGCAATTGCCGGTGAGCTCGCAATGTCCTTATCTCCGGTGTATGCCCAGAGTGACATGTCATCTCCCCAGCCGAGTATGCCCTTCTCTCCAATGAGGGAAGTTACTTCGTATACGCCGCAGTTGAGCACAACTCCCTGAAGCTGTTCAGGTGAGAGGGCCGGAGTGAAGTCCATTTCTTTGGCAAAGCCAGGGTTGGTAATCAACGCTGCTAGCTGGCTAGAAAGCTGCGCACCGGCGGAGTCACCTGCCAGAACAATCTTGGTGGGGTCAATGTGGAACTTCTCTGCGTTATCCAACAAGAACTGGTGAGCTTGGTTGAGTTCAAAGACGGCAGTGGGGTACTGAGCTTCAGGGCCGTAGGTGTAGTTCAGACCCACCACGGTGTAACCCTTGGATGCCAAGATCTCGAAGTAGCTGCGGTCGTTGGCCTTGTTGCCGGAGATCCATGCACCACCGTGAGTCCAGATCACTGTTCCCAGTTGAGTGGTGGTTCCTGTGGGATAGAACACATCCAGCTGTGTGAAGTCACTGGCCTTGACGTGAGGCTGTGTGGAGTCCGTGGCGTACTGAACGTCCAAGACAGAGTCCACGCCGCTGGTGGGGGCGTAGGGCGCCATGATGGCGGCGGTCTTTTTTGCGCCATCTTGGAAGACCTGGCGAATAATCAAGGCACTAGGCCAGGGGCTCACGGTAAACACGAGAACAGTCACCACCACTAATCCGGCTATGACAGCCAGTGTCCGCCACAACCACTTCTTACGCATGACTCTAGGCTAGAGGTATGTCGACCCTCAGCAACATCATGGAATCCCAAGGCATTGGCTCTGCAGCCGATATTGAATGGCTCCACATGCTTATTGGGGACTGGCAGCTCATCGCAGACCTCGCCTTTGCTGACATCGTGCTTTGGGCTCCCACCCAAGATGGCTCCTTCGTTGCTGTTTCTCACGCACGCCCTTCCAGCTCTGCCACGCTGTTTTATCGCGACTTCGTTGGGCAAAAGATCAAGGCAGAATGGCGTGCTCAAGTAGGCGAAGCCTATGAAACCGCGACCATCATCGAGTCTTCTTCACCTGCCTGGTATGAAGAGACCCCCACACGTGTTCGTGCTGTTCCCGTCATCCGCCGCGTGCGCCAGGGTTCTACTGACTCAGCACCGAGCAGCCCTATTGCTGTTATCTCTCTGCACACCAACCTCTCTGAGAGTCGCTCACCCAGTCGCCAGGAAATGACCTTCAACTCCTGCGCCAACGATCTCTTTGACATGATCGCCTCCGGTGACTTCCCCGACCTTGATGCCGCTCCATCACCCCGTCGTGGAGCGCCGCGAGCAACAGATGGTTTGATTCGTCTGGATGTTGACGGTGTTGTTACCTTTGCCAGCCCTAACGCACTGTCTGCCTTCAACCGCATCGGCTTCGCCGATGAGCTGGAAGGTGAATCTCTTGCAGAAGTCACCACCCGGGTTCTCACCGGCAAGATCAACGTAGATGAATCACTTCCTGTCGTAGTCACGGGCCGTGCACCCTGGCGTGCAGACATTGACGCCCGAGGCGTGACGGTATCGCTGCGCACAATCCCTATTCGCCACCTCGGTGAGCGAACAGGTGCGATTGTGCTCTGCCGCGATGTGACAGAGCTTCGTCACCAGGAGATGGAACTCATCACCAAGGACGCCACTATTCGCGAGATTCACCACCGTGTGAAGAACAATCTCCAAACAGTTGCTTCCTTGCTCCGTATTCAGGCCCGCAGAACACAGTCAGATGAAGCACGTGAGGCTCTCACTCAGGCCATGCGCCGCGTTGCCTCCATTGCAGTAGTACACGACACCCTGTCTGAAGGTCTCACTCAGAACGTGGACTTCGACGAGGTATTCAACCGTGTACTCATGCTGAGCGCAGAGGTTGCGGCAATTCATGGCACCACGGTGCACCCACGTTTGACCGGAAGCTTTGGCGTGCTCCCTAGCGGTTATGCCACTCCTTTGGCTTTGGCGCTGACTGAACTTGTTACCAACGCGGTAGAACACGGCCTTGCAGGCCGTGAGGGAACCGTGGTCATTGAAGCTAACCGTTCCGAAGAACTTCTTACCGTCCACATCGTGGACAACGGAACCGGACTGCCAGAGGGTGCCATCGGAGATGGCTTAGGAACTCAAATTGTGAAGACCCTCATTCAGGGTGAATTGAGTGGATCCATTGAATGGAATGCCGCCGCAGACGGCGGCACCGATGTGTTCATTGAGATCCCGCTGCGCTTCGCAAATGTGCCGGAGTAGTCTTCACAGCTAACACTGAGCGTTCTCGCTAGAATAAAAGGGAAATGGACGACCCCCCGCCTGCCCGAACCAGTGACAAATCTTCGTCACTGATGATTCTTGAGCGTGGTGAATCTCATGCTCGCTGAGTGGTTAGCCTTCGCGGCTGGTTTAGTCCTTACGGTTGGTACCGGTTTCTTCGTTGCAGCTGAGTTTGCTTTGGTGAACTTGGACCGTCCCGAGCTTGAGGCTCAACGCGACCGCGGCGTTCGAGGCCTAGGTCTCACCATCAAGGCTCTGACGATTACGTCGACCCACCTCTCCAGCGCTCAGCTTGGCATCACTCTCACCACACTGCTGACCGGTTTCTTGATGGAACCAGCGCTCTCTGCACTGCTTTTCCAGCCGCTCTCTGGGCTTGGGTGGAATGACGCTGTCATTCACACCGTTGCCGGTGTGAGCGCAGTCGTGATTGCAACCGTGCTCTCCATGATTGTGGGAGAGCTTGTGCCAAAGAACTTTGCTTTGGCGTTGCCACAGGCAACCGCCAAGGTTGTTATTCCTTTTCAAACTGCTTTTACGCTGGTATTCAAGCCCGTTGTCCTGGCACTGAACGGTTTATCTAATGCAGTGCTTCGAGGATTCGGGCTCGAGCCTAAAGAAGAGCTCTCGGGTGCTCGTTCTGCAGAGGAGCTCTCCTCACTCTTGCGGCGCTCCGCAAGCGAGGGCGCCCTCGAGAGCGACACCGCAACACTGCTGGGTAAGACCCTGGCATTTAGTGAACTCTCTGCCAGTGACGTGATGACCCCACGTTTGCGTATCGAAGCGTTAGAGCCGGGTGACTCAGCACGTGCCGTGCTGGAACTCGCCCGAAAGACAGGCTTCTCTCGTTTCCCTGTTACCGAAGATGGTCTCGATGACGTGGTCGGTATTGTGCACGTCAAGAACGCGATCTCAGTGCCGAGGGAACGTCGTAACGACGTTCCTGTCTCGGCACTGATGATTGAGCCTTTACGCGTCCCCGACACCATGTCTTTGGATGCTCTTCTCGCAGAGCTACGTGGCAAGGGTCTTCAGATGGCCATCGTTGTCGATGAATATGGCGGCACGGCAGGTATTGCCACTCTGGAAGACCTCGTAGAAGAACTTGTCGGTGAAGTTGCTGACGAACACGACCGCACACGTGCGGGCGTTGTCAGCTCTGCTGATTACCTGACCTTCCCTGGATCACTGCGCCCAGATGAACTTGAGGAACGTGCCGGAATTACCGTCCCTGAAGACGATAACTACGAAACCGTTGCCGGTTTCGTGATGAGTCAGCTGGGACGCATTCCCGAACAGGGCGACGTTGTCACCGTGCCAGAGGGTGAATTCAAGGTTGTTCGAATGGACGGTCGACGCATTGATCGACTGCGCTTCACTCCAGTAGTTCTATCCGAAGCAGGTGAGAACAATGAGTGATTGGTCTGGATTGATCTGGCTGGTCATCCTGCTTGCGGTGAACGCCTTCTTCGTTGCCGCTGAGTTTGCCGTTATTTCTGCACGCCGTTCGCAAATAGAACCGCTTGCTGAGAAGGGGAGCGCTTCTGCAAAGACAGCGCTGTATGCCATAGAGCACGTCAGCTTGATGTTGGCCACGAGCCAACTGGGTATCACGGTTGCTTCTTTGCTGATCTTGAATGTCTCAGAACCGTCCATTCACCACCTCGTTGAGTTGGGCTTGGCAGGAACAGGATTAGCAGCAGGCTGGATCAGCGGCATTAGCTTTGCTGTTGCCTTGATCCTGGTCACGTTCCTGCACGTCATCTTTGGCGAGATGGTGCCCAAGAACGCGTCCTTCTCAGTTCCTGAGAAAGCAATTCTTCTCTTGGCCCCACCACTGGTGTTTGTTGCACGCGTAGTGAAGCCTGTTATCTGGGCCATGAATGGTGTGGCGAATGCCACACTGCGTTTATTCAAGGTTGAGCCTCGTGAAGAAGCCAACAGTGTCTTCTCTCTCAATGAAGTGGCCACGATTGTTTCTCACTCCACACGCGAGGGAATGATCGAAGACTCATCTGGAACCCTTTCAGCTGCCTTTGAGTTCACCACCAAAAAGGCGGGAGATATCAAGGTTCCCTTAGAGAACTTGGTCACTCTCCCTGAAGCAGCGAGTGTGAGTGATCTCGAAACTGCAGTGGCTAAGTATGGTTTCTCTCGCTTCGTCATTAGTGACTCAGACAATGAACCAATCGGTTATGTTCACCTCAAAGATGTCCTTACCTTTGATGACGACATCTCCGAGGCCGGAACACACACTGGCCCCATCAAGGCCAAGCGCATTCGCCAGCTGGCAACCTTGACGGAATCAACAGACCTCGAAGACGCGTTGGCAGAGCTGCAACGCAGCGGTATTCACTTGGCCCGCGTCGTTGACCTAAATGGCAACACAACTGGGGTTCTGTTCCTCGAGGACATCATTGAGGAACTCGTCGGAGAAGTTCAGGACGCTACCAGGCGTTGGTAGTCGGGGGACAGCAATGACACAAGATATTCACGAATGGGGGGCTGCGGTTGTAGCGCGCCACATTCGTATTCCTGGACCCCAAGACAACAAATACACCCACGGCGTTCTGGGAGTTGTGACAGGCTCTGAGAAGTATCCAGGAGCGGCGGTGCTGGGCGTTGAAGCAGCACACCGAACGGGCATCGGAATGGTCCGGTTCCTGGGGGAGAAGTCATCGGCTGAGCTCGTCATGGCACGCCGGCCTGAAACGGTGACCGTTTCTGGGGCCGTCGATGCCTGGTTGGTTGGTTCTGGCATGGAAGCCTCACCAGATCTCAATCCAGATCTGCCAGCTCTCGCCCATGCGGTTCTTGGATTACAGCCAGTGGTTCTAGATGCTGGCGGATTAGGTTTTCTTGGCCATGTCACGGCGCCAGCAATCATTACTCCTCATGAGGGGGAGTTAGAACGACTTGTCCCACAAGGCGACCTAACGAGGCATGAATGGGCCGCGAAAGCTGCTGATCAACTAGGTGTCATTGTTGTTCTCAAGGGACATGAAACCCTCGTTGTAACGCCAGAGGAACCCAGTGGCGGCAGATTCATAGTGAAAGTGACTTCCCCCACTTCCTGGCTCGCAACGGCGGGCACAGGGGATGTTCTTGCAGGAGTAATCGGAGCAGAAATTGCTACACATTCTGTGAAGAGAGTGCCTTCGTTAACGGAATTAGCTGAATATGCTGCAACTGGCGTTTATCTGCATGGCAAAGCAGCAGAACATGCCGCTGAAGGCGGGCCATTCCCTGCTTTAGATGTTGCGGAGTCAGTCAGTCTCGTGGTTTCAGCTCTCAGCGGCGAGGCCGACCGCTGAACATGATGACGCGAGGCTTCTGGCACCACCCCGTCCTGATGTGGGTTGCTTTTGGGTTGATCAGTCTGTGGCTGGGATGGCAAGGTTATGTCGCTGAAGCTGTGCCTTATGGAGATGTCAGCTTTGTTTATGAATTTTGGGCAGGTCAAGCAGCTGGCGGGGCTGGAATTGTCGGCATAGATTCACAATGGGTGTATCCAGCTGTCGCGCTCGTCCCAATTTTGCTCCCGCTCTTTGCCGGGCCTGGGCTTTACCCAATTGGCTGGATCGTTCTGGTGACTCTTCTCAATGCGGGGGCATTTGCCTACCTGCTGTATTCAGCACAGGGCACCCAGAGAAACACGCTTCAGCGAACTGCCGCCTGGTGGTGGTTGGTATTCATGCTGTTACTAGGACCGATTGCTGTGGCACGACTGGACAGCATTGTCACCCCGTTGGCGATAGTGGGCCTGCTTATGGCTGTGCAGCGACCGGCAATAGCCGGGGCGCTGCTTGCCATAGCGACGTGGATCAAGGTGTGGCCCGCTGCCTTGATAGCTGCGGTTCTTGTTGCCGTGCACAAACGCAAGACCGTGTTGATTTCAGTACTTGTCACCTCAGCAGTTGTGATTGCCATTGCTGTGATTCTGGGCGGCGCTGCAAACATTTTCAGCTTCTTGGGACAGCAAACAACAAGAGGGCTCCAGATCGAGGCTCCTCTGGCAACCCCTTTCCTCTGGCTTGCTGCTTTTCACGAGCAAGGTTATGCCGTTTACTACGACACTGTCATTCTGACCTTCCAGGTCATGGGAGAAGGAACAGGGGTTGCAGCAGACCTGTCTTCTCTCCTGCTGGGCTTAGGTTTTATTGGCACATTGATGTGGGGCCTTTGGCTTCACCGTAGGGGTTCTGACCCCAGTCATGTGTTGCCAGCAGTTGCGCTCTCACTGACCGTCGTCTTGATTGTGTTCAATAAAGTGGGCTCGCCTCAATACATTGGCTGGCTGGCTGCGCCGATTATTGCTGGGCTGGTGTTGGAGCAAAGACGATTCTTTGCGCCTGCAGTTATTGCACTTGTTCTGGGCGCTTTAACTCAAGCGTTCTATCCCTACCTCTACAACGGATTGCTGAATGTTCAACCATTGGAGCTGAGCATTCTCACGCTGCGCAACATAGGTGAACTTGTATTGCTAGCGGTGTCTGCGACAGTTCTCTATGAAGCCAAAAGGCGAGAAATCTGAGAACCCACGAACTCAGATTCAATTAAGAACGCATCGTGACCAAAGTCAGATTCCAATAGGGCTGGTTCGTCACCGTTGATGTTCCCAGGAATATGAGCAGCAAGTCGCTTCTGTCCTTCCAAGGGGAAGAAGCGGTCGCTATCAATACCGATAATCAGTGTGGGAATCGTGATCGATTCCAAGACTGATTCAATGCTTTCGCGGTTGCGACCCAGATCGTGAGAATTCATAGATTCCACGAGGGTGACATAGCTGTTGGCATCAAAACGACGAGTGAACTTATTGCCGTGGAAGTCGAGATAACTGGCCACAGCAAAACGACCGCCCTTACCTAGCGGGCTAATGTCGCTTTGTGAAGATCGGTCAAAACGTTCGTTGAGTTCAGAAGGGGTGCGGAAGTTCTGGAAAGAAATGCGGCGCGCTAAAGCGAGGCCACGGTAAGGACCCTCGCCATCACGTGCTTCGTAATAGTGACCTGCACGGAATGCAGGATCAAGCATGATGGCTTCGATCTGAACGGTGTTCAGAGCGATTTCATCGGCGCTGGTGGCAGGAGGTGCTGCAAGAACAGCCAGTCGTTCCACCCGCTCAGGGAACATTGCTCCCCACTCGAGGGCATGCATGCCGCCCATGGAGCCACCAATAACTGCAGCCCATTTCTCAATGCCAATGACGTCAGAGAACTGAGCTTGAGCACGTGCTTGGTCACGAATGGTTGTGTAAGGGAAGCGTGAACCCCACTCGTAGCCATCTGGAGCCAGTGAAGCAGGCCCTGTAGATCCCTGGCACCCGCCAAGAACATTTGGTGCAACGACGAACCACTTGTCAGTATCAATTGCGAGACCCGAACCTACTACTTCGTTCCACCAGCCCGCTGTGGTGTGGCCACCACCGGCTGGTCCAACCACATGGCTGTCACCAGTCAGTGCGTGCAGGACAAGAACAGCGTTGTCTTTGGCTTCGTTGAGAGTGCCCCAGGTTTCGTAAGCAATACGCACGTGGGGGAGTGATCCACCACATTCAAAGTCAAAGGGGCCTAGGTTTGCGAACTGACGGTTGCCTGGAGCATCACCGTCGCGCCACGCACCTGTAACCGGTGGCTTTCCGGCAACAGAACGAACCTGCTCATCAGTAATAAAGCCTGAGGGCAGGTTGTCGGCCGAATCTTGCCAATCCATAGTGGATTAAGCCTACTTGCCTGTGAACTCCGGCTTTGACCTCGTGGCGAATGCGGCAACGCCTGCTTGGAAGTCTTTGCTGGAAAGAAGCGCTGCCAGTTCCTTCGGAAGCTGGCTGAGCGCTTCATTCTCAACAGCGGCACGAGCTATGCGAGAGTTGCGCAAAGTCGCTTGAACAGCAAGTGGTGCCTGTTCTGCAATGAGGGAAGCTAGCTCAAGCGCTCGTTCCACTTGGGTTCCAGCTGGAACAACCTCATTGATCAGTCCAATACGGTGTGCTTCTGCTGAGGTGAAGGTTTCTCCGGTGAGGAGATATCGGGATGCATGTGCCCAGCCCACGCGCTGGGCGAAGCGAGTGGTTGCACCGCCAAAAGGCATGATTCCTCGAGTCACCTCGAGCTGTCCAAAGACAGTTGTGTCATCTGCCACTGCCATTTCAGAAGCAAGGATCAATTCCACGCCCAAAGTCAGGCAGGTTCCTTGGACTGCCACAATGACGGGTTTAGATATGGGGGCTGTTGTGATTCCCCAGGGGTCTATGCCACCTTCGGGAGTCAGTTCCAGCCCAGATTGGCTTGCTGTTCCTAGAACGTCGCCCAAATCCAGCCCAGCCGTGAAGTGGTCACCAGCTGCAGAAATGACGACAACGCGGACGTTGTCGTCGCGGTCTGCCTCGGCATACGCCAGGGAAAGCTCAGAGAGCATCTGCCTATTGGCGGCATTCATCTTCTCTGCACGGTTGAGTTGCAGGTGTCGAATGTGACCAATTGTGGAAACAAGAACGAGGGGCTCAGCCATGGAGTAGACGCTACTCCAAGGCCAAGCCCCTCGACTAGTTATGTGTGCGTGTGGAGCTAGATTGCTGCAGCTGCAGCAAGACCCTTCTCGAGGTCTGCCTTGATGTCTTCGATGTTCTCGAGACCAACAGAGAGGCGAACCAATCCAGGAGTTACACCACTGGTCAGCTGCTGCTCGGGGGTGAGCTGCGAGTGAGTCGTGGATGCAGGGTGGATAACGAGTGAACGAACGTCACCGATGTTTGCGAGGTGACTGAACAAATCGAGGTTGTCGACGAATGCCTTGCCTGCTTCGACGCCACCCTTGAGCTCGAAAGACAGCACAGCACCAACACCCTTAGGCGCATAGCGGTTTGCTGCGGTGTACCAAGGGCTCGAAGGTAACGCTGCGTAGTTGACGGAAGCAACCTGGGGGTGTGCTTCTAACCACTGTGCAACGGCTGTGGCGTTCTCCACGTGACGCTCAATACGCAGGCTCAAGGTTTCGATGCCCTGGATGATCTGCCATGCGCTCGCAGGAGCAATGGAAGAACCGAGGTCACGAAGAAGCTGAACACGTGCCTTGATGATGTACGCAATAGCGTCACCAAGAACGGTGGTGTAGCTCGCACCGTGGTACGAGGGGTCTGGTTCGGTGAGGCCAGGGAACTTCTCTACGTTCTTGGACCATTCGAACTTGCCACCGTCCACGATGACACCACCGATAACGGTTCCGTGGCCACCAAGGAACTTAGTTGCCGAGTGGAT
>ERZ1034365.1825-NODE-1825-length-10379-cov-2.335857_pt1 | contig 10379 bp, 6 predicted proteins | sample MGYA00520615_ERZ1034365 | MGnify/ENA primary metagenome ERZ1034365 (study PRJEB33736, sample SAMEA104284505) | Azolla filiculoides | biome: Urban; feature: Water surface; material: Ditch water | place: Netherlands | collected 2015-10-28 | depth 0-0.1 m ...
GCTGTGAGTTACGATGGTATCACACTTACCGATTGTCAGACAGGGCAAATCGATATAGGTCGCTTCTCGCTCGATAATGTGGATATGCTTTCGCTCAACAACGGACAAAGCGATAATATTTTTCAACCGGCACGCATGTTTGCATCGGCTTCGTTGCTTAATATCCGCACATTAAGTCCTCAATTTTCAGCCAATAAAACATACAACGGAAAAGCTTCGCTAAAAGTCGGTTCATTTGGGCTGATAAATCCTGCCTTTTTATTGCAACATAAAATCAGTGAAAAATATGCAGCCACATTGAGTGGCGAATGGCTGTCGGCTAATGGTGAATATCCATATTTGCTGCAAAAAAGCTATTTGAGTGATGGTATTACTTCCAACGAAATCCGTAAAAACTCCGATGTGCAAAATCTCAGAATAGAAGCTGCTTTGCACGCCAATTTTGCTGAAAATGAATCGGGTTACCTCAAAGCTTACTTATACAATTCGGAACGCGGGCTGCCGGGTGGAACAATTCTTTACAACGAAGGCGCTTTCACTTCACAGCGCATGTGGGACAATACTTTTTTCACGCAGGCGCATTACGAAAAACAGTTTTCGAAACTGCTTTCGATGCAACTGAATGCCAAATATCATCATGGTTATTTGCATTATATTGACTCAGAGGTTTTGAACGATGCAGGATATGAAGAAAGTTATTTTACTCAAAATGAATACTATGCTTCGGCTTCGTTGCTTTATCGGGAATTTCAGCAATTATCTTTTTCTTTTTCAGCAGATGGTTTTGTAAACGATATGCATGCGCAATATGAAAATGAGGCGTTGACCGAAGATTTTGCAAAACCTGTGCGTTACAGTCTGCTTTCGGTGGTTGCGGCTAAGTATGTGACAGAAAAAGTGCTGGCTACTGCAAGTTTGCTTTCCACTTTGGTGACCGAAACTGTGGAGAATGGCGTTAGAGCTGAAAATCAGAACCGTTTATCGCCTTATGTAAGTTTTACGTACAAACCTTTCGATAAAAAAGACCTGCGTTTCAGGGCATTTTACAAAAATATTTTCCGCTTGCCAACATTCAACGATTTGTATTATTCGCGAATCGGAAATGCCAATTTACGTCCCGAAATTACCAATCAGTTTAATGTGGGAGCAACTTATTCTGTTTCGCCTGCCAAATGTTTGCCTTTGTTCTCGGTAACTGTGGATGCGTACCGAAATGATGTGAAAGATAAAATTGTGGCTATTCCCACCAAAAATCTTTTTAAATGGAGCATGGTGAATTTGGGCAAAGTGGAGATTTCGGGCATTGATGTGACTGCCGAAACTGCTGTACAGCCTTTGAAAAAAGTGGGTTTTGTGTTTGGTGGAACTTATACCTATCAGCGGGCTTTGGATATGACAACTCCCGGCGGAAGCACTTACGAGCATCAAATTCCGTACACGCCGCGCGTTTCGGGTTCAGGCAAATTCGCCGTTGAAACTCCGTGGGTTGATGTGGCTTATTCCATGCTTTGGTCAGGGAAACGGTACGCGCTTTTTCAGAATTTTGCTGAGAATAGATTGTCGGGATATGCTGATCACAGCATTTCGGCTTCAAGAATATTTAAACTGAAAGATAAACTGCTTTCAGTCAATGTGGAAGTGTTGAGCTTGTTGAACGAGAATTACGCCATCATAAAATGGTTTCCTATGCCGGGGAGATCGGTGCGTGCAACCATAAGTATGAAATTTTAAAGTGATGAAATTATGAAAAACATTTATATTTTTGGCTTATTACTTTCGTTATTTCTAGTTTCGTGCGACGACATGGAAGATAAACTCAAACCCGTTGTTGATACCGGAGCTGCTGAGCCAACGCAGCTTTATATCCTTTCCGAAGGGCTTTTCAATAGCAATAACAGCACGTTGGCAACTTATGATTTGACAACAAAAGCGCTTGTTACCGATTATTTTCTGGCTGCCAATAAACGAGGATTGGGAGATACAGGCAATGATATGGGCATTTATGGTTCAAAGCTGTATGTGGTGATGAATGTGTCGAGTCAGGTTGAAGTTGTGGATGTGAAAACAGGAAAGTCGCTGGCGCAAATCGCCATGTTCGACGACAAAGCGGTAGCCCGCGAACCCCGTTATGTGGAATTTTACAGAGGAAAAGCCTATGTGTGTTCGTTTGATGGAACGCTGGCTAAAATTGATACCGCGAGTTTAAAGATTGAAGCGTTGGTACAATGTGGCAAAAATCCGGATGGAATATGTGTGGTCAATAACAAAATATATGTTTCTAACTCGGGCGGACTGAATTTCCCGAATTACGATAATACAGTTTCGGTAATTGATATGGCGTCTTTTACTGAAATTAAAAAGATAACAGTAGCTACTAATCCCGGAAAAATCCATGCTGATAGTCAGGGAGATGTATATGTGGTGACGCGTGGAAATTATGGAGTAACGCCTTATCAATTGCATCGAATCAATTCAGTCACGGATGAACTTGCAGAGACTTTTGACGATATTCAGGCTTTGAATTTCAGCATTCACAACGATACAGCCTATATTTATAACTATGATTTTAATACGCAGAGTTGCTGGGTGAAAGTTTTTGACTGCAAAACCGAGAAAATTATATCGGAAAATTTTATTACCGATGTCACCGAAATTATCACGCCTTATGGCATAGATGTCAATCCGGCAAACGGTGATGTGTATCTGACCGATGCCAAGTCGTACACGGTTTGGGGCGATGTGCTTTGTTTTGATAAAAAAGGAAAACTGAAATTCAACATAAAAGAGATTGGATTAAATCCCAATAAGGTGGTTTTTGCATCGCCCTGATTCAAGTAAAAAATAATCATAAAAACATACCGGCTTCGCAGATAAATTCCGGAAGAATACAATTGTAATTTGCGAAGCTTAGGAGTCCCGTGGGTCACAGGGATAAGATTTTTGCGGCCCGAATTTTAAAGTAAATAAATAATTAAATTGTTGAAAATGAAAAGAATTACCTATTATTTGAGCGTGTTTTTAGTGCTTGCAGCGCAATTGATCAATGCTCAGAATTCCGATAAAATAACCCGTGTTTTGGATTATAAACCAGCTCCGGGTCAGCACATCAATCGCTTGTTTCCAACACCAGCCATGAGCGATACTTACACCAACGCGTTGGCTTTTGCTTCGTCGAAACTGGTGAATAATACAGCTATGCTTGGTTTAGGAGCCTTTGGCGGGTATGCCGTGGTCGGTTTTGACCATTCCATAGTGAATGTGGCGGGTGAATATGATTTTAAAGCACTCGGAAATGCTTACAGTAACGGTGCTGAACCGGGTATTGTGATGGTTTGTCAGGATTTGAATAAAAACGGACAGCCCGACAACGATGAGCCGTGGTATGAATTGGCTGGTTCAGAATACAATCATGCGCAAACCATTCATAATTATCGAATTACTTATTATCGCCCGCAACCGGATTTGCAAAAGTCTAACATTATGTGGAAAGATAATCAGGGCGGTCAGGGTGTTGTGACGCATATTTCGTTTGCCTCACAAGCTACGATGTATCCGCTTTGGATAGCCGAAGATTCGATGGTATTTACAGGTACAAAGTTGCGTGGAAATTTGGTGATGAGTGGAACAATGTATACTTTGCCCGCATTTGATTGGGGATATGTAGATAATTTGGCTAATTCAGCCGCCAACGATAAAATTGGTTTCGATATAGATTGGGCTGTGGATGCTAATGGTAATCATGTTCAACTGGCTTATATCGATTTTATCAAAGTATATACAGCATTGGTGCAGGAAGCGGGTATTCTTGGCGAAACTTCTACCGAATTTGCCGGAATTGTTGATTTGCATCCGCAAGCAGTAGTTACAGAATTATCGCAGAACGAAGCCCTTGCAAAACCTTTCAGAACTGGCAATCTGATTAAAAACCTGCCGTTGGGACAGAAGATCAGTATCTATCGCCTGAATGGAACTTTGTATTACGAAGGCATTGTGTCAGCAACGGAAATGGAAATACCTGCACGTGAATTGCTGATTTTCAAAATAAGAACAAACGAAAAAAATCTGATTTTCAGATAAAAATATAGTTTCTAAGCAAAGCTATAATATGTTGATTTTTATACTAACCCAAACAGCGACTCTGTGAAGAATCGCTGTTTTTTATGGCATGAAGCTATTTATGACAAAAATCTAAATCAAATTTTCTTACATTTGCACCTGAACAAACAAAATGTTTTCCAATGAAAAAACTGATTCTATTCTTTGCATTTATATTTTCTATTGCTGCTTGTGCTCAGACCACCGATGATCGTGGTTATCTTGTGAAAGTGGGTGATAAAGCTCCGGATTTCAGCATAAAACTTACTGATGGAAAAACCGTGCGTTTGTCCGATTTAAAAGGAAAGATAGTAATGTTGCAGTTTACGGCTAGCTGGTGCAGTGTTTGTCGCAAGGAAATGCCTTTTATCGAAAGCGATATTTGGCAAAAACACAAAAATAATCCAAACTTTGTATTGTTGGCAATTGACCGCGACGAGCCACTTGAAACAGTAGAACAGTTTGTGGCAAGTACCAAAATTACTTACCCGATAGGGCTTGATCCCCATGCCGATATTTTTGCGCTCTATGCACAACGTGAAGCTGGTATTACCCGCAATGTGATTATTGATCAGACAGGGAAAATCATTATGCTAACCAGATTGTATTATGAGGAGGAATTTGCTAAAATGACAGCATTAATCAATAGTATATTGAAGTGAAAATAGGCTAATTTGTTACCATTTTGTAACCCAAACAAGGCGATTTTACACCGTCAAATTGCTTTTTCAGTATTTTTATACAATGTTCTTGTAAAAACTTGTTTGTTTTTTCGATTATTTAAAACGAATTACTTACATTTGCAACCCTTTTGCTGTAATAAATTCATTTTCAGCGTAAAGGAAAATATGTTTTTTGTAGGATTTTTATTGCTTATCGAATGAGAAAAATTTACTTATTATTATTGCTCTTTCCTTTACTTGTAACTGCGCAACCAAGTGCTATATATTACAAAGATGCCGTAGGCAAATCAGATGCTGCGCTGAAAACTCAGCTATACTCTATTATTTCAACAGGATCTGTTGATAAGGGTTATGATTATTTATATACAATTTATCAAACAAGCGACAACACTTCAACGGGAAATGTTTGGGATATGTATTCAACCTGCACATGGTCACACGGTGTAAAAAAATGTGGGAACTATTCTGTAGTTTGCGATTGTTACAATCGAGAACATTCTATTCCGCAAAGCTGGTTTAATGAAGCATCTCCGATGAGAAATGATGCATTTCATGTATATCCTACTGATGGCAAAGTAAACGGTCAGCGAAGCAATTATCCTTTTGGAGAATGTAGCGGTGGCAATACTTTATCTGGAGGGAAAGGCAGATTGGGTAGCAGTACTTTTGCCGGTTATTCAGGAACTGTATTCGAGCCAGCTGATGAATACAAAGGTGATTTTGCCAGAACTTATTTCTATTTTGCTACTCGTTACCAAAATATTATGACTTCTATTGGTGGTGATTCGTTTGATAATACTACTTATCCATCATTGTCGAGTTGGAGTATCGCTCTTTTTCTGAAATGGCATCGTCAGGATCCGGTTTCGCAAAAAGAAAGAACCCGTTGTAATGCCATTGAAGTTTATCAAAAAAACCGCAACCCGTTTATCGATTATCCAGAACTTGCTGAGCATATTTGGGGAACCAAAAAAGGAATTCCATGGTCGTTAACTTCGGGTATTGATGAACTCAAAATTGAATTTTCAATATCACCTAATCCTGTTCAGGATGTGTTGAATATTAAATCTGACGAGGCAAATCTACATTATACAATTTTTAATTTGAATGGGCAGACCTTGATACAGGAAGATTTAAACGGACGCACTTCTATCTCAACTGAACAACTTAAAAACGGAATGTATTTACTTCAGTTAAGCTCAGGTCAGCGTAAATCAATACAGAAATTTATAGTCAATAAATAATATCGTGTTCTAACATATAGAAGAGAAGTGACGATGTGAATTGTTTACTTCTCTTTTTTTGTCTTGTTATAAATAAAAATTTTATATGAAAAAAATTTCAATTTTCTCAATTCTTCTCTTTCTCTCCTTTTCTGTATTAGCACAAATACCCGCAGGTTATTACGATTCAGCCATTGGCAAAAAGCAGGCTGAACTTAAAACCGCTTTACACTTAATTATCAAAACAGCTAACGTGCCAAGTTACGGTAGTGGAACGAGTAGTACCTGGGCCGCTTTTGCCAAAATGGATATTCGTCCTGAGGATGGTACAGTTTGGGATATGTATAGCAATAACCATGTGGCTTTTAATGGCAATTCGGCTGCAAGTGGTATGAATATTGAGCATTCTTTTGCCAAAAGTTGGTGGGGAGCAGGTCGTCAGGCTGCGCAAGATGTACAGCATTTATGTCCGTCGAATAGTACGGCAAATTCAGCCAAAGGAAGCTGGCCAATGGCTGTAGTTGATGGTACTACTTCCTTTGATAATGGATGTATAAAAGTGGGAAAATCTAGTAGCAAAGCAGGAATGACACTGGATGCCTGGGAACCTGCTGATGAATACAAAGGTGATTTTGCACGTATGTATATGTATATGGTTACGGCTTATGAAGATTATGCTGCTGATTGGACTGCTAACTCAATAAACCAACTAGATAATAATACCTATCCTGTTTTTGAACAATGGACAGTGGATTTATTGCTTAAATGGAACAAACAAGATCCTGTGAGTCAGAAAGAAATAACCCGTACCAATGAAGCTTATAAAGTGCAGGGCAACCGCAATCCTTATATCGACTATCCGCTTTTGGCAGAATATATATGGGGAACTTTGATGGCTGTTCCTTTCACTACCGATGGCAATGTAGATTATCCTTATCTTAGTTCTCCAAGCAATGGAGCTATTCTTGATTTCGGAAAAATAGTTTATCAGAAAAATGCAGTTTCAACACTGAATCTTAAAGCACAGAACCTGACAGGTGATCTTACGCTGGCAATTTCGGGGACTGATGCTGCTGAGTTTACTATTACTAAAACTACCATCACCAAAGCAGAGGCAGAAGCAGGTTATTCAATTCCTGTTAATTACAGCGCACAAACCATAGGTGCTAAAACAGCACAACTTACCATCAGCGGTGGCGGCATTGGCAACACAGTTGTTACAATCAAAGCTGTTTCGTCTGATGATTTTCTGGCTTTGCCTGCTGCCAATATTTCAACAGGAGGTTTTACGGCTAACTGGACCGTGTCAGCTATGGCTGCCGGTTATACAATTGATGTATTTTCGTTGGTTTCAAGTGGCACAACTCAACCCAAAACAGTCATCAACGATGATTTCACATCAGGTGTTCCTGCAGGATGGACAACTTCAGGCTACATCGGAACTACTGACCTGGCTGGAAATTTGCGTTTGGCGTCAAGCGGTAATCCAGGCGTTGTAACAACTTCTGCTATCGATTTATCATCAGAAGGAAATCTGCTTTCTGTTGTTGCAAAGCAATACAACAGTGATAATGGAGCTAAACTCACAGCAAAACTTGATGATGTGGTTTTGGCTGAATGGACCACTAGTACTACGAATCAGACTTTTACAGTAACAGTTCCTGCGGCAACCGCCACCTCTAAAATCGCTTTGTCAGCATTAGCTGGTAGTCGTGTTTATCTCGATCAGGTATTGCTGCAAACTAAGGGCGCTGTTCAAACTCCGGTATCTGTAAGCGGTTTCCCTGTTACTTTGGGCGATGTTTTGACTTATACTATTAGCGGATTGCAAGAAGATTCAACTTATTATTACACAATTACTCCTATTGGCAATGACGTAGCAACTTCAAATCGAGTTGAACTGCACACCATGTTGCAAAGTGGAGTTGATGGGCTGCAAAACAATAAACTGACATGGGTTGTTTTATCGGATGGAGTCTTGATTAAACAATTGCACTCAGGCTCACATATAGTATTATCCGACATTACCGGAAAACGTTTACAAACCATAGAACCTAAGGATGCAGATGTCCTGATTAGACTGAATAAGAGAGGAATTTATTTGTTACAGGTACAACAAAATGAAGAACTGAAAACTATCAAAGTTCTTTATTAAAAATGTATGTCGGGTTTCGACAGTAACAAATTCAATTATTGATGAGAAAACCGTTATTTCTTTTTTTTCTCTGTAGTTTTTCATTTTTTGTGTTTTCACAGATTCCCGCAGGATATTATGATTCGGCTGTTGGAAAAAAGAAAGCAGAATTGAAAACGGCATTACATCTTAAAATTAAAACTGCCTCAGTATTGAGCTATGGTGGTGGTGATGGCAAAACCTGGTCGGGATTTGCCATTACTGACGTTCGCCCATCCGATGGATTGGTTTGGGATATGTATTCCAACCTCAACTACTCATTCAATGGAAATCTGGCTGTTACGGGAATGAACATTGAGCACTCATTTGCCAAAAGCTGGTGGGGTGGAACAGAAACTCAGGCTTATAAAGATTTACATCATCTTAACCCTTCTGATGCAACTGCTAATCAACGAAAAAGCAGTTATATGATGGCAACGGTGGATACGATCCTCACTTATACAAATGATGTAATCAAAGTGGGGAAAACCAAAAAAAAAGCTGGATTACTTGTTCCTGCATGGGAGCCTGCCGATGAGTATAAAGGCGATTTTGCGCGGGTTTATATGTATATGGTAACCGCTTATCAGGATTATGCGCCACTTTGGCAAGGCGATTCGGAACATCAACTCGACAACAATACTTATCCTGTTTTTGAGCCATGGGCTGTAAATTTGTTGCTTCAGTGGAGTCGTCAGGATCCTGTTAGCATCAAGGAAATAAACCGAAACAATGCAGTTTACGGTATACAGGGTAATCGTAATCCGTATATTGACTTTCCCGAAATGGGCGAATATGTTTGGGGAAATAAAACAACCGTTCCTTTTACTTTAAACGGAGTTGTTGATTTTCCATATCTGGCTTTTCCTGACGATAATGATACAATTGACATAGATTCAGTATATATGGATCATAGCGTTGATTATCAATTGCCAATCAAAGCAGCCAATCTTACAAGCAACCTCACTTTATCTTTATCGGGTGTCGATGCAGCCAATTTTACTTTGTCTGCTACCAACATTGCGCAAACAACAGCTCAGAGCGGCACCAATATCAACATTCATTTCAATGCAATGACTGTTGGTGCAAATCATGCTGACCTTGTTATTTCAGGAGGCGGAATTCAACCAATTACAGTTCATCTAAAAGCTTTTAGTTCAACAGATTTCGTGGCTTTACCTGCTACAGGTGTTTTGCCTAGTGGTTTTAATGCCAACTGGACAACTTCCATTGATGCAAACAGTTATTTGCTGAACGTGTTTTCGTTGCGACCAACCGGTGTAATTCTCCGCGATACAGTTCTTGCACAGGATTTTACGCTGGCGTTACCAAATACATGGACTAAAGAAGGCTGGACAGATAATACGCTTGCAGGAAATATCAAATTGGGTTCTGGAAGTAATTATGGAAAAGTGTCTTTACCTGTGATGGATTTATCAGCTACAGGTTTTAGACTGACAGTTGTGGCTAAGCAATACAACACAGATAACGGAGCTAAGCTGACCGCCACACTTGATAATCAAACTGTAGCTACGTGGGCCACTTCTGCTACTTACCAGACTTTTACGGTTGATGTTCCAGCTGCAACTGCTGCTTCGGTATTTTCATTGTCGGGCATTGCGGGCAAAAGAGTTTACATCGACTATTTGAACTTACAGAGTCTCACGCCCGAAATGTACAGAGTGCCAATTAACGGATATCCGTTGAATGTTGGTAATGTGTTGACATACAGAGTTAATGGTTTGTTGGTTGATTCAACATACTATTATAGCATCACGCCACAGGGAAACGCTGAACTTGAATCAAACAGCATCAAAGTACGTACAGATTTAAGTACAGATCTAAAACCTGTTACGCAAAAAATAGTTTACAAAAGAGTCCCCAATGGAATTAGCATCGAGAATCTGTATGATAATTCAATAATTAATGTTTTTGATATAAGTGGCACAAAAGTACTTAAAATTGTTGACTTTTATAATCGGACAGTTGTTAATTTAATCCAAAATTAAACCGCTTTAGGAATTGAATTAATATCCGTTGCACTCTTTATTTTTTTGCTAAATTTGCGGGTATGACAAAAGTAAGCATCATCGGTTCTGGTAATGTAGCCCAACATTTGATTCAGGCGTTTCAATCGAATCCTGCTATTGAATTGGTTCAGGTATTTGCGCGTAATCCAAAATACGTTACTCACCTCCTTGATTC
>ERZ1034365.1828-NODE-1828-length-10373-cov-8.049728_pt1 | contig 10373 bp, 10 predicted proteins | sample MGYA00520615_ERZ1034365 | MGnify/ENA primary metagenome ERZ1034365 (study PRJEB33736, sample SAMEA104284505) | Azolla filiculoides | biome: Urban; feature: Water surface; material: Ditch water | place: Netherlands | collected 2015-10-28 | depth 0-0.1 m ...
TGGTAGTTCAGTTGGTTAGAATACCGGCCTGTCACGCCGGGGGTCGCGGGTTCGAGTCCCGTCCACTCCGCCAAATATAAAAAGCCATCAGTCGCAAGATTGATGGCTTTTTTGTTTTCTGCGTCGCTGTCATCGTTATCGAAGCGTTCGCGCCATCAAGGCTGGGTCACAACCTCGGCCTGAGCGAATCCAATGGCATAAGCACCACAACCAAAGGACCGAGATGGCAAGAAAACGCAAAACAAGCCCCATGGAAGATCTGCTCGATTTGGTGTCGATGTTGCCGTGGTGGGTGGGGTGTGGCCTTGCAATTGTGGGCTACTGGGTGCTGCACCGCTTGGCCAACCCAATAAAGGTGAGCACGGAGCCGCCGGCGCAGGTCAGTCATTTGGCCATACAGGGCGTGATGACTGGTTTTGCCATGGCGGGGCAGTACATCGTTCCATTGATCGGATTTGGTGGTGCAATCATCTCGGTCTTTCGTCGAAGGGCACGCGCAAACTTGGTCACCGATGTACTTCAGGCGGAAAGTGCCAGCGCATTGGATGGTATGTCGTGGCGTGACTTTGAAATACTTGTGGGCGAAGCGTTTCGCCTTCAAGGTTTCCGCGTTGCAGAACTGGGCGGTGGTGGGCCGGACGGCGGGATTGATTTAATTCTGACCAAAGGACGTGAAAAGTTCTTGGTCCAATGCAAGCAATGGAAGGCCTACAAAGTAGGTGTCGAAGTGATTCGCGAACTTTACGGAGTAATGGCGGCCAAAGGTGCTACCGGTGGCTATGTGGTGACGTCAGGCCGATTTACCAATGAAGCCATGGCATTCGCCAGTGGGCGCAATATTGAGTTGATTGACGGAGCAAAGCTCCTAGCACTGATCAAGCAAGCAGAGCAGTCCATCGATTCAAACGCATCTTCCGCACGACCAAGGCTGACGATTCAGGCATCGGCTACTGATTCACCACGATGCCCGCAATGCGGCGCAGAAATGACAAGAAGAGTTGCGCGCAAAGGCGTTGGTGTCGGCAATGCCTTTTGGGGTTGCTCCGACTTTCCGCGATGTCGTGGGATTCGTCCATTGAACTAAGTCGCGTCGGCAATGGCTTGGTGAAACCACATCGGCGAGATGTGTCACGGCTGGCCGGGTGGGTTAAAGGAAAGGGTTCAACTTGAAAGACCAGTTTGGCCTTCTGATGCAAACCAAATTATTTCACGCCCAGTTTGTAAGACTCAATGAACCTGAGCCCAACATCCCATTACATTTTCTGCAATATCTGGTGAGGCCAATTTGCCAGATATGAGCCCCCTTAAGGAGTGAAGCGATGGACCTGCATGCAGCCCCTGCACGCCAGTACCCGGCCAAGCCGGCTGACGTCTATTTGTTCTCCACCTGTCTGGTGGACCAGTTCAGCCCGCAGGCCGGGCTGGACACGGTGCGCCTGCTGGAGCGCGAAGGCATTCGCGTGCATTACCTTGAGCAGCAGACCTGTTGTGGTCAGCCGGCGCACAGTAGTGGCTACCCCGACGAGGCGCGCAGCGTGGCCTTGCATCAGCTCCATCTGTTTACCGAAGACTGGCCGGTGGTGGTGCCCTCGGGCTCCTGCGGCGGCATGATGCGCACCCATTACCCGCATCTGTTTGCCAGTGATCCGGTGCTGCACGCCAGGGCGGTCGCGCTGGCCGAGCGCGTATTTGAGCTGACCGAATTCCTGGTGCATGTGGTGAACTTTCAGCATGAGGACCAAGGCGCGCCACGCAGCGTTGCCTTGCACACCTCCTGCCACGCACGCCGTCAAATGGGCTCTCACGAAACCAGCGCGGCGCTGCTCGACAGCCTGAGCAACGTCAGCGTGCAAGTGCAGGCGCGGGTGGAAGAGTGCTGCGGCTTTGGCGGCACCTTTGCGATGCTGTATCCGGATATTTCCGAGGCCATCGTCACCGAGAAAGTGGCCGCGATTAAGGACACCGGCGTGGGCTGCGTGGTCAGCGCCGATTGCGGCTGCCTGCTCAATATCACCGGTCGCGCCGCCAAACAAGACGAGTTGGCGGGACGCACGCAGCCCAGTTTGAGCGGCGAGCACATCGCCAGCTTTTTGTGGAGCCGTACCAACCCCGCCAAGCCGGAGGCCGCATGAGCGCGCGCGATGCCATCCTGGGCCGGCTGCGTGCGGCAAACCACGCCCGTCAACCTACTTTGCCCGAAGTTGCAGCCTGGTACACCGCGCAGCGTCGCCATGAAAGCACATCTGAACGCACCACCCGCCTGTGCACTCTGCTGGAGGCCGCGCATACCGAAGTGCATGTTGTAACGCGCACCGACTGGACCGCCAAACTGCTGCAGTTGTGCGTCGACAAGCAATTGCACCGCCTGCTGGTAGGTAACAACACGCCGCATGGCAATGCCGTGCAAACTTGTGCCCCGGGCAACCTGCAGGTGCTGCGCTTTGAGCAGCCGGTCGCCGCGTGGCAAGACCAGTTGTTTGATGCAGTGGATGCCTCTTTGACCCTGGCCCGTAGTGCCATTGCAGAAACCGGCAGTCTGGTGCTGTGGCCCACGCCCGATGAGCCGCGCCTGATGTCGCTGGTGCCGCCGGTGCACTTTGTGCTGTTGGATGAGGCCAACATCCATGCCGACTTCCATGAGGCCATGACGCAGGAAGGCTGGTCTGCCGGGATGCCAACCAACGCGCTACTGATCAGCGGCCCGAGCAAGACCGCCGATATCCAGCAAACCCTGGCTTATGGCGCGCACGGCCCCAAGGAGCTTGTGCTTCTTCTGTTGCAGACGCAAGCCGCGGAAGAAGGTGGTGCGGCATGAAAAAAGTCATCCCGATTCATCCGCGCGAAGAATTCCAGGCCCGCAGCCGCAGCGTGCTGAATGACCCGGCACAACGCAAGAATTTCCGTGGTGCGATGGACTACCTGCAAAGCAAACGCCGCGCGCAGTTTGTCGACGACTCCGAATTGCAAGGCTTGCGCACGCTGGGCGAAGCGATTCGCCAATACAGCCTGGCCAACCTGCCGCGATTGCTGGAGCAGTTGGAGGCCAACTTGCAGGCGCGCGGTGTGCAGGTGCACTGGGCGCAAAACGCCGACGAAGCCAATGCCATTGCCCTGACCATTGCTAACAAGGCTCAGGCAAGCCGCATCATCAAGGGCAAGTCGATGGTGAGCGAGGAGGTTGGCTTTAACCACGCCATGGAGGCCGCCGGTGTCGAGGCCTTTGAGTCGGATATGGGCGAGTACATCGTGCAGCTCGCGGGCGAGACGCCTTCGCACATCATCATGCCGGCCATCCACAAAACCAAACAGGAAATTGCCACCCTGTTTGCCAAGGAAGTGCCGGGCGTGCATTACACCGAAGACGTGGATGCACTCATCGCCATCGGGCGGCGTGTGCTGCGGCGCAAGTTTGCAGAAGCGGATATCGGTCTGTCCGGCGTGAACGTCGCGGTGGCCGAAACCGGCACACTGTGCCTGGTCGAAAACGAGGGCAATGGCCGCATGTGCACCACGGTTCCGCGCGTGCACATTGCTATCACCGGCATCGAGAAAGTGGTGGAAAAGTTGGAGCATGTGCCGCCGCTGTTGAGCCTGCTGACGCGCTCGGCCACCGGCCAGCCGATCACCACCTACGTCAACATGATTAGCGGTCCGCGCCGAGTTGGTGAGCTCGACGGCCCCGAGGAAATGCACCTCATCCTGCTGGACAACGGTCGCACCCAGGCCTATGCCGATGAGGAATTGCGCGCCACCTTGCAGTGCATCCGCTGCGGTGCCTGCATGAACCATTGCCCGGTGTACGCGCGCATCGGCGGTCACGCCTATGGCACCACCTACCCGGGGCCGATTGGCGCGATCATTTCGCCGCATCTGCTGGGCCTGGAGAGCACCTATCCGTTGGCCTTTGCCTCCACGCTGTGCGGAGCTTGCAGTGAAGTCTGCCCGGTCAAGATTCCGATTCCTGACATCCTGGTGCGCCTGCGCAACGAGGCGCAGGCCAAACCCGACACCGAAGAGGGCAGCTTGCGTGGCAGCGGTGCCGGGCGTACCGTGGCTGCCACAGCGGTGTGGAGCATGTGGTCGCAAATCTACAGCCGCTCTGGCATGTACCGCCTGGCCTCCTGGTTTATGAGCCGGGGGCGGTCCATGTCTCCATCGGAGCAGGGCGCGTGGACCCAAAGCCGCACGCCCCTGATTCCCGCTCCCAAGCGTTTGCGCGACCTACTGAAAGAGAAAAGCAAGAAATGAGTTCACGCATCGCCCCTTGCCCTAAGTCGTGGCAGCCGGCAGTGGTCACCTCGTCGCCTGTCGCGTCACGAACAAATATGTACGAAAACGCACATTAAAGTTGCAATGCAGAGTAAGCTGTGCCCAGCAGGTGCAGCGCTCGGCTGCAGGTATGCAAATTTCTCAGCTATAGGGAAAACGTATGCCGCAGGAACACAGTCCCCTTCAAAACCATTTACTCGCGGCCTTGCCGATCGCTGAATTCCAGCGGCTTGAGGCCGACCTAGAATTGGTACGCATGCCCTTGGGCGAGGTGTTGTACGAGTCGGGTTGCGCGTTGCACAACGTGTATTTTCCCACCACCTGCATCGTGTCTATGCTGTATGTGCTGGAAGATGGCGCATCAGCGGAAATTGCCATTGTGGGCAACGAGGGCTTGCTTGGCATTGCCTTGTTCATGGGCGGCGACACCACGCCCAACCGGGCCGTGGTACAGAGTGCCGGCTGGGGCTACCGCATCAAGGCGCACTTGTTGGTTGCCGAGTTCAAGCGGGGTGGTCCGGTGATGCGCTTGTTCCTGCGCTACACGCAGGCGTTGATCACACAGATGACGCAAACCGCTGTTTGCAATCGCCACCACACCATTGAACAGCAACTCTGTCGCTGGCTGCTGCTGAGCCTCGACCGCCTTTCCACCGATACGCTCAACATGACGCAGGACCTGATTGCCAACATGCTGGGTGTGCGCCGCGAAGGCGTGACCGAAGCGGCAGGAAAGCTGCGCAACGCTGGCTATATCAACTATTCTCGCGGGCGCATCATGGTGTTGGACCGGCCCGGTTTGGAGCGGCATGTGTGTGAGTGCTATGCCGTGGTCCAACTGGAATTCAAGCGCTTGCTGGGAGACATTCGCCCGGGCGACCCGGCCGGGGTTTTGGGCAAATCCATGCCGAACTAGGTACCAACGCAATAATTGATAAAATAGACAGTGGATCTGGTGGCCAAACCAGAGAACAACAACAGGGAAAGAGGATGTCCTATTCAATTGCATGGGAGCCAGCCGGCACCTTGATCGTGTACGGCGGTGTGGTGAATTTTCAGGACGTGATGGGCGCAGTATTCGCCATTCATCAGAACCCCAAATACTCCGAATTCAAGTACGCCATCCATGACATGAGCAGGGTCGAACGGTTCGACTTTTCCGCTGTGGATATGACCCAAATCGTGGCCCATGAAATCGGTGCACGCTACACCAACCCGACGATTGGCGTGGTCCTGGTCACCACCGACGCGGATATGGAAAAGCATGTCAAGATTTATTCCGCGATGACCAAGTTGCTGGTGCGCATGGTCCCTACTTTGGACGATGCGCGGGCACTTTTTGCGGCAGCCTAATTTCCTCGTTATTCAGCGTCCACTCCAGCGGGGCTGCCGTTTTTCTCCAAAAGCCCGTGGCCCTTCTTGGGCGTCTTCCGAGCGCAGCATGGCGGTGTAGCCGGGCAAGGTGCCGCTGCGCAGCGTGCCGTACGCCTCGGCCACGGTGGACGCCTCGGTCGCGCGCAGTACTTCTTTGACGGCCGCCAGCGCCAGCGGCGCTGCTGCCACCATGTGCCGGGCCAGCGCGTTGGCGCTTTCCAGCAACGCATCGGCTGCCACCATTTGGTTGATCAGCCCCCAATTCAGCGCCTCCTGTGCCGACATCCGACGACCGGTCAGCAGCAATTCAGTGGCAATGGCGCGGGGTAAGCGGCGCGGCAGGCGCAGCACGCCGCCCGAGTCGGCCATCATGCCTAGTTTGACCTCGGGCAGTGCGAACTCGGCGTGCTCGGCGGCCACGATCAGGTCGGCTGCCAGCGCCAACTCAAACCCACCGCCAAAAGCCAGGCCGTTGACGGCCGCAATCACCGGTTTGCCTAAAGCGAAAAACTCGGTCAGTCCGGCAAAACCACCGGGGCCGTGGTCGGCGTCGATGGCTTCGCCTTCGGTGGCCGCATTCAGGTCCCAGCCGGCGGAAAAGAAACGCCCGGTGCCGGTGATGATGCCCACCCTAAGGCTCGGGTCGTCCTGCAACTGGGCAAAGGCCGCGTACAAGGCGCGGCTGGTTGCGACATCAATGGCATTGGCCTTGGGGCGGTCCAGCGTGATGGTGAGCACGCCATCGCGTGCCTCGGTGCGTACAGGGTGCGTCATGGGTTGCAGTGTGGCAGGTCAGGGGTTGGAGAAAACGATCAGCGCATCGACCGCTACGACGCCCTTGCCGGATGGCAACACCAGCAACGGATTGACGTCGAGTTCGACCAACTGTGCGGCGTGGGCGGTGCCAAAGCTTGCAATGGCAGACACGGCCTGAACCAGAGTGTCCACATCGCCGGCGGGGCGGCCCCGATAGCCGTTCAGCAAGGGCCAGATTTTGAGACTTTGCAAGGCGCCCCGAATGGCCTCGGGTGTGACGGGTAGCAGCAGGGTGGCGGCATCCTGCATCAGCTCTACCAAAATGCCGCCGCTGCCCAAGGTGAGGGCAAGGCCGAATTGCGGGTCGCGTGTGACGCCCACAATGACTTCGGCCACCACGTCCTGCGCCATGCGCTCCACCAGAAAGGTGGAAGACACGTGCGCCATGGAGGCGACGGCGGCGTCCACCGCCTCGGCAGACTTCAGGTTGAGCTGGACGCCGCCGGCTTCGGTTTTGTGCGCCAGCGTGTCGGACACGGCCTTCACCACCACCGGAAAACCCAGTTTGGCGGCGGTCTCTGCAGCTTCTTGTGGGCTCACGCAATGGCCTTGTGGAATCGGCAGCCCGAAGGCGTTGAGTGCCTTTTTGCTGGCCACTTCGTTGAGCATCTGGCGCGCAGCGGACGGGGCATGCGGAATGGTGAGCAAGGGTTGGAGCGTTTGCCAGTGCGCTTGCGCAGACCCAATCCGCGCAGCATGCGCCAGGGCGCGCAGGCAATCTTCGGTGCCCTGCATCGGGGCAATTCCGGCGTCCACCAGCGCCGCACCCACTTCATCCGTTAGCCCTTCGGGCAGCGAGGAAAGCACCACAGCGGCTGCCCCGGTTTGCCGTTGGGCGGCCACAAAGGCGTCGAGCGTGGTTTGCCAGCTTGCGCCATCACAGCGGTCAGCGCGGGGAAAGTCGAGCACCAGCAGATGCGCATCGAACCGGCACTGCATCATGGCGGCAAAGCACGCGGTCTGGGCCGCTGGGTCGCCCCAGATATAGGTGTGGTAGTCCAGTGGATTGGCGATCGTGACCTTGTCGCCGAGCACTTCAAACAGGGGTGCCCGCGCGGCCTCGGGCAGGTCGGGCATGGCCAGGCCATGCAACTGCGCCAGATCGGCCACCAGCGATGCCTCGCCACCCGAACAACTGGCCGAAATAATCCGGTTGCCGGGCAAGGCGCCCAGCACATGCAGCAGCTTGAGGGTTTCGAGCAGCCCCGCCACATCCACCACCCGCGCCACACCAAAACGCGCAAACAGTGCGTCGTAGAGCGCGTCGGGCCCGGCCAGCGAGCTGGTGTGGCTCATGGTGGTGCGTGCGCCCAGCTCGGAGCTGCCGGCCTTGAGCGCCACCAGGGGCACCTTCTTTTCCAAGGCCTTGATGGCGATGCGCGAGAACGCCGCCACATCGTCCAGCCCTTCGATGTGCAGGCCGATGGCCGTCACGCGCGGGTCGCTCAGCAGGGCGTCGATGATGGTGTCCATGCTGTCACCGGCCTTGTTGCCCACGGTAATCAGGTAGGCCAGCGGCAGAGCGCGGCGCTGCATGGTGAGGTTCAGGCCGATATTGCCGCTTTGCGTCACGATGGCCACACCACGTTCCACCCGCTGCCCGCCGTGCTGGTCGGGCCAGAGTGCGACGCCATCCAGGTAGTTCAACATGCCGTAGCAATTGGGTCCGATCAGGGCCATGTCGCTAGCCGCTGCCACCAGTTCTTGTTGCAAAGCGGCACCCACTTCGCCCACTTCGGCAAAGCCGGACGCATAGCAAATGGCACCGCCGGCACCGCGCTGCTGCAGTTGGCGCACCACCTCCACCGTGGCCTGCGCCGGCACGGCGATAAACGCAGCATCGGGTGCAGCCGGCAGCGACGCCACATCGACAAAGCAGGGCAGGCCTTCCATTTCTTTGCGCGTCGGGTGCACCGGCCAAATGGCACCTTGAAAACCCAGCTTGCGGCATTGGCGCACCACTTCGGCGGCCGCGTTGCCGCCAAACACCGCAATGCTGCGGGGTGAGAAAAGGCGTTGCAGGCTCATGCGCCCAGCTCGCGCAGCATGGCTCGCGAAATGATGTGTCGCTGGATTTCGCTGGTGCCATCCCAGATGCGCTCCACCCGCGCATCGCGCCAGTAGCGCTCAATCGGCAGGGAGTTCATCAAACCCATGCCGCCGAAAATTTGAAGCGTCTGGTCGGTAATGCGGGCCAGCGCCTCGGACGCAAACAGCTTGGCCATGGCGGCGTCCGAGTCGGTCATGCGGCCCTGGTCGCACTTCCAGGCCGCTTGCAAGGTGAGCAGGTCGGCGGCTTCGAGTTCGGTAGCCATGTCGGCCAGTTTGAAGCCGGTGCCTTGAAAACGGCCAATCGGCTGGCCAAACTGTTTGCGCGTGGCGGCCCATTCGGTGGCCAGTTCCAGCACGCGCCGCCCGCGCCCCACACTGGTAGCGGCAACCGTCAAGCGGGTGGCACCCAGCCACTCGCCCATCAAATCAAAGCCTTTGCCTTCCTCACCCAGGCGTTTGGTTGCTGGCACCCGCACATTGTCAAAAAACAGCTCGCATTGGTGGTAGCCCCGGTGCGACACACAGGCCGGGCCGCGTCGGCGGGTCACGCCGGGCGTGTCAAAGTCCACCAGAAAGCCGGTGATCTTTTTCTTGGGCCCGGCTTTGGTTTGTTCCACATCGGTGGCCGCAAACAGGATGACGTAGTCGGCCATGTCGGCATGGCTGATGAAGTGTTTGCTGCCGTTGATGACGTAATCGTCGCCATCGCGCACGGCCTTGGTTTGCATGCTGCGCACGTCCGAGCCCGCATTGGGTTCGGTCATGGCCAGGCAATCGTGCCGCTCACCCCGGATGGTGGGCAGCAGGTATTCCTCGATCTGCGAACCGGTGCAGCCGCGCAGAATATTGCTGGGCCGTGCCACCAGCATTTGCAGCCCGTAAGACGCACGCCCCAACTCACGCTCCAGCAGCGTGACGCCAAAGTTGTCGAGCCCTCCACCGCCCAGTTCCTCCGGCATATTGGCGGCATACAGCCCGACCTCGATCGCCTTGGCCTGGATCTCTGCGACCAGCTCCGGCGGAATTTCATCGGTGCGTTCCACCAGGTCTTCGTGCGGGTACAGCTCGGCCTTGATGAAGCTGCGTACCGTGTCCACCAGCAGGGTGTGTTCGTGGCTGAGTTCGAAATGCATGGGGTTCTTTCAAGCGGTTTTGCGGCGGATACCAATCGACGCCCCAACCTGCCTGGGGCGGGGCAAGGCGGCATGCGCCGCGTGAATGGCCTGCATATGCTCCAGCAACCAGTCCGGCATGGGGGAGGCGCGGCCGGCTTTCATGTCCACATGCAGCAGCATCTGTTCTCCAGTCGCCAGCAGTTCGCCGCTGACGCCGTGGAACATGCTGTGAAAGATGTGCACCCGTTTGTCATCGCAATCGAGCACTTGCAGCGTGAGTTTCAAAGGCTCGCCTTCGCTAGCCTCTTGGATGTTGTGGATATGCGTCTCCACGGTGTAGAGCGACAAACCCTGTTCGTCCCGGTAGCGCTCATCAATACCCACAAACCGAAAGAACGCATCGGAGCTGTCACCAAACACCAGCAAAAAGCACGACTCACTCATGTGCCCGTTGTAGTCGACCCATTGCGGCGCAACGGTCGGGGAGTGGAGTTGCAGCGGGGCCGGTATAGACGCCGTCGGGTCCCAGGGCTTGGCGGGGGTGTTTTCCAGCGGGGTGCTTACGCGGCCCACGGTTTGGTGCGGATCGGTCATGTTTTTGTGGTGTATTGGTTTGCGTTGCGCTCAGGGGTGCTTGGTGGCCGATGTCAGCGGGGTAGATGTTTCCGTCCGTGTCCCCCGCCCGCTGAAGCGGGCTCCTCCTTTACCTACCGGAAACATCCACCCCACTGCCATCGGCAGGCAACC
>ERZ1034365.1829-NODE-1829-length-10371-cov-2.686808_pt1 | contig 10371 bp, 2 predicted proteins | sample MGYA00520615_ERZ1034365 | MGnify/ENA primary metagenome ERZ1034365 (study PRJEB33736, sample SAMEA104284505) | Azolla filiculoides | biome: Urban; feature: Water surface; material: Ditch water | place: Netherlands | collected 2015-10-28 | depth 0-0.1 m ...
ATGGTTGATGCGGTGCTGTTATAGACACCACGAACAGTAGTTGTACCGCCATTCAGATTTACATTGCCGGCAGTTGAGGTGATTGCCACTGAATAGTCGATAGCATTACTGGTGCTGACCGCATTTACGGTGATGTTGCCGCTGGCATAGATAGCGGAGTTAATTGTTACTCCTGCAGATGCTGTGGCAAGAGTCCCCAAGTTAGCTGTAGTGGTATTAATAAAGTTGGTTGCTGGGGTACACCCTGCTCCTGAACATCCATAGGTGTTATCCAGTAATACATAGCCTGGCAAGAGCAATGTGCTTGTGCCAATCGCAGCCGGGTTAATGGCTGCGCCAGCAGTTTTAATAATGTAATTAATTGGCGAGTTATTTGTACCTGCTGCAATTGTCAGAGCCCCCGCAACAACACTGGAATCCCTTGTGCCGCTAGTCGTGTTGTAGGTCACACTCACAGCTGTAGATGCCGTATTAGCAACTAATGCAATTGGACCTGTTTGATTGATTTTTCCGTTAGTAATAAAACTGATATTGGAGCCAGCGGCATTATCTGTAATATCTCCAGCCTGATAGATGCCCGTGTGTGTGGTGTCTGCAACCGTACCGGTAATATTGAGGTTCGTTCCACCTGCAACAATGGTCAAAGTGTTGAGATAAACAGCGTAACTTCCACCGACTTCAGAACCAATCACAGTGATGGACTTGGCACGTATTGAGTTGTTTGGCCCAAGCTCTACACCGTTACCAGTTGTAGTGGATGTGCCAGTGATATTGACTGCTCCGCTATTAGCAATAATCGGGCTAACACCCCAAGCGCTACCGTACAGGTTACCGACACCCAAACCAGTTGTGGTTGTGCCAAGAATATTGATATTGCCACTTGTAGCAGTCAAACCTGCAGTTAACATCACTGCCCCACCGCCACCAGTTGATCCACCGGCATTAATACCGTTGATAGTGATTGCGGTACCGCTGATATTGCCGCCAACCAAGATGCCGTAGCCACCGGTAGTTGCTAAATTACTCCAACCCGTTAAGTTTGTATTAAGGTAGCCAGTCGCTGGAGTACAACCAGAGCCTGAACATCCATAAGTGTTATCTAAAGTCACAGAACCTGGCACAGTGACTGCGCTGGCAATATTAATCGAAGCACCCGATGCAAGAACTGAGTAGTTAACGCCTGCAGATGATCCAGCAGTAATGCTCAAAGCGCCAGTACTGATAGTTGATGTTTTATTACCAGCCGTTACATCGTAAGAAATATTAGCTGCAGTTCCGCTGGTATTAGCGGCCAAGTTGATTGCACCACCTTGGTTAATATTGTTATTCGAGACAAAGCTGATGTTCGAACCGCTGGCACCTGTGATGGTTCCAATCTGATAAATACCACCCGCTGTCCCCGGAATACCAACCACATAACCCGTGACCATGATGTTGCCGCCAACAGACGAGCTATTGATAGTCAAACCACCGATTTGAGTGACCCAACCCGGTGCAGCCGTTGAACTACCGTTAATCGTAATATTGTTACCAGTCACAACGTTTGCAGCGACCACATAGACGCCAATGGTTTGCACAGTTGAACCATTTAGTGTGACATTGCCATTTTTTGATGTGATGTTGACCGATGCATCAATGCCTCGGTAGGCATTACTAGAAGCATTGATCGTGATGTTACCGTTTGTAAAAATCGCATCATCAATCGTGGCACCTGCTGAACTAGTTGCAAGGGCCACAAGATTATTGGCAGCTGCACTGATGTACGCAGTTGTTGGCGTGCAGCTCCCTGCCGTAGCGCATCCAAAAGTGTTATCAACTAAAACTGTGCCAGGCAAAGGAGTTGAACTACTGCCGATGGAGCCAGGATTAATATTCGATCCCGCAGATTTAAGAATGTAATTAATCGCAGAACTAGAGGTATTTGCTGCGATAGTTAAAGTACCCGTAATAATTGCTGAAGCTTTAGTGCCAGAAGTTGTATCAAAAGTAATATTTGCTTCGGAACCACTGGTATTCGCAGCTAAGGTGAGTGCACCACCTTGGTTGATGTTGTTATTCGAGATAAAACTGATGTTTGAACCACTAGCACCGGTAATTGTTCCAGTTTGATAAATACCGCCAGCACCACCAGGTATGCCAATGACATTACCTGTAATAGTGATGTCGCCACCTACGGATGCACTATTGATAGTCAAGCCACCAATTTGCGTCACCCAACTCGGCGCGGTAGTTGAAGTGCCATTAATCGTAATGTTATTACCAGTCACAACGTTTGCAGCGACCACATAGACGCCAATGGTTCCAACAGTAGCTCCGTTTAGAGTGACATCACCGCTTCTTGATGTGATGTTAGCGGAGGCATCAATACCTCGATTTGAATTACTCGCAGCATTGATCGTGATATTGCCATTGGCAAAAATAGCAGAATTGATAGTGGCGCCTGCCGAGATGGTGGCAAGGTTTACTAATCTATTAGCAACACTTGATGTGATGTAGCCTGATGCTGTTGCTCCAGAAGCAGAGCCGTAAGTATTATCAAGAGTAACAGTGCCAGGTAATGCGATAGAACTAGTTCCTAATGCACCAGGATTAATCGTCGAGCCAGCTGACTTCATGATGTAGTTAATAGCGGAACTTGACGTATTCGTTGCAATCGTTAGAGTGCCACCGGTGATATTGGAGACTTTAGTACCTGTCGTTGTATCGTAAGTAATATTCGCTGCGTTAGCGCTGACGTTAGCCGCTAAAACAATAGATCCACCCTGATTAATATCATTATTAGATGTAAAGCTGATATTGGAACCACTGCGCGCCGTAATTGTTCCAGTCTGATAAATGCCGCCCGCGCCACCTGGAGTATTAATGACAGTACCAGTTACAGCAATATTGCCACCAACCGCAGCAGTATTGATTGTTAGCGTACCTATGTAAGTTGCCCAATTGGGTGCAAGGCTGGTAGTGCCATCAATGGTGATGTTATTAGCCGTAATAGTCGAAGCAGTACTGTTGTAGACAGCTAAGCCATCTGTTGCCATACCATTGAGAATCACATTACCAGAAGTAGATGTGATGCCTACTGAGTAGTTAATACCTGCAAGTGAAGACCCGCCAGTTACACCATCAACCGTAATATTGCCACTAGCAAAAATAGCAGCATTAATCGTGATACCCGCTGAAGTAGTTCCAAGAGAGGCAGCATTGCTTGCTGTGATATAGCCAGATTCTTTTGCTCCAGAAGCAGAGCCGAAGGTGTTGTCTAGAGTAATCGTGCCAGGTAATACGATGGAGCTTGACGCTAGCGTACCAGGGTTAATATTTGCACCCGCAGATTTAGCAATGTAATTAATTGCGGAACTTGAAGTGTTTGCTGCGATCGTTAATGCTCCACCAACAATGGTCGATGACTTATTACCTGCAGTAGTATCGTAGGTGACGTTAGCATCATTACCACTGGTATTCGCAGCTAAGGCAATTGCGCCATTTTGATCAATCTTATTATTGGATGTAAAGCTGATGTTTGAACCACTTGCGGCTGTAATGGTGCCGCTCTGGGTGATACCATTATTAGCACCGGCAGCACTATTATTTGCTGTAACCGTGATGTTGCCTGTTCGAGCATTTGCCGTATATCCAGAACCACCGAGAGATAAATTAGCAGCTGCATAACCGCTACCAGTGGCTGTTGTAGCCAAAGTCATTGTTGAAACAGTTCCTAAGCCACCCGCACCAGAGCCAGACCATAACTGTAATAAATTAGTACTACCACCCAGTACATTGCTTGCCGTTCCCGTAGCAAGTTGAGTGGTGTTGTACTTTGCCAAGGTTTCAGTAGCGTAAACCAATCCGCCGCTCGAGGTTAATACCAACTGAACCATTTTGGTATGAACGCCATTTGCATAACCAATTAAATAAGTCGCAGTTGTCGCAGTTGAGCTTTGTAAAGCAATGGCAGTTGCAGGATAAAAACCAACAATAGAACCACCAGTTAGTCCTGCAGAAGTAATTGTTGGAAGAGTTGATCCAGTTAAAACTCCTAATAAGCTGCCTGATGCTCCAGTTGCCGAAGAAATGATATTTGGATTGGTGCTGTTCCCAACTACATATCCATAACCAAGAGTTAGAGCATTAACTGTTGTAATAGTGGTTGCAGTGGTAGCTGTGCCATCAATCGTAATTCCTGCATTTGCAGTAATGGCGGCAGTTAACTGAACGGCCTGACCTGTGGTGGCTGTTCCAGTAATCGCAACACTTCCGGCCTTAGCAGTGATAATGCCGGCCGCACCACTATAGACCGAGAAGGTTGTACCAGAACCAGTGATATTAATATCGCCCGTTGCACTGGTCAGCGCAGCAGAAACATCTACTGAGTAATAACCAGCTATTGATGCGCCTTTAAGGGTAATGTTTCCAATAGCGTTAATAGCAAAACCAACATCAACACCCCTGAGTGCGCTTGCAAGAGTTGGCGCGTTGCTAGTCGTAATAAAACCAGAAGTTGGTGATCCACCTGCTCCAGCAGTGCCGCCAAACGTATTATCTAAAGTGACAGAGCCTTTAAGAGTAAGCGCACCATTGACGATGATTCCACCACCGGATGACTTCGCATGAAGACTGACACCAGATCCCGCTCCTGATGAATTATCAGTCATCGCAATTAAGGTGATACCTTTTTTGGAGCCGCTGGTGTTATCTAAGGTAAGAGTTGGCGTTAAGTCAGCTGCAGTGATATTAAATGTTAGCGCAGTTGATTGAGTGATCGTGCCAGATACAGTAATCGTGACACTTGTTCCAGCATTAATAGCTGTCTGAATTTGAGTGGTGTTGAAATTTGAAGTGGCAGATTCAGCTTGAGCTGAAGTTAAGTTACCACCTGTAGAAGCTGTAGAACTAATTGTGACGTTAGTAGGATCAATCAGCCACATACCACCTCGGCCAGCATTAATCGTTCCGAGTAGATTTAATGTGTGAGCAGAGGTTTCAATAAAACCACCGACGTAATCGGTGTTCATTTGATTTTGATTAACTAATAATGCCTCAGTTGATACAACTGTATTGGTGCTGATGTCCGTATAAATAGAAAACGGCAATGTGCCATTATCTGCATCATTGCCGATTAAGATTCTGCCACCTTGATTTAATCCTCGAGCTTCGATATTAGAGTTTTGGATTAAAGTATTTGTTGTGGCGGATATTCCAATAGAACCACCTCGGCCATTTGAACCGTTGGTTTGGATTAATGCATTTTGGAGGATTAAATCACCAGAGTTGGTGAATATCTGAATACTGCCGCCATTATCAGCGTTGGATTGAATAATAGCGTTATTGATTTGAATATCGTCGGCTTGGGAGATATTAATCTCTCCACCACGACCATTACCACCATTTGTTTGAATAGTACCTTCAATCTGAATAATACCTGTGCCATTAGCACTTAATGTGATCGTGCCACCATCCGTTGAACCATTCGCTTCTAATCTGCCAGTCGATGGCAAAGTTAAGTCTTGGGCTGTGATGCGGATTGTGCCCGGTGTTTGGTTGTTACTGATGTTACCGTTAACAGTAATGGCACCATGGAAGTTAAATACATTGGCCAAAATGTTAACCAATGGGTTAGCACCTGTACCGATGATGTTGCCGTAACCTGTTACTGAGTTAACTGCTGTGACCGTAACCTTGTTAACTTCGATCTGACTGTTCTGAGCTAAGTTAACGTTTTGAGCTTGGATCACTACTTCTAATACTGAACCTGCTGCTTGGTTGATCGTGCCATAGTTAAAGAAGGTGCCATCTGCTAAGAAAGTTAAGACGGTTCTGGTGCTACCTGCTTTAGTGATAGTGACACCCTGGTCGATAGTGAGGTTACCGCTACCGTTTTGGGTGCAGCTACCCCCTGTACAAATATTGCCTTGGACCTGTACGGTCACGTTGTTATTTTGCAACGCATCACTAATTACCTGAGCAAAGCCTGAGGTTATTAAGAGATCCATAGGATCTAGCAACCAAGTACCGGCTTTGCCTGTGCGGTTGTTAGCGGAAGTATTGACTTGGGTGGTGCTGCTGATCGTTAGGACTTCTTTAGAGCTGGTCTCTACAAAGCCGCCGTTACCGCTGGTCTTGCCGCCCTTGGCTTCAATTGTTCCAGAGACTTCAGTCTTCTTATTGGATAGAACGATGATCTGTCCGCCATTGCCCTGCTCTTTGGCGTTCGCCTTGATCTTGCTGCTATCAGCTAGAGCGATGTTGTTACCTTTGATACTGATCTGACCGCCGTTGCCCTGATTACCTTTGGCATTGGCCATGATGGCGCCGATGTTCTGGACGGTGTCTGCCAAGATCTCGATGATGCCGCCGTTGTTGACCATGCTGCTAGTGGAGATCAACCCACTGTTCTTGATCACCGAGCCCATGAGCTGGGCGGCTGAGTTGGCGGCGATGACTACCGTACCGCCTGCTACTTGGATTAATCGTTTGTTCTCAATCAAGCTCTTGTAGGCTGAGGCGTCTACTTTGACTGTCATGAGTTGGTCACCGCGGAAGTCCAAGGTGACTTGGGATCCACTGGCCAGTGCCACGGTATTAGCCACACCACCCTTAGCAAGGATGTAGCCTTCATTACGTACTTCTGGAGCCAATAAAGCCACATAGCCTTTGGCATCGGTTGTCTGGAGCTTGCCGTAGTTGGTCACGCTACCAGTGCCATTGCCTTTGAAGGTGTTCTTACCTTCCATGAAATCTTTGTCGTTGATGTCCATCGTTGTCGCAACGATGGCTGCTGCATCGACCTGAGAGCCCTTACCGAAGACCACGCCGTTGGCGTTAGAGATGATCACTTGGCCATTGGCCTTGATCATGCCGTCAATCTGTGAAGGAGTAGCTGACACCACACGGTTGTGGATCACCGCCTGAGCGTTAGGCTGAACAAACTCCACCTTCGCATTAGCACCCACGTTGAAACTATCCCAGTTAACAACGGCGCGCTGGGAGGTTTGGGTCACATTGAGGTTGTTACCAGACTGGGTAATCGTAGCGGCACCAGCAGCCAAGCGATTGCCTGTTGGTAGTGCCCCTGGCATTGATTGTGCAAAAGCATTTGTGGCCAATAAGGCACAAGCAAAAAAGAAGCTTTTGCTAAGCTTCATGAGAATTTAGAAATTCCACTGAGCCTGAGCCCAGAGGTAGGCGCCGTTGGAACGTCCGTCATTGTTGACGCCAACACCAGATGAGTTGTACAGCGGGTTGTAGCCTAACTTCCATGCCAGAGTGGCACTGAATACAAAGTCTTGATCAGCTCGTTTCAAGCCAACACCAGCACCTCTGAGGCTGTAGCTGTTATTGGCATTAGTGGAACCTTTGGTGAAGATTGCCTTATCACGGTACTGCTGGACAAAGCCGGCATCAAAGAAGGCTATACCAACAAACTTATCTTCCAACTGTTGCTGGATCTCAATGTTGATCATGGCACCTTGGCTACCACCACCCTGCGAACCTGGGTAAGCTCTAACGCCGCTTGGGCCTCCAAGGTAGAACTTCTCAGCAGAATCAAGGTTCACTGAAGCAATTTGGCCTGAAGCGCTGATTGAAAGGACTGTTTGATCAGGAACGATCTGCTGATTGCGAGAGCCGCTCAAGTTAAATTTGGTGAAAGTCTTGGGTATGGTGCTGTCGTAGGTAGGTGTTTGTGACCCAACCACGATATGGCCTTTGGTCATGGTGATGGAGGCTGAGTTCACACCACCGCCGCCCCAGCCATCGAACTGATTACCAGAGAAGCCAAAAACCATGTTGTCGATACGGTAGTCACTGGTAGCAACACCATCAGCTGTTGTTTTGTTGATGTACATCTTGCGATCACCACCGGCTGTGATGTTCGCATTAGCACCAGGGCTGCGCAGTACTGGGTAGGTCAAGTTGGCGCCAATGGTCTTAGAACGACCAAAACCCGCTACCGGGTTCTCAGGAAGGCTGAAGTGCCCCACGTTCTCGTAATCAAGGTAGCTAGCAGTCAAGCCGCCTCTCAAGCCATCTGTGTTCAGAGGAATTGAGTAGCTAGCCATGGAGTAGTCAGAACCAGATGATTTGATGTTGCTGAATGACATTTGATCGCCAAAGTCATTCGGATTATCGAAAGTCATGTTGACCACACGCTGAGCCACGCCAGTGCTACGGCTACCGTAGTTATTGGCTTCTACCTTACCGCGGAATGGCTTAAGGTCAGCCAAACTGACGCGTAGATCAACTTCTCCATCGTTCTTACCTGGCTCTAGCTGAGTCGTTACAGCAATACCTGGGGTTTCGTTGAGAACGTAGATAGAACGTTCAATGTTTTGTGTTTGAACTAAATCGCCTACAGGGCTTGTATCCGTGATGTAGCTGCGAGCTCTATCCGCTGAGAAGCGAGATGGGCCGTTGGGAAAATCGATATGAACCGCGCCCAGCTTAGCTTCAAGAACCTTGAGGATCACTACTCCGTCAGTAATTTTTTGCGGAGGAACCGTTACCTGGGCAAGCTTGCCATAGATGGGATACAAAGCAGCCACTGCATCTGCAGCCTTTTGAAGCTCTTCAAAGGCTACAGTCTTACCAATCCAAGGCTTCAAGGCATCTTGTACAGCTGCATCAGGAACGCTCTTGTTCCCGTCAACTCTGAAGCCTTTGATAGTGATCTTCACCTGACTAGGCTTGGCTTCACGTGGCTGAGCCTTCTTGGCTGGGGCCTGTGGCTTAGGTAGGGCTTGTAAATTCGGGACTTGTTTTTGCAACTCTTGTTGCAAAGCTCCAGCATCTGGGGCCGCGTGAGTAGACATGGCTGTGAAGCCAAGTACTGCAAGGGTCAGAAGAGCTTTTAATTTCATGAAAAAGTTTTTTTACTTTGTTATTTCTATCCGGATGTGCTTTTAACTGCGCACGCCCGTGATTATAGGGAATTCAGCATTTTTAGCCAGCACTAAATTCGTCTAAGTTCTTGTATTGCTGAAGAAATTTTTATAATTTTTATAAAATACAGCGTGAATTTTGATGCAATTTCTACGCATAGAATTTAGGACCGCAGATCATTTTGCGTGTCAGTTAAGCGATTTTTCATGCGCTAAAAAAAGGTTAAGAATGAAAAAAGCCACCCGAAGGTGGCTTTCTCTTAACTTATTTTTGGTTAAGGGTTAGTAAAGAGGTCAGGTTTAATCTCTTCTACCGGTTTCTCAACCGGGGTGTCGTAACCTACAGATGATGATTCACCCTTAGAAATTAACTTTTTAAGATCTTCAGGCTTTTTCATACCTAACTTACCTGTCATTCTAGAGCGGTGTACTTTAACGCTAGCTTCAGATGAGTTAAGAATAGTAGCAATTTCACCATTCTTCTTACCTTCAGCAGCCAAGAAGAAAACATCGCGCTCTTTGTCAGTTAACTTTTCTAATAAAGCTAACTTTTCGGTTTCATTTAATAAATCAGGATTAATCGTTATAGATTCAACTGATTCTGATTTTTCTATTACTTTCTTTTCTTTAATAGACTTTTCAGTTTTATTAATAACTGGACTTGAGTCATTTTCTGGAGCTCTACTAACTGATAATGTGGAGATCTCTTTTTTAACTCGACCACCCGCCACAAGTAAATCTTCAGATATCTGTAGCGACCAAGAAATATTATTAATAAGTGTGCTTAGAAAATAAACAAGACTTGTCCAATAAACTACTTGAGAAGTGACAACTATATATTGGTCACCAATAGCAGCTAATGCACCCAAAGTTAAAACCGCCATGAACAAACCTTGAATCCAGAGAACGCCACTAATTAAATAGATGTATTTACTACGGCTTTGCTTGGCCTGAACCCCAGCGAACCAAGCACTATATATAAGTGTCGCAGATATAGGTGCAAGCAATATAGCTTCAAGACTACCTAGTGGCGCATTAAATAATCGGCTGAAATAGAAAAGAGCTCCAGTTACCCCCACTCCACCAAGGCAAATGAGAGAAGCTTTCTTTGGTAAGGCGTATCCAGACCAGATTCCAAGCGAACTAAGAATAATTAAGCTTCCTAATAGCACTGAAATAGGCCCTAGAACCCATGATTGCGGTAAAGGATCTGTGATTTGAGTCAAAGTTACGATGTAACCTAGGCCCATTAATAGGTTGCCAAGACTCCATAAAAGAACTGATCTACCCTTTTTAATCAATAGAATCAATTGTGTAGCTGAAAATCCAATGGCAATTAAGCCAGTTAAGTAGATTGTTGTAACGTTATCTAGAGGTAACATGGTTAACCTTAACCTTGAGTTGTTTTAAGAAGTAGCGAATTTACCTTAATTACCTTAATTGGTAAATACTCTCAAAAGCACTTCTTTATAGTTCAGGGCTTCTTTTTAGATATTAC
>ERZ1034365.1830-NODE-1830-length-10365-cov-7.207426_pt1 | contig 10365 bp, 6 predicted proteins | sample MGYA00520615_ERZ1034365 | MGnify/ENA primary metagenome ERZ1034365 (study PRJEB33736, sample SAMEA104284505) | Azolla filiculoides | biome: Urban; feature: Water surface; material: Ditch water | place: Netherlands | collected 2015-10-28 | depth 0-0.1 m ...
ATGAAGGAAAAATTCGGGAGCACCTACCTGTTCGGTGGCAATGCCCCGTTCGTGGAAGAACTGTACGAAGCGTGGCTAGAAGATGCCGCTTCAGTACCAGAATCCTGGAATCAGTATTTCTCGGATCTGGCACGTCAGCCAGGTGCTGTCGCACGCGACGTTGCGCATGCACCTGTGATCGCTGCATTTGAGGCATTGGGGAAAAACGGTGGCTTCCGTCCTACGGCATCTGCCGCTGGTGGTGACGTACAAAAGAGCATGGCTGTTGAGCAGCTCATTAATGCTTACCGCTTTAGCGGTCATCAGCGTGCCGAGCTGGATCCACTCAAGCGTGATACACGTCCAATGGTGGCTGATCTGGATCCAAAGACCTATGGTCTGACCGATGCAGACATGTCGCGTAGCTTTGACACCGGCGATTTCAAGGTGGGTTCTGGTCAAACAGCACCCCTCAACCAAATCATCGACGCGTTGAAGCAGACTTACTGTAATCATGTTGGTGTTGAATACATGTACATGACTTCTTACGAAGAGAAGAAATGGCTACAGGCACGTATAGAACCTAACCGTGGCCAGGCTGCTTACTCGTCTGAAGAAAAGAAACGTTTCCTGGAGCGCCTGACGGCTGCTGAAACCCTGGAGCGTTATCTGCACACCCGTTATGTCGGTCAGAAGCGCTTTTCCCTCGAAGGCGGCGAAGCACTGATTCTGTCGATGGACGAGCTGATTCGTGTGTCCGGTAACATGGGCGCCAAAGAAATCGTTATCGGCATGGCCCACCGTGGCCGTCTGAATGTGCTGGTCAATACGCTGGGTAAACCACCATCAGTTCTTTTTGCCGAATTTGAAGGCAAGAAGAAAGTTGATCTGGGTTCTGGCGATGTGAAGTACCACATGGGTTACTCCTCAGACGTGGGTACGCCTGGTGGTCCGGTTCACCTGACGCTGGCATTTAACCCGTCGCACCTGGAAATCGTGAACCCGGTGGTTGAAGGATCGGTCTTTGCACGTCAATTCCGCATTGGCGAAGAGGGCAAGAAAGAAATTATTCCTGTGCTGATTCACGGTGATGCCGCTGTGATCGGTCAGGGTTGTAACCAGGAAATGCTCAACTTTGCGCAGACCCGCGGTTACGGCACAGGCGGTACGATTCATATAGTGGTGAATAACCAGATTGGTTTCACCACATCGGATCCTCGTGACTACCGCTCGGGTTTCTACTGTACCGACATCTTCAAGATGTCCGATTCGCCAATCTTCCACGTCAACGCTGATGATGCCGAAGCTGTGGCGATGGTGACACGCCTGGCCGTGGAATACCGTCAGACCTTCAAGAAAGATGTCGTCATCGATATCTTCTGTTTCCGCAAACTGGGTCACAACGAGCAAGATGAGCCGATGGTTACCCAACCGCTCATGTACAAGAAGGTTCAAGCTCACCCAGGTACGCGTAAGGTCTATGCAGATCAACTGGTCGCGGCCGGTGTCGTTGCAGCCGATGCGCCGGATGCCATCATCAAGAGCTTCCGTGAACATCTTGATCGCGGCGAGTTGTTGCACAACCCGGTTATTTCGGACTACAAGCGTAAGAACGCGCAAGATTGGCGTCCGTTCGCAACCAAGCAATACATTGAAACAGCTAACACCAAGGTGCCTGCCAAGGAACTGAAGCGTCTGGGTCTGAAACTGGCGGATCTGCCAGAGGGCTTTACGCCACACTCACGCGTTAAGAAGATCATTGAAGATCGTCGTTCTATGGCCGAAGGTAAGCTGCCGGTGGATTGGGGAATGGGTGAAAACCTGGCTTACGCAACCCTGCTGGCTGAAGGTTATGGCATTCGTATCTCGGGTGAAGACGTGGGTCGTGGTACTTTTTTCCATCGTCATGCCACCTTGCATGATCAGAACCGCACAAGCTGGGATGTTGGTAGCTATCAGCCACTAGCACACCTGCAGGCCGACCAAGGTTCGTTCCAGTGCTATGAATCGGTACTGTCGGAAGAATCTGTCCTGGCCTTCGAGTATGGCTATGCAACGGCCGAGCCAAACCAGCTGGTTGTCTGGGAAGCCCAGTTTGGTGACTTCGTTAACGGCGCTCAAGTCGTTGTTGACCAGTTCATCGCATCGGGTGAAACCAAGTGGGGGCGTGGCTGTGGTCTAGTTATGCTGCTGCCACACGGCTACGAAGGTCAGGGCCCAGAGCACTCCTCGGCCCGTCCAGAGCGTTTCATTCAGCTCTGTGCTGAAATGAATATGGAAGTCTGCGTGCCATCTAATGCTAGCCAGATCTATCATGTGCTGCGTCGTCAGATGGTTCGTAAACAGCGCAAGCCGTTGGTGATCATGTCGCCTAAATCGCTGCTTCGTAACAAGGATGCCAGCTGCTCGTTGGATGATTTGTCCAAGGGCGAATTCCAGCGTGTCATTGGTGAAATAGACGATCTAAACCCAGCCAAGGTAACGCGCGTTATCCTGTGTTCGGGTAAGGTGTACTACGACCTACTGAATGCACGCCGCGAACAGAAGCTGGACCATATCGCTATCGTGCGTATTGAGCAGCTCTATCCGTTCCCGGAAGAGTCGTTCAAGAAAGAACTATCGAAGTTCCCGAAGGCCACCGAAATTGTCTGGTGCCAGGAAGAGCCGCGTAACCAGGGTTTCTGGTACTGGTTTGCTTCCCGTCAGCACCTGGCCCGTTCGATGGGTCCGAAACAGAACCTGCTTCTTGTGTCACGTCCGGCAGCTGCATCGCCAGCCGTGGGCTATCTGGCCAAGCACAATGAGCAACACAAAACTTTGATCGAGTCCGCTCTGGGCAAGATCGAGTATTAAAAACCATAAGAGTCCGTGGAGAGAACAATGGCAATTATCGACGTCAAAGTCCCGCAACTGTCTGAATCGGTCGCCGAGGCAACCCTGGTTTCCTGGCACAAGAAAGAAGGCGAAGCCGTTTCCCGCGATGAGAATCTCATCGATATCGAAACCGATAAGGTTGTGCTGGAATTGCCCGCGCCGGATGGCGGTGTAATCGTCAAGCTGATCAAAGGCAACGGCGACACGGTTGTTTCGGGTGAAGTGATCGCTCAGATCGATACCGCTGCTACAGCATCGGCTCCGGCACCTGCTGCCGCTGCCGCCGCTCCAGCTGCTGCACCAGCCCCAGCCGCCGCTCCGGCTGCTGCCGCTGCTGCACCTGCCGGTACCGCTAGCCCAGCTGCTCGCAAGATCCTGGAAGAAAAGGGTATTGCTGCAGGTGACGTTGCTGGTACGGGTCGTGGTGGTCGTGTTTCGAAAGAAGACGCAGTTGCTGCTCAGCCGAAGGCTGCCGCTGCTGCACCAGTTGCACTGGGTGACCGTTCTGAGCAACGTGTGCCGATGTCGCGTCTGCGTGCTCGTATCGCCGAGCGTCTGCTGCAGTCGAAGAACGAAAATGCCATCCTGACTACGTTCAACGAAGTGAACATGGCACCGATCATGGCACTGCGTAAACAGTACGGTGAAAAGTTTGAAAAGACCCACGGTGTTCGCCTGGGCTTCATGGGCTTCTTTGTTAAGGCTGCTTGTGCCGCTCTGCAAAAGTTCCCGATCCTGAACGCGTCGGTCGACGGTAACGACATCGTTTACCACGGCTTCATCGACATCGGTATCGCTGTCGGTTCGCCACGTGGTCTGGTTGTGCCAATTATCCGTAATGCGGATCAACTCAGCATTGCCGAAATCGAAAAGCAGATCGCTGAATTCGGTGTGAAGGCCAAAGACGGCAAGATCACTATGGAAGAGCTGTCGGGTGGTACGTTCTCGATCTCGAATGGCGGCATCTTTGGTTCGATGCTGTCGACCCCGATCATCAACCCACCACAATCAGCCATCCTCGGCATCCATGCAACGAAGGATCGCGCCGTAGTCGAAAATGGCCAAGTGGTGGTTCGCCCGATCAACTACCTCGCCATGTCGTACGATCACCGCATTATCGATGGCCGCGAAGCAGTTCTGGGTCTGGTCACCATGAAGGAAGCGCTGGAAGATCCATCACGCCTCCTGCTCGGCGTCTAAGAAAGGAACATCACGATGTCTCAGCAATTTGACGTACTCGTGATTGGTGGCGGCCCCGGTGGTTATGTGGCCGCTATTCGTGCCGCGCAACTGGGTTTCAAGGTTGCCTGCTGCGAATCCAATCCTTATGCCGATCCGAAGGGTCAGCCACGTCTGGGCGGTACTTGCCTGAACGTCGGTTGTATTCCATCGAAGGCACTGCTGCATACCTCGCACCTGTTTGAAGAAGCCGGTCACTCGTTTGCCGATCAAGGCATCACCGTTGGCACGCCAAAGATTGACGTTGCTAAGATGATTGACCGTAAGGCCAACATCGTGACACAGCTGACCCAGGGTATTGCTGGCCTGTTCAAAAAGAACAAGGTCACATTCCTGGCAGGCCACGGCAGCTTTGTGGGTCAGGGCGCTGGCGGCTGGCATGTTCAGGTAGGCAAGGAAACGGTTGAAGCCAAGCAAGTCATCATTGCAACGGGTTCAACTGCTCGCCATCTGCCAAACGTGCCGGTTTGCAATGAAATCGTTTGTGACAACATCGGTGCTCTGGAAATGGGCGCAGTACCGAAGACCCTGGCGGTGATCGGTGCTGGTGTTATCGGCCTCGAAATGGGTAGCGTCTGGCGTCGTCTGGGCGCTCAGGTAACTGTACTTGAAGCGATGCCAGACTTCCTGGCTGCAGCTGATGCGGACGTTGCCAAAGAAGCACAGAAGATCTTCACGAAGCAAGGTCTGGCCTTCAACTTCGGTGTAAAGATTGGTGACATCAAAGTCAGCAAGAAGGGTGTTTCGATCGCTTACACCGACAAAGACGGCAAGGCTCAGAAGCTGGAAGCCGATCGTCTGGTGGTGTCGATTGGCCGTATCCCGAACACGCAGGGTCTGGGTGCAGACAAGGTTGGCCTCAAGCTCAACGAGCGTGGCATGGTTGAAGTCGATGGTCACTGCAAAACCAATCTGCCTGGCGTTTGGGCGATTGGTGATGTGGTCCGTGGCCCAATGCTGGCACACAAGGCTATGGAAGAAGGCGTTGCCGTTGCCGAAATCATGGCAGGCCAGGCTGGTCACATCAACTTTGATCTGATTCCTTGGGTCATCTACACCGATCCGGAAATTGCCTGGGTGGGTAAGACCGAGCAGCAGCTCAAAGCAGAAGGCGTTGCCTACAAAGCTGGCAAGATCCCGTTCCTGGCCAATGGCCGTGCGCTGGGTGCCGGCAATGCACAAGGCTTCGTCAAGATGCTGGCGGATGCCAAAACAGATCGTATCCTCGGCGTACACATCATCGGACCGAATGCTTCGGAGCTGATTGGTGAGGCTGTGGTGGCTATGGAATTCGGTGCAGCGAGTGAAGATCTCGCCCGCATTTGCCATGCCCACCCAACGCTGTCGGAAGTGGTTCACGAAGCAGCACTAGCATGCGATAAGCGTCCACTGCACTTCTAATCACAACGTATCAAACAGAAACGGGAACCTTCGGGTTCCCGTTTTTGTTGGTGGGTACGGAAGTGATTACTTCTTCAACCAACCCTTCTTATGGAAATACCAGAACGGGAAGGCAATCGAAATGGCCATCATGCAAAGAGAGAACGGATAGCCGTACTCCCAATCCAGTTCAGGCATAAACTTGTAGTTCATGCCGTAGATGCTGGCGATTAGCGTTGGTGGCAGCATGGCAACCGAAGCCACGGAGAAGATCTTGATGATGCGGTTCTGGTTAATGTTAATAAAACCAACTGTCGCATCCATCAGGAAGTTCAGTTTATCGAATACAAAGCCCGTGTGACCATCCAGTGAATCGATGTCACGCAAGATCTGACGGCCTTCATCGTTTTGCTGTTCATTAAGTAGCTTGATGCGCATCAGGAAAGATACGGCGCGACGGGTATCCATCAAGTTACGACGAATACGACCGTTCAGATCTTCCTCTACGGCAATGCCGGACAGTACCACGCCAGCGGTGTCATCCGACATCTCGCTGCCAAGTACCTGCTTGCTAAATTTATCGAGGCGATCATAGATGCCTTCAATAATATCGGCGGAATACTCAACGTCGATATCGAGCAATTGCAGGAGTACGTCCTTTTCGTCGCGCACGTAATAGGGTTGGCGACGTGCACGCAGACGGAGCAGGCGAAACTGCGCAAGTTCATCCCGGCGAATGCTGAATAGAATGCCGCCTTTGAGAATGAAGGCCACGCGCATGGTGTCGCTGTCTTCGTCGCTATGCTGGAAGAAGTCAGAACGGATATGAAGTTCGCCGTTTTCACCTTCGAAGAATCGAGCAGATGCTTCAATGTCATCTACCTCATCTTCTTCCGGCAGATCGATCTCAAAGGTGCTTTTTGCCCAGTCACGCTCCTCCTCAGTCGGGGACTCGAAGTCTACCCAGACAGGATGACAGTGCTGCAGATCTTCCAGTGACTCGACAGTCACCTGCTGCAAGCGTCCGTGATTGAGCTCAAATGCGGTAATCATGGCGCGAACTATATCCAACTACGCGCCATCGGTAAAGCAAAATCCCTTGGTATTTGGCTAAATTGTGTCGAAAGATCAGGGAGATGCTTTGCTTTTCTCAGGCGCGTTTGAGGGGTCTGGCTCTGGCTCCGGAGCATTTTTCAGATTAGGCACCAGAGGTTTGCCAGCCGCCTTTTTTGCTTTAATTTCCTTAACCGTCTCTTCAAGCGCAACAAAACGCTCAGGGGTGGCCGGATGAGAGGCTAAGTGGCTGCTTTTAATCGCATTTGGTGAAAGCGTTGCCATGCGACGCCAAAACTGCGGGGCTGTATCAATGTCACCGCCCGATTGCGCCATGATGTACAAACCAACATAGTCGGCTTCGGATTCAAACCCTTGCGAATAGGCATTGCCAGCTAATTTGCCAAATAGTCCCTGCGTAGGGATGCCCAAAAGAATTTGTGCGGCCAGATCGACGACAGTGCCTAAAGCATAGTTCGTCATTTTTGAGCGTACATGGCTCATGCTGTTATGTGCGATTTCGTGTGAGATCACGAGTGCCAGCTCAGTGTCACTCGTGGCAAAGCGCATCATGCCGCGTTGTATAACGACCTGCTTGCCATCGGCATAGGCATTGACTTCATCGCCATCGCCCAACACAACCGGGTAGGCACAGGATTTATCGGGTGTGATCAGCAAGCTCTGACCTTTTCCATTGCGTACGATATCAAGGCGAACGGCCTTGCCGGTTTGCGTTTGCAGCTGGAGCTGTTCTAGTGATTGCCGTACAGCATTTTGTCCGGCGGGTAATGACCAATCCCCGATATAGCGTACCGTGTCGCCAGAACGGATACCGGCCTTGTCTGCGGCAGACCCGGGAATTACATACACCGCTTTAACTTCATCTGTGAGTTGGTAGGTATTTTGGGCCGATTCTCTAAAATCTTCGCCAAGCAAGGTGGAACTATTCGCTAGTGCCAAACCTGTGGTGTAGCGGAGATCCTCCCCGCAGAGATCCGAGCCCTTGGTCAGTAGCGGATAACTCACACTCATTAAACGTCGTTGGTCATCCATGTAGGCCTGGAGTGCAACCTGTCTTTGTTTGCGTGCCTCTACCTGTGTGGCCTGATTATCAACGCGCACTCGTTGAGTGGTTGGTGCGCATGCACTCACCAATAAACAAAGAAGAACGCCCGTGCATAATCCACGGGCGCTTAAGAAGCGGATTCGCTTCAGGTTCAGATCATTGCTCCAGCAAACTACGTAGCATCCACGCAGTTTTTTCATGAATCTGGATGCGCTGGGTGAGTAGATCAGCAGTTGCCTCGTCATTGGCTGCATCTACTTCAGGGAAGAGGGCGCGTGCTGTACGTACCGTCGCTTCATGACCAGCCACCAGCTGTTTGATCATATCTACCGCTTTAGGCACCCCTTTGGTGCTTTTGATAACGGTGAGCTTGGCAAAGTCTTCGTAAGTGCCTGGCGCCGGGAAACCCAGAGCGCGCACACGTTCCGCAATAGCGTCTGAAGCTAGCCATAGCTCGTTATATTGCGTTTCAAACATCAGGTGCAATGTCTGGAACATCGGGCCAGTCACGTTCCAGTGGAAAAAATGGGTCTTCAGGTAAAGCGTAAAGTTGTCCGCAGCCAGGCGGGATAGACCTGCTGCTATGGCTTTACGATCTTTTTCTGGAATGCCAATATCAATTTTCATGATGCGTCTCCTTTGGGGGCAGGCAGCTGAAGTAGCACATCCTGCGCACTTCTATTATGCACAAAATGAAAAGCTATGAAACTAGGTGCTGCAAAAGATAAAATATCGCCCATGAACCTTAGTGAACTCAATCCAAACTTGCCAGGCATGCTAGGTGCCTACGCCACCGCACTTGAAGCCAAGGGATTTGAAGCCGACCCTGCTCAAATGCAAGCCGTTGAGCGTTTAGAAACCCTCTATGAATCTCTCGTCAGTTTTAAAACTGCCCGAGGCAACAAGATTCGTCGTTTGATTTCAGCACCAGCCGTACCACGTGGGGTTTATTTCTGGGGTGGGGTTGGACGTGGCAAGAGCTTCATTATGGATTGCTTTTTTGCTGCTGTACCTTACAAGCGCAAAAAACGCATTCACTTTCACGCATTTATGCATCAGATTCATGCAGAGCTGCGTCAACATGCCGGGAAGGCAGATCCGCTCGCGCTAGTTGCAGCGCGGATTGCCAAAGAAACCCGCTTGCTGTGTTTCGACGAGTTTCATGTCTCCGATATAGCCGATGCGATGATTCTTGGCCGCCTGCTAGAAATTCTGTTTGAAAAGGGTGTGGTCTTTGTGATGACCAGCAATTACCCACCAGACAATCTGTATCCGAATGGCCTACAACGTCAGAACTTTCTGCCGACAATTGCGTTGATCAAAAGCAAAATGGATGTCATGCCGCTGGATGGTGGGCAGGATTACCGCTTGCGCAAACTCGAAGTCATGCCGGTATATCACGTGCCCCACGACACCGAGACAGAGCGTGCTTTAGCAGAATACTTCGAAGTCGCCGCGACTATGCCTGGCACCATGGGTGAGGGTATCGACATCAATAATCGACAGATCAATACCGTGCGACTAGCCCCCGGTGTGGTCTGGTTCGACTTTCATTCGATTTGTGGGGATGGTCGGGCGCAGACGGATTATCTGGAACTAGTTCGTGAGTATCACACCATTCTGGTGTCGGATATCCCGGTGCTTGAAGTGCGTCATGGCGCAGAGGCACGTCGTTTTACCTGGCTGGTGGATGTCTGCTATGACCATCGGGTAAAGCTGATTCTGTCAGCAGCGACCTATCCGGACGATCTGTATGTAGAAGGGCCGAATGCTCATGAGTTCTTCCGGACGGCCAGCCGTCTCACCGAGATGCAGTCGCGCGAATACCTCGCGCTACCGCATCTGGTGGAGATTGTTAGAACTTAGGCTTTGTTGAGTGCCTGATCAAGATCGGCAATCAGGTCATCGATATGCTCGATACCGACTGATAGACGAATCATGTCATCGGATACGCCGGCCTTAGTCAGTTCTGTAGGTGAAAGCTGGCGATGCGTTGTGGATGCCGGGTGGCATGCCAGTGTTTTGCAATCGCCGATATTGACCAGACGTGTCACCAATTGCAACGCATCCTGGAACTTGCCGCCGCCAGTTAAGCCACCCTTGACGCCAAAGTTTAGGATGCCCGAGGCACGGCCACCCATATACTTCTGTACCAGTGCGTTATCCTTGTGATTAGGTAGCCCTGCGTAATTTACCCAGCTTACTTTCGGATGGTCCTTGAGGAAGTTGGCAATCTTTAATGCATTGTTACAGATGCGATCCATGCGTAGCGCCAAGGTTTCGATACCTTGCAAAATCAGGAAAGCATTGAACGGCGAGATTGCTGCACCCATGTTGCGTAGTGGTACCACGCGCGCACGGCCAATAAACGCCGCAGGCCCAAGAGCCTCTGTGTACACAACACCATGGTAAGAGACATCAGGTTCATTCAGACGCTTAAACTTGGCTTTGTGCTCAGCCCATGGGAACTTGCCGCTATCGACAATGATTCCGCCAATCGAATTACCGTGCCCACCCAGATACTTTGTTAGTGCATGAACAACAATGTCGGCACCATGCTCAAAAGGGCGGCAAAGATAAGGTGATGGCACCGTGTTATCAACAATGAGTGGCACGCCATGTTTATGTGCAATCTTGGCAAGCACCTCAAAATCGGTGACATTGCCCAGTGGGTTGCCAACCGACTCGCAGAAAACGGCTTTTGTTTTGCTGTCAATTAGCTTCTCAAAACTCTCTGGGTCACTGTAGTCAGCGAAACGAACCTCAATGCCGTA
>ERZ1034365.1832-NODE-1832-length-10365-cov-3.918157_pt1 | contig 10365 bp, 7 predicted proteins | sample MGYA00520615_ERZ1034365 | MGnify/ENA primary metagenome ERZ1034365 (study PRJEB33736, sample SAMEA104284505) | Azolla filiculoides | biome: Urban; feature: Water surface; material: Ditch water | place: Netherlands | collected 2015-10-28 | depth 0-0.1 m ...
GCGGCTTTTACCGGAGCTGCGGCCTTCTTGGCTGGAGCAGCAGCTTTCTTTGCCGGTGCAGCGGCTTTTACTGGAGCCGCGACCCTCTTTGCCGGTGCAGCAGCCTTCTTCGCCGGTACGGCGGCCTTCTTTGCAGTTGCCATGGTTATCTCCTTGATCAAGTTGACAAATCAACAGGTGAAAACACTTCGTGCCTTTCAAGCCGCACAAAGCGACTCATGGCTCGGAGCTTGCGCCCAGTGCCATGAACGGGTAAACACAGAACCGACCTGCACCTTGCTGTACAGCGCAAGTCCTGTGAGGGTTTAGATGTCCTTGTCAAATCATCAATCCCATGAAAGCGCGCCACCCGACTGGTATTCGAGAACCCGGGTCTCAAAGAAGTTACGCTCTTTCTTCAAGTCGATCATTTCGCTCATCCATGGGAATGGATTTTCTTCATTCGGGAAAAGCGCTTCCAAACCGATTTGCGTGGCACGCCGGTTGGCGATGTAGCGCAAGTAGCCTTTGAACATGGAGGCGTTCATGCCCAGCACGCCGCGCGGCATGGTGTCTTCGGCGTACTGGTATTCCAGTTCAACGGCTTTCATGAACAATGCCTTGATTTCAGCTTTGAACTCTGTGGTCCACAGTTGTGGATTTTCCAGCTTGAGCTGGTTGATCAGGTCAATGCCAAAGTTGCAATGCATGGACTCGTCGCGCAGGATGTATTGGTACTGCTCGGCCGCGCCCGTCATCTTGTTCTGCCGGCCCAGCGCCAGGATTTGTGTAAATCCAACGTAAAAGAAAAGACCTTCCATCAAACAGGCAAAAACGATCAGTGACTTTAACAGCGTCTGGTCATTTTCGAGTGTGCCGGTCTTGAAGTTCGGGTCCATGATCGCTTCGATGAAGGGGATCAGGAACTCATCCTTGTTACGGATGGATGGAACTTCGTTATAAGCGTTGAAAATTTCGCCTTCATCCAGGCCAAGCGATTCCACGATGTACTGGTAGGCATGCGTGTGGATGGCCTCTTCGAAGGCCTGGCGCAGCAGGAACTGGCGGCATTCTGGGGCTGTAATGTGCCGGTAGGTGCCCAGCACGATTTTGTTGGCAGCCAGAGAATCTGCCGTGACAAAAAAACCGAGGTTGCGCTTGATGATCCGGCGCTCGTCATCGGTCAGGCCGTTCGGATCTTTCCAGAGCGCAATGTCCCTGTTCATGTTGACTTCCTGCGGCATCCAGTGGTTGGCGCAGGTGGCCAGGTATTTTTCCCAAGCCCATTTGTATTTGAACGGAACCAGTTGATTGACGTCGGTTTGACCGTTGATGATGCGCTTGTCTGCTGCATTGACACGGCGTCGTGCGGTGCCTTGTGGTGGCGTCACCGGAAGTGTTTGCGCTGTAACAGCAGCCCCGTCGGCAGGCAGGCAGACATTCGATGAAGACACAGGAGACGATGGCAGAAACGCCAGCGCGCCATTTCTGGTGCTGTCGTTGGTGAGGGCAGGCTGCAGCGCAGGCTGCAATGCGGGTGTGACTTCTTCGTCCCAGGTCAACATAGAAAATTCCAATAGTCAAATTATGATAGCAACGATGTGAAATGCATAGCGTTCATTCGCATCGTTGCGTGCTTTTGTTGCGCTGTCGCTGCGTGAATCACTGGCAGGCTTCGCAGCCAGGGTCGTCGATGGCACAGAACTTGATGTCGGTTGCGGGTGTCGCGTTCATTTGTGCCTGGGCTGCAGCAGCAGCGGCTTCCAGCAACCCCACCGCAGCTTGCGGTGTACTGCCTGACGAGACAGCGTTCAGGCGGCCTGCCTGGACCGTTGATTTTTCCGCATGGGTCGCTCCCATCGTGCGCAGGTAGTAGGTGGTTTTTAGTCCACTGATCCATGCCAGCTTGTAGGTGTCATCCAGTTTTTTACCGGAGGCGCCAGCCATATAGATGTTGAGCGATTGCGCCTGGTCGATCCATTTCTGCCGGCGAGAAGCTGCCTGCACCAGCCACTGTGGTTCCACTTCAAATGCAGTGGCATACAACGCCTTGATTTCCTGTGGCACACGATCGATGGGGCGCAGAGAGCCATCAAAGTGCTTCAGGTCCATGACCATTACGTCATCCCAGAGTCCCAGGCGCTTGAGATCGCGCACCAGGTAGCCGTTAATGATGGTGAATTCACCAGACAGGTTGGATTTGACCGAGAGGTTGCCGAAGCAGGGCTCAATGGAGGCGTCCACACCGATGATGTTGGAGATCGTTGCGGTCGGTGCAATGGCCACGCAGTTGGAATTGCGCATGCCGTCGGTAGCGATTTTTCTGCGCAGCGCGTCCCAGTCCAAGGTGGCAGAGCGATCCACCTCCACATAACCGCCGCGCTCACGCGCCAACATGTCCAGCGTGTCCAGCGGCAGGATGCCTTGGTCCCAGAGTGAGCCCTTGTAGCTGTCGTACTGGCCGCGCTCGCGCGCCAACTCGGTCGAAGCCCAGTAGGCGTAGTAGCAGATGGCTTCCATGGACTTGTCGGCGAAATCCACTGCCGCAGTCGATGCGTAAGGAATGTGCAGCTCGTACAGGCTGTCCTGGAAGCCCATGAGTCCCAGACCTACGGGGCGGTGCCGCAGGTTGGAGTCGCGCGCCTTCTTGACGGCGTAATAATTGATGTCGATCACGTTGTCCAGCATGCGCATGGCCGTGGTGATGGTTTGACGCAACTTCACATGGTCGATCTGGCCGTCCTTGAGGTGCTGTGGCAGGTTGATTGAGCCGAGGTTGCAGACGGCAGTTTCAGTGTCACTGGTGTTGAGCGTGATCTCCGTGCAAAGGTTGGACGAATGCACGACGCCAGCATGTTGCTGCGGTGAGCGGACGTTGCAGGCATCCTTGAACGTGATCCAGGGGTGGCCGGTCTCGAACAGCATAGAGAGCATCTTGCGCCACAGGTCGGTAGCTGGCAGGGTGCGCGAGGGCTTGATCTCGCCACGTGCGGCCTTTTCCTCGTAGGCCACATAGGTCGTTTCAAATTCGATCCCGAACTTGTCGTGCAGGTCGGGCACGTTGGACGGCGAGAACAGGGTCCAGTTGCCCTTTTCCATCACGCGACGCATGAACAGGTCGGGAATCCAGTTGGCCGTGTTCATGTCGTGTGTGCGGCGGCGGTCGTCACCCGTGTTCTTGCGCAACTCCAGGAACTCTTCAATGTCGAGATGCCAGGTCTCGAGGTAGGTGCAGACCGCTCCCTTGCGCTTGCCGCCCTGGTTCACCGCCACCGCTGTGTCGTTGACCACTTTCAGGAAGGGCACCACGCCTTGGGATTCACCGTTGGTGCCCTTGATATGGCTACCCAGCGCGCGCACGCGGGTCCAGTCATTGCCCAAGCCGCCAGCAAACTTGGACAGCAGGGCATTTTCCTTGATCGATTCATAGATGCCATCCAGATCGTCTGGCACTGTTGTCAGGTAGCAGGAGGACAGTTGAGAGCGCAGCGTGCCACTGTTGAACAGTGTGGGCGTGCTCGACATGAAGTCAAACGACGACATGACTTCATAGAATTCGATAGCACGGGCTTCGCGGTCCAATTCATTGAGTGCCAAGCCCATGGCGACACGCATGAAAAAAGCCTGCGGCAGTTCGATACGCGTTTTGCGCACATGCAGAAAGTAACGGTCGTACAGGGTCTGCAGGCCCAGATAGTCAAATTTCAAGTCACGGTCGGCCTTCAGTGCGGCACCCAGGCGCTGGAGGTCATATTGCAGCAGACGTGGATCCAGCAATTCATTGTCCACGCCCTTCTGGATGAACTGCGGGAAATAAGCCGCATAGCGCTCGGCCAACCCTCCCTGGATGACGTCGGCACCCAGTACCTCCTTGGCGATGGTGTGCAGCAGCAAACGTGCGGTCGCGTAGGTGTAGTCCGGGTCCTTTTCAATCAGCGTGCGGGCCGCCAGGATGGACGCCTTGTACACCTCGTCCATGGGCACGCCGTCGTAGAGGTTGCGCATGGTCTCGGCCACGATGGGGTCCGGCTTGACGTCAGCGCCGAGCCCGCTACAAGCCGATTCGATCAGCCCTTTGAGTTGCTTGACATCCAGTGCAACACGTTGGCCGGCTTCTGTCACATGCAGTACGGGGGTGGGCGCCTGTGCTGCCACGGTCGTTGCCTGCTGGGCGCGCTCCTGTGCGTGTCGCTCCCGGTAGAGTACGTAGGCGCGGGCCACTTCGTGGTGACCGCCGCGCATCAGTCCGAGTTCGACCTGGTCTTGCACGTCTTCAATGTGGAATGTGCCGCCCCCGGGGCGTGAGCGCATCAGCGCGCGCACCACTGCCTGCGTCAGTGTGTCGACAACCTCGCGCACGCTGGCTGACGCGGCGCCTTGCGTGCCATGCACTGCAAGGAAAGCCTTCATCATGGCAATCGCGATCTTGTCTGGCGCGAACGGAACGACGGCGCCGTTACGGCGAAGGATCTGGTAGTTGGGCAGTGTGTTGCCAGCCGCTGGTCCGGCGCGATCCATGCCGGTTGTGCCGGTAAAGCCGCTGACGGGGGACGAAGGTGTGTTCAAGGCGATGTGCATTGCTTCCTCAATTTCGGAATTCTTGTGGGGGAGAGATGGAGCGAGCGGCTGGATGCCACACAGATTCTGGTAAGTGCCGCCGCAGCTGTAAACACTATATCTGGGGTCTAAATGTATTTCAAGCCACTACGGGTAGTGTATCCCGGTGTTTGAGACTCTTGGACTCGGGCTGCAAAAAAGCCGGAAAACACAAAGGGCTTGGCCCAAGGTCCCCGTGGATTTCTGCGATGCCGCCGGAGGCCTTGCGGATGCGGGCTTTACATTCATGCACCCAGGAGAATCAAGTGTTGCAGCGCGTTTTGGCCCGCGAGCCCGCATGGCGCCATGATGTTCCCGCCACGTGATTTTTGCGCACGGGTCGGGCGGCGCGGGCCTGCCGGTTCAGGGATGCACGCTCTTCAAAACGCCATGGGGAAACCACCCGGTTGGCCAACCCAGAGAGCGCTGCAGCTCTTGCCAGTCGAAGCCGGCCCCAGGATCGCGCTTGCGCTGTGGCGCAATGTGCTCATGGCCTGCAATCTGCGACACTGGGTACCGCTGCGCGATGGCCGCGCAAAGGCCGGTCATCGTTTCGTATTGTTCCGGTTCGAAGCGCTCGCCCTCCAGGCCTTCAAGTTCAATGCCGACAGAATGGTCGTTGCAATTGGAGCGCCCCCGGTAATTCGATTGCCCGGCATGCCAGGCCCGGTCGTCACAGCTGACAAATTGCCATAGTTCGCCATTACGCCGGATATAGAAGTGGGCCGAAACCTCCAGCCCGCGAATCTGTGCGAACCAGGGATCTGCCTCCCAGTCCAGCTGGTTGGTGAACAGTTGCTGCACCTGGCTGCCGCCATATTGCCCCGGCGGCAGGCTGATCGAATGCACCACGATCAGGTCAACGCCGGTGTTATCGGGCCGTGGACCATAGTTGGGCGAGCGTTGCGCGTGGGCAAAACGATACCAGCCCTGCCGCCACAAACCAGCGCGGTCCTCAGGACACTTCATCTGATTCGCATCCGGAGGCCGGTGCCACAATGCCAAGCCGGGACATGCGGTAGCGCATTTGCCGCAGGTTGAGGCCGAGTCGGGCCGCTGCTGCTGTCCGGTTGAATCCGGTCTCCTGCAGCGCCCGGGCAATGATGGCGCGTTCCTGCCCATCCAGCCAGATCTGCAGATCCGCCGGCATGGCTTCCTGGGTTGCGGTGGCGGGCAAATCCGGCTCGACAGGCCGTACCGGCATGTCGAGATCGTCGAATTGCAGTTCACCGCCGTCGCTCAATGCGAGCGCGCGGTGCAGCAGGTTTTCAAGTTCACGCACATTGCCTGCAAGCGGGTGGCTACCGAGCAGCGTCAATGCATGGTCGGATATCGGCGGGGCCACGGTGCCGGATTCGATGGCAATGCGGGCCAGAAGTGCCTTGCACAGCGCCGGCAGGTCTTCACGTCGCTCGCGCAGTGGCGGGACCACGATGTCGATCACGTTGAGCCGGTAGTACAAATCCTGCCTGAAGTGGCCGGCGAGCACATCTCCGGCCAGATCTTTGTGCGTGGCGCTGACAATCCGCACATCAACCACGTCTTCCTGCGTGGATCCCAGTGCCCGTACGCGGCGTTCCTGGATGGAGCGCAGCAGCTTGGACTGCATGGCCAGCGGCAGATCCCCGATTTCATCCAGAAACAGTGTGCCGCCTTGCGCTGCGTGGAAGTAGCCCTCACGGTCCTGCGTTGCGCCGGTGTAAGAGCCTTTTTTGGCGCCAAAAAACTCGGCTTCCAGCAGGTTTTCGGGAATCGCGCCACAGTTCACCGCCACAAAAGGGCCGTCCGAGCGGTGGCTGCAGGCATGAATGGCGCGCGCCACAAGTTCCTTGCCGGTTCCAGACTCGCCTCGCACCAGCACGGGCGCCATGCTGCGGGCCACTTTGGCCACGCGACGTTTCACTGCAGCCAGTGCTTCCGATGTACCAACCAGGCGGCTTAGCGCCTCTGATCCTGCTGGGCCAGTGGCCTCGGTCCCGTGCGGATGGCCTGACGCCGGCTCCATGCGCGGGTTTCGGAGGGGCCTGATCGAGCCGTGATGGCTGTCATGAATCGCCGAGGCCACTACCGAGCGGAATTGTTTCAGGTCGACCGGCTTGGTCAGGTAATCGAAGGCGCCGGCCTTGAGTGCTTCCACTGCATTCTCGGCCGAGCCATACGCCGTCATGACGATGCAGCGCTCCGGACGCTGTTGCGCATGCAGGGCATGCAGCAACTCCAGCCCAAGACCGTCGGGCAAGCGCATGTCGGTAATCACGGCGTCATAACGGGTCTGCTCCAGCTGATGCCGCGCTTCTGCCAGTGTGCCTGCCGCTTCAACGCGGTAGCCCTCGCGCAGCAACGTGAGTTCGTAGAGCGTTCGCAGATCGGGCTCATCGTCAATGACCAGAACCAGCGGCGGTGTCGAGGCGGCAGGGGTTCGCATGTTCAGGCGGCGCAGAGCGATGTGGCCGGCTTGGCGGTTTGCGTGATCATCTGCATGGCACCAGCAACGCTGAAAACTACGGAAAATTCATTGCCTTCCATGAGGAGGCCGGTGTGGCTTCTGTTGGTGCGTTGGTGCGCTATGACGGCATCGTGTCGCGCGCACAACTCCTGACAGATGTAGAGGCCCAGACCGCTGGAGCGGCTTTCCGAAGAAAAGAACGGCTCAAAGAGGTGCCGCTGTACTGCTTGCTCAAGCGCCGGGCCATCGCTCCAGATCCGCAGCACAAGTTGTCCTGCGGACGTCGGCGCGGTAGACACGTGAATTGGCGCGGTGTGGCGCGCGTACCGCAGCGCGTTGTCCAGAAGATTGACCAGAACACGTCTCAGATGGTCTGCCGCAAAACGTACTTCGCTTTGACCAGACGTCAGTGTCAGGGTGAGCGGCACTTTCCTGTCGACCTGGGCTTGCCAGTCGTCACACACACCCTGCACCGCGGCATCGAGCGGCACGCGGTTGCCCGTGGAGTCCAGACGCAGGTGCTCGACGCGAGCGATATCGAGGATTTCGTCGACGATGTGGGCCAGGCGCTGCGCATTCTGCTGCACCATCCGTGTCAGCCGCTTTTGCACCGGAGCGGTGAGTTCTTCATCAAGCAGCGCATTGGCCTGTGAAATGGCCGCCAGCGGATTGCGGATTTCGTGTGCAACGGCCGCGGACAGCCGCCCCATGGCCGCCAGCTTCTCGGTGCGCACCCGCGCTTCCATTTCGCGCCGGTCTTGCAGGAACATGACACACAGGCTTTCAGATTCGCTGGTCAAGGTGGCTGTCAGCTGGGTACGTACCTGCAGGCTGCAGGGTGGCAGGCCCGGATGCCGCAGCTCGATATCCGCAGTCTGTGCGCAGCCCTGTGCGAAAGACAGGCTCGCCAGTTGTGCCAGCGGCACCCAGCCGGGCGCACTGTCCAGCAGGAAGGGGGCCGGCTGCGCCGGGCTCTCACGTCCTACCAGCTGGCGTGCAGAAGGGTTCGCAGCGCGTACCACACCGCCATGGTCGATCACCAGCACGCCATCGGTCAGGTTTTCAATGACCAGTTCATTGACCAACGTCTGTACCCTTGCATCACGTTCGCTGCGCCGGGCAATTTCCTGTTCGCGGGACAGTCGCGAGGCAAGCTGGTTCGTCAGGAGCGCCACAATGAAGAGGCCCGAGCCAGTGAGCCCGGCCTGCAAAAAACGCGAGGCCATTTCAACGGGCGTCTGCAATGACATCCACCAGGCGTCCGCCAGCAGCAGCAGTGTGACCACTGCAGTGGTTCCCAAGGCCAGCAGCAGTGAGCCCAGCACAGCCGAGAGAAGGACCGGCAGCGCAAACAGCGGACAGACGTAGATATAACCGCCCAGCAGGAAATGCAGGACGGAATAACAAAGTACATCCACAGCAATTCTCAAGACACAGAGCGCAACGAAGTGTTGTCCTGACGCATTTGGTTTGGCCAGCAGGCGTACTGCGAGGGTGGCAACCAGGTACAGGGTGCACAGGTCGATCAGCAGGAACGACACCGACTGACCCAGCAGGTAGGCTGATGCCTGCATCGCCAGCAGCACCAGTGCAATCATGACGCGTGCCGTCATGAAGCCGCGCCATTGCCGACCGTAGGCTTCGTTACCAGTCATTGCGGAGACTGTGGTGTTGTGTGCGCGCGCGTCGGCGCCAAACCATGAAGTGGCCATCTCCTCGGCTGCGTCGCGCTTCGCCATTCAGGCCTCGGCCTCCTGGCAATGTGCCAGGTTGCAGTAAATACCGTGCCGGCCGACAACGGCGTCGGTCCGGGGCAGGTGGACGCCGCAGACCGGGCAGCGCACCATTTCCTCCACGCCCTCCTGCTGCGCATCTGGCCGCTCAGCGGATCGCTTGCGGGCCGCAAGGCTTCTTTGACGTCCATTGCGCCAGAGCCAGACTCCTGCCAGCAACGCCAGCAAAACGATCAGCGCTTTCACACCGCGCGCCCCAACAGCACTTCCATGACAAAGCGGGAGCCGGCATAGGCCAGCAGCAGCAGGCCGGCGCCAGCGTAAAGCATCCGGACTGCGCGTCGGCCACGCCAGCCAAACCGTGCACGGCCCACCAGCAAGGTGGCAAAGGCCAGCCATGACAGCAGGGAGAACACGGTCTTGTGGTCCCACTTCCAGCGTGCCCCGGCCGCGCCATAGAGCTGTTCACCGAAAAGCCAGCCTGCCAGCAAGGTCGCTGTCAGCAGCACGAAGCCTGCCCCGACGAAGCGGAAAGTCAGCCGCTCCAGCGTGAGCAGCGGAATGCCACTGTGCGGATCGGCCGCCAGACGGATCTGCTTTTCAGCGTGCGTCATGAGCGCAGCGTGCACCACCGCAGCCGCGAACAGGCCGTAAGAGGCGATGCCCAGCGCCCAGTGCAGTGGCAACCAGGCCGATGCCTGGACATGCAGCGTTGTGCCGGGAAACAGCAGGGCCATTAACACCGCGGCCGCACCAAAGCCGGCCAGTGCCCAGCGGGCCTTGAATTGCGGAAAAACCTGGCTTTCCACCGCATACACCGTGAGCACCAGCCACGCCGTAATGGACAACGCAGGCGCGAAACCAAAACGTGCCGGGGTGCCCAGCAGGCCCGAGGCCAGCACCAACCCGTGCAGCAGCCACGCCGCCAGCAGGATCCGCTGTGCAGCCCGAACGCTCAGCCGCGCCGCGGCAGCGGCCGGCACGGCATACGCGGCAGCGGCAGCAAGGGCCAGCAGGATGCTGAGGGGAGACGCACTGGCTAAAATCATGGGCACAGTTTAGCGTTTTGCACATGGCCGGCGCGCGTGGGCCGCCGGCCTGCGTGAATGCCGGCTTCTACCCGACTTCCACCCGACGGGACACTTTCTATGGCCTCCGCCCTTACCGACAAACTCTCCCGCCTCGTCAAACAGATCAGCGGACAGGCCCGCATCACCGAGTCCAACGTCACCGACATGCTGCGCGAGGTGCGCATGGCCCTGCTGGAGGCCGACGTGGCGCTGCCCGTGGTGCGCGACTTCATCGCTCGCGTCAAGGAAAAGGCCCTGGGCCAGGAGGTCATGGGCTCGCTCAAACCCGGCCAGGCGCTGGTGGGCATCGTCAACCGCGAACTCGCCGCCACGATGGGCGAGGGCGTGTCCGACATCAACCTGGCCGCCCAGCCCCCTGCCGTGATCCTGATGGCCGGCCTGCAGGGTGCGGGCAAGACCACCACCACCGCCAAGCTGGCCAAGCACCTGATCGAAAAGCGCAAGAAGAAGGTACTGACGGTCTCTGGCGACGTCTACCGCCCGGCCGCCATCGCACAGCTCAAGACCGTTACCAACCCGG
>ERZ1034365.1833-NODE-1833-length-10364-cov-3.130845_pt1 | contig 10364 bp, 6 predicted proteins | sample MGYA00520615_ERZ1034365 | MGnify/ENA primary metagenome ERZ1034365 (study PRJEB33736, sample SAMEA104284505) | Azolla filiculoides | biome: Urban; feature: Water surface; material: Ditch water | place: Netherlands | collected 2015-10-28 | depth 0-0.1 m ...
CTGAAAGCGTACAATGGAGATGCCAATGTGATATTTGCCGAAGGCTGTAAAACCTTTGGCGATGACCGAAGTGGGTTCGCTTCTGCAATGTCTGCCGCAAGTCGTGCTCAGAAAATTGTATTGGTAATTGGCGAGAACTGGGAATGGAGCGGCGAAGCTGCCAGCAGAACCAGTATTCAGATTCCGGGCGTACAAACTGAATTACTCGAAAAGCTTAAAACATTAAATAAACCTATCGTTGTGGTTTTGATGAATGGCCGTCCATTGGATTTGACCCGCGAAAATGAGCTGGCAGATGCGATGCTCGAAACATGGTACGCCGGAACGATGGGCGGAAAAGCCATTACGCAGGTTCTTTATGGCGAATATAATCCTTCGGGGAAACTAACGATGACTTTCCCCAGAAATCTTGGACAAGTTCCTGTTTATTATTACGCTAAAAACACTGGTCGTCCGATTTATCTGGAAAATCCGAAATACAAATCGCGTTATATCGATTCACCCAACGAGCCTTTGTTTCCATTTGGTTTTGGATTGGGCTACAGCACATTTAAATATTCCGACATTCAGCTTTCGGCAAAAGAACTGACCGAAAAAGGCGAATTAAAAGCAAGCGTTATCGTAAAAAACACCGGACTGCGCGATGGTGAAGAAGTAGTGCAGTGTTATGTACGCGACCTGGTGGGAAGCATTACACGTCCCGTAAAAGAGCTGAAAGGATTTGAGAAAATTGCCCTGAAAGCCGGCGAAAGTAAAACAGTAACATTTAGTATAACTCCTGATATGTTAGCTTTTCACCGTTTGGATATGAGTTATGGAACTGAGCCTGGCGATTATAAATTATTTATTGGTGGAAATTCGAGAGATGTAAAAGAAACAGGGTTTATATTATCTGTTCCGTAAACAACAAACTAACTATAAATCAATGAGTATGGAAATCGAAAATGGAATACGATCAAAGACAACTCATTGTCTTAAAGACTTTGAATGCTTAAAAAACGAAACTGCAACCTGTCTAAACAACAAAGTAGATAGGTGGTTGGATGGGAAAGTACTTTTTGTACATTGTAATGATATGTGTAATTATAAAATGAATTTTGGCAACTCTACGATATGTAATTGCCCGACAAGAAATGAGATTTACAGAAAATACAACAGATAGAAAATGAACAATAAGAAAATTATATTAATCACACTCCTTGTTTTGACCATTGGTACTCTCATTGCCAAGGACATTAACTATATTGTGCCATCAGGTTTGAAAGCGACTGCATACCCGGCACATAATGAGCTTAGCTGGAACAACAAAGCCGGATTTATATATGAAATTTACCGTTCGACCAACGCAGGAAAGAAATTTGTAAAATGTGCTGAAACATGCGCTGATTCTTATCTTGATTTTTATGCTAAAACGGCTGATACAAATATCAATTTCGTTTATCGTATTTTACCAAAAGGACTAAATGTGAAATCAGCTGATGCAGCTAAATTTGAATTGAATATAAACGACATTGCCTCGACTGACGAAGCATTGCTGGACATGACACAACGTTACACCACACGCTATTTCTACGATTTTGCAGAATCAGTAACAGGTATGGCGCGCGAACGCAGTAATGATGTAAATGGTGAAATTGTAACCACGGGCGGAACAGGATTTGGCATTATGGCCTTGATAGCCGGAGCTGAACGGAATTATTTTTCGAGAAATGATGCTTATAAAACCATTCATAAGATTGTAAGTTTCTTAGAAAGAACAGAACGTTTTCACGGAGCATGGTCACATTGGTACGATGCCGAAACAGGAAAACCGTTTAGTTTTAGCAAGTATGATGATGGTGGCGATTTGGTTGAAACAGCGTTTCTCACACAAGGATTACTGACTGCCCGCGAATATTTCAAAAACGGAAACAGCAATGAAATGCAACTTGCCGGCAGAATTACAAACCTTTGGCAAACAATAGAATGGAGCTGGTACACACAGGGAACAGATTCGCTTTACTGGCATTGGTCAAAAAACTACGGATTTAAAATGAATCATCGCATCAAAGGCTTTGACGAAACAATGATAACTTACGTGTTGGCTGCTTCTTCGCCAACCTATCCGATTGAACGTTCGGTGTACGAGAGTTGTTATACTAATTCAACTTACTATTTCAACGGAAAAAGTTATTACGGCATAAAACTCGATTTGGGAATGGACTTTGGTGGTCCGCTCTTTTTCACCCATTACTCGTTTTTGGGACTAAATCCCAACGGTTTAACCGATAATAATACGAATTATTTTGAACGCAACCGCGCACACGCTCTAATACACAGAGCTTACGCTATCAACAATCCTAAAAAACACTCCGGTTACGGAGCCAATTGCTGGGGATTCACTTCGTCTGACGATCCGATTGTAGGCTACACTTCGCATCATCCCGGAACAAACGACGAAAATGGCACCGTTTCTCCAACCGCAGCCTTATCATCCATTGTTTACACGCCTGAAGAATCGATGCAGGTTTTACGACATTTATATTTCGACTTAGGAAAGAAAACTTTTGGCAAATACGGTTTTTACGACGCTTTCAATCCTGGTTTAGTTGAAGGACAACAAGTTGTAAAAAGCTACCTGGCCATTGATCAGGGACCCATAGCTGTTATGATTGAAAATTATAGAAGTGGATTGCTCTGGAAATTATTTATGCAAAATAAGGAAATACAGCAAGGACTTGAAAAATTAGGATTCAAGACAACAAAATAGGATAACCGAAAAAATCAAAATATCATGAGAAAGAGAATAATTATAATTTTAGTTGTTGCGCTTGCTGTGGTAAGTCAACTCCAGGCTCAAAACATGAGTGTCAGCGGAGTTGTGACCGACAAATCCACCGGCGAAACGCTCATTGGAGCTTCCATTCTTCAGAAAGGCACCACCAACGGAACTATTACAAACATAGATGGTGAATTCAGCATTTCTGTTCCCGGAAATGCTACGCTTGTTGTTTCGTATGTTGGGTATTTGAATTTAGAAGTTGTTGTAAATAATGCTGCAAAATTAAAGATACAACTTGAGTCAAACTCAAAATCGCTCGATGAAGTAATCGTAGTTGGTTACGGAACACAAAAAGCGAAAGATATGACAGCGCCTATTTCTACTGTCAAAGGGAGTGATTTGAATAAACAAATTGCATCCAACCCCATGTCCGCTTTACAAGGCAAAATGTCAGGAGTTCAGGTTATAAACAATGGAGCTCCGGGTTCAGGTCCGAGCGTGAAAATTCGTGGCGTTGGTTCCATTGGAGATTATGCTAATCCACTTTATGTGGTTGATGGCGTTTTTGTAAACAATATCGACTTTTTGAGTAGTGGCGATATTGAAGATCTTACTGTACTAAAGGATGCTTCAGCAGCTGCCATTTATGGAGTTCGCGCCGCTAACGGAGTGGTGTTGGTTACCACAAAAAAAGGCAAGATAGACCAAACCAATGTAAGTTACGAAGGCTATTTTGGTGTACAAATTCCGGTAAATGTAATGAAACTGTCGAGCAAAGATCAATATGTAGAGCTTGTGAATGAAGCAAATGCCAACACTACAGGATACACTCCCAAAGTAGCAGCTAATTACCCGGCCAGCACCGATTGGTACGCGCAATTGTTACGCAATGCCATTATGCACAATCATTCGTTGGATATTTCAGGTGCAACTGAAAAAACCAGTTATTCTGTCGGAGCTAACTATTTCTATCAGGAAGGTATTATGAATGCCAAAAACGATTATGACCGTTATAATTTCAGAGTCAGACTTGATCAAAAAGTAAACAATTGGTTTAAAATGGGCTTTAATTCGGTAGTTTCAAATGCAAAAAAGAATAATGCAAACAACAATGCTTTTTTCTCAGCATTCGTAAATCCACCTGTTTATAGCGTTTACGACGATACAAATACCGCTGCTTACCCCATCCGGTTTGGTTCACCACAAACCTATGGTTTTGGTAATCAGTATGGAAATCCTGTAGCTGCTGCATACTATAACAATAGCAAGGAAGATGGCTTAAAACTCGTCTTCTCTACTTTTGCAGAAATCACCCTTATTCCTGAGAAATTAAAATTCAAAACTTCGTACAATCTTGATTTTGCATTTTGGAAATCGCAGAATTATACTCCTGAATTTAACGTAGGAGGATCACAGGGAGTTCGCAAATCAAGTCTGAGTAAGACATTCGGAATGAGCTCAAAACAGATTATTGATAATTTGCTTACCTATACAGATCAAATTGATGAGCACAGTTTTAACTTGATGCTTGGACAATCAACCCGCATGGAAAAGCAATCATGGATGACAGGAACTGCTCAGGATGTGCCCGGTTATGATGACCAATCAATATATCTTACAACCAGTTCATTCCGCGACAGATATTCAAATGATGGAGCCGACAGATATAACGGCATTTCGTTCTTTACACGCGGCACGTACAACTATGCAGACAAGTACCTAGCAACGTTAACTTTCCGTGCTGATGCTAGTTCAAAGTATCAGGAAAAATGGGGATATTTTCCATCTGTTGGTCTGGGTTGGATAATGACCGGTGAAGATTTCATGAAAGATCAAAAAATATTTCAGTCATTGAAAATTCGCGGAAGCTGGGGTATGCTTGGAAATGATAATGTTCCGGCCAATTCGGCTGTAATTCTTGGTTCATCCGGAGCCGGAAGTTCAGGAATTTTCGGAGACGTTTTGGTAGATGGCATTGGAGCACAAACAGTTATTCAACGCTATCTGAAATGGGAAGTTGTGAATGAAGTAAACTTTGGAGCTGATTTTACAATGATGAATCAGAAATTAAAAGGTGACCTTGACTTTTATAATCGTATAACAAACAATGTCGTTTTTTATGCTCCTATTGCTACAGGAGGAGGCGTTGCCGAACTGTTGAGTAACAATGGTAAAGTTCAGAACCAGGGTATTGAACTCAGTTTAAATTGGGGCGATAAAATCAATAAAGATTTTACGTACAACGTTGGTTTCAATGCCACAACTATCAGCAACAAAGTATTAGCACTCGAAGGTCGTGAGTATATTCCGGGCGCATCTGTTCGTGGAAATTACACCACCCGTACAGCTGTTGGACATGCTATTGGTTCATTTTATGGTTACGAAATTGATAAAGTATATGCCAGCGAATCCGAAGCTTTGCGCGACCCTGTAAGTCAGGACATAAAACTGGGTGGCTATTTTAAATACAAAGACCAAAATGGTGATAATGTGATTGATTCGAAAGACAAAGTATATCTGGGAAGTCCTATTCCGTGGCTAATGACAGGCATTGATTTTAGCATGAATTATAAAAAACTGGATGCCAGCATTTCATTTCAGGGACAATTTGGGAATAAAGTTTTAAATGCCAAGCGTATGAATCGGGATATATTCGCTGATGGTAACTACGATTTAGATTTCTACAACAACCGATGGACAACAACAAACAAATCAACAGATTATCCTTCTGCAGAAGCATACAACACCTCATTTATTCAGCAGGCAAACGATTTCTTTGTAGAAGATGCTTCTTATATCCGCATTCAGAACATACAGGTTGGTTACACGCTGGATAAAATAAAAGGCGTGAAAAGCCTGAGAGTATACCTTTCTGCTCAACGTCCGTTTACCTATTTTACTTACAAAGGATTTACTCCTGAAGTTGGAGGTGCGCCTATCAGCAATGGTATCGACACATCTGTTTATCCAATGCAAGCAGTTTATAGTGTTGGTTTAAAAATGAATTTATAAAAAACACAGCCATGAAAAATAAAATATTTATAGCACTTCTAAGCACTTTAGCCCTTGCTGGCTGTCAGGAATTTCTGGATATTCGTCCGGAAGGAACAGTTCCTTCATCAGGACTTGACTATTCAAAATCGGAAAATGTATTTTTGCCGGTAAGTGCGGCTTATGCCAAAATGCGCACAGCAAATACTCACTCATTTCCATATATTGGAGCATTTGAAATTACGTCGGACAATGCCGACAAAGGCAGTACTCCTGAAGATAACCCAACCATGAAGGAGTTGGATGACTTGAATTACGACTCAGGCAACGGACTGATTAATGAATTATGGATTGGCTATTTCGATGTGGTAAGTGGTGCAAATCACGCCATTGCACAAATGCCATTGTTTGAAAATGCGTTGCAAAATGCCGATGCAAAGAAATATACCCGTCAGTGCGCCGGAGAAGCCAAAGTAATTCGTGCTTATGCATATTTTAATCTGACACGGCTTTTTGGCAGAGTACCCGTTATTGATACTACGCTCACAGCCGAAGAATTAGCGGCCAAAAATCAGGAAACTACTGATTCGTTGTATCGTTTTATTGAGAAAGATTTATTGGAAGCAATTTCAGTTTTACCTGATTCATACACAAAAGACTGGGCGGGACGTATCAATAAATATACCGCTATGGCAATTAAGGCCAAAGTTCATCTGTATCAAAATGAATGGGATTCAGTAGCTTCGCTGACCGATAAAATTATGGCTTCAAATCGCTATGATTTATTGCCTGAATTCAGAAGCGTATTTTCAATTGATAATGAAAACAGCAAAGAATCTTTGTTTGAAATTCAGAGTTCAACACTCGGAAAATCTACTGGCGACGGAACATTTCTGGAATATGCTTATGTGCAGGGTCCCAGAGGAAATTCGCCCGGGAATATGCAGGGTTGGGGATTTTGCACGCCTAGCACGAGCTTAATTAACTTTTTCACAGCCCGTGGCGAAACTGAACGCGCCGCAGCTACATTTCTGTATCGTGGGTCAAAAACTCCCGAAGGCGATAGCATAAAAGCAGCTTGCAGCAATCCTGCCTACAATGGCAAAGTGTATACGCCATCACAATATAATCTTTGGAATTACAACGGCTATGGATTCGATCACAACGTTCGGATCATACGCTACTCAGACGTATTGCTTATGTTTGCAGAAGCCAAAGCACATGGAGCTATCGCAGGAAATTCAAGTGGATTTGATGCGCTGGCAGCTATAAATAAAGTTCGTGACCGCGTGAAGTTATTGCCTTTGGGAGCAGTTACATTGCAGGACATTTGGGATGAGCGTCGCGCTGAATTAGCACTCGAAGAAGACCGCTTCTTTGATTTAATCAGAACAGGACAGGCCGCCACTGCACTTGCAGGAAAAGGATTTAATGCAGCGAAACACAATCTTTTCCCTATTCCGTCGCAGCAAATGCAATTGAATACTCATTTAACTCAAAATCCAAATTACAACTAAAAAAAAATCAAATAACAAATTTCTAATATCAATCAATTTTAATGTTTAATTTAAAAATTCTATTTATCATGAAAAAAATCAATTTTCTAAGCGTATTCGCTTTCATTGCTATTTTAGCAAGTGTGTCTTTCACTTCTTGTAAAACTGAAGAACCAGATCCATACGCTGGAAAAACAAATCCATCGACAATTGCTGCAACAAATCTTGTTGCCTATTTTCCGTTCGAATCTGAAACTGCTTCTATTGATTTGGGTGCAGGTGTAACTTACAGCAAAAAAGGTGGAGCTGCATCGTTTGTAGTTGGTCGCCGTGGTAATGCTTATAAAGGAGCAACTACCGAAGCTTATTTGGAGTATAACGTTGCTTCAACAAATCTTTTCAAAAGCATGACCGAATTTACAATGGGTGCATGGATCAAAACTCCTCCTGCAGGTGGTGCTGCTGACATTTTCCGATTGAACGGTGGCGATAGCTTTATGGGCAATCTTGTTTTGATGCTTGAAGGTGGTTCAAATGCTGATTCATTGGATATTAAAGGTTATTTATTTAACTCTGCTACCGAATGGAAAGGTCAGGACATCCGCAAATCAAACAAAGCTTTCTTGTCTGATAAATGGGTACACATTGTTTATTCTTACAACAAAACTACATCTACTGAAACTTTGTATGCTAACGGTTTACCTGTAGCAACTTCAGTTCGTTTTGCAGGACCTGAAAACGCAGGAGCTCAACCTCCACTTGGTGCTTTAACTTTTGGAACAGATATGACTAAAATTCTTATCGGTTCATGGGCTCAACAATTGGATGGAACAGGACAAGACTGGATGAAATTCTATCCTGGTTTGCTTGATGAATTACGTCTTTACAACAAAGCGTTGACAGATGCTGAAGTGAAAGCATTATACGATGCTGAAATTACAGTAATCAACTAATTACTCATTTGCTTTTACAGGGAGGATGTTGTACATTCTCCCTGTATTTTTATAAATACTGATATGATAAAATCGCCCATTTTCTACGCAATTTTCGCACTATTATTATTCTTTTCTTCGTGCAAACAAACTGAACCCACTCCACTTACCAATGTGTATATCGAGTCGGCAACTATCAATGGGATTGCAGCGTACAACGGAGGAAGTGTGTATAATATTCCCGTAGATTCAGTGGTGATTCACTTAACTTTTTCATCAACAATAGACAAAAAGAAGCTCAGCCCGACAAAGCTGTATCTGAGTAATGGCGTTGATACTTCTTTTTTTATAATAGTTGATACAGCTTCCCGACAATTATCTTTCCGCGTCAACAAAAGGTTAAGCAATTACAGTTCTTACACGCTGTATGTTGCCGATGGTGAGAACCTTGGCGTAAAACTTATTGACTCATACAGTTTTTCGTTTGTTACTCAATTAGACAACACTCCCAAGTTTCCCATAATCTCTGACGACAGTTTACTTACGTTGGTACAAAAACAAACTTTCAAATACTTTTGGGATTATGCCCATCCTGTTTCTGGTTTGGCCCGTGAGCGTCTTGGTTCAGGCGAAACAGTTACTTCTGGTGGTTCAGGCTTTGGCATCATGACTATTCCTGTAGCCATTGAGCGTGGATTTATTACCCGTCAGCAAGGTTACGAACGCATGAATATCATTGTGAACTTTTTAAATACCAAAGCCGATAAATTTCACGGTGCGTTTTCGCATTGGCTGAATGGCACAACCGGAAAAGTGCAGGCGTTCAGCACCAAAGACAATGGAGCCGATTTGGTTGAAACGGCTTTTATGATACAGGGATTACTTACCGTTCAGCAGTATTTTAGAAATGGAAACACGGCGGAAAAAGACATGTGCGATACAATTCAGAAAATATGGGAAAATGTAGAATGGGATTGGTTTCAGCAAAACGGACAACAAAAGCTTTTCTGGCATTGGTCGCCTAACTACAACTGGGATATGAATATGGCTGTTAGTGGCTGGAATGAAGGACTAATTATTTATGTTCTTGCTGCTTCTTCGCCTACTCACGCCATTACCAAATCTGTTTACGATAATGGCTTTGCACGCAATGGAGCCATGAAAAATGGCAAATCTTTTTACGACATTACACTTCCGCTTGGCGAAGACAAAGGCGGTCCTATGTTTTTTGCTCACTATTCTTTTTTAGGACTTGACCCGCGTAATTTGTCCGACCAATATACCAATTATTGGACACAAAACACAGCTCATGCACGCATTAACTATCAATATTGCGTAGCGAATCCGAAAAAGAACTTTGGTTACAGCGCGGATTGTTGGGGTTTAACAGCCAGTGATATTCCTACGGGCTATACAGCATCATCGCCTAACAACGACGGGGGAACAATTGCCCCAACAGCTGCATTGGCCTCATTTCCATATACACCTGTTGAAAGTATGCGCGCTTTACACTTCTTTTACTACACACTCGGTGATAAATTATTGGGAGAATATGGTTTCAAAGATGCATTTAACCTCAACAAACGTTGGGTTGCAGGCTCATACCTAGCCATTGATCAGGGTCCGATTGTCGTAATGATTGAAAATCATCGCTCAGGCTTGCTTTGGGACTTGTTTATGCAGAATGAGAATGTACAATCCGGATTGACAAAACTTGGATTCAGTTATTGAAAAATCAAACAGATTACTCCAAAAACTTATTATTAAACAATAAAAATCCGATATTTACTCCAAAATTCCATTGACTGACTCCCGCGCTATAATGATTTACGAAAAGCCCTGCTGAAGCAAATTTAAAATCAAAAACCAAAGTAGATTCAACCAAAAACTCACTGGTTGAAAATGGCGTACTGTAAGCAGCCATATTATCCGTCATTTTGTAAATGCTTTGATATGGCAAAAACCAATAAACTTCTGTTCGGAAATGGAATTGATCATTTATAGTGTATATTGGCTTTAAACCTATCACGCCAAACTGATTCGCACTAAATGCCGGATTAAATGTAGCCTTACTATGCGGCGTTGGTCGAAATGCCGGAGCCTGAATGATAGTGGCAGTGTAATTATTCAGCAGTTTGCGCGAAGAGACGCTTAATTCGGCAAAAGTTCCTAATGTAAACACTG
>ERZ1034365.1834-NODE-1834-length-10356-cov-2.401401_pt1 | contig 10356 bp, 10 predicted proteins | sample MGYA00520615_ERZ1034365 | MGnify/ENA primary metagenome ERZ1034365 (study PRJEB33736, sample SAMEA104284505) | Azolla filiculoides | biome: Urban; feature: Water surface; material: Ditch water | place: Netherlands | collected 2015-10-28 | depth 0-0.1 m ...
CCGTTGCTGCACGTGGTGCCGCTGCAGTTGCTGGCGTACCACACGGCCTGTGCGCGCGGGACGGATGTGGACAAGCCTAGGAATTTGGCGAAGTCGGTGACCGTGGAGTAAATTGCAGTTGCCATTTCAACCTTCCCGGGCCTGGATCAACTGATCCAGCTGTTTCTCATCCACATCGGTATTGACCTGTATCCACAGCGGCAAGTGGTCTGACATCTGAAAGGTGAACTTCTGCTTGTCAAGTTCCGGGAACAGTGGCGAATGGTCACCGCCATAGAAATCCAGAACGCCACCTTGGTTGGTGAAGTTCTGCGGGTAGTGCGGCAGATGCAGGATCTGGTCGTAGCGTTTGTCACGATCCAGACTGGTACCGAAATTGTCTTGCAAAAGCGCCGTCGGTATTTGCAACCCTTCACCCGTCAATGCCTTGAACAGCGGGCTGTTGCGCGACGGTATGTTGAAGTCGCCGGTAACAAAAATATCCTTCTCGGCCCAGGCGGCAACACCTTTTTGCAACAAACGGGCCCGCTTGGAAACCCATTGCGCCAGTGCGCGCAATTCGGGCTCGCGCCCCGCCTCAGAGTCCCCCCACCGGATGTGCGTGGTGATGAGCACCAGGTCAAAATTTCCGGCCCGAAAAGACGCCATATAGGGCGGGCGCCACCAGTTGAAGTCGGGAATCCATTCCGTGCCTTTTTTTGTCCGCTCGGCAAATACGGCCGAAGCCATCCCATTGAACGCGACCATGCGTTTGTCGTAGATGAAGGCAATCCGCTCCTGGTTACCGCCAGCGTCCGGTAGCGCGTCGGAATAGACGGCGCGCCAATACGGCCCCAGGACTTGCAGCACGCGCGCAAGATCCTTCAAATTGTCCCGGAGTTCCACCACGCTAATGAGGTCAAACTGGCCCAGTATTTCTGCGATGAAGTGAATGGCTGGTTGCTGGCGCGCGACCTTTCCAAACTCCCGGATATTCCACGAGGCCAGGTTGAAGGTCTCGTCCAGTTTGGAGCTGGGAATGTTGGCAGCCGCAATACGGGCGCGCAAAACCTTCAAGCGTTTCGCGAGGTCCGTGGAAACCGAACTCAGCGGGGTGATGTGGTGCATGGATTGAATCGTGGTTAAAGGCAATCCATTCAATCTGCTGCGGGGTCAACGGTCTTGCGAATTCGCAACATCACGCCGCTGCGCGGTGCGTCAACCCCTTCGCACACAACACATTGCGAGGTTGAATACCGCGCACTAAGGAACACCAAGATTGGCGACCGGGAGGAGGCAGTCAAAGACCTGCGAAAATCCTTTGCACTCGACGAGAATCGCAAGGAATATTGGAAAGGCGACAGCAATCTGAAAACCCTGCGCGCCGACCAGCAGATTGCCGCCCGCGTGCCACATGCGTTGTGCTTGGCAATACACTGTCACAAAACAACTTATGGGATCCGAATATGAATACTTTGAAAGCCGCCACCCTGGTCGTGGCGTCTGCCCTGACGCTGCTGGCCCTGCCCTCAACGGCCAAAGAATACGCAGGCTTTGACCTGTGCAGCGCCTCCAGCGTGGCCGCGGTCAAGACGGCCGTCGAAAAGTCCGGCGGCAGCATTGGTCGCATCATGGACCAGACCTTTCCCGACGAAGCCATCGTCATCGCCAGAAATTTCCCACTCGACCTGACGCCACGCAGTATCAGCGTGACCCTGTACAAGGGCACCATTGTGTACGTGTCGATTGGCAATGCGGGCGACCTGGTGCCCGCCATGGAAGCGAAATATGGCGCGAGCTTCACCACCTCGACCAAAAATGAAAAAGTGGGCATCACCACCAGCCACCACTACCAGGACCCGGCCGACAAGACCGTGGAAGTGACCATCAGCAAATTTGAAGTGGCCAACAACAAGGGCACTTTCTTCAGCGTCAACTACGCGTGCAAGGACGTGTACAGAGAAGTGGAAGCGGCCCGGGAAGCTTTCCTCAAGGCCAACCCAAAGAAGTAAGGAACCACGGCACCGGAAAGCAGTTTCCGGTGCGCGGCTCAGAACGGCAGGCCGACGTAGTTTTCAGCCAGCGAGCGTTGCGCCGCTTCTGACGAGAACAGATAGGCCAGATCGATTTCCTGCAGCTTCTGGTCGTACTCGATGGACGCCGGGAAGGTGTGCAGCATGGTCGTCATCCACCACGAGAAGCGCTGCGCCTTCCAGACCCGCGCCAGGGCCTTGGCGGAGTAGTTGTCCAGGCCGGTGCTGTCGCCCTGCTGGTAATGCTGCAGCATGGCGTGGTACAGGTAGTAAATGTCGGACGCCGCACTGTTGAGACCGCGCGCACCGGTGGGCGGCACGATATGCGCCGCGTCCCCCGCCAGAAAGAGGTTGCCGTAACGCATGGGCTCGGCCACAAAGGAGCGCAGCGGGGCAATCGATTTTTCAATCGAGTCGCCGGTGACCAGTTTGTCGGCCACTTCCTTGGGCAGGCGGCGCTTGAGCTCGGCCCAGAAGGCCTCGTCGGACCAGTCTTCCACCGCGTCGGTCAGCGGCACCTGAATGTAGTAGCGGCTCAGCACCTGGGAGCGCAAGGAGCACAGGGCAAAGCCGCGCTCGTGCTTGGCGTAAATCAGCTCCGGCGACACCGGCTTGGTGCGTGACAGCACGCCCAGCCAGCCGAAGGGATAGACCTTCTCGTATTCCTTGAGCACATCGCGCGGGATGGACTTGCGGCTCACGCCGTGGAAGCCGTCGGCACCGATCACAAAATCGCAGTCGATACGCACGATGTTGTCGCCATCGCGGTAGGTCACATAGGGGCTGTCGCTCTTGAGGTCGTGGGGCAACACGTCTTCGGCGTTGTGGATGACGATGCCCTGCATGCGATCCCGCGCCTCGTACAGGTCGCGCGTGAGCTCGGTCTGGCCGTACACCACCACCGAACTGCCGCCGCTGTATTTGTGCAAATCGACGCGATCGAGCTTGCCGCCGTGGGCGATCAGAAAACCGTCGTGGATCTCGCCCTCTTTGTCCATGCGTTCGCCACACTGGGCCTCGCGCATCAGCTCGGCAAAGCCATGCTCCAGCACGCCGGCGCGTATGCGGCTGAGCACGTATTCGCGGCTCTGGCGCTCCAGCACCACGGTTTCTATGCCTTTGAGGTGCAGAAGCTGGGACAGCATGAGGCCGGAGGGGCCGCCGCCGATGATGCAAACCTGGGTTTTCATAGTTGTCTCCGTTTATTGATGCCGCTGGTGTCAGGGACCAGACCTATGGACGAAAGATACGCGGCAGCCGCCTTGGATGGAATGGCCGATTCCGTCCAATACTTGTACATTTCGAACATGCAATCCAGAGCTTCACCCATCCAGTCTTACAGCCTGTTCGGCGAATCCACCCATTTGCCGGACGTGCTGCATTGCGAGACGATTGCCGCGCGCTCGGTGTTGCATGGCTGGGAGCTCACGCCCCATCGCCACAGCCGCCTGCACCAGGTGCTGCTGGTGCAGAGCGGGGGCGGCAGCCTGGACGGCGCCACACAGGAGTTGTCGCCCGGCTCGTTGGTGAATGTGCCGCCCGGCCATGTGCATTCCTTTCGCTTCACCCAGGGCACCAGCGGCTGGGTTGCCACCATGGCCGACGAACTGCTGGATGCCATTTTTGTGCAGGTGGGGAATGTGCGCAGCGACCTGGGGCGTGCCTGCGTAGTGCAGGCGGACACATCCATCGATCTGGTGATGCAGCAGATCTGGGAGGAGTTTTCCGGTCGCTCCAAGGCGCGCGCGCTGGTGTTGCGGGGCCTGAGCGCGGCCCTGCTGGGCTGGGTGGCGCGGGCCATGGAGCACGAGGCACAGCCCCAAGCCGATGTGCGGGAATCGAACCTGGTGCAACGCCTGCGCACGCTGGTGGAAGAGCACTATCTGGAGCAGTGGCGGGTGGCGGATTACGCCCGTGCCCTGTCGGTATCGCCCACCCATTTGAGCCGTGTGACGCGGGCGGCCACGGGTGAATCGGCGCTGCGCCTGATAGAAGCCCGCAGCATGCGCGAAGCGCGGCGCCACCTGGCCTACACCAACCTCAGCATCGCCACCATCGCCTACGCCATGGGTTACGCCGACCCTGCATATTTCACCCGCATATTTACGCAGGACGCGGGCCTTTCGCCGCGCGCCTTCAGGGCGCAGCTATCCCGGCAGCCTCAACCGGTGGCAGCGATCGATTCGAACGGCTAAGGGCGCGAAATGCGCCAGCGGCTCAGGCGCCGCACTTGGGCGAACACACGACGTGGCTCTTGCCCAAAAGGCGTTTTGACATGAGGTCGGTGCGCGGGCGGTGCTTGCCGCACAGAAAGCAAGACATGGTGGCGTTACCGCCATAAGCACCTGCGACACCAAACGGAGAACCTGACGATTTGGCCTTGTATCTCAGGCCGTCGTCCAGGATTGAAGACTTTGTAACGGGTTTGCTCATGGGGCCATTTTACGGCGCTTCCCGATTTGGCCTGTCACGGCGCCATTCTGTGCTCTCTTTCGTGCTACCAGTGGTCGGTCGAAATACCCAGAACGACCCAGCACAGCACGGCGTGCACGGCATACAGATGGCTTTTGAAGGGAACCCAGCGAATGGGCTTTTGGGTCAGGGCGTTGTAGTGGGTGGCTTCTTTTTTGTCGGCAATGCCTCTGCCGTGAGCGCCTTCACAAACAAAGTGGCCCGGCTTGGCCTCCACCAGGCTGGCAAAACTCCGCATCTGCAGGATTTCATCCTTGAGCCTTTTCTCCAGCGTAACCTTGTCCGCATCCGCCGTGGCGGCGACCCGCAGCTTGAGCTGGGCCATTGCGTCTTCATTCATCCTGCAATCCTCCTTGAGCGCCCATTTGACCACGGCCAATCGGCTCAAACAGGTCCCTTGTCAAATCGCCGTCGCTACACGCTACTGTGCACAGCCTAGGGCTTCGACCTTCTTTTGATCCTGGGTGGGGGTGGTCAAAAAGGTACCCATACAGAAGCCGTCCGCATTGGGCCAGCGCTCGTAAAGCAAGACGTTTACGACACGCCAATCATTGGGCGCTTTTTCCAGGAAATAGAAGGCTCTGCCGGGCCCTGTGATCACGCTGATGGTGGCCTTGTCCATATTGACTCGCGCTTCTGAAATAACCGCCTTGGGAATACGACCTGTGGCATGTGCGCTGCTCAATTGCTCAGCGTTGACTGATGGGTATCGGACACTGCCCATTTCATTCAAGCCACAGCCACTGCTAACGTTGGGCTGCTTGACCAGACTCTCCACGAAGAAGAGCTTCAACAGTTCGCAATGCTTTTTCAAGTTCAGATGTCCATCAAAGGTCGCCAGTTCGAAGTTGGCCAGGCTGAAGTTGTAGAGCTTCTGGATGAACTGCCTCACATCGTCCTCGTCCTTTGCCGGTGACGTTGCAGCAAGGCTGGATAGTGCGATTGCTGCAAAACAAATTGCCAAAATTTTCTTCATAGTGAATCTTCCTTTTTTTGCTTTTTTTCCACGAAAACTTGGTTCTGCGGGTTCGGCATTCCACCCCCAGCGTATTCTTCCTAATCGTCGCTGTCCCATGCCTTCATCAAATCCGGCGGAATCATGGTGGCGATCTCGGAGAAGCGCTTGCCCCACATCCGGTCCGCCTGCTTGATCAGGATGGTGACCGGGCTGCTGGGCTCGTGGTGCTCTATCCACTGGCGCACCTGACGCAACAGGGCGCGGATCTGTTCGCGCTCCTCCACGACGTTCTGGTGCAGCTTGGGCGGGGCCAGGGCCGTCAACCCCTGGGAATCAATCTGCTTGAAGCCTTCCGACACCATTAGCGGGCTGTCGCCCGGCTCCATCGCCTCGGCATGCAGCTTGGCGGGGCGACTCTGTGGCTCTGCAAACGAGGCCAGGCAGGCCAACAGGCGAATCAGGGGCTCGAGGTTGGGCGCATCGTCCTTGAGCGAGGCCCGGCTCCACTGGTCTATCGACTGCACGCAGTCGCCACAGGCCAGCAGGGCCAGCAGTGAGGCGTCCCGCTTGCCGTGCAAATCCGCCAGTTGGCGCTTGACCACATCCGGGTCCGGCGCATAGGGTGGGCGCGGAAAGGCCAAGGCACGTTCCACATCGCGCACGGTGAGCCTGAAGGCGGTGCTCCCGGTAACTACCACGTCGCGCACATCGCCCAAGAGCCCTTCCGGATCGCATAGCGCGGCCAGGGCATTGGCACGCACAGCGGGATCAATAACGCCGTCCAACACCAATTGCGGATGCACCTGCTCGGGGTAGCTCTGGAGCACGGCCTGCAGGGTGCTCAAGCCCTCCAACAGTCCGCGGGCACCCGCCATGCGGCAACGCGCACGGGTGAACCAGACCAGGATGGCGATGTCCTTACTCTTGAGCAGCAGGCGCCGCGCGTCCCGCTCCACCTCGGCCCACTCGGGCGCTTCAGGCTTGGCAGAAAACTTGCCGTACTGCACCTCGGCCTTGGGCTCCAGGCGGGACTGCAACACGGCGTATTCGGTGTCGTACTCCAGGTTTTCGCCGCAAGGCAAGGCCGCACTGACAGGGGCCAGCAATTCAGGAACTACCGAGTCCGTGAGCGTGTTGGACGAACCTCCGGTCAGCGCGGAAAACAATTTTTTGAGGGGGTTCATGCGCTGTAACTTTCGGGTTCAAAAACCATGCCGGTGACGGGAGGGGATGCCTTGGCATGGGGTCCGCTGGAGGCCATCCAGGTTGACCAACCCAGTTGGGTACCATCACCCAGTCGGGCTTCGGGCGCTGCGTCACTGCGGATCAGCAGTTCTACCTCCCACACATATTCAAAGCCGATGAAGGAGCGCACGATCTCGATCAGGGCCGGCAAATCCTTGCCCGTGGGCGAGCCCTGGGGCGTAAGGCGCAAATAGCCGTCCAGATCCAGCGGTCCAATCACCAGGCGAAAGCGGCTTTGCCGATCCGGCACCACTTCGCCGGCCATGGCACCCTCGCCCAGAATGCTCGAAGGGCGGGGCTGGCCCAGCATGCACTGGTCTTGTGGCTCGATGGGCATCCACTGCAGCATGTATTCGCGCAGTTGCACCACCACGCCAAAAAAGCGCGACAGCGAGCTGACCAGGCCTTCCGGGTTGCGCGCCGAGCGCACCCGGTGCGCACTGCTGGCCCAGCGTGCGTGCGGCGGCAACGCGCTGCCCTGCACTTCAGAGGGCTCATCCCCAGCCAGACGCGCGATATAGGGGCTGAAGGTCTCTTCACCCGCACGGTCCAGACCGGCTGCGCTCTGGCTTTGGGCCCAGGCGCGGTAGAGGTGGGTAAAGGCGCGGTGGTGAAACAGGTCTATGAAATCGGCCAGCGTGTTGTCGCGCTTGGCCTCCACGCGCTCGCGCACCAGCTCGGTGAAGTGGATGGGCAAGGCGCCATTGGGGCCCAGCATGCCCAGGCTGAACAACTTGATATGGGCACGCGCCTTGCGCCGGCCATCGAGTTGCACCTCCACCCGGGCCACTTCACGCGGCGCAAACGCCAGGCTGGCTTGCTGCCCCAGGCGGAAGCTTTCCTGCTGCGGCCTTTGTGCCTCGCCCACCAGCGGCATGCCGGGCTCCACAGCGGCAAGCCGGCGCAGCAAGGGCGTAAAACCATGGCGCCACGGGGTGCTCTGTGCATCGCGCAGGCTGAGGTTGGCCGCATGCGGCGTGGGCACTGCGGACATCACACGATTCCCCGGGTTCCCATGCGCACCGGCCAGTTGGCCACCTGCCCGCGCTGCATGGATTCCAGGCGCGTCTGGGTGAACACATTGATGCTGACATGGCGCGCCAAATAGTGCTCCAGCACCAAGCCCAGAAGATAGGGGCTGATGCCGCTGAAGGCATCTTCATCCACCGTGATATCGCATTGAACCCCGCGGCCATAGACCAACGGGCCGGTACCCGGCAAGCGCCGCGTCACCGGCGTGATGCGGCTGCCGATCAGCCCCTCCACCTGCTTGCTGGCGGTCAGGTCATCGGCCCCGACAAACAGGCGCAGCATGTCGCGCAGGGCCTGGGCACCCTGGCGCTGGTTCATGTCCATCAGCGGCAGGTAGTTGAAGTTGAGTTGGCGAATCAAACGCCAGGCCATCTCGCCCTGCGCGAAGGGCGCGCGCGGTTGGCTGGGCGCACGCACCAGACCCACGGCACTGACCGGCAACGAGTCCTTGACGCTCAGATCGGAATAGCCATTGCGCGGCACCAGGCGTGGCAGGTCGCGGTTGGTCAGCAGGGCCTGTACGCTGAGGTAGCGCAGGGACTCGGCATAGGGCGCCTCGAGCTGATCCACCAGACTGACGAACACCTCGGTGCCCACATAGGGCGTGCGGGTGCCGTACTTGCGCGCGTTGTCGGAAGCCAGGCGGCCTTCACGGCGCAGACTGAAGTAGCGGCCATGGTTGCCCTCGTCCTGGTTCAGCGTCTGGTACATGGGGCGAAAGATCAGCTCTTGCGTGGTGTCGGCCTTCTGGCCCGACATCTCCTGCACGCTGAACACCTCCAGATCCATGGGACGCGAGCGATCGGGTACCAGATGGAACTCGGTCTGACCGGGGCTCATTTCGATGCGGTCGGTGCGGCGGTCAAACAGGTTGACCACGGGTGTGCAGAACAACGCGAACTGGTTCTTGTCGACCAGACCGCGTAGCTTGGCCGTGTCTTGCGTGAGCAGCACCACCACTTCGGCAACCTTGCCCTGGATGCGCGCAAGCCCGGGCGCCAAGCCTTGCAGCGCAAAGAAGTAGAAGCGGCTGGGGCAGGCAAAATATTCGTGCAACAGGTTGTGGCCGTGCCAGGTGTTCCAGGGCAGCGGCATCAGGCTCTGGTTCGGGCTCAAGCCTTCGTGCACCAGGGCCTCGTGCGTCACCACATGCGGGTTGTCGGCCATGTTGCCGGGCACCCCGGTGAGCGAGGCCACGGCACCGGCATGCAGCAGTTCAAACAGATGGGAGGCAACCTGCTCGTCCCCACTCAGGTAGATGGGCAAGCGGTCCAGGCCCTTGAGGTCGCAGAAGTTGAGCTCGCCGGTGACGCGCAACTGCATGCGCAGACTGCCCGTCACCTGCACCGTGGGCGGCAGGTAGCGCTCCAGTGCAGGGATATCAGGCGGCACACCGGCCAGCTTGGCGCTGACGATTTCAATAGGCCAGAGCGTCACGTCCTGCCCCGCGCGGAATTCGCAAGCCGTGGTTTCACCTTCGGGCACCTTGGCAAAGAAGGCGGTGTTACGTGGCACGGCAAAGCCCTTGCTGAAATCGCCCTCCTTCACATTCGGGTGCAACTGCGCCACCGCCATGCTGGGCGTGGGCGCCACGTAGTTGGGGTAGACCACCTCCAGCATGCGCTGGCTGAAACGCGGAAACTCGGCATCGAGCTTGATGCGCATGCGCGCCGACATGAAGCAGAACGACTCAATCAGCCGCTCCACATAGGGGTCGGCCACCTCCACGCCCTGCATGCCCAGACGGCGTGCAATCTTGGGATGCAGGTCGGCAAACTCACCGGCGGCTTCGCGCATGTAGGTGAGTTCCTGGTTGTAGTAGTCGAGTAGTTGGGGGTCCATGGGATTGGTCTCTTTTTGTAGTTAGGTGATCACCCTGCTTCAGGGCCGAGTTGAAACAGGCGCCGCACTTCGGGGGAGAGATCTTCGGATTTGTTGCCAGGCCAATGGGTGTGTGGTTCCAGCGCAAAGTGCTGCGTCTTTCCTACCGGGATAGGTAAGCGCATATCTCCCTTGACCACGCTGGCGGTGAAGGTCTTGAAGTCGTCGCTGATGTTGACCTCTACCGTTGCCATGTCTTGCTCGTTGGGCAAGAAGTCGTTGTCTTCCATTTTGCGTCCCGGGAAGATTCGGTCAAAGGCTGCACGTACCTCGCTCAAGTCTTTTTCTGAAACTGCCCTCTCCCGCAATGAAAAACTCAGCCACAAGTGGTGGCGCATGCCACTGCGGTCAGAAAACCAAAATTTGGCCGTTTTTGGAACCCCTCGCATACTCGTGGTGTTTTGGTACAGCGCCATCTCCCAAGCCCCAACGCTCTGCGACTCGGCGTTGCCTTGATAGCTTTCCAACTCGGTCACTTGCGACACGTTGCCGGTGAGGCGGTGCCGCCAGGGGTACTTAACGCGGATGGTTCGCATGTACCACGTCGGGTCTGGCACCCAACCGGCCTTGATCAGCTCCAGCGTCTCCGGCTTGAGGCGTCCGCCTGCCAAAGCTTTCCAGCGGTCTTCCATCAGGGTGAACGTGCCACCGGGCAGGCTGGCGTTATAGCTTGCACGGGTCAAACCGGGTAACTCCTGGGCGCGGTAGGTCTGCAATTCAACTTGGTCGTTGAGTCCCGCCGCCCAAAGCATCACA